>Ga0310098_1000039_pt1 | contig 31397 bp, 29 predicted proteins | sample LakMicMIDCLREDC7_FD_194453 | JGI IMG/M metagenome (GOLD analysis project Ga0310098, IMG submission 194453) | Enriched freshwater cyanobacterial communities from Lake Michigan, Michigan, United States - MI23.DCL.RED.C7 | ecosystem: Environmental > Aquatic > Freshwater > Lake | place: USA...
TCCAAACCCCATGCTGATCACCCTGGGTTGGGCCTCGCTTGCGGCCATCTTCACTTTTTCGATTGCCATGGTGGTCTGGGGCCGCAACGGCGACGGCACCCTCAACTTCTGAGCCTTGCCTGAGCTTCCCCTGGGCATTCCAACCCTGTTGGCAGCAACGGCAACGTTGTTGCTTGTGTTTGTCAGTGGTGGGGTGGTCTATCTCTCCACGGTCGAATGGCGGGATCGTCGGCGCCGTCAGGCCGCTCCCCTCTCCCGCCGTTGATGCCGTTGGGAACGGCAATTGCGCCGATCCATCGCTGGTGGCTGCTTTTGCTGCCTAGGGCGGGTCAGATCGATTCTTTAGGGGCCTGCTGTCTAAGGGGCTCCCTGCTGCTCGGCTGCCTTCTTTGGGGTTCCCATGTTTGGGCCCCTCTGTTGTTGGCCGATCGCCTGTCGGTTTTGACTCCAAGGAGGCCGTGATGCAGCTCGTTCGCTCACGTCCACCTTTGTTGGTGACTGGGTTGACCCTGGTCCTGTTGCTGGTTGGGGCCAGCTGGGTGTTGTGGCGCACACCCCGACGCCACGCTTCGGGCTTGGAACGGCTGGCCGCTAGCGCTGCCCTGCTGCAAAGTTTTCGCAGTGGCGGCCTGCCAACGCCGCCGCCCCTTTGGAGCCAGCGCCTTGGCCCCGGCCTAGCCCAACAACTCTGGGCCCGCCATTCCGGCCTGTGGTGGCAGTTCTGGGGAGGCCATGGTGATGGCGCCGAATTCCTGGTCCTGCCGGCCGAGCCCTTTGGCGGCGCCCCACCCCTGCCCCTTCCGCCTCAGGCTCTGCAGGTTGACGATCTGGTGGTGCTGGCTGCCGATCCGCTCAACCGCCAGTGGTTGCAGGACCAATTGCGGCTCAAATTCGCGCCACCCCAGGGCCAACAGCGCCAGTGCCTAGACCAGCTCAAGAGCTCAGTATCCGTCTACTGGAGTGGGCCCACCCTGGGCGACTTGCTGGGACCGCTGACGCCATTGTTTCTGCCCTTTCAGCAGGGTTGCTTGGTTCTGGCTGGCGAAGGGAAGGCCCTGACCTGGCAGGGTCAGGCCAGCCCGCTTGGGCCCAGCCCGGCCAGCCCCCAGGCCGCAGGTCCGGTGCTGGAGCCCCCCGCCCGCCAGGTCGCCGATGTCCTCTTGCTGCTCCAGGGGGGGCGACTGGCCCCCCTCGTTGATGGACTCTTGGGCAGTCGACTGGTGAGCCAACCGCTCCAGAAACGCTATGGCTTGGGTCCCTCCCAGCTGGGCTTGCTGCGCCAGGCCCCGTTCCAGCTCCGGCTCCGCTCCCAGGCCAAGGGGTCCTATCAGGCCAGTTTGGAGTTGCACCTGGCCCTGGGCGCCCACGCATCTGACTGGCGGGCCCTGTTGGCCGGGCTGCGCAAAGGCTTGCTGGCCCAGGGGTTGGCGGAAAGGGAAGCCAGTCCCCAATGGCAACGGCAGGGGATGGGGGAACCCTTCAGCGCCAGCACCTGGCAGCGGGTCGACGGTAGCGAGGCCGGCGGTACGGGGTCTCAAGGCACCGTTGTGGGTGGCTGGCGCTGGTTGAACCGGCCCCCTGGAGCCTCCCCGGCGGGCTCCGTTCCGGCCCAACCTCGGGTGCTGCTCCTGTTCCTTGGGCCCGAGCCCAAGCAGGGGTCTGTTGGCTCCGCACGGCTGGGCGGCTGGGATCCTGGCCAGGGCAGCGCAGGCATGCTGAGCCTGTGGGCCCAACCCCAGGCCCTGGATCGTCTTGGGCTCTGGCCGCCGGGAGTTCCGCCTCTGCTCAAACGGTCCAGGTCCTTGCAGATCGGGGCGAGGGCCCTTGCTGCGGGCGGTTGGTCCTCCGGTCCTGGACCTAGCCAATTCACCGGACGCCTGGAATTGCCCTAACCCCTGGAGCGTCGTTGAAGGCTGAGGCCGCTTTGGCCTGGCCGGGCCTCAAGGGCCAGGTTCTAGCTGGCCCCAGTCAGTTGCTCCTGAAAGTTGGGGGGTCGCACTTAAGGGGTGCTGGAACCTGGATCGGCTGGAGCTGCCGGGGGGGGCGCCGGTTGGGCTGCGGCCTCCTGCTGGCGCTCGCGGCGGCGCCGATCGGCCGCCACGGTTTCTTCCATCAGCTCCACCGCCTGGGCCAGCTTCTCCACATTGGAGGCATAGAGGCTGAGGTCCTTATCCAGGCGTGACTTGAGTAAGCCCATGGCCTCACCGATCTCGTGGGCGGATTGCCGCAGGGCTGAGGGCTCGAGGGCATCGGCTCCAGCGGCCTGCTGCAACAGGCTCAACAGCCCCACAGCGGCGAGACGGGAATAGTGAAAATTGGGTTGTTTGACGGCGCTGAGCACGTCGGCGATGGGGGCCGGAGCACCGGAACCGCCGCTGGTCAGCCAGCCAGACACCTCCTCGAGACTGTGGTGCCCCACGGCCGCCACCATGGTTTGGCGCTCTCGCTCAAAATCGGCGGCCGAAAAACCAGAGGAGCCGCAGAGGGCCTCAAACAGGGGCTGGCGCTGCTCCTCGGGCCGGTAGCCCTTGGAAAAGCTCTCAAACACCTGGATCAGCCCCACGGCGAAGAGGCCATCGGCGCGAAACCCCTTCTGATGGCTCAATAAATGCAGTTCCACCAACAGCTCATCGACCATGCGGCGATAGAGCGGCGCGATCACGAAGGGGAAGGCGCGATGGAAGGCGCGCTTGCTGTCAGCGACGGTGAGGCAGGCGCCCACTCATTTCATACCAGGGTGCGTCGACCATAGCGCCGTCCCCGGCCGGTCGATGGGTGTTCTGCCCTCAGTAGGATCGGGTCTGGAAGTCCCTGATGAGCCGATGATCCCGATCGTGATCGAAGAGTCCGGGCGGGGAGAGCGCGCCTTCGACATTTATTCGCGCCTGCTGCGCGAGCGCATCGTTTTTCTGGGGGAAACGGTGACCGCCGAGTCGGCCAACCGGATTGTGGCCCAGTTGCTGTTCTTGGAAGCCGAGGATCCCGAGAGGGATATTTTCCTTTATATCAATTCCCCCGGTGGCTCCGTCTACGACGGCCTCGGCATCTTTGACACCATGCAGCACATCAAGCCCGATGTGCAGACCGTTTGTCTTGGCCTGGCGGCCAGCATGGGCGCCTTCCTGCTTTGTGCTGGCACCAAGGGCAAACGCAGCAGCCTCACCCATTCGCGCATCATGATCCACCAACCCCTAGGTGGCGCCCGGGGCCAGGCCAGCGACATTCGCATCCAGGCGGACGAGATCCTCTATCTGAAGGACAAACTCAATACCGAGCTGGCCGACCGCACGGGCCAACCCCTCGAGCGCATCCAGCAGGACACGGACCGGGACTTCTTCATGTCTCCCCAGGAAGCGATTGGCTATGGCCTGATCGACAAGGTGATCGACAAGCGTCCGATTCGCCCCGTCTAAAGGGCACGCTGACGTCCTATTCTGTTGTCCATAAGGCTAGTTTAAACGCTGCTATCGCCAATCTCGCAAGGGTTTCGATCCGATCAATAAAGCCCTGCCCTGGAGATCCAGGACAGGGCTTTTACGTTTTGGCATTCCAGCAAGGTGGTCCTTGCTCAGGCCTGGGTTTTCAGCTGGCGCCGAGCACGGGAGTAAAGCGTTCCTTCACAGGAACCTCCGTGAATTCGGCCACGAGGGCGCGGAATTCATCGCCATCGAGGCTTTCTTTTTCGATCAGGAGCTCCACCACCCGGTCCATGCAATCCCGGTTGGCATCCACCAGGGCGAGGGTGTCGGTGTAGCAGCTTTGAACGATCTGGCGCACTGCATCATCGATACGGCTGGCGATCGAATCGGACATGTCGCTGCGGGTCATCAGATCCCGGCCGAGGAACACCTCCTGGTTGCCCGACTCAAGGGACATGGGGCCCAACTCACTCATGCCGAAGCGGGTGACCATCTGGCGGGCCATGGAGGCCACCTGCTGGATGTCGCCGCCGGCGCCCGTGGTGACCTCGGCGTGGCCAAAGACCACCGCTTCGGCGGCCCGGCCGCCGAGGGCACCCATGATGCGGGCCCGCAGCTGGGAGCGGCTCACCAACATCTGGTCTTCATCGGGGGAGAACCAGGTCAGGCCCTGGGCCTGACCCCGGGGGATCAAGGTGACTTTTTGGACGGGATCGTGCTGTTTGACCAGGGTGCCGACTAAGGCATGGCCTACTTCGTGATAGGCAATCAGGCGTTTGCTGCGGCCATCGGTGAGGGGCTTACCCTCCATGCCCGCGATGATGCGATCGACGGCGTCATCAATTTCGGCATTACCGGTGGCGTCTTTGCGGCGACGGGCCGTGAGAATGGCGGCCTCATTGAGCAGGTTGGCTAGATCAGCACCGGTGAAGCCGGGGGTGCGGCGGGCTACGGCCTCAAGGGACACATCGTCGCCCAGTTTTTTGTTGCGGCTGTGGACTTTCAGGATCGAGATCCGGCCCTTGATGTCGGGGGCATCCACCATCACCTGGCGGTCAAACCGGCCCGGACGCATCAGGGCTGAATCGAGCACATCGGCACGGTTGGTGGCGGCAATAATGATGATGCCGCTGTTGCCCTCAAAACCATCCATCTCGGTGAGGAGCTGGTTGAGGGTTTGTTCCCGTTCGTCGTTGCCACCACCGATGCCGGCGCCCCGCTGGCGGCCCACCGCATCGATCTCATCGATGAAGATCAGGCAGGGGCTATTTTCCTTAGCCCGCTTAAACAGGTCGCGCACGCGGCTAGCGCCGACGCCCACGAACATCTCCACAAATTCGGAGCCTGAGAGGGAGAAGAAGGGCACGCCCGCTTCCCCGGCAATCGCCTTGGCCAGGAGGGTCTTGCCCGTTCCAGGAGGGCCCACCAGCAACACGCCCCGGGGGATCTTGGCGCCAACGGAGGTGAAACGTTCGGGGGTTTTCAGGAAGGTGACCACTTCCTGCAGGTCTTGCTTGGCTTCCTCAACGCCGGCCACATCGTCAAATTTGACGCCCGTTTCGGCTTCCATCGCGAAGCGGGCCTTGGTTTTGCCGAACTGCATGGCCTGGCCAGGACCGCCTGGCATGTTGGAGGAGCGGCGGGCGAGCAGGATCAGGGAGCCGATCAGCAGCAACGGGAAGAGCAGGTTGCCGAGGATGCCAAGCAGGGGAGGCGCGGCCTTGGGGGGATGGATATCAAAGCTGATGCCCTTGGCCTTGAGGCTGTTGATCAGTTCCGGGGCCAGGCCGGGCAGGTCAACGCGCAGGCGCTGGACCCGGTTATCCAGGTCGGGATCGGAGGCCTCCACCACCGCGGTGCGGCCGCCATCAAAGATGTCGACGGCTGTGACCCGTCCGGCATCGACGTAGTCCAGAAAACGGCCGTAGGTCATGCGGGCCACGGCGGCATTGCGTGGAGCCACCGTGGGCCCCCCCTGACCCAGGCGGGCGGCGCCGCCATTGCCCAGGATCTGCCAGCCAAAGAACAGGGCCACCCCCACGGGCAAAAGCCAAAGAGCGATAAGGCGCCAGCGTTGGTTCATGGCCGAGTGGACCCGCGACTTGAATTTGAACAACTGTAAAGCTCGCGCCGGTCGGCAGTGGCTTCTCGGCCCCAGTTAGGCCAGAGGCTTAGGCCTTGCACCACTCCTCAACACCCCCGGCCACCAGTAGGGCATGCGGGTCCCCGGCTTCGCTGGGGCTCTGGGGCTCGATCTCGATGCCCAGTTCGCCCACATCGATCGATTCCATCAGTTCCGGTCCGCCCAGGCCATGGGTCCAGATCTGCACCGAGGCGCTGGCGGGGGCGCAAAAGCTCAGCAACTCAAAGGGGAACACCACCCGTTCCAGAAAAAACTCCTGGGGACCGATGCAACGCAGGATCACCATGCGATCGCTGGCATTGCGGTAGCCACAGGAGAGTTGGCCCAAGGAATGACCCTCAAAACGATGAACCATCAAGCCATTGGCCCCCCTTGCCCTTGTGTGCCATTCGACACGCTTTGGGCTTCTTAATGATTTCTTCGTTCGCTGGCCCTGTGCCTGGCAGCCATCGAGGGTGTCAGAGGCTGCGCAGGGCCGTGATCGGATCCAGCCGGGCCGCTCGCCGGGCCGGCACCACCCCGAAGAACAGACCAATTGAGCCGGACACCGCCACGGTGACGACGACGCTGGAGAGGCCAATGGAGGCTGGGAGGGCCGTGAAGCTGGCCACGGCCGTGATGGCTCCCAGGCCGATGGCACTGCCCACGATCCCGCCCAAGCTGGAGAGCACCAGGGACTCCACTAGGAACTGGGCCATCACATCGCTGCTGCGGGCTCCCACGGCCTTGCGCAGGCCGATCTCGGCGGTGCGCTCACTCACCGACACCAACATGATGTTCATGATGCCGATCCCGCCCACCAGCAGGGAGATCGAGCCAATCGCCGCCAGCATCAAGGTGAGACCGCCCGTAATCGTGCCCACGATCGAGAGGGCATCTTTCTGGGAGCGCACCGCAAAGTCGTCGTCCCTCAGGATGCGGTGGCGCTGGCGCAGCAGGTTGCTGATCTGGAACTTGGCGGCGCCGGTGCTGTTGTCATCGCGGGCTTCGACGCTGATGAAGCTGAGGCTCACCCCGTAGGTGGGGTCGCGGCCGCTCAGCTTGCTGATCATGGTGGTGATTGGGATGTAGGCGTTTTCGTCCTGGTTGGAGCCAAAAACGGCCCCTTTCGGTGCCATCACCCCAATCACCGTGAAGGCCTGGTCGCGGATGCGCAGGCTGCGGCCGAGGGCCGAGCCGACCGGCATCAACTTGTTGCGCAGGTCCGGTCCGATGACCACCACATTGCGGGCCGATTCCAGATCCTCCTGGCCCAGAAAGCGGCCCTGGGCCACCTCAAAGCGGCGCACCGGCAGGAACTCGGGGGTGATGCCTGAGACGGAACTGCTGGAACTGCGCGCCCCCGCCTGCACCACCTCATTGAGGGTGATCTGGGGGACCACCCGGCGCACGCTGGGAACCTGCTCGGCGATGGCCTTGGCGTCTTCCAGCACCAGGGTTTTCGGGAAATCAATCCCCTGGCGCCGGGTGTCGTTGTTGCCGGGCACCACGAACAGCACGTTGGCGCCCAGGGTGTTGAGTTGGCCTTCGGCCAGGTTCTGGGCCCCCTTACCGATCCCCACCAGGGTGATCACCGAGGCGTTGCCAATGACGATGCCCAGCATCGTCAACAGGCTGCGCAGCCTGTTGGCCTTCAAGGTGGTGAGCGCCATCGCCACCGTTTCGCCCAGGGGCAGCTTCGAGGCCATCAGTCGGGAAGGCTGGGTTGGAAGGGTGGATGATGTCCGTACCCACCATGGCTGGCGGCAGGGACGATCGCTGGTCCACCCCAGAAAGACATGACCCCCCCGATTAGGCGGGGCTACCTGGGGATGGGCCTTGGGGCCCCCTTCTAGGCGACGATCCCCACCTTGATCAGATCAGTGGAGCCACTGACGCCACTGAGGGTTCCGGCCGTCTCCACGACCAGATCGCCGCTGCGCAGCACGCCCATGGAGCGGGCCACATCCATGGCCACCTCAAAGGTGCTGCCATCGTCGGCCTGCTCGGCCACAACCAGGGGGCTAACGCCCCAAACCAATTGCAACTGGCGGGCGACGGCGCCATCGCTGGTGACGGCCAGGATTGGGGTTGACGGGCGGAACTTGCTGACGTTGCGGGCCGTGGCTCCGCTCTTGGTGAGGGTGAAAATCGCGGCGGCTTCCAGTTGGCGGGCGATCGTGCTCACCGCCTGGCTGATGGCGTTGGGGATCGTGGAAGCCATGCGGCTGTCCACTGAGCGCAGGGGGTAATCGCGCTCGATGCGGCGGGCAATCGTGCTCATGGTCGCCACGGCCTCCACCGGGTAATCGCCCACGGCGGTTTCGTTGGAGAGCATCACCGCATCGGTGCCATCGAGGATGGCGTTGGCCACATCGCTGACCTCAGCCCGGGTGGGCCGGGGGCAGGAGGCCATCGAATCGAGCATCTGGGTGGCCGTGATGATCGGAATGCCGAGGCTATTGGCCTTGCGGATCAGTTCTTTTTGCAGCAACGGCACTTCTTCGGCTGGCATTTCCACGCCCAGGTCGCCCCGGGCCACCATCACGCCATCGCAGAGGGGCAAGATCGCGTCGATTTGCTCGATGGCCTCGAATTTTTCGATCTTGGCCACCACCGGAGTGGTGTGGCCATGGCTCTTGATCAGGGCCTTGATCTCCTCCATGTCGGAGGGATTGCGCACAAAGCTGAGGGCCACCCAATCGACGTCATGGGCCAGGCCAAAGATCAGGTCTTCCCGGTCCTTGTCGGTGAGGGCCCGGATCGAGAGCTGCACATCGGGGAAATTCACCCCCTTGTTATTGGAGAGCACCCCGCCCACGGTGACGCGGCAGTGCAGGGTCTGCTCCACCGTGTCGACGGACTCGACCACCATTTCGACCCGGCCGTCATCGAGCAGGATGCGGCTGCCGGGGGTGACCTCCTGGGCCAGGTTGTCGTAGGTGACCGTGGCGATGGTTTTGTTGCAGCTCACCTCCCGGGCGGTGAGGGCAAAGGGATCGCCGTTGGCCAGGGTGATCGGCCCCTCGGCAAAGCGTCCCAGGCGGATCTTGGGACCCTGCAGGTCTTGGAGGATGCCGATGTGGGTTCCCAGCTCCTTGGCCACGGCCCGGATCGTTGCGATGCGGGCGGCGTGTTCGTAGTGGTCGCCGTGGGAAAAATTGAGTCGGAAGGTGGTGGCACCAGCTAGCACCAACTCGCGCAGCCGTTCGGGCGATTCGGTGGCGGGGCCGATGGTGGCCACGATCTTGGTGCGACGCGTCAGATCGGGGAGGGCCATCGGCGGGGCCAAAGTCAAGTCGGAAACTACCATCCAGCACCTCCGCCCCCGGCCCCACCATGGACCTCAACCACTACCAGCAGGGGGCCAGGGCCACGGCCCGCTACCCCGAGGTGGGCTCTAATCCCATCTATCCCACCTTGGGACTTTGCGGCGAGGCGGGCGAAGTGGCCGACAAGGTCAAAAAGGTGATCCGCGACGACGACGGCGTTTTCAGTGATCCGGTGCGCGAAAGCCTCAAGCTGGAACTGGGGGATGTGCTTTGGTATGTGGCCCAGTTGGCCAGTGAACTGGGCTTTGACCTCGACTCGATTGCCCGCGCCAATTTGGAGAAGCTCGCCAGCCGGGCCGCCCGTAACGTGATCGCAGGCAGTGGCGATCAGCGGTGAGCATGGGAGTGCACCATGGGCTAAGGGCTTGGGCTGCGGCGGTTGCTGCCCTGGACCGCCTGCTGTTGCACCAATCCCAGCGGGCGACCCTCGCTTTGGCTGGGGCTGTCCTGGCCGCCCTCTTTCTGATGCCAGCGGCGGCCTGGGCCAGTGACCTAGTGGTGCGGCAGATCCTGCTAGAGCCCTGCCCAGAAGCGGATGTGGGCGCCCAGCCGGAGCAGAAGCGTCCCACCGGTGCCAGTTGCTATGCCCTGCGGGGCGAGGTGGTCAACCCCGGCAAGCGGCCGGTAGTGGATACCGATGTGTTCGCCCAGATCCTCGATTCCAGTGGCGAGCCCGTGCTGCAGAACCGCTCGCGGGTGGGCTCGATTGGGGATGTGCCGCCGGGTGTTTCCCCCTTTGCCCTGCGCCTGTCGGTGCCGGCAGGCACGCCAGGACCCCTGCAGGTGAGCCACGCCAAGGCGAAGGGGTTCAGTGCTCCGGTGCGGACCCGGGCGGGCGAAGACGACGAACTCCTGCCCCTGGAGCAGGCTCTGGCGGCGAATTGAGCTCCTGGCGCTGATCAAGGGAACTGGATGCCGGCTTGCCCTAAACGCCGAAGCTTCCGCCCATCAGGCTTGAGCTCAGGCTGCCGAGCAGTTGCTGGGCCAGGTTCAAGGCAAGAAAGGCCACAATCGCCGAGAGATCCAGGCCACCCAGGGGTGGGATTAGGCCTCGGAAGGCATTGAGATAGGGGTCGGTGATCGAGCTCACGGTGGAGAGCACGGGATTGCCCCAATCAAGGTTGGGGAACCAGCTCAGCAACACCCGCACCAGCAGGATCAGGGAATAAATCGACAGGGTGCGGACCAGCACGTTCAGCAGCAGGCTCACGGCATCCATGGAGGAGGGGCATTCGTTCAGTGGCCCGACTCTATGCAGTCAGACCAGGCGGGTCGAGGCAGCCACCAGCAGGCGTGCGAGCTGTTGTTGGGCGAGCGGCCTAGGAGGGCGTTTCCCAGGCGCTGTCCCCAGGGCCCAGGTTTGTTGATTGGGGATCGGGGGCGCCGAAGGCTTTCGCTCCGAGGGGCCCTGAGCCCTGGGCGTCCTGGCCAGCAGCCTCTGGTCCGGTGTCTTCACTTTCGGCATCCGCGGCTTTGGCCTTGGCCTTGCTGGCGCTCGGGCCGCGGGGCCGGGCCGGTCCAGCCACGGTGGTGACGGCAAAGGTGCGGTGGAACTTTTCGCTCAGGCTCAGCCAGAAGGAGCGGCCTTCGCTTTGGCGCTTGCGTTCGATGAAGTTCTGGGCCAGCAGTTCCTTGATGTGGTCGTAGGCGCCGGAGCCGCGCAGCTCCACCAGGTCCGACTGCAGGATCCGTTTTTTCAGGGCGATCGTGGCCAGGGTGCGCAGGGCGGCGGTGGAGAGGTCCACCGGCAGCAGGCTTTGAACCAAATCGCCCAGGCTCTCGCGCAGTTGCAGGCTGTAGCGCTGGCCCTCCTGGCGGATCTCCAGGGCCGTGTCCCGGTGGGCGTAGTCGGCCATCAGGGTGACCAGGGCCAATTCGGCCTCCTCCCGGGGCACCGAGGCGATCTCGGCCAAGTCGCCCAGGGTGAGGGGCTTCCCCTTCAAATACAGGATTGCCTCGAGCCTGGCTGGCAAAGACAGCTGCCGCGGCGGCGACAGCAGCGCCATCGGCGAGGCACCCGCCATTGGTGCAATTGCCGCTTCGTCTGAACTAGGGGCGGCCTCGCCGTCTGGAGCCAGGTCAGGCCCTTCGAGCGGCCCCTCGAGGAGCTCCCCATCCGGAGCCATGGGCTTGGTCTCTGCAAGCTCCAACGGTTCAGGCTTGGGCCCATGGGGATCGGCCCCAGGCAAGGAGGGACCGGGCCCAGCCAGGGAGGGCTCAGGGCTGGGCATCAGCGGCTCCAGCGCAGGGATGGGCGCAAGTTATCCCACCGCCCCTGCTGGCACCAGCGCCTGCAGGGGCGTCTGGCGATCGCCGAGGAACAGGGCATAGGCGGGGTTGGCGGTTTCATCCCAGTAGCGGTAGGCCAGGCTGGCTAGGAACCCTTGCCATTGCTCCTGTTCGGCCGGGGGCACCTGCACCCCAACGACGATGCGGCCCACATCGGCGCCGTGGTTGCGGTAGTGAAAAATGCTGATGTTCCAGCTGGCTTGCAGGCTGTTGACGAAAGCCATCAGGGCGCCAGGCCGCTCCGGAAATTCGAACCGATAGAGCAGCTCCTGGCCGAGCACCAGGGCCGAGCCGGCACTCGCCGGCAAGCGGCCTCCCACCATGTGGCGCAGGTGCAGCTTGGCCAGTTCGTTGCCGCTGAGGTTGAGGCAGCCAAAGCCCGCCTGCTCCAGGCTGGCGACCAGGGCCGCCGTGTCGGCGGGGCCCTGGGTTTGCACCCCCACAAAGATGTGGGCCAGGCGCGGATCGGCAAGCCGGTAACTGAATTCGGTGAGGCTGCGTTGGCCCAGCAGGCTGCAGAAGCGCCGCAGGCTGCCGGGCTGCTCGGGAATCTCCACCGCCAACATCGCTTCGCGTTGTTCGCCCAGCTCGGCCCGTTCGGCCACAAAGCGCAGCCGATCGAAATTCATGTTGGCGCCGCAGGCCACCGCCACCAGGGTTTGGCCCCGTAGGCCCCGCTGGTCGATGTCGGCCTTCATGCCAGCCACGGCCAAGGCGCCGGCGGGCTCCAGGATCGAGCGGGTGTCTTCAAACACGTCCTTGATCGCCGCGCAGATGGCGTCGGTGTCGACCGTGACCATGGCATCGACATGGTGCTGGGCCAGGGCAAAGGTCTGTTCGCCCACCTCTTTCACGGCCACACCATCGGCAAACAGACCCACGGCCTCCAGCCGCACCCGCTGGCCGGCGGCTAAGGAGCGGGTCATGGCATCGGCATCGCTGGGTTCCACCCCGACGATGCGCACCTGGGGCCAAAGGCTTTTGACATAGGTGGCGATGCCGGCGATCAGGCCACCGCCCCCCACCGCCACATAGATCACATCTGGCGGTGCCGAGCACTGACGCAGGATCTCCAGGCCGATCGTGCCCTGGCCGGCGATCACGTCGGGATCATCAAAGGGATGGATGAAGCTGAGGCCGCGCTCCTGCTCCAGGCGCCGGGCTTCGCCATAGGCGGCGTCATAGGTGTCGCCATAAAGCACCACTTCGGCCCCCCGGGAGGCCACCGCCCGCACCTTCATCTCTGGTGTGGTGACTGGCATCACAATCACCGCCTTACATCCCAACCGCTGGGCTGCAAGGGCCACCCCTTGGGCGTGGTTGCCGGCGCTGGCGGCGATCACGCCCCGCTCAAGTTCCGCGGCGGAGAGACCCGCCATCTTGTTGTAGGCGCCGCGCAGCTTGAAGCTGAACACGGGTTGGAGGTCTTCCCGCTTGAGCAGCACGCTGTTGCCCAGGCGCCGCGACAGGTTGGGCGCCGGATCGAGGGGCGATTCAATCGCCACGTCGTAAACCCGGGCCCGCAGGATCCGCTGCAACATGTCGCCACAGGGCTCGACCGCCCCGGAGAGGGGACTGGCGATCGGGGCCCCAGGATTGGCGCCCTGGCTTGGGGCGTCGGCGCTAGGGGGATGGGGCTGGGGATCGCTGCTCATCGCCCCAGTTTGGCAATTGCCCAGGCACCGGCTCAGGGCTGGTGCCGCCTGGGCCCCGATGGGGGCTGCTCCGGGCTGGAAGCGTGACCATTGACGCCGATCCACCGGGCGCTCGGCGTAGATTGAACCCCAATGAAGGCATGGGGCATGCATCTCAGCGAGCTGAATCATCCGAATCAGCTGCATGGCCTCAGCACTGCCGAGCTTGAAGGGATTGCCCGCCAGATCCGCGAGCGCCATTTGCAGGTGGTCTCCACCAGTGGAGGCCACCTGGGCCCGGGCCTCGGAGTGGTTGAACTGACCCTGGCCCTTTACCAAACCCTCGACCTCGACCACGACCGGGTGGTGTGGGATGTGGGCCACCAGGCCTATCCCCATAAGTTGGTGACCGGTCGCTACAACAGCTTTGACAGCCTGCGCCAGAAGGACGGCGTGGCGGGCTACCTGAAGCGCAGCGAGAGCGTGTTCGACCACTTCGGCGCCGGCCACGCCTCCACCAGCATCTCGGCGGCCCTGGGCATGGCCCTGGCCCGGGACCAGCTGGGTCAAAGCTTCAAATCGGTGGCGGTGATCGGCGATGGCGCCCTTACCGGCGGCATGGCCCTGGAGGCGATCAACCACGCCGGCCACCTGCCCAAGACCCGGCTGATGGTGGTGTTGAACGACAACGACATGTCGATCTCACCGCCGGTGGGCGCCCTCTCCACCTACCTGAATCGCATGCGGCTGAGTCCGCCGGTGCAGTTCCTCTCGGGCAGTGCGGAAGAGGCGGTGAAGCATCTCCCCTTCATGCATGGCGAACTCCCTGTTGAACTGGAGCGCCTTAAGGACAGCATGCGCCGCCTGGCCGTGCCCAAAGTGGGCGCGGTGTTTGAGGAGTTGGGCTTCACCTACATCGGCCCAATCGATGGCCACAACATCGGCGAGATGGTGCGCACCTTCCAGGCGGCCCACCGCTGTGAAGGGCCGGTGCTCGTGCACGTGGCCACCACCAAAGGCAAGGGCTATCCCTATGCCGAAGCCGACCAGGTGGGCTACCACGCCCAATCGGCCTTTGACCTCTCCACCGGCAAGGCCTACCCCTCCAGCAAGCCGAAACCACCCAGCTACAGCAAGGTGTTCGGCCAGACCCTGGTGAAGTTGTGCGAACAGGATCCCCGGGTGGTGGGCATCACCGCCGCCATGGCCACCGGCACGGGCCTCGACCTGCTCGAGAAGGCCCTGCCCAAGCAGTATTTCGATGTGGGCATCGCCGAGCAACACGCCGTCACCATGGCGGCGGGCATGGCCTGTGAGGGTTTGCGCCCCGTGGTGGCGATCTACAGCACCTTTTTGCAGCGGGCCTACGACCAACTGATTCACGACGTGGGCATCCAGAACCTGCCCGTCACCTTTGTGCTTGATCGGGCCGGCATCGTCGGCGCCGATGGCCCCACCCACCAGGGCCAGTACGACATCAGTTACCTGCGCTGCGTGCCCAACTTCACGGTGATGGCCCCCAAGGATGAGGCCGAGCTGCAACGCATGCTCGTCACGGCCATCCACCACAACGGCCCCTGTGCCCTGCGGATTCCCCGGGGTGAAGGCGAAGGCGTGCCCCTGGCCGAAGAGGGCTGGGAGCAGCTGGACATCGGCCGCGGTGAGGTGCTCAGCGATGGCGACGACCTGCTGATCGTGGCCTATGGCTCGATGGTCGCTCCCGCCATGGCCACCGCCGGGCTGCTCCAGGAGAGCGGCGTGCGGGCCGCGGTGATCAATGCCCGCTTCCTGCGGCCCCTCGATTCGGCCCTGATCGCGCCAATGGCCCGCCGCATCGGCCGGGTGGTGACCATGGAAGAGGGGGCCCTGGCCGGTGGCTTTGGTGCTGCCGTGGTGGAGGCCCTGAGCGATTTGGATGTGTTGGTGCCCGTGCTGCGCATCGGCATTCCCGATGTGTTGGTGGACCACGCCAGCCCGGACCAGAGCAAGCAGGCCCTGGGGCTCACCCCTCCCCAGATGGCCCAGCGGATCCTGGAGCGCTACGGCGCCTCGCTCCAGCGCCAACCGGTTGCGGTCTGACGGCTCCCGATCACCCCGATTGCGATGTGCTGGTGGTGGGCTGCGGGCCCGCCGGCGCCGAACTAGCGCGGCTATTGGCCCAGGCGGGTCTGGCGGTGTGGCTGGTGGACCAGCTGGCCGACCTGAGCCAGGCCGCCTTCAGCAGCGCTGCCCTCCCCCTGGCGGCCCTTGAGCGCTTTTCCCTGCCCTCCTCCCTGGTGGCCAGCCGCTGGCAGGGCTGGCAGTTGCTTGGACCCGGCGAGGCGGTGCGCCGCTGGCAGGGGGATCAAACCCTGGGGGTGGTGCTCGACTTCGGCGCCCTGCGCCATTGGCTAGTGGGCGAGGCCCAGGCCTGGGGCGCCCGCCTGGAGCTGGGTTGCCGCGCCCTCGAGCAGCGCCAGGGGGCCGACGGCATCAGCACCTTGTTGCGCTGGCGCGATGGCCAGCAGCGCTGGATCCAGAGCCGCTGGGTGGTGGATGCCACGGGCCAGGCCCGCAGCCTGCTGGGCGAGCCCCCGGCCCCGGCGGGGCCCCTGGTGTCGGGCTTGGGCGTGGAGTGGTTGCTGGCGGTGTCAGCGGCCCAGGAGCAGCGCTGGCGCGGCCAGCTCAGCTTCCTGCTGGGCACGGACTGGCTGTCCCAGGGCTATGGCTGGGTGTTTCCGATGCAGGGCGGCCGGCTGAAGGTGGGGGTGTGTCGCCTGCAGGACCCGAGCCGACCCCAACCGCCCTTGGGACCCTTACTGCAGAGGGTCCTGGGCCGCTGCGGCCTGGAGGGGGCCGAAGTGCTCGACCGCCATGGCGGCCTGATCCGCAGCACGATCGGACGCCTGGAGCCCCACCGGCGCGGTCGCCTGATCGGCCTTGGCGATGCGGTGAGCACGGCCAACCTGCTGGGCGGCGAGGGCATTCGCCATGCCCTGCTCAGCGCCCGGGTGCTGGCGCCCCAGCTACTGGCAGCCCTGGCCCCGGGCACCCAGGATCGGGTCGCCGCCCAGGGCCTCGATGCCTATCCCCGCCAGCTGCGCCGGGCCCTGGGCTGGCGGTGGGGTCTGAGCGGCCGCCTGGCTAGGCGCACCTGGCTGGGCCTGAATTCGCCGGCGGCCGATCGGCGCTTAGGCCGGTTGTTGGTGGGTCTGGAGCAGCACCAGCAGGCCGAGGATCTCTCGGCCCTGCTCTTTGACTACCGCTTTGAGCGCTATGGGCTGAGGGCCCTGCCCTACCTGCTGGGCCTGCGCTGAACGGGCTGGTTCAAGGCGCTGGGGCTGGGCCTGATTAGCCGTCAAGAGCCCGGTCCATGGGCCGCTTGGTAAGACCCCCATTCCCCATCAAAGATGCGTACACAACATCCCTGGGGTTGACTTCCCTTGGCGGGGTGACAATCCCAGGGAGCTGCAGTCTGTTCAAGCCCCTTTGGCGCTGATCAGTCCAGAAGCGTCAGCAATCGGCAGGTTCGGACGCTGACGTTGGGGAGCAATCGGCTCAGAACCAAGGCTGGTTCGCACGAACCGGTTGGGTCGTTCGTGGGAACCGATGGCGACCGGATTGGGTCTCAGAGCACGCCGCGGGAGGCCAGGCCCAAGATGGCGCCCATGCCGAGCACGTGGCCGAAGCTGGTGGTGGCCAGTAGGGAGGCATGGCTCAGGCCGCCGAATAGGGCGGGGCTGGGCAGCTTGGCTCCTTCGTTGGGCTGCTGGATGGTGGCTTTGCCGATGCCGATGGCGATCACGTTGGCGGCGATCATCACTAGGGCCACTTTCGGCGACCAGGTGAGGGTTGCCGGGGCGAGGGCAAACAGGGGGGAGAGCATGACGTTTAGGCGACGCCCCATCTTCCGGGGCCAGGCAGGCCCGATCGCCCTTGCTTAAGACTTGTTCATTGCCTTGGCCAAGGGGCCTCTCCAGAAACCCAGCAGCACCAAGGTATTGCTCAGGGTTAAAAACGCTTCGGCGCCGCCATGGAGGGGATCCACATCGGCCAGTTGGTGGCCGTAAACGCGGAGCGCCACCAGGGCCGCCCCAATCGTGACCAGCACGAACAGGAGCGTGGCGCTGAAGCCCCACAGGGCTAGTCGCGGGAAGCGGCCACAGCGCCAGGCCCACCAGAGGAAGGCCAGGTAGGGGAAGAGCGACAGGCCAAACAGGGGCGCCGGGTCGAAAGCGCCTAGGGCAGTGAAGGCAGCGCTGAGGGCCGAGGGGGCCAGGGCAGGGTCGGCCATGGCTGGCGGCTCAGAGGGGTTGGTTGGGGGGCTGGCTGGTGGGCTGGTCGCTAGCGGCGGCGCGCCGGGCGATCAGCAGGGCGGCCAGGGCCAGGCAACAGTTGCCCAGCAGGGTGGTGGCTGCCTGGAACACCACCAAACCCTGCAGGGCGGCCGGGTTGTCAAACAGGTGCCAGGTGCAGGCCGCCATGGCGCTCACCAATGCCGGCAGCATGGCTAGGGCGAGCCAGTTCCAGGCGGGCTCCGCCTGGAGGCGCCCCCAGCGCTGGATCGCCAGCATCGCCAGGGCCCACTCCAGCACCGAGGTGATGTGGATCCACCAGGTGGGCAGGGAGAGGGCGTGCATGGTGGGGTTCTGCAGCCGCGATCAGCGGGGCTGCCAGTCGTCGGCGGGTTCGGGCTTGTCGGTATCGATCAGGGAAGGGAAGCTGCTGCGGATTTGGGCCGTGATCGCCTGGCGCACCTCGGAGCGGAACGCTTGGGCGGCTTCCGTGGGCAGCACGGGGTAGGAGCTGGGATCGCTGGCCTCGGCCCGCAGGGGCTTCCAGCTGGTTTTGGTGGTGGCCTTGAGGGCCTCCAGGGGGGCCTGGAAATCGAAGGAGAGCGTGCGGCCCAGGGCGGCGGCTTGGGTGGCCCATTGCTCCCGCAGGGGAATCAGGGCCTTGGCCTTGAGGGTGTCAGGCAGGCCGAGCACGGGCTCGTAGTAGTCGAGGGCGCGGAGTTCCTCTTCCAGCAGGATCGGCCAGGCGCCCTGTTCGCCTTCGCCAAGGTCGGTTTCCGGTGGGCTGGCCTTGAGGGCATCGAGGTAGAACGCCAGCCAGCGGTAGTGGGACTTGTCGCGGGTGGCTTTCTTGGCGGCCTTGCCATGGGCCTGCAGTTTCGGCAGGGCCGCATCGGCCTTGCGCAGGAAGATGCGTTCATCCCGCTCCAGGTTGATCGCCCCCCAGCGCTGGCGGTACTCCCATAGCTCTTCGTAGCGGCGCACGTCTTCGGGGGGCCAGCCGATGGCCTTGAGTTCCTCGGCGCGGCTTTCGTCAACCTTCAGCAAGGGCAGGCCTGGTCACTGGGCTCAAGGGTAGGCGCCGGCCCGGGTTCGCTCCCAATCTCGGCCCCCGGGGCGCTGGGGCCGAGCCGATCGGCCCGCTCAGGAGTCCGGGAACTTCATTTGTTCTGGCTGGCGGTGGAGCTAGGCAGAACGGAGGGAAATGGGTTGCTCAAAACGCCCGAACCAGCACCGCGGCGAAGCTGTTACAATTGTGAAATATTCCTTAATATCTCTGGACTCCTGTCCGGGGTTGTCCATGGCAACGGCTGCCCGTGCAGGCTTGCCATCCCCTTGGTTCCCGCCGGCCCCTTCCCCCATGCCAGCTCCCAGGAGCCATCCCAGCCATGGCTGACATCCTTCACTTCGTGCTGGCTCCTGCTTCGGATCTGCCCCAAGGGCCGACCAGTTGGGCGGATCTGGCGGATGCCCAGGCCCGGGGCCTGGAGCAGGCCATGGCTCTACGCATCTTCGCCTGCCCGACCGACTGGCCTGGGAATCTGGAAACCCTGGTGGAGGCAGGCCTGGCCCACAGCGGCGGCGCCGATCCGTTCGGGGCTTCCCCCCAGCTCCAGGCCGGCCTAGGGGCCCCTTCCGCCCCCGGCCAACGGAGTCTGCGCTGTGATGCCCTCGTTCCAGTGCTCGATGCCGCCAGCCTTTGCCTTGGCATCTATGCCCAACCTGAGGCCCAAGTAGGCGGCCAATCAGAGGCCCAGGCAGAAGCAAACCAAGGCCAAATCCAATGCCTCGCCTGCCTGCCCCTGGTAGAGATCGAGAACGAAACCTGCTGGTTCTATCCCACCGAGAACGGCCGCTACCTCAGCTGGCAGAGCCAGCGGCCCCGCAGTTTTCTCCCCGGGCGCTTCCCCGATGGCGAGCTCTCTACCCCTGCTGAGGGCTTCGAGCCAGCGGATCTGCGCCTGTTGTGGTCGTTGCTGGCCGATGACTCGGCCATGACCTGTGTCGGTCTCACCTATCGGGGCCGGCGGATTGAATGGCCGATCCAGCCCAAGGCCCTGGAATCGGAAGAGGCGGCCTCGGTGTGGACCTGGTTCGAGCTTGATGACCTCAGCCCCGAGCCCTGGCAGCGGCTCGATCGCATCGAAACCTCGCCCCGCCGCTAGGTCTCCTGGCCGGCAGGCGTGCCGGCGGCCGCTGGCCCCAGCGCCCCAATGGCCGCTGACGACAGGCCTAGGGCCATCCAGCAACCCGCCTAGGGGCTGCCCTGGGCCAGGCCCGTAGGGCTTCGATTCGGCGGAAATGCGATGCTGCCCGGGCGCAACCACTGGGGCGAGGGCAGGGCGATGGGCGCATCTCGGCAGGCGCTGCTCTGCGGCTACTACGGCGAGCACAACATCGGCGATGACGCCCTCCTGGCCGCCCTGCTGCAGCAGTTGCCGTCGGGCTGGACGCCCCTGGTGACCGGCTACGACCAGGCGGAGCTGGAGCAGCGCTTTGGCGTCGCCACATGTCCGCGCCGCAGCCTCAAGGCCGTGCTGGCGGCCCTGGGCCGTTGCCAGGCCCTGGTCCTGGGCGGCGGCAGCCTGCTCCAGGACGCCACCAGCTGGCGCAGCCTTCTCTATTACCTGGCGCTGATCGGGGCCGCCCGCTTGAGCGGTAAACCGGTGCTGCTTTGGGGCCAGGGCCTGGGCCCCCTGCGGCGCAGGTCCAGTCGCCTGCTGGTGCGGCTGGCCTTGCCCCTGGTCACGGCCAGCAGCTGGCGGGATCCGGCCTCGGCCATCCAGGTGCGGCGCTGGGGTGGAACCTGCCAGGAGGGCAGCGATCCGGTCTGGTCCTTACCGCCGGTGGGCTGGCGTGGATTCGGCGGCCCGATCGTGCTCTGTTTTCGCTCCACTCCCCTGCTAGGCCCGGCCCAGTGGCGCCAGGTGCTGGAGGCCCTGGCCGAGCTAGCTACAAGCTCCGATCGGCAGGTGCTCTGGCTGCCCTTCCACCGGGGCCAGGACAGCGGCTTGCTGGCCCGGCTGCAGGACCAAGGGCTGGTGCCTCAGGCCCTTGCGGCCCGCAGCCGCGAATGCCCGGTGACCAGTCCCGAGCAGGCGATGCAGGTGTTTGCCGGCGCTGGTCTGGTGTTGGCGATGCGCCTGCACGGGCTGATTTTGGCCGCCCAGGCTTCGGCCCCCTGTTGCGCCCTCAGCTACGACCCCAAGGTGGCGGCTGCCGCCCAGGCCATCGCCTGCCCCTGCCTGGATTTGGAGCGCCCCCTGCCGGCAGCCCCTGCCCTGGTGGCCCCCTGGCAGGCCCAGCTCGATCGCTCCCTGGTGCCCGAATTGATCGATGCCCAGCGCCAGGCGGCCCAGGTGCACGGCAGCCTGCTGCAACGGTTGGCTTGAGCGGAAAAAGAGGGAGTCGGGATGCTCCCTGGTTCGGAGCTGCCGGGGGTTAGGTGGCTTGGATTCAGGCCGGCTGGATCAGGGCTGGCTGGGGCGGGGCTGGCTGGCTGCTGCGGGTGAGGCCGGGGCCTGGGTCTGGGCAGGAGTGCCGGTTGAACCGGGCTGATCGAGGAACTGGCTCAGGCCCAGATCGATCTCGCCCACCCAGCTGACCAAGGCCAGGATGCAAATGCCGGCGGTGATTAAGAGGGTCACCTGGTGCCTCGACATGGAGACGCTGCTGCTGCGGCTCCCCAGTCTCCAGGGTGACCGCATCCAGACCGCCTGCTTCAGCAACGAAGGGCTCTGACAAGGGCACAGCCCGGCGCGGGCAGGGATTGATCCAGCTCAAACGGCTCCCAGCTCCAAGTCCGATGGGCGATCTTGCTGGCTCGGTGTCGATGCCTACCGAAGCAAAGGGCGCCCAGCTGGTGTGATTGCCCCATGACGACCACCCCCACCGGCCTGATTCCCCGCGCTGACCTCGCCCAGCTCAATGAACTGAGCGATGGCCCTGGTCTGGTGCGCTTTGGCTCCCACCTGCTACAGATCGGCGCTGGCGGTTGGCTCTGGGCCCAGGCCAGCCTGCCCTTGGCCCTGCGTTTGGTGGGGCTGGTGGCCAGTGGCATTGGCCTGGCCACCTGCTTTGCGCCCATGCACGAATGCGGCCACCGCACCGCCTTTGCCAACCGCCGCCTCAACGACGCCTGCGCCTGGATCGCCGGGCTGCTGAGCTTCTACAACGCCACCTTCTATCGCCGCTATCACCAGTGGCACCACCGCTTCGCCCACCAGGTGGGCCTCGATCCCGAACTGGAGGATCCCCAACCCACCACCCCCCTGGCCTACGGCCTGGAGCTGCTTGGGTGGAACTGGTGGATCGGCAAACTGCGCGGCCATGCCCGGCTGCTCTTTGGTGATCTGGGCGGCATCGCCTATCTCAGCCCGGAGGTGATTCCCCAGGTAAGGCGCTCGATCCGGCTCCAGTTCGCCGTCTATGGAGTGGTGATCCTGGTCTCGCTGGCGGCCGGCCATGGCTGGTTTTTGGTGTGGGCCTGGCTGCTGCCCCTGGCCCTGGGCCAACCGCTGCTGCGTTTTTTCCTCTTGGCCGAACATTCCGGCTGTGAGTTCTGTGCCGATGGCACCCGCAACACCCGCACCACCCTCACCAATCCCCTGGTGCGCTGGCTGATGTGGAACATGCCCTTCCACAGCGAGCACCACCTCTATCCCTCCTTGCCCTTCCACGCCCTACCCCAGGCCCACCGTTGGATTGGTCCGAAGATCGACCACTGCGACCCGGGCTATCTAGCCGTCCATCGCCAGCTGCTTCAAAACCTCCGCAAACTGGCGCTGCCGGCATGAGCGCCCTGCCAACGATCCAGGAAGGCCTGCTGGAGCTGGGTGCCTTCCCCTTGCGCTGCGGCCACACCCTCAGGAATGCCCGCATCGGCTACGCCCAGATCGGCGAGCCCAATGCCGATTGCAGCAATCTGATCCTGGTGCCCACCTCCTATGGGGCCCGCCATGGCGACCTCACCTGGCTGGCCGGTCCGGTGCTCGATCCCGAGCGCTACTGCATCGTGATTGCCGACATGTTTGGCAATGGGGTGTCGAGTAGCCCCAGCCATGGCGAGATGGGGCTGGCCGAAACCGGCTGGGTCACAAGCCACCACGACAACATCGCCGCCCAGCGGCGCCTGCTGCTGGAGGTGTTTGGCACGGACCAGCCCACCCTGGTTTACGGCTGGTCGATGGGGGGGCAGCAGGCCTACCAGTGGGCGGTGAGCTATCCGGAGCTGGTGCGGCGGATGTGTTGTGTGTGTGGTTCGGCCCGCACGTCCCCCCACAACCGTCTGTTCGTGCTCAGCCTGCGCCAGGCCCTCTGCGCCGACCCCCATTGGAACGGCCAGGGCTTTGCTGGCGATCCGGTGCAGGGGCTCCGCACCTACGCCCTGATCTACGCCAGCTGGGCCGCCAGCCAGCCCTTCTTTCGCACGATCAGCGAAGCCTCGGTGGAGGAGCACGTGGAGCAGCGCTGGCTGCCCGCCTACCAGCGCCACGACCCCCGCGATCTGATCGCCATGCTCGACACCTGGTTGGCCCACGATGTGGCCGATGGCGGTGACTTGGCGGCGGCCTTGGGCCGCATTAAGGCCCAGGCCACGGTGGTGGCGGGGAGCCGCGATCTCTATTTCACCGTGGACGATCTGGCCGCCGATGCGGAGAGGCTGCGCCATGGCCGCCTGCAGGTGATCGATTCGGTGTTGGGCCACCGGGCCGGCAACCCCTCTGCCAGTCCGCCCGAACAAGAGCAACTGCGCAGCGCCGTTGAGGAGTTGCTCAGCCGCTGAATTGGACCTTCCCCTCAGGTCCCTTGGGGGCCTGAAGCACCGACCCAGCCGCTATCAAACCGTTGCTGATTGAAGCGATTGAAGCGGTTCTGAAGGTGAGCTTGCAGGCGTCTCGCCCCAGTTTTTTCCCATCCCCTCTTGATCCGCCATGACCGATCTCGCCCGCCTGGTCCGGGACCAGGGCCTGAGTTTTCTGTTGGTGTCCTTCACGGATTTGTTTGGGGTGCAGCGCTCCAAGTTGGTGCCGGCCTCCGCCGTGGCCTCCATGGCGGAAGCGGGAGCAGGCTTTGCTGGCTTCGCCGCCTGGCTGGATCTCTCGCCCGCCGATGGCGATGTGATGGCGATCCCCGATCCCACCAGCTTGATGGCCCTGCCCTGGCAGCCCCAGGTGGGCTGGGTGGCGGCCGACCTCAGCCTCAATGGTGTGCCGATGGACCAATGCCCGCGGCGCCTGCTGCAACGCCAGCGGCAACGGGCCGCCGCCCTCGGCTTTGAGCTGCGCAGTGGCGTGGAGGCCGAGTTTTTCCTGCTCGATCCCGCCGGCCTTGGGCCGGCCGATGCCAACGACCTGCAGAGCAAACCCTGCTACGACCAGATGGCGCTGATGCGCCGTTTTCCCCTGATCGGGCCGTTGCTGGAGGGCATGGAGCAGCTGGGCTGGGGGCCCTACCAGGCCGACCACGAGGACGCCAATGGCCAGTTTGAGGTGAACTGGACCTTCGCCGAGGCCCTGGTAACGGCCGATCGCCACGCCTTTTTCAAGGTGATGGTCAAAACCCTGGCCGAAGCGCAGGGCATGCGGGCCAGCTTCATGCCCAAGCCCGTGGCCGAACTCACCGGCAACGGCTGCCACACCCACCTCTCCCTCTGGGACCTGGAGGGCCGCAACCTGTTCCCCGATCCCGAGGGACCCCTGGGCCTCTCCAGCCTGGCCTACCACTTCCTGGGCGGCCTGCTGGCCCATGCCCCGGCCCTGGCCTGCATCACCAACCCCAGCGTCAACAGCTACCGGCGCCTGGCCGCCCCGCCCACCACCTCGGGGGCCACCTGGTCGCCCGGGGGGATCAGCTACGGCGGCAACAACCGCACCCACATGGTGCGCATCCCCGATGGCCAGCGCCTGGAGCTGCGCCTACCCGATGGGGCGGCCCACCCCTACCTGCTCCAGGCCGTGGTGCTGGCCGCCGGCCTCGATGGCATTGAACGCCAGCTCGATCCCGGCGTTCGCCACGACAACGACAACTACGCCGATCCCCTGCCCCTGGATGCCTGCGGCCGCCTGCCCACCGACCTGGGTGAGGCGTTAGGGGCGCTGGAGGCCGATTCCGTGTTGCGGGCAGCCCTGGGCGAGGAGTTCTGCCGCTCCTATCTCAAGCTGCGCCGGCGCCAATGGCAGGACTACCGCAGCCAGGTGAGCCCCTGGGAGCTTGTTCATGGTCTGGATGGGTGATGGGTTCGCTGGCCGGCTCAATACCCTGATCCTGGTGGAGCCGTAGGCCCCTAATCCTCAGCTTTTGATGGCAAGGGTGGCCTGGTCGATGGGCTTGCCTTGGCGATCCCAACCGTTGATTTTGAGGGTGGTGGGGCTGGCCTCCAGTTCCACAAAGCCATGCACACTGGCGCTGGCCGCCGTATTGCCATTGGCCAGAATCGGCCTCAAGCTGGCACCGCCGATGCCAATGGTGAGGTAGGTGGTGCCCTCGATCATTTTGGTGCGTTCGTAATCGTGTTCGTGGCCGTTGATATAGAGCTGCACCCCATACTTTTTGAACAGGGGGCCCAGGCGGCCCTGGGCAACGGAGTCATTGCCGTAGAAACCGGCCGAATAGATCGGGTGGTGGCCCACCACCACTTTCCAGGGGGCCTTGCTGGCCGCCAGGCTGGAGCGCAGCCAGGGCAATTGCTGGCTCCAGTTGGCATTCATATTGGTATCGAGCATGAAAAATTCCACCGGCCCGCGGCGCAGGTTGTACCAACGGCCGGCCATGCCGAAGGGGCGATAGGCCACCTGGGGATCGCCATTGGCCGTGCGGATGTCGTGGTTGCCGAGCACGGCGTGGAAGGGCACCCCGGCCTGGAGCAGGGCGCTATAGGGGCGCTGGAATGTGGCCTCCACCTTGCTGATATCGCCATCGTTGTAGATGTTGTCGCCGGCCATGATCACCAGATCCACCGGTTGGCGCCGCTGCACGGCTGCCATCTGATCGGCGACCGCCTGCTGCTTGCGATCGCCGCTGCCGCTATCCGCCGTGGCCAACCAGCGCAGCTTGGTTGGGGATGGGCCGGCTGGCACCTGGGCCACCAGCGGAGCGGCGCTGGCTAGGGGCGCCCGTTGGGCCAGGCCGCCGGCTGCCGGGGTGAACGCTTTAGCGGCAACCAAGCTGGCTCCAAACCCCAGGCCGCCGGCCAGCAGGGCGAGCAGCTGCCTGCGGTTCAGGGAGGGAAGGGCCCGGTCGCGGTCCATGGAGCCTGGCCGTAGTGGGGCCAGGTTACCGGCCCTGTTTTGGTAGCGGGGCCAGGTTTTGCCAGCGGGGCCGGCCGATCCCATCGGTGATGTCAAAGGCGAGGGCATTGAGGCCCAGGGCCAGGGCCGGCCAACGGGCCTCGAGCTGGGGGCGCAGGGCCAGCTCCAGCGGGGGCAGCCAGCCCGCCAGCAGCAGGGAGCGCAGGCTCAGCAGGCTGAATTCCAGGTAACTGACGAGCCAGCGGGCCAGGTCCACGGGACCAGCCAGATCGAGGATCCAGAGCAGCATCTTGGGCGTGCGCCAGGCTGCCACTAGGGCCATGGAGGTGAAGGCCAGCCAGCCGGCCCGGTCCTTCATGAAGGCATCGGCCTTGGCCGGATCCCCCGTGGCCAGCACGCCAAAGAACACATTGAGCATGGCGTTAATCGCTTGGGGGGCGATGCGCCGGCCGGGGGGAACCATCATGCCGCGGCTAAACAGCCAGGTGACGGTGACATTGGCCTGGGAGGCGCGCACCTGGTTAAGGCTGGCCCCATCGAGTTGCTCCAGGCGCAGGGCCTGGTCGATCAAGGTGGTGAGCCGGGGCAGGTTGCGCACCAGGGTGCCAAAGCCGGTGAAGATCAGGGGCGACTGCAGGGAGGCGGCATCGCCGATCGCCAGGATCCGTTCAAAGCCCACCCGGCGCGAACCACTACGCGTGTGGAAATAGCCGGGGATATAGCCAAACGTTGGTTTTTTCCAGCGCAGGGATAGCCCTGCGATCGGCTTGTATTCACCGAGAATCTGGAAAAAGTCTTCGTAGAGCTCCAGCAGGGAGCCGGGATCGGCTTCCGTGATTCGGTGGTAATGGAACAGGTAGAAGGTGAGCTCGTCGCCCTTGCCGGGGAACAGCTCCCAGATCAGCTGGCGTTGGCGGCTGACATCGCCATGGCCAAACAGCACGTCGCCCAGGTTGGGATCCCAAATCTCCGGCGGGATGCCTTCGAGCACCATGCCCACGGTGGGGCAGACGCTGTCGAACGGTTGGCCGCCATGGAGTTGCCAGGCCACCGAACTGGCCGTGCCCATGGCATCGAGCACCAACTGGCAGTGGAGCTGGCGGCGCTGGCCATCGCTGCGGCCTTTGAGCTCCAGCACCACGCCGTCGTCGTGGACGCTGGCGTGGACAAAGTCGGTGCAATCGATCACGGCGCCGCCGGCGGCCTCCAACTTGGCCTGGCAGGCGAGGAGTAGGGCCTGGCTATCAATGGCGATGTTGAGCACGGTGGGCGTGTGCAACACCGGCGCACAGCAGTCGGCCGGATTGTTGCCATCAAAGAACTTGTGGAAGCCATCGCGGTATTCGCGCAGGATCAGGGTTTCCACCTCATCAGCGCTGAACAGGCCCGTATTCACAAGCACCTCCAGCTCGCTGCGGGAGATGTTCCATTCGCGGTGCATCTTGCCCGCCTCCAGTCGCTCCACCACCACCACCTTCTGGCCGGCTTGGGCCAGGGCGGCCGCTTGCACCATCCCCAGGGCGCCACCCAGCACCACCACGTCCCAGGGGGTTTCGCCGCTTGGCGCCTGGGGCATGGGGCCTGAGATCTTGCTCACCACCGCTGGTGGCTCGGCGGTGCGGCCGGCCTGGCCGCGCCAGCGGGCTTCCCACCACCACAGCCGCTCCAGGTCGGCCTGGCCCTGGGGCAACTGGCGAAAGGCGGCCACCGTGTGCGGATAGGCGCCAGAGAGGGCCTCGAACACATCGGCGCCAGGCTCCAGGGGCGCTAACGGGGCGAGGGCGTAGGGAAAGCGTTGCTCCAGTTCGGCTTGGAGGCTGGCCAGCAGGGCATGGGCTTCGGCGGGGGATCCCTGCCAGAGCCAGGCCTTGAGATACACCGACTGCTGCAGCGACCAACCACTTAGGCGCAGGTCGAGCCCATCGCTGCAAAAGCGCAGGTGGTTGCCCTGGCGGGTCGCTCCGGGGCCGAGCAGCTCCAGGGCTGCCGTGAGCACGGGCTCCAGCTGCCGCCGGGGCACATCCATGTACCAGAGCGGTTCGATCATGGTGTCAGCGGCTGATGCTTGGGGAGGGAGAAGGCAGGGAAGGAGCGGCGGCGACCAGGCTCTGCAGCGAGGCCAGGATCTCCTGGCTGTGGCCGGAAGGACGCACGGCCACCCAGCGCTCGCGCAGCACGCCATCTGGATCGATCAGGAAGCTGTGGCGCTGGGAGTAGGGGGAGATCCAGGAGCCATAGCGGCGGCTCACCAGCCCGCCGGGATCGGAGAGCAGGGGAAAGGCCAGGCCCTCACTACCGCAAAACGACGCATGGGATTCGGCCGAATCGGCGCTGATGCCCACCACCTCAGCGCCGAGCTGGTGGAACTGGGCCAGGTCCTGCTGGAAACCCCGGGCCTCCAGGGTGCAGCCGCCGGTGAAATCCTTGGGATAAAAATAAAGCGCCAGCCAACGGCCCTGGAAGTCCGAGAGGCGGAGTTCCCCTTCCGTGCCCGGGGGAACAAAACCCGCCAGGGCGAAATCGGGAGCCGGTTGGTCCAGGTCTGGCAGGGTGCCGCCAATGGCCCTCGCTTGCTTTGGCGCAGCCAGCAGGGCAGAGAAGGCAGCTGCCGCTGGCATGGCAGCCAAAAGCCCCTGCAACACAAGACGGCGCTTCATTGCAGGGGCTTCAGGGTTTGGGGTTGGTCAGGGCCTTGGTGGCGCCAGCTCAGATCTTGGCCAGGTTGACGCCGAGTTGCTTGGCGTAGGCACCCAGGCCCTTCTTCTGGACGGTCTTGAGGGCGCGGGTGGAGAGGCGCAGCTTCACGAAGCGGTTGCCCTCGGCCCACCAGAGGCGGCGCTCCTGCAGGTTGACCTGCTGCAGCTTCTTGGTGCGCACATGGGAGTGGGAGACGGCCATGCCGTTGTTGGCGCGCTTGCCGGTGAGCTGACAAACCCGGGACATGACAATCAACCTGTGGATAACAAACGGGGATTAACCCGAACGGAGATCTTACCAAAGGGCAAGGCGGCCATGGCCTGAAGCCGCCTTGCGGGGGCTGGGCAAGCCCCCCTGGGACCCTGGGCTCAGAGGCCCCGGGCGAGCAGCTGGGAGAGCAGGTCGGTGCTGCGTTGCTGGAAGCCGGCCAGCTGGTTGGGCTCCAGGCCGCCCACGGCGAGGCGGGCCATCTCATAAAGGTGCTGACCGAGCTGGTTCGCGAGCTGCTGGCTGGGGGAGCTGGCGCCGGCGCCGGTGATCACGGCCCCGGCCGAGAGCTTGAGCAGCCCTTCGACTAGTGGATGGCGGCGGTTGATCAGCAGCACGTGGTACTCGGGCAGGCCCGGCAGGCGCTGCTCCATCAGGGCGCCCATGTCGTTGATGCGGCGCATCTGCTCGGGCAGCAAAATCAGGGCCGCCGGAGCGTTGTCCCCCTTGAGGGATTGCACCTGCACCGTCACCTTGTCGCTGTTGAGCACCTCCTTAAACAGGCTGCGCAGCTGCTCGCTGGCGTCCTTGCCCTCGGCGTCACTGATCTCCGCTTCTTTGTCTTGGAGGCTGTCATCGAGTTCGCTATCGACCCGCTGGAAGGTGAGCTCCTGGTGGCGCGATTCCAGCCAGGGAATGAACTGGGCATCGATCAGGGTGTCGGCCAGCAGCACCTCGGCTCCTTGGCCCTTCCATAGGGCCAGCGGCCCCGCCTGGCCGGCCTCATCGGTGCAATAGAGGATGCGTTTGGCGTTGGCCTCGCCCAGGCGGCTGCGGTAGCCGGCCAGGGTGGTGTAGGCCAGGTTGCCACTGGCAATCGGGTCGGGGTTCTCCCCCTGCTCGCCCGCAGGGGCGGTGGTGCCATAGAGCACCAGATCGGCCACCTGGTCGGCGAACTTGTCGTCTTCCATGGCGCCGATCTTGATGAAGGGGGCCAGGGCCTCCCAGATTTCGGCGTAGCGCTGGGGCTCATCGCGGTGGAGCTCCTTGAGGCGATCGCCCACCTTCTTGGCCACAAAACCACCAATCGAGCGCACGCGCCGATCGGTCTGCAGGGCGCTGCGGCTCACATTGAGAGGAATGTCGGGGGAGTCGATCACGCCGCGCAGGGGCAGCAGGTAGCGGGGCACCACCTCCTTGATCGAATCACTCACAAACACCTGGTTGCAATAGAGGCGAATCTCGCCCCGTTCCCAATCGGTGCGGCCGGTGAGCCGGGGGAAAAAGAGAATGCCCTGGAGGTTGTAGGGGTAATCGGTATTGAGGTGCACCCAGAGCAGGGGATCCCCCTGGAAGGGGTAGAGATAGCGGTAGAAGTCGATGTAGTCCTGATCGGTGAGATCCCGGGGGCTGCTGCGCCAGGGGGCCTGGCGTTTGTTTACCGTCTCGCCTTCCAGCTGCACCTCCACCGGCAGGAAGTCGCAGTAGGTGGTGATCAGGGTGCGCAGGCGGCTGGGCTCGATGTATTCGAGTTCCTCTTCCTGCAGGTGCAGAATGATATCGGTGCCGGGTTCGCTGCGCTCACCGCCTTCCAGGGTGAAGTTGGGCGAGCCATCGCAGCTCCAGCGCACCGCCTCGGCATCGGGCCGGGCTGAAAGGGACACCAGCTCCACCTGGTCGGCCACCATGAAGCTGGAATAGAAGCCGAGGCCGAAGTGGCCGATGATGGCATCATCCTCGCTTTTGTATTTCTGCAGGAATTCCTCGGCGCTGGAGAAGGCCACCTGGTTGATGTAGCGCTTCACCTCATCGGCGGTCATGCCGATGCCGTTGTCGCTGATCGTGATTGTTTTGGCCTCACGATCGATGTTGATCTGGATTTTGCCTTCTTCGCCTTCGCTGCAATCGCCGCCCATGGCCGCCATGCGGCGCTTGCTAATGGCGTCGACGCCATTACTCACCAGCTCGCGCAGGAACACCTCATGGCCGGAATAGACGGCCTTTTTAATGATCGGAAAAATATTTTCCGTGTGGATCTGGATTTGGCCCTGTTCCTTCACAGTCACGGTCAGTGGACGACTGGCGGGACCTTAGGCAAGGGCTGGCGCCAACTCAAGCGCGTCCAGGGAGGGGTCCCCGAACCCCAAAGCTGGGGGCTGGGCCAGGGGCGAACCAGATGGAAGCCCATTGCCCACAAAACCTTTGCTTTAAGTTGGTGGACCTTGGCGGATCACCGGCCTGGCTAGCACCCTGTGGACCTCGCTTCAGACCTGGCGCCATAGCCTCACGGTCCCCCAATTCACGGTGGTCACCGGCGCCCTGGTGATTGCCGTGGGCACGGTCGTGCTCGCGAGCCCCCTCTGTTCCAGCGACGAGGTTGGGCTGTGGGAAGCCCTGTTTACGGTGACCTCCGCGATCACGGTGACGGGCCTGTCGATCATCGACATCGGCCGCGACCTCACCGCCTTTGGCCAGGTGACCCTGGCCGGCTTGATCATCACCGGTGGCCTGGGCCTGATGGCCATCACCACCTTTCTGCAGGGGTTTGTGCAGGGCCGCTCCGGGTTGCGCCACCGGCTCGACAGGGGCCGGGCCCTCGACGAGTTCGGTGTGGGCGGCATTGGCCCCACGTTCAAGCGCATTTTGGTAACGGGGCTTTGTGTGATGGGCCTAGGCACGCTGGTGCTCTACGGCTTTGGCTTCACCGACATCGCCAATCCCCTGGAACGGTTCTGGGCGTCCCTCTTCCACTGCATCAGCGCCTACAACAACGCCGGCTTTGGTCTTTGGGGCGACAATCTCGTGCGCTACCGGGATAACCCGGTGGTGAATGGTGTGATCGCCACCATGATTGTGGTGGGCGGCATTGGCTGGCGGGTGATCAATGACCTTTGGAGCAATCGCTCCAGCCTGCAACCGCTGCGCGGCTTAAACCTGCCTCGAGTCAGCCTCCAGAGCCTCAAGCTGCGTCGATTGAGCCTGCACAGCCGCTTGGTGTTGCGCAGCACGGTTCTCTTGATTGGGGTGGGGGCCCTGGGCCTGCTGTTCACCGAACAGTTCGCCTCCGGTGGTGTGATTGAGGACCTGCAGTGGTGGCAGCGGCTGCAAGTGACCCTGTTTCAATCGATTTCGGCGCGCACGGCAGGCTTTAACACCGTGCCGCTCTCGATCCAG
>Ga0310098_1000043_pt1 | contig 30010 bp, 33 predicted proteins | sample LakMicMIDCLREDC7_FD_194453 | JGI IMG/M metagenome (GOLD analysis project Ga0310098, IMG submission 194453) | Enriched freshwater cyanobacterial communities from Lake Michigan, Michigan, United States - MI23.DCL.RED.C7 | ecosystem: Environmental > Aquatic > Freshwater > Lake | place: USA...
CCCCCTGGGCTGATACGGCCCGGCTCTCCACTGGAATCCCCACCCCCGGCCTGCGCCGCATCCAGCTCACCGCTTCCGGTGGCGCCTTCCGCGATTGGGATGCCGCCGATTTGGTGAAGGCCACCGTGGCCGATGCCACCAGCCATCCCAACTGGAGCATGGGCCGCAAGATCACGGTCGATAGCGCCAGCTTGATGAACAAGGGCCTCGAAGTGATCGAGGCCCACTATCTCTTCGGTATCGATTACGACGAGATCGAAATCATCATCCACCCCCAATCGATCATCCATTCGATGGTGGAACTGGCCGATTCCTCCGTGCTGGCCCAGCTGGGCTGGCCCGACATGAAACTGCCGATCCTTTACTGCCTCAGCTGGCCCGAGCGTCTAGAAACCCCTTGGCGCCGCCTTGATCTCACCGAGGTAGGCCAGCTCAGCTTCCGTCAGCCCGATCCTGCCAAATACCCCTGCATGCAGCTGGCCTATGCGGCCGGCCGGGCCGGCGGCACCATGCCGGCGGCGATGAACGCTGCCAACGAAGAAGCCGTGGCCCTGTTCCTCGATGAACAGATCGCCTTCGTGGAGATTCCCAGGCTGATTGAACGGGTCTGTGATCGCCACCGGGTTGACCTCAAGGCCGATCCCGCCCTGGCCGATGTGTTGGCCACCGATGCCTGGGCCCGTCAGGCGGTGCGCGAAGCTGCCGCCAAATCAGGCACCCGACCGGTGGTGGCACCGCTCGGGTGACGCGCCAGCCCCCGAATCTCCAGGCAGAGGCACTCCCCAGCTTCGCTAGTTCAACGTTTCGATTGAGCGCGAGTCGCCTAAGCGGCGGCTGGAGGTCTTCTGTTCGTCCCTGAGCCCATCCGACCGTGATCGCCCACCACCTGCTGCTCTGCGCCACCCCCACAAAAAACCTCTGCTGCCCTGAAGACCCCGCTGTGGGGCTGGCCAGCTGGGAGCGGCTCAAGGTCCTGGTGCGTGAGCTCGGCCTTGAGACCCCTGGCCGCCCCGGGGGCATCGTGCTGCGCACCAAGGCCGACTGCCTGCGCATCTGCCGGGAGGGACCGATCCTGTTGATCTGGCCCGAGGGCATCGTTTACGGCGGCGTGACGCCAGAGCGCATCGAGCGGATCGTGAAGGAGCATGTGGTCGGTGGCCAGCCGATCGAAGCCTGGATTGTGCAGCGACACCCGTTCGCGAGCCTGCCAGCGCAACCCTGACGCCAACAGCTCAGTGCTCCCTGCACCCTTCAGTCCCTGCGCCGGGCTAGGCGGGGCTTGCGGGCCATGGCCCTGCTAAGCGGCTCCTCCCACAAGCCGAGCCAACCAGGCCAGCACCAGCCGATCGCTCCAGCTGGCCCTGCCTGGATCCCCCTGGCCATGGAAACCGTTGTGGCCGCCACCAGGGGTGATCAGCACGGCTGAGTTTCCATGAATGGGCGCCCAGGTTGTCTGGGCATCGGCCAAGGCGGCTCCAAGGGCCTCGGTGCCACCGGCAGGCACCCAGGGGTCATCGCTCGCCTGCAGCCAGAGGCTGGGCGGCAGGCCAGGCCCCAGGCCCTGGCCACCTTGGAGCAGCCGTGCCAGGGGACTGGCCTCGGCGTAGTAGGCGTCCACCGAGGGGTACCCCCAGCGGGGCGCCGTGATCTGGGCATCAAAACTGCGGATGGATGGCGCCGGCCCGCCTGGGTCCCCATCCAAGCCATCAGGAGCATCGGCCCGGGCATCCCCTTGAACCTGCTGATGCAGCCGCCGGAGCAACCAGCGTTGGTAGAGCCGGTTGCGGGGCTGGTCAATCTGGGACGAGCAGGCCACCAGATCCAGGGGGCTACTGACGCAGGCCAGGCCATCGAGGCGGGGCAAGGCACCGGGGCTTTGGGATGGTGAGCCCAGGGGATCCTCGGCCAGGCAGCCATTCAGCAACACGGTTCCGCCCAGGGAGAGGCCCACCGCCAGCAGGGGGCGCCCTGCGGCCAGCTGGCGCGCCTGGGCGAGCAAGGGCAGGATGTCGCGATTGCACTGGGCGGCGTAGGAGCCCCGGGCGAATGGCCGGCTAGGACCGGCGCCTCGCAGGTTGGGCCGCAGCACGGCAAAGCCGTGCCGCTGCAGGAGCTGGCCCAGGCGCCGCACCCCTGGGGCCTGGCTCGACCCGCCCAGACCGTGGAGCACCAACACCAGGCCCCGGGCTTGGCCCAGTTCAGCCTCCGCCCCTTGGGGCTGGTTCAAGGCTTGACCGGAGCGGGTTTCAGGGGGTTTCTGGGCTCGCTGATCAACCTGCTGATCAAGGGGCCGATCCAGCAAAGACAACAGCCGGTCGCCTTGCCCCACCTCCGTCAACACAGGCTCGCCTGGATCGGGCCAGGGGGCACCCGCCCGCAGGGTGTCGCGCAGGGTCTGCAGGTCGGCGCCCCACCAGGGAAAGCGCGCCCGAAACGGGGGCAGACCCAGCTCGGCGGCCAGGGACGACTTCAAGGCAAGACGCTCGCTTGGGCTTGGCAGCTTGCCAGCAAGCCCGCCCGCTGGACTCCCCCGGCCAGACCCTTAGCCGCGAGGGGACCAACGCCCTGAGCCAGTCCTGTGGAGTGGATCCCGGCCCAATCAAAAAGGCGGCGCCCCTTGAAAGAGGCACCGCCCGTCAACCGATCAACAGCTGAGTCACCGGTCGGGCCTCGGGCGCCTTGCGGCCCGAAGCCCAGGGCCTCAAACCGCCGCCAGGGCTTTTTTGCCTACACCTAGGCCGCGCAGCTCGGTGATCAGGCCATTGAGCACGGCCTTGGCATCGCCGAAGACCATGGCGGTTTGGGGCAGCTCGAACAGGCCGTTCTTGATGCCGGCGTAGCCAGCACCGAGGCCCCGCTTCACCACATACACCGAGCGGGCCTGGTCCACCTCGAGCACGGGCATGCCGAAGAGGGGGCTGCTGGGGTCGTTCTTGGCCTGGGGATTCACCACGTCATTGGCCCCCAGCACGATCACCACATCGGTGCGCGGAAACTCGGGGTTGATCACATCCATCTCGACCAGCTGGTCGTAGGGCACATCGGCTTCGGCCAGCAGCACGTTCATGTGGCCTGGCATGCGGCCGGCCACCGGGTGGATCGCGTAGCTCACCTCCACGCCATGGCCTTCGAGTAGGCGGGCCAGTTCCCGCAGGCTGTGCTGGGCCTGGGCCACGGCCAGGCCGTAACCCGGCACAAACACCACCCGCTCGGCCTGCTCCAGGGCCATGGCGCATTCCTCGGCGCTGCAGCTGGTGATGCGTCCATAGGACTCCGCCTCCTTCTTCTCGCCGGAGCCGGCGCCAGCGCTGGCGCCGAGGGCCCCGCCAAAGAGCACCGAGGTGAGCGACCGGTTCATGGCCGTGCACATCACCTGGGTGAGGATCAGGCCGGCGGCGCCCACCATGGCGCCCGCCACGATCAGCAGGGCACTGCCCACCACAAAGCCGGCGGCGGCGGCGGCCACGCCGGAATAGGAGTTGAGCAGGGAAATCACCACCGGCATGTCGGCCCCGCCGATCGGCAGGGTCAGGCCGATGCCCAGCAACAGGGCCAGGAGCGTGAGGGGGGCCAGACCCCAGGGCTGCCCCTGCACCACCACCACGCAGCAGGCCAGGCAGGCCACGGCCAGGGTGATGTTGACGGCGTGGCGGGCCTGGCGCTGGGTCCAGGCCGGCGTATCGAGCCATTCCTGCAACTTGGCCATGGCCACAAGCGAACCGCTGAAGGTGATCGATCCCACCAGCACGGAGGCCAGCACCGATACGGTCGCCAGCAGGCCCATGGGGCCCGGCAGGCCCACGGCGCCGAGGGCCACCAGCAGGGAGGCCATGCCACCACAGCCGTTGAACAGGGCCACGGTTTCGGGCATGGCGGTCATGGGCACCCGCAGGGCCAGCACCACCCCAATGCCGCCACCGACGGCCAGGCCGCCCAGCATCCAGGGCCAGCCGGCCAGGCCTTGGCTCACCAGCAGGCCCACCACCGCCAGGCCAATGGCCAGGGCGGCCAGGCCGTTGGCCATGCGGGCGGTGCGCAATTTGGCCAATCCGCGCAGGCCCAGGGCCAGCAGCAGGACGGCGCTGAGATCAAGCAATAACTGGTTCAAGCGGCACCTCCGCGGCGGCGGAACATGGCGAGCATGCGGTCGGTGACCAGGAAGCCACCAATCACGTTGAAGAGAGCAAAGCCCAGGGCTACGGCCCCAAGCGCTTGTAAAGGCGGTGAGGGGGCCTGGCCGATCAGGGCCAGGGCGGCCAGCAGGGTGATGCCGCTGATGGCGTTCGCCCCAGACATCAGCGGTGTGTGCAGGGTGGGGGGCACCTTGCCGATCAGCTCAAAGCCGAGGAGGCTGCCGAGCAGTAACACCCAGAGGGCCTCGTTGAGGGAAAAGTCACTCATGCCGCCACCTCCTGGGCCACGGGGCTGAGGTCGGCGCGCCGGCACTGGCCCTGGTGGGTAATTAGGCAGGGATCAATCAAGGGATCCTCCGGATCGAGCTGGGCCAGGCCGCCTTGCTTGAGCACGTACTCGAGCAGGGCCGCCAGGTTGCGGGAGTAAAGGGAGCTGGCATGGAAGGGCACCGAAGCCGGCAGGTTGCCGGCGCCAATCACGCGCACGCCATCCACCACGGTTTCCTGGTCTGGCTGGCTGGCGGCGCAGTTGCCCCCCTGGGCCACGGCCAGGTCCATCACCACGGCACCGGGGCGAAGCAGGCCGAGCATGTCGCGGGTGATCAGCAGGGGGGCGGGCCGGCCAGGTACCAGGGCCGTGGTGATCACCACATCGGCCTCGGCCAGGTGGGGGGCCAGCAGTTGGCGCTGGGCCTCCAAGAACACGACCCCAGCCTCCTTGGCATAGCCGCCCGCTTCGCCCGGGCTCTGCTCCATCACCGGCGGTTCAATGAAGCGGGCGCCGAGGGATTCCACCTGTTCCCGGGCGGCCGGCCGCACGTCACTCACCTTGACCAAAGCACCGAGCCGGCGGGCTGTGGCCACCGCCTGAAGGCCTGCCACGCCGGCCCCAAGCACCACCACCTTGGCTGGCTGAACCGTGCCGGCGGCAGTCATCAGCATGGGAACGAACCGATCCAGGGCCGCTGCGGCCTGGAGGGCGGCCTTGTATCCGGCGATGTTGGCCTGGGAGGAGAGGGCATCCATGGCCTGGGCCCGGCTGATACGGGGCAGCAGCTCCAGGGCGATGGCCGAGAGCTTGCGCTCCAGCAGGGTGCCGATCAGGTCCCGGTTGGCAAAGGGATCCAGCAGGCCCATCACCAGGGCGCCTGGCTGAAGCTGGGCCAGGCCCGGCCCAGCTCCGGCCTGGGGGGCCTGGACGGCCAGGAGCACATCGGCCCCGGCCCAGCGATCGGATGCCTCGCCCGCGGTGCCATCGAAGAGCGCGGCCCCGGCGTCGCCATAGGCGCCATCCGGGTAACCGGCGGCCTGGCCGGCCCCCTGCTCCACCTGCACGCTGCAACCGAGGCCGACCAGCCGTTTCACCGTTTCCGGTGTGGCCGCGACCCGCGTTTCCCCGGCCCGCCTTTCGCGGGCAATTAAGACAGTCGTCAAACCAAGCTCTCCTTGAGCTGTCCATTCAGTGATCGTCACTGGCTCCAGACAAGACAAGCGATCTGGCTCAATTGTTCGCAGACCAGCACAATTGCCGCTCCTGGCCCTTGCCCTGTTGCCCGGAGTTCGGGACCTGGCTAGGCCATGGTCTGTCCTATGCGTCCCTTTCCCCATGGCGATCACGGCGGTCGAATGCCCCGATGGCGTCTGCCACAGTCACCACGGCGGCCATGCGGTGGAGCGCGAAGTGCTGCGCGACAACCTGCACGCCCACGGCTCCGACTGGTGCGAGCGCCTGGCTGAACGGGTCTATGAAATTTCTGTTGATAGCTTTTGCCAAACGGTGATGCCCAACCTGCAGCAGCAGGGCTGGCAGCGCCGTCACCTTGACTGGGAGTTCAAGCTCAACGAGGAACCGGCCGAGGTGGAGCGCACCGTCGTGGACGGGGCCATCAATGCGATGGAAAGCTTCCTGCGCAGCACCGAAGTGCAACGCCTGTTCGTCAAGGAACTGGTGCAGGGCACCCTGGCCGAAGCCGACCAGAACAGCCTGCGGGGCAAGGCTGTGCGCCACCTGATTGAGCAGGAGCTGATCAGCCACCTCACCAGCCAACGCCAGGCCCTGGTTGAGCGCATGGCCGCCGTGCTGATCGAAACCTCAGGTGCTCCCCAGGAGTTGGCCCGCCAGGTGGCGAGCGAAGGGGTTGATGAGGTGCAGCATCTTCTGGTTAACCACGCCGAAGCGATCGGTTGAATGGCCCAGGGCGCCGAAGCTTTTCCCAGAGTTGCTTCGGCGCCTATGGATGAAGCCCACCACGGAACAAGGAGTTGGCGATAAAGGCTGGTTTTGAGTGGTGATTCAGCTTGCTCGTGCATGGTCAAGCTGGTGGTCCTACCCAACGGCACAGGGCAACCCTTGTTAGGGATTATGGGCTGGTTTTGATGTCAATCGAAGTGCTGAAAGATCGCTTCTAGTGTATTGAGATTTCCCTACCCAGGCGCGAGGCTGGGTTGTTGTTTGGCTTAGGACTGGGGCGTCTCTTTGATTGACGCCAGCAGCCCTTTAGAAATAGGGCAGCAATTCCTGATCGAGGCAGCGGGCCTGTTGCCAGCGGCCCTGTAAGCGCAACAGGCGGGTGCGCAGGATGATCGGATCGATGTCGCATTCCTGGTCCCAGGCCAGCTCAAAACGCTGCCGCCAATGGTCCACCGCTAGGGAGAAGGGGAAGCTGGGATCCATGGGCCGGCAGGGCAATGCCCTGATGCAGGCTGATCCACCGAAAGTAGGGACGCTGGCGCCGATGGGAATGGGCCGAAACACCCATTGAGTTCAGCGATCTGGCCCTTGATTGGCGGCGCCGATGGCGCACCTGGGGCCGGCGACACAATGGCGCCATGGCAGCTCCGTCCTTCACCCTGGCGTCCGGGCCCGTTCCGGGGGCCATGCCCCCCCGGCCGCGCCAGTGGCAGAGCCAGCTGATCCAGTTGCTGCGCCGTCGCCTGGAGCGCCAGGACCCTGGCGGCCAGGACGTGCTGATCCATGCCGGCCCGGGCGCCGGCAAAACCCTGGGTGCCCTCTTGGGCTATCAGGCCCTCGCGGCTGATGGGCGCCTGCAGCGGTTTGTGGTGTTCACCCATCGCAGCTCGATTGCCAGCCAATGGCGCCAGGCCGCCGGCCGCTTGGGCTTGGAGCTGCGCGACTGGGAGCCGGGGACCCCATTCGCCCCCGCAGGCGAGGGCCTAGGCCATTGGCAAGGTCTCCTACTCACTTACCAGGCGGCCAGTCGCAACCAGGCGGTTCTTCAGGAGCAACTCGGTGGCGCCGGGCTGGGGGCCTGGCTCGCGATTGCCGATGAGGTGCACCACCTGGGCCTTGATCCGGAGGAACCGGAAGCCAGCGCCTGGGGCCAAACCTTCAGCAGCCTCACGGCCGGGGCCAACCTGCGGCTGGGCCTCACCGGTACCCCCTTTCGGGCCGACAACCTCAGTTTTTGCTCCGCCCGCCGCATCGAAGTGGAAGAGGCCGGCGAACGGGTCGAGCTGATCGCCCCTGATCTCAGCGTGGAACCGCGCCAGCTGATCGCCGCCGGCGATGTGCGCCCCCTGGAATTCCGTTTTCAAGATGGCTGGATCGACCACGGCCGCCAGGAGGGCACCAATCCCGAGCTAGAGCGCTCACCCCTCTCCGCTGAACTCCGCGAGAGTTGGCGGGCCCGCAACCTGCGGCGGGCGATCCGCCTGGGCGATGGCAGCAGCATCGCCCTGCGGGTGTTGCTCAATGCCCGCAAACGCTTGGAGATGGTGCGGCGCCACCATCCCGGCGCCGGCGGCATCGTGATTGCCCGCGACATCGCCCACGCCAGGCGTCTTAGCCATCTGTTGGTTGAGGAGGGGGACCAGGTGCTGCTCGTCCATTCCCAGGACCCGGAGGCGGCCAGCCGCCTGGCCGAGTTCCAGAACGGCGGGGCCGACTGGCTGGTGAGTATCGACATGGCCTCGGAAGGCTTCGATGCGCCGCGGCTGCGGGTGGTGGCCTACCTGACCACGGTGGTGACCCGCAGCCGCTTCGTGCAGGCGATCACCCGGGCGGTGCGCATGGATGGGGAGCGCAGCCAGTTGGAATCGGTGCCCCGCCATCCGTCCTATGTGTTCGCTCCGGCCGATCCGCTGCTGATGCAGTACGCCCGCAGCTGGTCGATCAGTGAGCCCTATCTGCTGCGCAGCAGGCCTGGGGTGGCCGAAACGGCCGACCCCCAGGGCTGGGGCCGGGCGCCGGCGCTGCCCCTGGAGGCCATGGCCGAGGGGGCCGGTGAGCTGATTCGGCTGCGCGGACCCCAACTGCCGAACTTTCTGCTGCATCCGTGATTACAGTTTGAATTCTGAAAAAATGCGAACTTCTGCGAACTCGCCTCCCTGGTCTGGCCCTGCGTCGACCAGCGTGGCCCCTAACGGAGCTGAATCATGCACGGTTCGATCCAGCGGCGCCTCTCGGTGGCGATGAACTGGTCAGTAGCACGTATTGCCAACCTGGACGCCCGCGAGCGCTACGAGGACAGCTTTGCCCTCACCCAGGAGTTTCGCGAGTGGATCCTGTGCATTGATGACCAGCCGGAGCTGCTGGCCGAATCCGTCTTGATGGTTCCGGTGGCTTTGCCAGGGACCCCACTGGCCGATCGCCCGAGCGGCGATGGTGTGGGCGACTGGCTTGGCCGGGAGCCCGACGGACGGATCGAAATCTAAAGCATTTTTTCCGATTTGCAGCGCCCCGGCGCCAAAATCGCTGAACTCGCTAGCCGCCCTGCTTCAGATTTGGGCGCTCCTCCCTTCGCACAGGGTCTTGGCCTCGGAGTCCAGGCCCGGGGGCCTAGAGTTAATGCGAAGTGAGTCCGCCTAAGCCCATGGTCTCTGCCGCTGCTCCCCAGGTCGCCCCGGAAAACCTGGTCATCGTCGGTTCCGGGCCCGCTGGCTATACCGCCGCTATTTATGCCGCCCGGGCCAACCTCAGCCCCCTGCTGATCACGGGTTTCCAGGCGGGCGGCATCGCTGGGGGCCAGTTGATGACCACCACCGATGTGGAGAATTTCCCCGGTTTCCCCGATGGGATCCTGGGCCCCGATCTGATGGACCGGATGCGGGCCCAGGCCGTGCGCTGGGGCACGCGCCTGATCGAGGCTGACGCCGATGCGATCGACCTGGGCCAGCGTCCCTATCGCCTCACGGTGGAGGGCCAGGTGATCGAAACCCAGGCCCTGATCTTGGCCACAGGCGCCAGTGCCAACCGCCTCGGCCTGCCCCATGAACAGGATTTTTGGAGCCGGGGCATCAGTGCCTGCGCCATTTGCGATGGCGCTACCCCCCAGTTCCGCAACGCCGAACTAGCCGTAGTTGGCGGCGGCGATTCAGCCTGTGAGGAGGCGGTCTATCTCACCAAATACGGCAGCCAGGTCCATCTGATCGTGCGCCGCGATGCCCTGCGGGCCAGCAGGGCCATGGCCGATCGGGTGCTGGCCAACCCCGCCATCAGCGTGCATTGGAACCAGGATCTGGTCGATGTCGCCGGTGGCGACTGGCTCGAAACGATCCAGCTGCGCGACACGACCAGTGGCCAGGAGCAAACCTTGGCCGTGAAAGGCCTCTTCTATGCGATCGGCCACACCCCCAATACGGGCCTGGTGGCCGGCCAGATCGAGCTCGATAGCCAGGGCTACCTGCAGGTGCGCTCCGGCCGGCCCGAAACCAGTGTCGAGGGGGTATTTGCTGCCGGTGACGTAGCCGACGCCGAATGGCGCCAGGGGATCACCGCCGCCGGCAGTGGCTGCCAGGCGGCCCTGGCGGCGGAACGTTGGCTCACCCACCACGATCTGGCGGTCACGGTCAGCCACGACCCGGTCGATCCAGCCCCGGCCGGAGAGCCCGAGCGCACGGCGATCAGCGATGAGGCCAACTACGACCCCTCGGCCCTGTGGCAGAAGGGCGGCTATGCCCTGCGCAAGCTGTATCACGACTGCGATAAGCCCCTACTTGTGGTTTATTCGTCGCCCAGCTGCGGCCCTTGCCATGTGCTCAAGCCCCAGCTCAAGCGGGTGCTTGCCGACTTCGCCGGCGCCGCCCAGGGGGTGGAGATTGATATTGAGACCGACCAGGCCATCGCTGAACAGGCCGGAGTGACGGGCACCCCCACCGTGCAGCTGTTCTTCCGCAAGGAGCTCAAGCAGCAGTTCAAGGGCGTGAAACAGCGCAGCGAATTCAAGGCTGCGATTGAGGCCCTGCTCTAGGGCTAGACCAATGACCTCCCTCCCAAGCCCTTGGGGAGGGGGTATGGCTCCTGGGTTTAAGCGTTACACGGATTAACTCTGGGCTTAATGCCCCTCGGGCGCTGTTTTTTCTGCCTTAAAGCAATTGGGCCAAGCAGCCAAGCCAGCCCTCCTAGGGCCAGCCTGCTTGCTAAGGCCGCCAGCTCAACGGCGGCGGGGACCGCCGGGCCTGTTGCCGCCAGGACGGGGACCGGTGGCGCCGGCATTGCGCTCCCGGTAGGTGATGCGGCCGCGGGTCAGGTCATAGGGGCTGATTTCCACCAGCACCTTGTCGCCCGCCAGCAGCTTGATGCGGAATTTGGTCAGTTTCCCCGCCGCCCGGCAGAGGCACTGGTGACCGGCCGGCTGCTCGAGCGTCACCAGGTAAAACCCGTTGCCCTGCTCCTTCTCGATTACGCCGGATGTCTCGATCATGCGGTGCCGCCAGGTACGTTTCGAACTGCACCAACCACCTTAGGTGGCGCCAATCCCGCTCAGGGGGGAGAAACCCATCCGCGCGCCTCGGTTTTGGCGCCTAGGGTCACGCCACCATCCCAAGTGCCGGCCTGGCCCTTCCATCGATGATCCTGCCTCCGCTGTCGATGGACCTGGGTCTGTTACTGATCTGCATCGGCGCTGTCAACCTCTGGAAGGCCCGCCAGGCTTCCTGATAACCCAGATCCCCTGGAGCCCCTGACCACCCTGTTGTTCCACAAGCCCTACGGGGTGCTCAGCCAGTTCACCCCCGAGGCGGGGAGTCGCTGGGGCTGCCTGGCCGACCACATCTCGGTTCCTGAGATCTACGCAGCCGGCCGCCTGGATGCCGATAGCGAAGGCCTGCTGGTGTTGACGGACAACGGCCGGCTGCAGCACCGGCTCACCGATCCGGCCTGGGGACACTGGCGCCGTTATTGGGTTCAGGTGGAAAGAATTCCCACCCCGGCAGCGCTTGCGGACTTGCGCCAGGGGCTCCTGATCCAGGGCAAGCCAACCTTGCCTGCGCGAGCCCGCACGCTGGAGCTGGCAGAGCTGGAGGCGGCGGCCATCGCTGAACGGCAGCCGCCGATCCGCCACCGCCTGCAGGTGCCTACCGCCTGGCTGGAGATTGAGCTCCGCGAGGGGCGTAACCGCCAGGTGCGCCGCATGACGGCGGCCGTAGGCCTGCCCACCCTGCGGCTGATCCGCGTTGCGATGGATCTGATGGATGGCGGCGCCCCCCTCAGCCTCGATGGCTTGGCCGCCGGGCAATGGCGCCTGGCAGAGGGGGCCGAGGCGCAACGGCTGGAGGCCCTGCTGGTCCCAGCCGCCAGCACCCGCAGTGGGGCAAGCAGTGGCAGCCCGGAGTCAAGCAGTGGTGGGCGGCCAGTGCCTCAGGGTCGTCAGGCGAATCGTCCCTCCAACTCGCCAGGTCGGGGCGGCCGCGCCGGCGGCGGGAAATCGGGTCGGGCCGGTGGCGGTGGATAGGGGGGCTTGGCCATAGGGTCCCGTACGGATCAGGCGTCTACGCAGGGTTCTGTCATCGACCCATTCCATGGGTTTCCCTTTTCTTTGCAGTCACCAGACAACAACTAAAGCGCCCGCATGGGCTTCTTCGAGGCCAAGCCTGCGGTTAAAAATTGTAGTGAAACTCGGATATACAGGCCCTTAGAAAGAGGCTGCAGTTAACCAACTATTCAAACCAGGCCCCTGCCCAGTAGGAGGTCTCGGGCGCCATTAATCAGTTGCATGGTGTCGTGTAGGCCACCCCGATCTGGATGGTGCTCGCCGGCGGCCAGCTTCCAGGCCCGGGTCACTTCGGCTTCTCCCAGCCGGCCGGAGAGGGGGAGGTGCAACCGTTGCCGGGCCACAATCGCTTCCAGGTCTGGATCCTTGCCCAGGGGGCCGCGATCGGCAGCGCTCAGGCCGGTGCCCTTTTTCTTGCGGCCTTTGGCACCCGGCTTGCCGGGTTTTGCCGAGCCCTTGCTGGAGCTCTCTCCAAAGCCATTGCGCCGACTGGATGCCCCGGCCTTGGCGTTCGAATCTGTGTTGGCCGCATCAGCTTGCTCGCTGGTGGCCGGCCGCAGACTCACGAGCGGTGAGCGGCGGTCCCGCAGGGTCTGGGGCATGGGTAGCACTTGTCGTGATTCCAGCTTCTCGCATCACCGGCAACGGGGAGGGTGATCGTGCCGACAAGCAGCAGCGTCCCTGTTCACCCATCAGTCCGTTAACTCGACGCCGAGGTGTAAAAGCGCAAGGCATAGCGCCAGAACCCCCGGCAGAGCAGCAGACAGACCGTGGCCATTAGCAGGGAGGCCGCGCCGGCGTTGACACTGATTCTTCCCAGGATGGCCTCGGCCGGAACCGTGGTGAGGAAGGCCACCGGTAGCACCACTGTGAGCAGGCTGCGCAGCCGTAGGGGATAGGCGCTGATCGGATACCGCCCTGCCGTTAGGGCTGCGCGCAACACCTCGGTGGCGTTCCAGGTTTTGACGAACCAGATCGAGGTTGTAGCCAGGCCAAACCAGAGGCTGTAGAGAATCACCAGGCTTGAGGCCAGCATCAACGCCGCCGTCAGAAAACCCGTGGGGCTCAGCGAGGCACCGGCCTTGGCAGCGGCCCAGAGGATGAGGGCCAGTCCCGTGCCAATTTCCGGCAGGCCGGCGGGAGAAATGGTTCGAAAGGACAGCCAGAACTGACTATCGATCGGTTTGAGCAGGATGAAATCCAGGGTGCCCTGTTGCACATGGGTGACAATCGTGCTCAAGTTGGGCCGTAGCAACGAATTGCAGGCCCCATCAAGGACCGTATAAACCCCTAGAACCACCAGGGCCGCCTCCCAGCTCCAGCCCCCCAGGTTGCGGCCGGGTCCGTAAAAAAGGCTGATCACAAAGAGGCTGCCGGCCAGATTGCCGGCCATGGCTAGTAAGTCGATCAGGAGATTGAGTTGGTATTCGAGCTGGCCCGCCAGGGCCGTGGCCCAGAAGCGCCGCAGGGTGAACAGGTAACGCCCCATCGATCAGGCCCCCATGGCGGAGTAGCGGCGCACCCCTGCCCTCCAGAGCAGCCCCACAAGGGGCAACAACAGGGCGATCCAGCCCGCCATGGCCACAAAGCCACCGCTAATGGTTAGCGGATTCCCCGAGAGCAACTGGGCCGGGAAGGCAATCATGTAGGGGAAGGGGGTCCAGAGGGCGAAGGCGCGCACGGCTGGCGGAAATACCTCTAAGGGCGCGACCAGCCCCGAAAGAAAGAGATAGGGGATGTAAAGCAACCGCTCTAGGGCGCTGGCCCGTTCACTCCAGAAGCACAGAATGGCGATGGCGCTTTGGAGCAGGAAATTGATCGCAAAGGCCATCCAGATCGCCAGCAGCGCCGTTAAGGCCTGACCCAACGAGGGCAGCCATACGGTGTCTGGTTGCAGCAGAAAAAACAGCCCCACCAGCACGGCCACGAAGGGCAGGCGGGTGGCCTGTTCGGCCAGGTGGGCGCTCAGGTAGCGCCAGAGCGGATGCAGGGGTTGCAGCAAGGCATGGGAGAGGCGGCCCTGCAGGGCGTCTTCCTCAAACGCCCAAACCACCCAGGCGATCGTGAACTGGCGCACGATGAAGGCCGAAAGGAAGTAGCGACTCAGCTGCAGCCGATTTAGACCTAGGGCCTGGGGGCCCGCAGCGCCCGCGTCCACCTGGCTCCAGAGGGCCAGCATCAGGAAGGGCACCACCCCAGAGAGGGCCCATAGGGCTATTTCTGCCCGATATTCGAGCATGTAGGCGTATTGGCTGGAGAGCAAGACTCGGGCAATGCGCAGTCCCTTGGCGATGGTCATTGCACAACCCCTTGCTGGAACAATTGGCCAATCAGGTCTTCAATGGGCGGGTCCGCCACCTCGAGATCCAGCACCTCTAGGTCCCCCAGCAGCCGTGCCACGGATCCGGTGAGCTGGTCCCGCTCAATCAATAGCCGCACTTCCCGGCCATCGATGGCCTCCACCTGGCCGTAGGCCGCCAAGGCCTGAGCCGGCACGGGCGTTTTTAATTCCAGGCGCACCAGGCGACAGGGTGAGAGGCGCTGGGTGAGGGCCTCCAGGCTGCCGTCATAAAACAGGCCGCCCTGGTGGATCAGCAGCACCCTGGGGCAGAGGGCCGTGATATCGGCCATGTAGTGGCTGGTGAGCAGCACGGTGGCGCCATGGCGGCGGTTGTAGTCGGCCAGGAAGGTGCGCACCCGCGCCTGGGCGTTGACATCGAGGCCCAGGGTGGGTTCATCGAGAAACAGCAGCGAAGGCCGGTGCAACAGGGCCGCCAGCAATTCGGCCTTCATGCGCTCGCCCAGGGACAGCTTGCGCACCGGCCGGGTGAGTTCTTCCCCCAGCTCCAGCATCTCGGCCAGTGCGTTGATGCGTCGTTTGGCTTCGGTGTCATCGAGGCCATAGACCGCCGCATTGACCCGAAAGGACTCCATGGGCGGCAGGTCCCAGATCAGCTGCTGCTTCTGGCCCATCACCAGGGTGATGCTGCGCAGAAAGCTGGCCTGGCGGCGCTGGGGCCTGTGGCCGGCCACCAGCAGGCTGCCGCCAGTGGGATGGATAAGGCCGCTGAGCATTTTGAGCGTGGTGGTCTTCCCCGCCCCATTGGCGCCGAGAAAGCCCACCATCTCGCCGGGCTCGATCGAAAAACTGAGCTCGCGCACGGCCTCCACGGCGCGGCTTTGGCGCCAGAAGAAATGGCGCAGGGTGCCGCCCAGGCCCGGCTGTTTCTGGGCCACCCGGTAGGTCTTGCTGAGGCGCTCGGCGCAGACGATCGGCATCGGCAGGGGTTGTCTCGCTCGCTTGACCCGATGCTGGCTGGTGACAGGCCCGGGCCAGGCAGGCACACTCACCACGAGTTTTAATCCAGCACCACCCCGAGCTCCGTGATGAGCTCCTGCTCCACCCATACCGACACGGACCCGCCTAGGCAGCGCCAATTCGCCCAGCCGTCGCCATTGGTGGTGATGGCACCTTGGATATGGCCGCTCAGATCACGGAACACCGTGTGGGCTTTTCCCACCTCCATCCATTTCCAGCCGGCATCACCATCACTCATTAACACCGCCATCGCCCGGGGATGGCTAGGCGTGCCTAGGCGGGTCCAGCCAATGCAATTGAAGTGGTCGAAATAATCGTATTGGGCTCCATAGGCGCACTTGGACCGGGCCCGTAGGAAGCGATCGATGAGGAACCGGTGGCTCGCCAGGTCAATCGAGATCTCCTGCCCATGGCGCCGCTCGCCATACTGGGCTCCGTAGTAATCGGCATGGAACACGCAGGGGTAGCCCTGGTCGCGCAGCAGGATCACGGCATAGGCCAGGGGTTTGAACCAGGCTTCTACCGTGGATTGCAAGGATTGCAGCGGCTGGGTGTCATGGTTGTCGACCAGGGTCACGGCCAGCAGGGGCATGGTCTGCATCAGGCTGCCATCGAGGAGCCGTTGCATGTCGAACTGGCCGCCACTGGTGCTGGCGGCATGAAAGTTGTAGTGGAGCGGTGCATCAAACAGGCTCATGCGGCCGCCACTGTTGGCCGCATACCAGCTGAGGCTTTCTAGTTTGTTGCTCCAGTATTCGCCAACGACAAACAGATCCCTTTGGGCATGCCGTTCCACGTGGCCAATCCAGTCGATGAAGAAATCACTGGCGATGTGCTTGATCGCATCGAGCCGGAAGCCATCCACGCCAACCGTATCGAGGGTCCATTCCCCCCAGGCCTTCAGTTCGGAACGCACTTCTGGGTGATTGATGTTGAGATCGCAGCCCATTAGGTAATCATAATTTCCCTTTTCGAGATCCACATTGTGCTCGAAATCGGCGCCATGCACCTTCCAGATCGCCGGCATGCCCTGATCCAGCAGATTGTGATCAACGGCATCAAAGTGGTACCAATGCCAGATCAAGTTGGAATACTGCCCCTGGCGCCCCTCAAAGCGGAAGTTCGTCCAGGCCCGGATTGTCCGCTCATTGCCGAGGCCCTGGTTGCGATTGGCCGGGTCATAAGGGGTGGCGCCAAAGTCTTCAGGGGAGTCGGCACCGATTTTGTGGTTGAACACCACATCGGCATACACCTGGAGCCCGGCCTGGCGGCAGGCCTGCACCGCCGCCAGATACTCCTGCTTCGTGCCGTAGCGGGTGCGAATGGTGCCCTTCTGGTCAAATTCGCCCAGGTCATAGAGGTCATAGACCCCATAACCCACATCGGTTGGGCCCGAGCCCTTGTAGGCCGGCGGCAGCCAGATGCCCGTAAAGCCGGCTGCTGCCAGGTTGCCAGCCTCCTGGCTAAGGCGCCGCCAGTGGCCGCCATCGGCCTCGCCATACCAGTGAAACCACTGGATCATCGTGCCGTTGAACTCGTTGGGCGACTCCAGCCGGCGTCCGATGATCTCGCTTTCGTACCGGTCCAGCCATTGCCGAACCAGGGTAACGGCCGCCTGGCCCGTATCCACTTGGGGATCGGCCTCCGCTGCAGCCATGCTCTGTTTGAGCGCGAAGCAATCGGGGGCCATGGGTAGTCGCCGGCGTCGGAATGGAGGGTGTTGGCTTTAGGTTAGGGGGCTATTTCGGTTCGACTGGTTTTTTGACAAAGGCCTTATTCGATCGGCACCTGCACGGCCTCGGCTGAGGGGGCAACCGCTTTGCGGGGCATGCTGACCACCAGCTGGCCCTCCTGGGCCGTGGCCTTGAGGTCCTTTGCGTCCGCATCCTCAGGCAGGGAGAAACTGCGCGAGAAGCTGCCATAGAAGCGTTCGATGCGATGGAAGTGTTTGTTTTCTTCCTCCTTGTCCTGTTTGCGTTCGCCTTGGATCGTCAGCACGCCATTGTCCAGGGTGACCTTGAGATCTTCCTTGGCGACACCAGGAACATCTGCCTTGATGATGTAACTGCCGTTGCTTTCGCTGATGTCCACGCGCGGATTCCAATCCCCCAGCCCCAATATCGACTGCGCCCGTCCCAGGGGCCAGGCGAGGGAATGGCCAAACAGATCCTCGATGTCGCGTAGGGGCTCCCACTTGATTAAGGCCATGGCAATGATTGCAATTGAATTGGCTTGATTGGTTTGATTGGACCAATGGATCTCGCGAGTTTCGCCTGGGTGGCCCGAGAGTCGATGGCTCCGATGGCAAATGACCAGTTCGCAAGCCTAGATCAACCTTAGACTAGGCACTTTAGATTGAACTCCTGGCCTTAATCGAGCCGCAGATCTGCGGCATGAATTGCATTGCGATCACCACTTTCGCTTACTTATTTTACTGTATAAGGCGGAATTATCTTGGTTAGCTGCATTGAGAATGGAACCGGCTGACAATGGTTCCGGGTAGCGTTTAGGGGTCGTCAGTTTGGCCCTGCTGACGGGCAGGCATGGTTGGATTGGCTTCGATTTGCTTCGCCGACTTGGCGTGAAGATGCAAGCTCAAGCGAAACCGATTGATGGTGGAATGATCCCCTTGCCAGCCCAATTCCTTTCCGTCAATGCTTGCGAAGGGCTGGCCCTGAAAAGCTTGTTGCCTGCAACCTTTCCCCCCATCCTGGTTGCTCAGGGGGGATGATTTCCTGGATAAGCAAGATTATGCGCCGGATCTGATCCATGGGTTCTGGTGTATCAAATGACGAACTTGATCTCGAACGATGGAATCTTTTCTAGGGATTTGTCGATAGCCAGCTCGCCAGTCCTCTGGTGCTGGTTGTCCAGCTCAAGGCTCCAACAGGTTCCAAATTGTTCGTTTCTGCCCTGTCCGTGTTGGGGTCTGTTGACCCAGTGCTGGATTCAACAGCAGGCGTGCTGGTGATTTCGATGATCCGCTTCTGGCTCAGGGGCGTGTCCAGGGCCTCGAGGCAGACCTGGGCCACCAGCCGGCGGGGAATGCGGCCGTCCTGTTGGAGATCGGGATTGGAATAGTGGACGTTCTCCTGCTCAAGCTTGGATTCGGATTCGCCCAGGCCGCCTGGGCGGATGATCGTCCAATCCAGGCTGCTGCGCTCAAGGGCCTGTTCGCCCAGTCGCTTCACCACCAGGATCAGGCCAAAGAGGTTGAGGGCATGGAACCACTGGCCGGCGCAGAGGGAGCTAACCAAAAGCACCCGGTTCACGCCGATGGCTTCGCAGGCCCGGATCTGGTTGCCCACGGCCCAGGCATCAACCCGCAGGGGCGTCGTGAGATCGATTCCCGGCCTGGCTCCCGTGGCGATCACCAGGGCCTGACAGCCGTTGAGGGCCTTCTCCAGGGCTGGGCCATCCCCCAGCTCCAGGCGCACCAGCTCGGCCCCTTCCAGCCCAGGGGGCACCGTGGAGCCTGGACGCAGGAGGGCCCGCACTTGATGGCCCCGGGCCAGGGCCTCCTGAACGACCCGCCAGCCCGTTTTGCCGGAGGCACCGCTGACCGCCAGGAGCATGCTCTTCATCGTTGATCAGTGACCGTTCTAAGCAGCTGATCGGCTTAGCGGCAGGGCCGTTGCTCAACCGGGCCGTCCCTGGGGACTCCCTTCCTTCTGGAAGAGGCCGTCCAGGTAGTGCCTGGCCACGGCCCGGTCTTGGCAGCCTTGCTGGAACAGGAAGCCGGCCAGGGCCGCTTGCATCAGCCGGTATTGGTCCCATTGGGGATGCACCCGCACGAACTCCCGCATGGCGTCGAAGAGGTCCTCGGGAAACTGATTCTCAATCGAGACACTGCGGGGCGCGTAGTCGGGGATTTGGCTCATGCGTTCGGACTGCCTGGAAGGCCTTAAACCCCCCAACCATCCCCTGCCGTGCAAGCCACCCCTGGGCTCCTGGACCCTTGGGACAACAGCTGCGAATTTGCCAGCCACTTGGCCTTGGGATGCCGGCGGCTCTACCAGTTCCTGGCGGGGGCATGGGCCCATGGTCGTCAAGGGGAAGGGGGCCATTCCCCAGGGATTGGCGCCGGCCATCAGCCCTGGCGGGGTCTTGGCTGGGGCCCTGGGGGAAAAGCTTCGCTTTTCTGGGGAAAACCAAGGACAGCCGGGGAAAACGGGGCAGCACAGCGTTGCTTATCGTTCGCGGCCCTAGGGCAAGCGTTGCCGATGGGTGGGAGGGCCAGCCTTTGGCACCACTGGATTCAGCCCGAGCCGGCTCGCCTCCAACAGGGTTTCACCATCGGCCACTTAGAAAGAGTCAGCCGCCTTCACCGCCTTGTTCCCCTTTGCTTTCGCGTCGACGCTCGTGCCGGGTTCTTCGGCCTCGGCGCCCCTGGCCTGGTCCCTGGCGCTGGCCGCTGGGGTCCTTGTGGCCAGCATCGTGCCCCTGGGAGCGGCCCGCTCCCAGTCCAATTTCACGATGGCCGACATCGCCGCCCCCCGGGCGATGTTTGAGCGATTGCCGGCCTGGGGCCAGCGGGCCAGTTGGGCCCATCAAAATTGCTTCGAAGCCTTCGTGCTCCATGCCCCGGCGGTCCTGCTCTGCCTGCTGGTGGGGGTGTCGGCTCCCTGGACTGCAGCGGTTGCCCTGGCCCATCCCCTGCTGAGGCTCGTGTACATCGGTGCCTACGTGGCCAATAAGCCCCTGCTGCGCTCCCTCTGTTGGGCTTCGGCTTTGTTCTGCAGTGCCTTGCTTTACGGCGCAGGGCTGTTGGCCGTGGTGGCGGGTTGAGGGGCTGAATCTGCCCCTCCAGAACCAATCCCTAGCCCTTCTGCCCCTGGAGGCCCTTCAGGGCCGTGAGCAGGGCGGCGGGACTCTGGGGATCCACCAGCAGCACCGAGCCACCGGGAGCCTTGGAGAGCTGTTCGCCCATGGCGATCCAGTCCTTGGCCAGAAGCAGCCTCAGGCTTTCGGCCGCCGCTGGATGGGCCTCGATCGCCTGGGCCAGTTGGGTAGCGGCGTCGGCCCGGGCCCGGGCCAGCAGCCCCTGCTGCTTGGCCTGGGCATCGGCCTCTAGGAGGAGGGCCTCCTGTTTGGCCTTGGCATCCAGCACGAGGGCCTCGGCCCTGCCGCGGGCGGCGTTCACCTGGGATTCCCGTTCACCCTCGGAGCGCAGGATCGAGGCCCGTTTTTCTCGCTCAGCGGTCATCTGTTGCTCCATCGCCTGCTGCACCCCTTGGGAAGGCTGGATGTCACGCAGTTCGACCCGGGTCACCTTCACGCCCCAAGGGTCGGTGGCTTGGTCGAGTTCGCGCAGCAACACATCGTTGATCTCGGAACGGGTCGTGAAGGTCTGGTCGAGGTCGAGCTTGCCCATCTCGGCCCGGATCTGGGTTAACACCACGTTCACCATCGCCGCCTGCAGGTTGTCAACGGCGTAGTAGGCCCGGGCGTGCTCCAGCAATTGCCAATACACGACGGCATCCACCACGATCGAGACGTTGTCGCGGGTGATGCATTGCTGCGGAGGGATGTCGAGCACCCGTTCCTTCAACGACTCATGGCTCACCACCCGCTCGAGGCCAGGCAGCACCAGGGACAGGCCCGGGCTGAGTTGACGGTCGTACTTGCCGAGCCGTTCCACCAACATCGAGCGGCTGCTGCTGGTAACGCGCACGCTGCCGAGGCCAAGGCCGGCGAGCAAGGCCAGGACAACTGGAACCAGGGCTTCCATGGCAAGGCGGCAAGGGATTGAAATCTAGGCAAAGTGGGGGGAATGGGCTGGCCCTAACTCCCTTTATCGGGTTGGGTGGTTGACCTCAGTTGTTTCGCTGGCTGCCTGCATGGCTGTGTCACCTCCCCTGCTTTGGCTGATCCTGGCGGCCCTGGCTCTGGTTCTGGTGTTGCTGGGGGCCGACAGCGACGGCCTGCTGTTGGTCCTGGGGGTCTGTGGACTCGTGTTGGTGCTCGCCACCAGCCTGGCTTCGGGGCTTCCGATGGTTGGCCAGTTGCTGTTGTTTGCGGTTCTCTCAGCCGGTGGCTACGCAGCCCTCAGGCGCTGGTCCTCCCGTCAGGGCGCCCGGGCGATTGCGCCAGCGGCCTCAGCCGACCAGGCCGAAGTGATTGCAGCTTTTGATGCGCAAGGTCTGGGTCGGGTGCGCTGGCAAGGTCAGAGTTGGGCGGCGGTCCATTTGGATCCGGCCCAGGGCCTGGCCATCGGCGAGCGCGTCACCGTGATGGGCCGGGAGGGGACCCGCCTGCAAGTGCTTTCCCGCCATGGTCTCAGCACCTCAGTTCGGGGATCAAGTCTTGAGCCCTGAGCTCTCGATGGGGCTTGGGCTAGTTGGGATGGGCCGCTAATCGCACAACCCAGGCCTTAGTCGAAGAACATCAAGCTGACCACCTTGCCCATGTCTTCGGCGATGCGGCAACTGGCCAGCAGGGTTTCACTGTCGTGGAAGGCGTAGCAAATCAGCTGGTCACAACGGCTGATGATTTCCTGGTTGCAAAGGCTGCTGGCCATCGGCAGGGGCAGCTCGTCGTGCTCCGGTTTCTCCACCAAGTTCAGAACCCGCTCCAATTGCTCACGGGATTCGGTGGGCTGGCGATCGAGGCTCTGGGGGAGCAACACGGTGAGGCGGGCAGGATCCACCTCCAGCACACTGCGGATTACAGCCGAATTCACGCCCAGGGCGCCGGAGGTGATCAAGCTGTGGCCTTCCTGGGCCAGGGAGCGGGCCACCAACTCCACCAGATGCACGGACACCACGGGCACATGGCGGCTACCCAGGATAGCGATGCGGCGCTTGCCCCGATCCTGGAGCAAGGCCAGCTCCTGAGCCAGGGTGTCGATGCGGTCCAGGGCGGGGAGATCTAGGGACCGGGTCACCAATCGCCCTCTAATTGCATTGTGAAACTAGCAGTGTTGAAGCCGCAATGCTGCGAGTAAACGGCTTTCTTCAGGCCGGAACCGGCAGGCGCAGCCGGGCATCGAGGCGATCGAACTTGCAGTGTTCCTCCACGAGGCGGAAGGCATAGGTGGCCTTCACCGCTTCGTTCAGGCGCACGTGGCCAAAGGTTCTCTCGATCACTTCGACCGTGGTCAGGGTGTCATGGTCCACCTTGAGCAAGGGCACGTCGAGTTCCTCGGCGCGGGAGATCAGCTGGGGCAGGGGTTCGCCGGCGCCAGTGAGGATCAGGCACTGGGTGGAGGCCTCCAGGGCCGCCAGTTGGATGTCGGTGCGGTCCGCCCCCGTCACCACGGCCATATTGCGACGCCGCCGGAAAAACTCCATGGCCGAGTTGACATTCATGGCGCCGATGCTGAGGGTTTCCACAAGCAGATCGAGCCGCTCCCGGCAACAGAGCACCCGGGCCTCCAGGCGCCGGGCTAGTTCCTCCACCGTGACGCTGCGCAGAAGGGGGCTGCGGGGCATCACCCCCAATACGGGGATTCCCAAGCGCTCTAAGGCGGGCACCTCGGCCTCAAGCAGGCCGGCCACGGCCTCGGGGGCGACCCCATTGAGCACCACCCCCGCCAACAGGGAACCGAGTTGGCCGAAGGCCTCCAGCAGGGGATCGACACTCCTGGCATCGGTCCATGGGTGCACCAGCACCACCGGGGCCTGCAGTTGGTGGGCTAGCTGGGGCAGGCTCAGGCCATAGAGCAACCCTTCCGAGAGGCTGCCCGCGGACTCCAGCAAGGTGATCTGATGGAGCCCACTGCCCAGCTGGTCCTGCAACCGCGCCAGGCCCAGGCCCGCCTCAAGGTCGCCGCATAGCAGCCGTTCCCGGGCCGTGCTCGGATCGGACAGGTGCAATGAGGGCAGCAGCTGGTCGGGGCTGAGGCCCAAGATGTCGCCCACAAAGCGCACGTCCGCATCCAGGACCCACTCGCCGGTTGGGGCGGTTTCCGCCTTGGGGGCAGTGCTGGGATCGGAATCTGGGCCGGCCGCCTTGCGCTCGGCCTCGTCACTGGTGCCGAGCGGTTTGCCGAAACGGATCTGGGCCCCCTTGTTAAGGAGGTGGCGGGCCAGGCCCAGGACAAGAGCTGATTTGCCGCTGAAGGGTTCGCATGAACCCACCAGCAACACCGATCCCAGCTCGGCTGCGTCGGTAGGGGAAACCCTGGTCGAAGGCATGGCGGTTGCCCCGGGCGCGGCTGCGTTGGCGCGAATCTAGGCCGACCCCCCCGACGGCAAGTGGCCCACGAGCAACCAGCACCAAAAACTCTGGGGCAAATCGGGAGGGGCACCGGCTTCGGCCGCTCCCTTGGCAAGGCCCCCCCCCTGAAGCACTGGGGCCCCAAAGGGCAGCGGAGGTAAGGGCAGGGAAGGAGTTCGCAGGCCTAGTCCTGGAGCGGGCAGGGGCGGGGCTGCCAGGTGGAGGGGCGGCAGCCCTGGTGGAGGAGCGGCCGGAGCTGATTCCAGGATTTTCATCAGCCACAGCACCAGCTGGGCGGTGGGCACGGAAAATTGGTAATTCACCTCTCGGATCTGGGGAAAGCTCAGCTGACACTGGCTTAACTCCTGCGGCGATTCTCCGGGCTGCCAGGTGAGTTCAAAGGGGTGCGAGCCATCGGGCGTGAGCCGGCGACTGCCGTTGAGTCTTGTGGTTAACAGTTTTTCAAGGGCTAGGTCCAGCAGTTCGGGCCGCTCACAGCCCTCGCAATAGGGGGCATAGAGAGCAACCATGGCGTCGCGATCCTTCAGAACCGTCTCCATGGGGTGCAATGTAGATCGTTCCAGGATGGCGCATGCTGGGGGCTGATTCGATGGAGAACCCGATGGACCCTGGGCGCAGCCGGGCCTTCGCGGGCCGTCGTGTTGCCATCACCGGCGCCAGCGGCAGCCTGGGGCTGGCGTTGCTGAGGGCCTTCCATGGCTGCGGTGCCAGCCTGGTGGCCCTAACGACCAGGGTTGAGCCCCTGGAGCTGAGCACCTCGGACGGCACCCCCATCGCCCTGGAGCAGGTCACCTGGAGCTGCGGCCATGAAGCTGACCTCAGGGAGCTGTTCAGCCACATCGACATCTTGGTGATTAACCACGGGGTCAATGTCCATGGCGATCGCAGCGCCACCGCCCTGGAACGCTCGCTAGAGGTGAATGCCCTCAGCAGCTTGCGCTTGCTCGAGCTTTTTGCGGCGTCCCAGCCAGGCAGCCCTTCTGCCCAGCCAGCCAAGGGGCCCCAGCCCTGCCGGGAAGTGTGGATCAACACGTCTGAGGCCGAAATCCTGCCGGCCGTGAGCCCCCTTTACGAGATCAGCAAGCGGCTTGTCGGCCAGCTGCTCAGCCTCAGGGCCCTGGATCTGGCGGGGCCGGAGCTGCGGATTCGCCGCCTGGTGCTGGGGCCCTTCCGCTCCAACCTCAATCCGATTGGGCCCATGGGCGCTGCCTTTGTGGCCCAGGCCTTGCTGCGGCTGGCCGCATGGGATTGGGGGCTGATCATCGTCACCCCCAATCCCCTCACCTATGTCCTGTTCCCCCTAGTGGTGCTGGCCCGCTGGACCTATCTGGGCCTCTTCAGCCGGCCAAGCTCAAGCTTCCAAGCCCCAACCCCATCGGCCTAGAAGTCCCGGTCGGTAAGGATTTCGCAACCATCACTGGTCACGGCGATGGTGTGTTCCCACTGGGCCGAAAGGCTGCCGTCCTCAGTCACCACGGTCCAGCGGTCCTTGAGGGTGCGGCAGGCCTTGCTGCCGGCATTGAGGATCGGCTCCACCGCCAGGGTCATGCCGGCCCGCAGGGTCATGTTCGGCAGGTCCCGGGTGCGGAAGTTGAACACCGAGGGTTCTTCATGCAGGTTGCGACCGACGCCATGGCCGGTGTAGTCCTCCACCACCGCAAACCCATGGGCTTCGACGTGGTCCTGCACGGCGCCGGCGATATCCAGCAGGCTGTTGCCCGCCTTGATGCGGGCCAGGCCCTTCATCAGGGATTCCTGGGCGACCCGGGTAAGCCGCTGGGCCTCCTCACTGGCCCCCTCGCCCACACAGAGGCTGATGCAGCTGTCGCCGTGGTAGCCCTCGAAGTAGGCACCCGTGTCGATCTTGACTAGGTCGCCAGCGCGAATCACCCGTTTGCTGCTGGGGATGCCATGGACGACCTCATGGTTAACCGAGGCGCAGATGCTGGCGGGAAAGCCGTGGTAGCCCTTGAAGCTGGGGGTGGCACCCATCTCCCGGATCCGCTTCTCCGCGTGGCGATCCAGGTCAGCGGTGGTCATGCCCGGTGCAGCGAGCTCGCTGATCTCCCTGAGCACGGTGGCCACGATCCGGCTGGCCTTGCGCATGATCGCGATTTCTCGCGCCGACTTGATTTCCACCCCCCGGCGTCCCTTCTGGATGCGGGGTCCGGTCTGGGTGGCGGCAGCCTGGGCCGCTGCTGACGGGCTGGCGGCCGCTTGACGGTTGGTGGTGGCCAGCAGATCAGCAAAAAGATTCATCGAAAGGTCCAGGGCCGATTGTCAAGGTAGAACGGGAGGCCGGCCCCCTGTTGTACGGCCGGTGCCCGCCCCGTGATGCCGCTGCCTGGGCTGACGCCACAGAGGTTCCAGCAGCTCCGCCGGCTCCATGGGGCGGTGGCTCCCTTTGTGCTGGCGCCCTTGGTGATCACGGTTTGTAGCGGCATGGCCTACCGCCTGCTCAAGGACTGGGCTGGCCTAGGCCGCGACCAACTGCACGTTTTGATGGTGCTGCATGAGGGCGAATGGCTCGGCACGCACCTGGAACCCTTCTATGTCTTGCTCAACGGCCTGGGCCTGCTCTGGATGCTGATCTCGGGGGGCACCCTGGTGCTACAACGCTGGCGTCAGGGTCACCGTCCTGGCCGGCCTGGCGATTTAGGCGGGCCAGGCGAAGCGGACCCACCAGCCGACCTTGATGGGTCAGCCTGAGCGGTACACTTGTTGTTTGGCCAGGCGTCTTTCGGAGCTGGGATGGCAGCGGAATCCAACGAGATCAATGACATGACCAGCGAGACGGAGGCCACCACGGTGGAGACCAGCTTGGAGACCAGCACCCCTGCGGTGGCAACCCTGGAGCCTATCAAGGCCACCACGGGCAAACTCAGCGCCCAGGACCTGATTCGGGCCTTCGAAGCCGATCAGCTCAAGAGCGATCTGCCCGAGATCTATGTGGGCGACACCGTCCGCGTAGGCGTTCGCATCAGTGAAGGCAACAAGGAGCGCATCCAGCCCTACGAGGGTGTGGTGATCGCCAAGCGCCACGGCGGTCTCCATGAGACCATTACGGTGCGTCGCATCTTCCAGGGGGTTGGCGTGGAGCGTGTCTTCATGCTGCATAGCCCCCAAGTCGCTTCCATCAAGGTGGAGCGGCGCGGTAAGGTGCGTCGAGCGAAGCTCTTTTATCTGCGCGATCGGGTGGGCAAGGCCACTCGCGTCAAGCAGCGCTTCGATCGCTGAGGCCTACGCCTCATTTGTCCAGGTCAATGTCCATCTTGTATGGGCCTTGACCGCGGGGGGGATCGCCTTGCGCCGTTAGTTCAGTTGGTAGAACGCAGGTCTCCAAAACCTGATGCCGGGGGTTCAAGTCCTCCACGGCGCGTCCGATTCCCCCTCCTGCAGTTTCGTGGTTCCGGACATGGAGTTGGATCTACAGCCTGGTGATGTGGTCAAAGTTCTCGAGTCCGCAGCCCTTGGCTGGGTTCGGGCGCGGGTGATCCGTGTCAAATCCGGTGGTCGAGTCGTTGTTCAGAGCGACCAGGGTCGGGAATTCACTGCCCGGGGAAACCAGGTTCGCCTGATTGAACCGGCCGGTTTCCGCCCCTGACTATCCGTGCAGTGGGCCGATGGCGGCCCGTAATCAGTTGCCCCTGATCGAGCTCCCCCGGAGCCCGGCCAGGGAATTTTTTATGGCCCCAAGCTTTTGTTGCCGCTGTCCTCCACTGGGGCCGATTGGTTGACGGAGGGGCCCGTCGCAGCAGATACTGTATGAAGCGCAGGGCGGCCAACCGTTGCCCGGGCGATCCAGAGCAGGCCCTCGGCCTATCTGTGATTTTGGTTGTAATACCAAACGAAATTGGTTGAAAAAACCAATTTGGGACTGTAGTTCAACCGGTTAGAGCACCGCCCTGTCACGGCGGAAGTTGCGGGTTCGAATCCCGTCAGTCCCGTTCCAACCAACCCTTTTCGTCGCTAGGAGTCGCATCACCATGGCGAACACGGATTCCGTGCGTGTCCGTCTGGCTCCTAGCCCCACCGGCACCCTCCATATCGGCACCGCCCGCACGGCGGTCTTCAACTGGTTGTTCGCCAAGCGCCATGGCGGCCAGTTCCTGGTGCGTATCGAGGACACCGACCGGGAACGCAGCAAGCCCGAATTCACTGCCAACATCCTCGAAGGCCTGCAATGGCTGGGGTTGGCCTGGGACGGGGAGCCGGTGGTCCAAAGCGAGCGCATCGAAGCCCATCGCTCCGCCATTGCCCAGCTGCTGGCCACTGGCCATGCCTACCGCTGCTACGCCAACGAGGCCGAGCTGCAGGAGATGCGCGAGCGCCAGGCAGCCGAGAACAAGCCCCCCCGCTATGACAACCGTCATCGGGACCTGAGCCCGGACCAGGAGCAGGCCTACATCGCCGAAGGCCGCCAGGCCACGGTGCGTTTCCGCATCGACGATGGCGCCAGCATTGGCTGGACCGATTTGGTGCGTGGTGAGATGCGCTGGGCCGGCGCCGACCTGGGCGGCGACATGGTGATTGCCCGCCGGGCCCCAGCAGACACAATCGGCGATCCCCTCTACAACCTGGTGGTGGTGGTCGATGACGCCGCCATGGCCATCAGCCACGTGATTCGTGGCGAAGACCACATCGCCAACACGGCTAAGCAAATCCTGCTCTATGGGGCCCTGGGGCTGGACCTGCCGGTCTTTGCCCACACGCCATTGATCCTCAACAAGGAGGGCCGCAAGCTCTCCAAGCGGGATGGGGTGACCTCCGTGGGCGATTTCCGGACCCAGGGCTATAGCGCCGCCGCCCTGGCCAATTACATGACCTTGCTGGGCTGGTCGCCGCCAGAGGGCATGGGCGAGCGCTTCTCCCTGGCCGAGGCAGCCGCCGTGTTCGATTTCGATCGGGTCAACAAGGCCGGAGCTCGTTTCGACTGGGACAAGCTCAACTGGTTGAACGCCCAGGTGCTCCATGACCTGGACCCAGGGCAGGTGCTGGACCAGTTGCGGCCCCTCTGGGCCGAAGAAGAGGGTTGGTTGGATCAGGCCAGCCCCGACCAGGCCTGGCTGGAGTCGCTCTGCGCCCTGATCGGCCCGTCCCTCGTGACCCTGCGCGATGGCCTTGACCAGGCCCGGCCCTTCTTCCGCCGGCCCGAGCTCAGCGAAGCGGCCCTGGCCCAGCTGCAGAGTCCGGGGGCCCGAGAGGCCCTGCAAGCCCTGTTGGAGCTCCTGGGGGAAGGGCCCCTGACCCTGGAGCAGGCTCAGGATTTGTTGACTCAGGCGGTGACGGCGGCCGGGGTCAAAAAAGGAGTGCTAATGAAAACCCTGCGGGCCGCCTTGCTGGGCAGTCTCCAGGGCCCTGACCTGCTCAGCACCTGGCTGCTCCTTCAACCCAGCGGTGAAGCCGCCGAACGCATTCGCCGCAGTCTCTAAATCACCAGGGGCCTAAGGCCTGGGTTCGGGGGATTCGGGCTGGGGTGCTGGACTCTCCACCCCTTCGGTGGCCATCAGAACGGCCGTTTTTAGCTCTCCGCCCAGGGGAGCGATGGCGGGAGGTTCTGATTCCAGTACTAGACCCAGCCGGCGGGCCAGGCTGGGGGCCGTGAAGCCCTGCAGGCCCACGGTGAGCACGATCATCAGGAACACCAGGCCCTTGAGATCCGAGGCGCCAGCCACCCCCGCGGCCTCGAGCTGCAGGGCAAACAGGCTGGCTACGGCGGCGGTGACAACGCCCCGGGGGGCGATCCAGCTGAGAATCAGCTTTTCGCTCCAGCCCAGGCCCGGCAGACCGATCGAACCGAGCTGGATCACGATCCAGCGATAGAGCATCAGGGCCAGCACACAGCCCACCCCGCCTAGCCCGAGGGGGCTCAGTTCTGCCCAGGAGAGGTCGGCGGCCAGCAGGGGGAAGAGCACGGTGATCGCCAGCTGGGCAAGTTGGGCGATGAGTTCATCGAGCTGGCTCGCCTCCTTATCGAGCCGGAGGCCCACCACCACTCCAGCCGCCACGGCCGCGGGAAAGCCCGCCTCGGGCAACAGCCATTCGGCGCCGCTCACCAGCAGGAACAGGGCGCCAAGGATGAGCTGCAGGGGCAGCGGGTCCTCTTGCTCCGTGCCCGACCCCCTGGGCAGGTGTTCCAGCACAAGGCTCAAAAGCAAGCCGCCGGTGGCGCCGATCGCCACCCCGCCGCCAACCCGTAGGCCCAACAGGGAAACCACATCGGCCCAGCCCGCCAGGTCGCCCAAGGCCAGCTGCAGCAACAACAGGGCCAGGACTGCGCCGATCGGCTCGAGGATCAACCCCTCAGCCTGGAGAATCTGGCCCAGACCGGGAAGCAGTCGCATCTGCTGCACCATCGGTGTCACCACCGTGGGTCCAGTGGCCAGGGAGATGGCCGCAAACACCCAGGCCAGGGGCCAGGCCAGGCCAGCCAGCTGGTGGGCCAACAGGGCGCCACCCAGCAGGCCCAGCACCCCTCGCACCACCACCAGCTGCACGACGGTGCGTTGCAGGTCCCGACCGGCCAGGCGCAGGTTCAGCCCGCCATCGAAGAGCACCAGGCTGACCAGCAGGCCCACCAGGGGTTGCAGGCCCCGGCCCAAGGTTTCGGGTTCGACCAAGTTGAAGCCGGCCCGGCCGATCACCAG
>Ga0310098_1000047_pt1 | contig 28727 bp, 32 predicted proteins | sample LakMicMIDCLREDC7_FD_194453 | JGI IMG/M metagenome (GOLD analysis project Ga0310098, IMG submission 194453) | Enriched freshwater cyanobacterial communities from Lake Michigan, Michigan, United States - MI23.DCL.RED.C7 | ecosystem: Environmental > Aquatic > Freshwater > Lake | place: USA...
CTGAGGAGGGTCACGGCGGCTCGGCCCAGGGAGTGACGGTGCAAACCCTGGTCCGGAGCGATCGCTCCTGGGATGGGGCGCGCCTGCCGCCGCTGGACGCATCGCAGCCTGAGGTGTCCGTGCTGCGGATCACGGTGCCCCCGGGCGTGAAGCTGCAGCGCCATCTCCATCCGGTCATCAATGCCGGCGTGCTGTTGCAGGGGCGGCTGCGGGTTGAGAGTGACAACGGGGCCACCCTGCTGCTGGAGCCCGGTCAGGCGTTGATCGAAGTGGTCAATACGGTGCACCGGGGCGTGAGCCTCGGGCCCGATCCTGCGGTGATCGTGGTGGTTTACGTCGGACCGAAGGGCCAGCCCACCACCCTCCCTGCGGCCCCCTAAGCTCCAAGCAACGGGGCGTGGCGCAGCTTGGTAGCGCGGGTGCTTTGGGAGCACTAGGTCGCAGGTTCGAATCCTGTCGCCCCGACTGATTTCTCTGGGATTGGCCAAGGGCCATGTGAGATGGCGTGTGAGATGGCCGGCCATCCGGAGCCCCCTCTCCCAGGCTCTCTTAGCCCTCGATTGATTGCGAAATCGCCTGTTGCGGAGGCCTCTGGGCGCTGAGCGGCAGGGGCCTCCAGGCGCTTAGCGGAACGTCTTCCCTCAAATCTCTGAAGCTCATCCAGCGTTTGGATCTCGGGGGCTGAAGTCCCCACCCCGGCAGCGGTGCGCGATGGTGTCATGCGGCGCAAGGGCTGCGCGAGTCGGTGAGGCCGCTACGCGGTCACCGACCCTTGCCCTCGCATGTTGGCTTTGCTCCTCGCCGCCGCCGGGATGGGTGGCGAAGGTCACGCTTGCCGAGTTGCTCTCCCGCGGCTGCGGTGGCCTAAGGGCTGATCACCGGCGGTAGCTGCCTTAGGGGCCCCAGCGTTTCTCTCGCAGCTGCGCGGCGGGGGGGTATTCGGCCCAGATCTGATGGTCTTGATTCTCAGTGAGCCGGGGCTCCTCTATGGAGCTCCGCTTTTCGTAGATCCATTGCATTGTGGTGGTTCTGCTGCCTTCAGAGTGCATCTATACTGGTAGAATAAGGGTTGCGCCAAAGGCCCCGAGCCCATCGCCTGCGGCAACCTCATCCCCTGATCTCGTCATCAAAGCCGCGTATCTCTGAGCGGTTGTGATGCCCCGATCAGTTGTCACTTTTGGCAGCTGATTCCATGGCTATTTGTCATTCACTTGAGCCACGTTCGGGCTCTGCTTATTCGCTTGTGATCGCGGCTGGTGGCGGCCGCGATCTGGCCTGGCCGCATCAGCGGGTCGCCGCTGAGCTGCTCGCCCGTAGCGGCGGCCGGCTGGTGCACCTGCTGCTCCATGGCGGTGCCCGCGGCGCCGATGCCGCCATCGGCCGAGCGGCCCATCAGCTGGGCTGGTCGTCTCTGGTGATGCCGGCCCAGTGGGAGCGCCACGGCCGTGCCGCCGGGCCAATCCGCAATCGCGAGCTGCTCCACCAGGCCATTGCCCGGGCAGAGGCTCACACCTCCCCGGGCTCGATCGCCTCGGTGCTGGTGGTGGCCTTCCCCGGTGGAGCAGGCACCGCCTCGCTGGTGCAGCAGGCCCGGCGCATGGCCTCCCGATCTCCGGTGCCGATCTCGGTGGCCCAGGTCAGTCCCTCGGCAGGGCTCTGGGCTGTTCCTGTCTCCGCCCGCTTCTGAAGCCTTGTGCGCCATCGGCGCTCCGTTCTGTTTCCGATCCGTTCATTCCCCCACACCCTCATGGCTGTTCTCACCTCTATTCCCGCCTCCGCTGCTGTCGTTGCGTCAGGAGCGGAGGCGGCAGGTCTGGCCTGCTCACTCCAGCGATCTGGCTCCCTCTGGCAGCTGGGGATCGAGGCCCAGGAACTCACCACCGCCATCGGCCAGCTGGCCCAGCAGCTGGAAACCGATGACCCCGAACAGCGGGCCCTGGCCCTCGCTGAGCTGGAAGCTGCCCTCCTGGCAGAAGAGGGCAACAAGGCAGCGCTTGCTGCCAAGGCCGATGCCACCTGCTGGGTGATCGAGCACCTGCGCGGCCAGGCCGCCTACCGCCAGCAGCAGGCCAAGCGCCTCAGCGATCTGGCCCGCGGCGATGCCGGCCGGGCCGATGCGCTGGAGGAGTCGCTGGTGTTTGTCCTCACCCAGCTGCAGCCGGCGGCCACCCGCTTCTCCTTCCCCGATCACGAGCTCAGCAGCCGCAAATCCCAGGCGGTGGTGATCGACGACGAAGAGGCTCTCGATCCCGAATGGCTCGCCGTCAAAACCACCACCCAGCCGGATAAGGCCGCCATCAAGGAAGCCCTCAAGGCCGGCCGCCAGATCGCCGGTGCCCAGCTCCTCTCCCGCCGCTCCTGGCGCATCCACTGACGGCCAAAGGTCGTCTCGCCATGGGTCCGCAGCAGGAGCGGGCCCGCATTTCTTCCTTCCGCATCTCACCGCACAAGGAGCACCTCCATGGACACCACCGCCTTCTCCCCCGAACAGATCGCCGCCCTATCGGCACCTCTCGATCGGGCCAAGGTCCAGACCCGCAGCCAGGCCGGGCGGTCCCTGGCCTACCTGGAGGGTTGGCAGGCCATCGCCGAGGCCAACCGCATCTTTGGCTTTGACGGCTGGCAGCGCGAAACCATCGCCGTGCAGTGCGTCGCCGAACGGGAGCGCACCCTCGGCAGCAGCAACCGCGCAGGCTGGGGCGTCACCTACACCGCCCGCGTTCGCATCCGCGTTGGGGATGTCATCCGTGAGGGGAGCGGCGCCGGTCACGGCATCGACGCTGATCTGGGCCAGGCCCATGAGTCCGCCATCAAGGAGGCGGAGACCGACGCCATGAAGCGCGCCCTGATGACCTTCGGGAACCCCTTCGGGCTGGCGCTCTACGACAAGCAGCAGCGGGAGGTCACTAACTCAACCGCTCCCACGTCAGCCCCCCACTCACCGGGACCTCAGTGCAACAGCGCCGCTGCCGAGCCCATGGCAGAGATGGGCCTTGAGCCCCTCGATCCCGCCACCATCCAGCAGATCCTGGCCACTGTGCGGGGCCTGCCGCGCCCGGCACTGGAGGGGTTCACCAAGGCATTTCGCAAGCGCTTCCAAGTACCGCCTGATGCCCCCTCGATCGCCGATCGGATCTGCCAGCGGCGCCACTACGACTGGATCGAGGCGTTTCTGGTGTCGCATCGATCGGTGCGCTCGGCTGAGCACCGCCAACCTGTCCCCGCATGAGCCTCAGCGCTGCAGCAGCCAGCGCAGCAGCGACAGGCCGATGATCAGCCCGATGCCGGTGTTCCAGAGCCAGGACGGGCGCTCGGCCAACCGCTGCAGCCAACCCGGTAGCTGATCGCGCCACTGCTCCAGCGCCAGCACGGCCAACAACAGCAGCACCAGGGGGATACCGATCGCAAGGACGAGTTCGCGAAACATCGGCACCTCTTCACTGCCTGACCGTACCCAGGGGGTGAGGCCATCACCAGGTCAGAACTCCATGTGGCCTGAGCAGCGATGACTCAGCGGCGCACCATCGAGCCAACCTCGGCGAGTGACTGTGTCATTCGCGGCTGAATGAAGTCGATGAATGCCCGTGTTCTTGCTGGCAGGCGACCTCCCCCCGGATGGAGCAGATGCAACGGGTTGGGGGGTGGCGCCTGATCGTCGAGCAGGGCCACGAGGCGTCCCGACTGGATCGCCTCATGCACCAGCAGGCCCGGCAGGCGGGCGATGCCCAGGCCCTGCTCCGCCGCCGTGCGCAGCACCACGAAGTCGTCACTCACCAGACGACCACTAACCGGCACCTCGCTGCTGCGAGCGCCAGCCCCGAACGGCCAGCGGTCGCGCACCTCCATCCCGGAACGCGTGAAGCGCAGGCAGGCATGGGACGACAGATCCGCTGGGCGCTGCGGCGTTCCGTGGCGGGCCAAGTAGGCGGGACTGGCGACGACGCGGTAGGTGGAGCAGCCGATTCGCCTGGCGATCAGGCTGGAATCGGGCAGATGCCCCGCCCGGATCGCCACATCGAAGCGCTCCGCCACCAGATCCACCGGTCGATCAGTGAGCTGCAGTTGCACCTCTACCGCCGGGAAGGCCTCCAGAAACTCCGCCAAGATCGGGGCCAGAAACAGCTCGCCGATCGTCACCGCGGTGCTGACCCGCACCCTGCCGCGGGGCTCGCGCTGCAGCTCGGTGACGGCCTCTTGCGCAGCCTCCAGCCTGGCAATCGCCGCTTCTGCCTCGTCCACGAACGCCATGCCGGCATCAGTGAGCGAGAGCTTCCGGGTGGTGCGCTGTAGCAACTGCACCCCCAGCTGGGCCTCCAGTTCGGAGACCTTCCGGCTCACGGTGGTTTTCGGCATCCCGAGCGCTTCACCGGCGGCGCGGAAGCTGCCTGCCTGCACCACCCGCACCAGCACCAGGGCGGCGTTGAGATCAAGCTGTCCCACAAGCGGGATAGTTTATCCCGTTTTTTGGGGATTGTCCTAGTTGCTGCTTCATTGCAAGGTGATGGGGCCGGCGATGGGCGATGGCCCTGGTCGCGGCACATCACCAGGCTGATCAGCCCTCACCCAGCAGGACGACGACCATGTCCCCTTCCTCGCACCCGTCTCCGCTCGCGCTGAAGGGAGGCACCCACGCCCTCTGCACTTGCGGTCTGAGCAAGAACGGACCCTTCTGTGACGGCAGTCATCAGGGCAGCGGCCAGGCTCCCCGCATCCTCAAGTTGGACACCGATCAGACGGTGTTTCTCTGCAACTGCGGTGCCTCCGCTAACAAGCCCTTCTGCGATGGCAGCCATCAGCGGCAGAGCGCCTGATCCTTGGTCCCCATTGCGACCCTCAGCACCCCTGAAGTCCCCATGAGCATCCCCACCACTCCGGCAGGCCCGTCGCTGCAGCACCACGAAACCTTCGTGATCGTCGCCGAAACCCTCGCCGGCTGGCGCAATCCCGCCACGCCCGAGGGGACGGACCTGCTGGCGCAGCACTATGCGTGGGCGCATGCCCAACACGCCAGCGGGGTCCTGCTGTTCGCCGGCCCGATTGATGTTGAGGCACTGTCTCCGGGTGTGCCGACGCCGGTGGGGATAGTGAGCGGTCTGCTGGTGTTGCGGGCCTCCTCCAAAGAGGCCGCCGAGGCGATCGCCCAGAGCGATCCGTTTCATATCAACGGCTGCCGTCACAACGCGGTGCACAGTTGGTCGATCCGCTTCGCCCAGCAGCCGATCGCAGACGCCCTGGCCGCAGCACTTCACGCCCCCCAGGCGTCATGAACGGCCGTCGCATCGAGGCCCGCACCCGGGGGCAGCAGCACGGCTTCATCCGCCGCATGGTCAGCCCGGGGGATGCCATCAGTGAACGGATCAAGCCGTTCGTCTTCCTGGATTTCATCGACGCGCCTGTGGCGGATGGCACGGGATTCGGCTGGCACCCGCACTCCGGCATCGCCACCCTCACCTACGCCCTTAATGCCGATCTGGCCTACGAGGACACCGCCGGCCAGGAGGGACTGGTGAAGGCCACGGGACTGGAATGGATGCGCGCCGGCGGGGGAACCTGGCACCAGGGCCGGATCCATCCCCACGGCCCACGGGTGACGGCGTTCCAACTGTGGCTGGCCCTGCCGCCGGAGCTGGAGAACGGCCCAGCTGAGGGGATCTACGTGAGCCCGGAGACGGTGCCGCAGCTGGGTCAGGTGCGGGTGCTGCTCGGCCGCTACGGCGAAAGCAGCAACCCGATCCCCTCGCCATCGCCCCTGCTCTATCTCGATGTGGTGCTGAATGCGGGAGAGAGCTGGACCTTTGAGCCCCCCAGCGACCACCGCGTGGCCTGGATGTTCGTGTACCGCGGCCAGGCGCTGGTGGCGAGCGAGGCACTCCGGGAGGAGCTGGCCGTGCTGAAGCCCGGCGAAGGATCCGTGCGGATTGAGGCCACCGAACCCTGCCGGCTGCTGCTGGGCAGCGCTGTGCGGCACGACCACCCTCTGGTGCTTGGCAGCCACTCGGTTCACACCAGCCGCGAAGCGCTGGCCAGGGGGGTGGAGCGGATCGCGATGGTGGGCGAGGAGCTTCGGGCGGCGGGGCGACGCTGAGGGCTGCAGCCCTATCCCATGGGCCCGATAGAACAGACACGCCGGTCGTCATCTCAGCCGCTCCTGCCCGATGAAGGACCACCACCATCCGGCCCCCTCGGCGCCGCCGGGTCAGGAGGCCACCGTGCTTGCCTCCCTCTCCTGGCTGGATCGGTTGCTGCCGCTGTGGATCCTGCTGGCGATGGCCGCTGGGTTGCTGCTGGGCAGGCTGTTGCCGGGCCTGCAGGCGGTGCTGGGTGCGGTGCAGGTGGATCACACCTCCCTGCCGATCACCGCCGGCCTGCTGTTGATGATGTACCCGGTGCTAGCCAAGGTTCGCTACGGCGAACTCGGCCATGTCGCCCGCGACCGGCGACTGTTGACGCTGGCCCTGGCGCTGGTGTGGGGTCTGGGGCCGCTGTTGATGTTCGCCCTGGCCTGGTTGTTCCTGCCGGATCAACCGGCCTTCCGCACCGGGTTGATCCTGATCGGCATCGCCCCCTGCATCGCGATGGTGCTGATCTGGATCGATCTGGCCCAGGGCGATCGCGAGGCCGCCGCATTGCTGGTGGCGATCAATTCGATTCTGCAGGTGCTCATCTATGCCCTGCTGGGCACCTTCTACCTCCAGGTGTTGCCGGCCTGGTTGGGACTGGAGGGGCAGGTGGTGAGCTTTTCGTTCTGGGAGATCGCCAAGGCGGTGCTGATCTTCCTGGGGATTCCGCTGGTAGCTGGTTTTCTGACCCGGCAGATCGGTGTGCGCTCCAAGGGCCTGCGGTGGTATGAGCAACGCTTCCTGCCCCGGATCGGACCGCTGGCTCTGTACGGCCTGCTGTTCACGATCGTGCTGATGTTTGCGCTCCAGGGCCAGGCGATCACGTCCAATCCCGCTCAGGTGGTGCGGGTGGCGCTGCCGCTCTTGCTTTACTTCGTGCTGATGTGGAGCATGGCGTTCTATCTCGGAACACGCAGTGGGCTCGATTATGAGCGCACCTCGGCGTTGGCCTTCACGGCGGCCGGCAACAATTTTGAGCTGGCGATCGCCGTCTGCATCAGCGTCTGGGGCATCAGCTCCCAGCAGGCCCTGGCTGGAGTGATTGGGCCCCTGATTGAAGTGCCGGTGCTGGTCTCGCTGGTGTACGTGTCGCTGTGGCTGAAACGGAGCTTTCGCCGCGACAGCTGAACGTAATAGGGCACACCTGAGCTGAAATTCGGCCATGACAGCTGTGCTTTCAATGGCGATGGCGATGGTGAGCATCACTCACATGCGGGTGTGCATGCTCCAGCTCGTCGTGCCGATGCTCATGGGCATGCCAGAAGGGTTGATCGGACGCGACACCTTCCAGGTCGTCGGGTTGATGGCGGTGCTCGTGATGGGGATCGCCGCCGCGTGGATCGTGCCGGTGGCGATGGGCATGACGCAGCGCCTGATGGCGATGCCAGTGGCTGTGCTGCTCCCGCAGCAGCAGCAGTACACCGGCGGCCATCAGGCCAGCGGCCACCAGCAGCTGGGGGGTCAGGGAGTCCCGCAGGACTAGCAGGGAGAACAGAGCGCCGACGAAGGGCGCGGTGGAGAACAGCACCGCCTCGCGGGCCGCTCCGAGATCGCGCAGGGCCAGCAGATCCAGCCAGATCGAGATTCCATAACCCAGGGCCCCGATCGCCAGCAGCACCAACGTCACTGGCAGTGCCGGGAAGGGCTGCCCCAGCAGCAACGCCAGGGCCAACATCGGCAGCGAGGCGCCGGCCGCCTTGAATGTGGCGATCTGGATCGGATCGCGCAGGCTGAGGCGCTGGCTGAGGTTGTTATCAATCCCCCAGGCCAGCGTGGCCAGAGCGATCAGGGCGCTGCCCCCGGCAGTGGCTCCGCTGAGGGAACCCTCCGAGAGCAGCACCGCCCCGGCGATGGTGAGCAGGGCCGAGACCAGCCCCTGCCGGCCGACGTGCTCACGGCCCAGCAGAACGGCGATCGCCAGGGTGAACACGGCCTCGAGGTTGAGCAGCAGTGAGCTGGAGGCCGCCGGTAGGTGGGCCAGGCCCAGCACCAGGGCCACCGGTCCCACCACGCCGCCGAGCAGGGTGAGGGTCGCCAGCGCAGGCAGGTCCTCACGGCCCAGCCCCGTTTCGGCCCTGGTGCCCCGAATCGTTCGCACCACCAGAAGGGCCAGGGTGGCGCCGCCGTAGAGGAGGCCGGCAATGCTCAACGCCGAGCCTGCGCCGGTGAGGGTGCTGATCAGTGGCGCGCTGATGCCAAACAGCAGGGCGGCGACCAGACCGGCCAGCTGTCCTCGTCGAATAGGCGACGGGGCCATGACGGGATTCCCGTAGGGCAATCAGTTTGGTCCTGCATGCCAGGGCCTGGCCAGGTGCTCCGCCGGGGGGGGGCCAACACGAGGGGCGTCACGTTTCCCCCAGTAGCCATTGCACCGAGAAGCCATGGTCACTCTGGGCAGTCCGGCCGTGGCTACGCCATTGCTGTTGCGCTCGGGGGCGGGGCTGGTTGACTCGATCTACACGAGGCCGCGGCAGCGTCCCCGGATCAGTTCTTAGTCTCCTTGCATCGTGCAGCTGCGATCGAGAAGCTTTTGGGCCTCATCAGAAGCCCTTGCAAGGCGTGATCCCTCGGGGGTGTAAAAGGTAAATTCCCGTAAATTGCGATATAAAAATGGCCGACTGCGCTGTAGCTGGATTTCGGCTTTCTCTCGGCAGCGGATGTAGTTTTCATAATTCAATGGCTCCGGCGTCGCCGTTTCATGTTCCAGTGCATTGAGCTGCGCAGCTCTCTCTTCCACCCTGGGGCAAAGTCGCTGGCGTATCGAGTGCATCAGGGCGATTTCGGCATTCATCGCCTGCCGGGCGAGCTGATCGCGTTGGTTCTTCAAGGCCAAGCAATCCGGTGCAGCCTGGGCTGCTGCGGTGATCAGCAGTGAGGCATAAGCCGCGGCGAGGACCGCCTGTGCTTTAGGCGCTGGTTCAACCATGGATTGCAGTGATGGGAATCCATTCCCATGGCCTGATGGAACCCACAACCGAGGTGAGCAGGGAGGTATTGACGATCACAATCATGGCGGCACACAGCCAGCTGATGCCCTGCAGCCAGATGGGCGCGCGCAACGCTCCCATCAAGCCACTCCTGGAGCAGAACTGCACGAGAGGAATCACCGCAAACGGCAGCTGCAGGCTCAACAACACCTGGCTGAGCACCAGCAGATGGGCTGTGGCTTCATCTCCCAGCAGCATCACGGTGGCCATGGCAGGGATCAGGGCCAATGCCCTGGTGATCAGCCGGCGTTGCCAGTCGGGCAGTCGCAGGTTGAGAAAGCCCTCCATCACCACCTGTCCGGCCATGGTGGCCGTCACGGTGGAACTCTGGCCCGCAGCCAGCAGTGCGACAGCGAACACGGTCCCGGCAAGAGTCGTTCCCAACAATGGGCTCAGCAGGGTGTGCGCCTGGTGTAGATCCTCAACGGGTTCGGCGACAACGCCATGAAAGGCTCCGGACGCAAGGACCAAGATGGCGGCGTTCACCAGAAAGGCGAATGACAACGCCATCACCGAATCCAGGTTGGCCAACCGCAGGAGTAATGGTTTGGAGGGCGGATGCTCCGGCCACCGGCGTGTGTTGACCAGCGCGGAGTGCAGGTAGAGGTTGTGGGGCATCACTGTTGCCCCCAGGATGCCCGCGGCGATGTATAGCTGCTGCCCATCACGCAGCACCGATGGCTGCGGCACAAACCCTGCAGCCACCTGCATCCAGTTGGGTTTCAGGAGCGCCAGTTCCCAGGCAAAGCAGGCGCCCACCATCGCCACCAAAGCGATGATCAGGGCCTCCAGCCGGCGAAGTCCAAAGTGCTGCAGGGCCAGCAGCAGCAACGTATCGCCGGCGGTCAGGGCCACCCCCCAGGGCAGGGGCAGCCCGAACAGCAACTGCAGGGCGATGGCGCTGCCCACCAACTCCGCCAGGTCGCAGGCCACGATCGCCACCTCAGCCAGCAACCACAGCGGGATCCGCCACGCGTCGGGCAACAGGCGGCGGCTGGCCTGGGCCAGGTCCAGTCCCGTGGCGATGCCAAGCCTGCAACAGAGGGATTGCAGCACCATCGCCATCAGGCTGGAGGCCGCGACCACCCACAACAGGCCGTAGCCATAGCGGGATCCGGCCGCCAGATCGGTGGCCCAGTTGCCTGGATCCATGTAGCCCACCGCCACGAGGTAGGCGGGACCGAACATGCGCAGAGCGACCGACCAGGAAAGTCGATCCCTGGGCCTGTCCAAAGTGAGACCATCGCCCTGACCGTCCTTCATTGCCGCGGTCTAGCCTGCGCGGTCAAAATTGGCGTGATCCTTTGTAGACACTGAGTAGGGCCAGCTGCTCAAGCGGCTTCACGCCTGAATCGATCACTCCTTTGATCTCCCAGGTGGGATAGCCCTGGACTCCTTTCTGCTTGCAGAGAGCGGCCTGGCTGTTGCGACCATCCGGGGCACACTCAATGATCGTCAGCTCTGCGGCGGCTTCTTTGCCGAACAGCTCCTTCTGGTCGTGGCAATGGGGGCACCAGTAGGCCGTGTAAATCTTCGCGCCGCTCTGAGTGAGATGCTTGGCCAGTTCCACCTTGGCCGGTGAGCTCTCGGCCCGCACGGGCGGTGCCATTCCGGGGCCACCACTGACTGCCGGCTGATCGGCCAGCGACGCCCAGCCCAGACCCACCAGGAACACCAGCAGACCAGTCAGCACCACCCGGAAGATCAGTGAGCCCCGCTCTTCCTGGCGATTGAGCAGCAGGCTGAGTGCAAACAGCACCGTGCTGAGCACGGCTGACAGCACGCAGAACACACAGACCGCCTTGATCGTGAACAGCATCAGGCCCACCAGCACCATGCTGAAGCCGGCCATCCCCGTGCAAAGGAGCAGCAACGCTTGCTGCGACAGTCCGCCCAAGGTTCTGCGGCTGTCCCCCTTGAAGAGCAGTGGGCCGAGGGTCAGAACCAGCACCAGGCCATAGGCCAGGGTCCCATAGAGGGAGAGGGGTTGGCCGAACAGCGTCCCCCAGGCGCTGCCGAGCACCTGGTCGCAGCCATTGCTGCCGCCGGGGCAGGTGAGGCTTCCGATCATCCCCCACCGCTTGAGGGTGATCGAGCCTGTATCTAGCAGGCCAATCGTGGCGAGCACTCCCATCGTCACCCGCAGCCAGGGTGAGCGGGAAGGCTGGGAAGACTGCGCCTGCCTGAGCTTGTCGGCAAGCAGGGAACTGGTCACGGCGGGCTGGAGGAAAACCGGTTCAGTAAAAACCCTCCAGTGGCTTGAGGGTCAAGAGGTCATTGTCGAAGGGCGCAGAAGCGCCACGATCGCTTGACCCTGGAGTGGCTACAGGGTTGATGCTGAAGGCGTCAGCCTCCTGCGGTCCGATGCCTCACGACCATGAGCGTTCCCATCACGCCTGCTGCGGCCATGACGATGGCCATGGTCAACAGCCTGGCTGCCGCAGTACCCCGGGCCCGCCGGCAACGCCTCCAGATGCCCGAGGTGGTGAGGTGCTCTGGCGGATCCAGGCGATGGACTGTGCGACTGAGGAGAACGAAATCCGCCAGGCCCTCTCAGGGGTGAGCGGCATCGCTGAACTGCGCTTCCAGTTGGCCTCGCGCACCCTGGCGATTCGCGCCGAGCCGGCCGCTCTGAGCCAGGCGGAAACGATCCTGCGCCGGCTCAGCTATCCGCCGCAGGTGCTGGAGGCAGGAATCCCGGCTGCGCCGGTGGCCAACTCCGTGCCCTGGGCCCGTTTGATCGCTTCCCTCCTTCTGGCGGCGGCTGCGGAAGGAATCCACTCCTTTCTGCCTCCCTCCTGGCTGCATGAGGGCTTGGAGATCGCTCTGGCGCTGGGTGCCATTCCCCTGGCCGGTCTGCCGGTTTATGTCAAGGGACTCGCGGCCCTGCGGCAGGGGCGGCTGAACATCAACGCACTGATGACGGTCGCCGTCACCGGCGCCTTTCTGATCGGCCATTGGCCCGAGGCCGCCATGGTGATGGCGCTCTACGCGATTGCCGAGGCGCTGGAGGCGCGCGCCGCCGACAGGGCCCGAGCGGCGATCAGCCGGTTGATGGAGCTGGCTCCGGATCAGGCGCGGGTCGAGCAGAGCCCAGGTGAATGGCGAATGCTGGCGGTCGAGGCGGTGGCGGTGGGCCAGCGGCTGCGGGTGGAGCCGGGCGAGCGCATCCCGCTTGATGGGGTGGTGATGGGCGGCAGCAGCGCCGTCAACCAGGCACCGGTCACCGGCGAAAGCCTGCCGGTGGAGAAGGGCCCTGGCGATCCGGTGTTCGCCGGCACGATCAACACCCACGGCAGCCTGGTGACCGCTGTCACCGCCCCGGCTTCGGCCAGCACCCTGGCGCGGATCATCCATGCGGTTGAGGAGGCCCAGGTATCGCGGGCGCCGATCCAGCGCTTTGTGGATCGCTTTGCGGCGCGATACACGCCGGTGGTGTTCGCCCTGGCCCTGGCGGTGGCTTTGCTGGCGCCGCCACTGCTGGGCCTGACGCCGCTGGATGGGGTGTACCGGGCGCTGGTGCTGCTGGTGATCGCCTGCCCCTGCGCCCTGGTGATCGCCACGCCGGTGACGCTGGTGAGCGGGCTCACCGCGGCTGCCCGGCGGGGGATTGTGATCAAGGGCGGCCTGTACCTGGAGCAGGCCCGCCGGCTGCGGATCCTGGCTTTTGACAAGACCGGCACGCTCACCACCGGCCGCCCCACCCTGGAGGCGTTCGAGCTGATCGATCCACGGGTGCCCCTTGCGCAGCAGCGCCAGTGGGCCGCGTCGCTAGCCGCCCGCTCCGACCACCCGGTCAGCCGCGCCATCGCAGCCGCTCTTGATGGCGAACGGCTTCCGGTGGAGGAGCTGTCAGCAGAGGGCGGGCGTGGAGTCTCCGGGCAGATCGCTGGCCAGGCGCTGCGGCTGGCCAATCATCGCTGGATTCATGAGCTGCGCCTTTGCACGCCTGCCCTGGAGCAGGCAATGACTGCCCATGAGCAGCGGGGACGCAGCGTCAGCCTGCTCAGCGACGACCAGGGGGTACTGGCGCTGATCGCGGTGGCGGATCAACCGCGGCCAACGGCTGCCGCGGCAATCGCCAGTCTAAAGCAGCTGGGGCTGACCCCGGTGATGCTCAGTGGCGACAACGCCCGCACCGCCGCTGTGATCGCCGGCCGGCTCGGCATCGAGCAGGTGCGCAGCGAGCTGCTGCCCGAGCAGAAGCTGGAGGCGATCGCCGAGCTGCAACGCCTGGGCCCCACCGGGATGGTGGGCGACGGCATCAACGATGCCCCGGCTCTGGCCGGAGCTGCAGTGGGGGTGGCGATGGGTGCCGCCGGCAGCGACACCGCCATGGAGGCCGCCGATGTGGTGGTGATGGATGACGACCCGCTGCGGCTGGTGGAGCTGATCCGGCTGTCACGCCGCACCTGGGCCGTGCTGATGCAGAACATCGCCCTGGCCCTGGGGATCAAGGGTGCCTTCCTGGTGCTCACGCTCCTGGGCACCGCAACGATGTGGCAGGCGGTGTTCGCCGACATGGGCACCAGCCTGCTAGTGATTGCCAATGGACTGCGGCTCCTGCAAGCAAAATCAACAGGATGAGCTGGATGCAGAACGGTGATCACTGGGACGAGGTCTACGGCAGCAAAAGCCCTGATCAACTGAGCTGGTTCCAGCTACAGCCCGAGCCCTCGCTGCAGTTGGTTCAACAACTGGCTTCAAGCCCGCAGGCCCGGATCATTGATGTCGGTGGCGGAACATCCCTGTTGGTGGATGCTCTTCTGAGCCGCGGCTACGACCATCTGACAGTGCTGGATCTCTCAGAACGGGCCTTGGCTACGGTTCAACAACGGCTGGAGGCTCAAGCCGCAGAAGTGACCTGGCTCGCAGGCGACATCCGCAGCATCGATTTACCCCATCAGGCATACGACATCTGGCATGACCGAGCGGTGTTCCATTTCCTGGTGGATTCCCTCGACCACCAGCGCTACGCCGAACAGGTCGAGCGATCCCTCAGACCAACAGGTCATCTGATTCTCGCCACTTTTGCGGAGGATGGCCCAGAGCGCTGCAGTGGCCTACCAGTTATGCGCCACAGCACTGAATCCCTGCAGCAGGTGTTCGGGCAGCAACTGCAATTGCAGCATCAGCAGCGCATCACTCATGCCACACCCAGTGGAGTTGAACAAAAGTTTCTCTACACCGTCTGGCAACGCAAGGCTGGCGGAGTGGATTAGCTGGTCTGAGGTAATGCAGGAGCAGCCTCGCTCAGGCCTTTGAGAATGCCGCAATCGGCAGTCCTGGCTGGCTTGCTGCAGCGTGAGCGCAACTGCTGCAGTTCGAGCTGCAGGCACTGGAGATCGCGAATGCGTTGTTTTACCTGGGCTAGCTTCTCATCCAGCAGGCTGTTCACAGTCAGACAGCTCTGACTTGGATTCAGCCGTAATAGCAGCAGCTGACGGATTTCCTCAATGCCGATATCAAGACTGCGGCAGTAGCGGATGAAGTGCACTTGCCTCTGGTGTTCTTCGCTATAGATGCGGTAATTAGCCTGGCTTCGTTGCGGTGGAGTCAGCAACCGCTCCTGCTCGTAAAAGCGCAGGGTTTCAACGGTGACCCCAGTCGCTGTAGCGAGTTCTCCGATTTTCAACGTCACTCCTGCATGTTGAAACCAGTTTGCTCCCCAGCCTTGAGCGACGCCTTCTCAATGGGGTGCTTTGCCCATCAGGATCCCCATGCCGCTCAGGATCACGACAGACCCCAGCAGGTCACGGCTGCTGAAAGCAGCACCATCCACCAGGCGCAACCAGATCAGGGCCATCGCCACATAGACGGCGCCATAGGCCGCGTACACCCGTCCCGACGCCGTGGGGTGAAGGGTGAGCAGCCAGGCGAACAGGGCCAGGCAGAGGGCGGCAGGGATCAATAGCAACGGGGAGCGCTGCTGCTTCACCACCAGATCGGTGAGATAGCAGCCAACGATCTCGGCCACGGCGGTTATCAGGAACAGAGCAGTGGTGTTGAGCAAGGCAATCCTGTCTCCTCAGGCCATCGTGGCGCCTAAGCGGCGCGGCCGTGGTGGGCGCTCCTGGCCGGGTGCTGCATCGCTGCCTTGATCGATGGGGCTTCACGCCGCCGGCAGATGCGTTGTTCACAGTGTCAGGAGAAATAGGAAATGCATCATTCTGGTCAACACCATGCCCCTCATGAGGAGCGTTATCAGCCAACCGGACTGATACCTGGCCCGGCCTACCTGGGGCAGGATTGCGGCAGCATGTGGGTTCTCCACGGATAGCCAAAGAGGCCCGTCATCAGCAGAGTCGTTATGGCTACACTGATGTCATCTCGAATGAAACCAGACCCTCCAGATGCTGCGCTTATTTGCTGGGTTGCTCGCCTGTTTGCTGGTCGAGGCTTTGGCTGCCACTTCAGCCTCTTCCGTGCGGGCTGCAGAACCGGCCAAGCCTGAGGCGCTGCGCTGCAGCTTTGCTGATAAGCAGGGTTATTACAAATTCTCTTCCCGCAAGCCGGCTGGCAAGAGGCCATGGAGCTTGGACCTGCGTATTGACCATGGAGATCGTCGGGTGTTCTTCGATGGAGATGGCGTCACCAGCGAGATGCCCTTCTATGCGGTGGGCGACGATATTCGCTTTGATGTAGTTCTCGGCAATGAAAAAGAGCGCTTCTCCTTAAACACTAAAACATTGAGATTTGAGATATTTTCTGAAACGCCGCGCCATAGGTTGCGTCATCTCGGGACCTGTCGGCTGATGTAGGCAAGATCCACGTACTATGCCCCGGTTCTGCGGTCGGCTTCGGGGCATGAATCATCATCCTGATAGGAAACTGTTTATGGGCGTTTGCCTTCCATGGCTGCACGGAGTGATGCGGTATTGCCGCTGAGCAGAAGCTCTCCACCCCTCAGGCCCTGCCGAATCACAACCCGGCTGGCGGACTCTTCCCCGACAACCACAGGGATCGGCTCGGCCACGCCCCGCTGGTACCGAAACACCACCGGGCTGCCATTCACCATCTGAACAGCATCAGCTGGAACCATGAAGCGCCGCTCGGCCGACGGCACCATCACAAAGGCGGTCACTGCAGTTCCGGCAGGTGGCAGCGCAGAGTCCACGGCTTCTGCGCGAACGACCATCACCCGGTTGGCGCTGCCAGCATCCGGAGCCACAGCCAGCACCCGCGCCCGCAACTCCCGCGGGCCTGCCTTCACCCGCAGCATCTGGCCTGTTCGCAGGTTCGCACCCAGCAGTGGCGAAACGAGAAAGCGGAGTTCACTGCCCCTGGCATCGCCGATCTCTGCCACCTCAGCCCCGGCCTGCAGGAAAGCCCCTGTGGAGGCATTCACGGCAGCGATCTGACCGCTGATCGGGCTGCGGACCATGACGCGGCCTGCTGCATCCGGTGATCCCAGGGCAATCAGTTTGGCCTTGGCCGCGCGTGCTTCGCTGCTGGCCTTGACGCTGGCGATGCGGCGGCTTTCCAGTTCCTGCCAGGCCAAAGCACCCTGGCGTGCCATGGGCAGGGTGCGCCGGTACTGATGATCGAGCGACTGGGCAGTGGCGTGAGCCGCATCGGCGTCAGCCCGTACCACTGCTGCGTCGGGGCTCTGCACTTCAGCGATCACCGCGCCGGCTGCAACGGTGCTTCCCGGGGCTACCAGCAGACGCATGAGCCGGCCGGCCACCGGCATGCCCACATTGGCACGAGCCCCGACGGCCGTTTCGACAAACCCTGAGATGGGTCGTTCCGTGGCGCTGTTCAGATCCGGGCGAAACAGCTCGATGCCGGAGCGCTGCAGCTGTTGTTCGCTAATCGGCACACCATTGGAGCGATCGGTGTCCACTGCCGCAGCTGGATCCAACGCTGGGGCTGTGGTGGTGCTGTGCCGTCCAAGCCCAAAGGCGAGAGCGAGTGCTGCGAGCACTGCAACGGGAACTGTGATAATCCGATTCGCCTGCAACCATCGACTGGCCGGACTGGTGGCTGCGCGCTGGATCAGACGTCTGAAGGTGAGCGTGAATCCGGAAGTCATGTCAGTCAGGCGCCAACAGCAGTGGAAACGGGTCGCGGCGATGGAAGTAGCCAGCGACCAAAGCGGGCATAAAGGGCAGGGATCACCAGCAGCGTCAATGCTGTGGAGGTGATCAGTCCCCCCAACACCACGATCGCGAGGGGCTGGAGGATCTCATTGCCTGCCCCAAAGGCGAGGGCCAGAGGCAGGGTTCCCAGGGCCGAGGAGAGGGCGGTCATCAGGATTGCGTTGAGGCGCTCCAGGCTTCCCTCACGGATGACCGCCTGCAGCGGCTGGCCTTCGGCGTGGCGCCGGTTGTAGTTGTCCACCAGCAACAGGCCGTTGCGCACGGCGACGCCAAAGAGCGTGATGAATCCGATCAGCGAGGCAATCGAGAGCACCCCACCGGTGAGCAGCACCGCGACCACCCCACCCACGAGGGCCAGGGGCAGGTTGAGCATGATTGCGGCAGTGGCCGGCAACGATTTCACGGCCGCCACCATCAGCAGGGTGATCAACACAGCAGCCACAAGGCTGTAGAGCACGAGGCTGCTGGTCGCCCGCTGCTCGGATTCGAACTGCCCGCCGTAGCGGATCAGGTAGCCCTGCGGAAGCCGCACCTCGCGTGCCACGGCCCGCTGGATGTCGCCCACCACCGTGCCCAGAGCGCGCCCGCTGACATTGGCCGAGACCACGATCAGGCGGGAGACGTCCTCCCTGTTGACGACGTTGGCTCCCAGACCTTCCTCCACCCAGGCCACGCTGCCGAGCGGCACCGTCATGCCGTTGGAAAAGGCCACCGGCAGGGAGCGGATGGCGTCAAGGCTGGTGCGACTCGCCGCGTTGAGCTGAACCAGCACGTCACTGCGCACCGCGTCTTCCACGACGTGACCGACCACCTTCCCGTTGAGGGCGATCTCCACTGCCTGGGCGAGCTCATCGATCGTCAGCCCAAGTGCCGCCACCAGGGGCCGGTCGTAGTGGATCTGGATCTGGGGGATGGGCAGCTGGGGCTCCAGCTGCAGGTCCACCACCCCGGCAATCGGTTCCACCACCTTCACCACCGCTTCGCCGATGCGCCGCAGCTCGCCCAGCTCAGTGCCATAGATCTTGATCGCGATGGCGCTGCGTACGCCGGAGAGCACCTCGTCCATGCGGTGGGAGATGAAGCCGCCGATGTTGGGGGCCACACCCGGCAGCCGCAGGAACGCCTTGCGTAGCTCAGCAATGGCGGCCGGGCGATTGGTCATCGCCTCATCACTGAGCTCCACGTCCACGTGGGCCAGGTTCACGCCAGCGCCATCAGCGTCTCCGGGCGCTCGACCGGTGCGCACCTGCACCCAGTCGACAAGGGGGCTGTTCTGCAACGAACGGGTGAGGGCCAGGCCGGCGCGGTTGGTCATCTCCAGCGACACCCCGGGATAGAGCACCATCGAGTTGACCAGTGATTTCTCCCGGAACTCCGGCAGGAAGACCCTCCCCAGAGCCGGCAGGATCGCGGTGGTGGCCACCACCAGCGCCAGGGCAATCGCGAGAAGCCGCTGTGGCCGAGTCATCGCCATGGCGAGCCAGGGCCGATACAGCCGCTCGCAGCGGCCAGCGAGCCAGGTGCTCTCGGGCGGCAGGGATACCGGTGCCAGCAGGATGGCGCAGAGTGCCGGGATCAGGGTGAGAGCCACCAGCGAAGAGGCGGCGATCGAGAACAGATAGGCCAGACCCATCGGCGCAAAGATGCGCCCTTCCACCCCGGTGAGCGAAAAGATCGGTGCGAACACGATGATGATGATCAAGCTGGAGAAGAGCACCGGCTGGCGCACCTCCACCGAGGTTTCGAACACCACCTGCAGCGGCGGTTTGGGATTGCCTGCAGCCTGATTGCTGCGGAGGCCGCGATAGCAGTTCTCCATGTCGACAATTGCATCGTCAACCACCGAACCGATGGCGACCACCAGGCCGCCCAGGGTCATGGTGTTGATGCCGATGCCGAGGGCCTTCATCAGCATCAGGCCAATCAGCAACGACAGGGGGATGGCACTGAGGCTGATCACTGCTCCGCGCCAGTTCATCAGGAACAGCACGATCACCAGCGACACGATGATCACACCCTCGACCATCGCCGAGCTGACGTTTTTGATGGCTCGATCGATGAAGCCGCTCTGGCGGAAGGTGCAGTGAATCTGCACATCTGAAGGCAGCGTGCGGTTGAGGGCGGCGATCCTCTCCTCCACTGCACGAGTCACCGTGGGTGTGTCGACATCGGGTTGCTTGTTGACCATCAGCACAACCGCCGGCTGGCCGTTGAAGCTGGCGTCACCCCGCTTGAGCGCCGCACCGCGCTTCACCTCGGCCAGGGTAGAAAGCAACACCGGCTTGCCTTGTTGATCACGCACGGCCACATCGGCCAGGTCGCTCTCCTGGGTGATCTGACCCATCGGTCGGATCAGACGCTCCTGACCGCCACCGATCAGGAAGCCGCCCGGACTGGTGGCCATCGCCTCGGAAACGCCCTGCATCACCGCCTTGAGCGTGACGCCATGGACCTGAAGCTCGTGGGGGTCCAGCAACACCTGGTGCTGTGGTTCCTCCCCGCCATACACAGTGACTTGCGCGACACCGGGTACCGCCAGGATCGGGTTGCGGTAAGAGCGCATCACCAGTTGATGCAGATCCAGCATGGAGGTGGCGCCATCGCCGTTGAGCGTGAAGGCGTACTGGAGCACCGTGCCCAGGGGCGACACCAAAGGTGAGATCTCTGGCGCACCCGCATTCGCCGGAAGCTGCGACTCCACCTGTTGGATGCGCTCCGACACCGACTGCCGGGCCCGGAAGATGTCGGCGTTCTGGTTGAAGACCACCTGCACCATCGACAAGCCGGGCTTAGACGAAGAGCGCACGGTCTCCACCCCTGCAATGCCGTTCACTGCCGACTCGATCGGCAGCGTGATGCGCATCTCGACCTCCTCGGGTGAGAGCCCATCCGCCGTGGTCTGGACGTCCACCTGGGGCGGTGCGAACGGCGGGAAGACGTCGAGTGGCATCTGGCGCACGACCACCAGTCCCCAGACGCTGATCACCACCGCAGCTACCAGGATCAACCAGCGACGGGCAATCGAGAACCGCAGCGTGGTGTTGAGCAGCCGTTCAATCATTCGCCCTGCTTGCCGCGGCGTTTGATCAGCACCGCACCTGCGGCCACCACCACGGCAACACCGGCTGCGCCAGCGATCAACGGCAGGTTGCCGCTGGAGTTGGAACCGTCCTCGGCCTTGGCAACAGCACCGGCATCAGCCGCAGGAGCCTCCACCTGCTGGGTCTTCTTCGATTCGGCGTAGAGCGAGAGCGCACCCGAAATCACCACGTCATCGTTGGGATCGATTCCCTCATTCACGACCACGCGATCTCCCTGGTTGGCTCCGGTCTCTACAAAGACGGGGTCGTAGGTCTTCTCGGTCTGCACGAATAGGAGGGACTTGCCATCGGCATCCACCAGAGCGGTGGAGGGCACGGTGAGGCCATCGGGGCCTTGCTCCGGTTTGACCGTGGCCACACCCAGCAGCCCATCGCTGTCGGCATTGCGATTGACCTGCCGTACAGCCCCCTGCTGCTGGAACTCATCACCATGGCCAACGTGGGCTAGAGCTACTGATGCCGTATGGGGGACGGTGAGGACGGCGGCGCTCGCCAGGCTGGTGCTGGCGATGAGCCGCATGAACCGGTTAGGCAAGACCCTGGGAAGCGATGACGTGCGGAGCATCGCTCAGATGGGATGAAAAACAGGTGAAATCGCCTGTGCTCACTAGCATCTGCCCCTGAAGCCCACCCCTGATGCCGCTACGGATCCTGCTGGTGGAAGACGAAGAGGATCTGGCCAGTGCCATCCAGAGGGTGCTGCAACGCCAGGGCCATGTTGTGGATCACTGCCCCAGCGGTCTGGACGGTTGGGCCATGCTTCGCAGCGAGCTCGCCCGCTACGACCTGGCCATCCTCGATTGGATGCTGCCGGAACTGAGCGGCCTTGAACTCTGCCGGCGTGCTCGGGCCGCCAGCATGGCCCTGCCGGTGCTGTTGCTCACCGCTCGCGCCGAGACGGCCGATCGGGTGGAAGGCCTCGATGCGGGCGCTGATGACTACCTCAGCAAACCCTTTGCGATGGAGGAGCTCCTGGCACGGATCCGGGCGTTGCAGCGCCGTAACCCCGGCTACCGGGAGCCTTTGTTGTCAGTCGGCGGCTATCGACTGGATCCCACCGCAGGCACGCTCGTGGTTCCTACCAGCACCGGTGAGGTGAGCGTGGACCTTTCAGCGAAGGAGCAGCAGTTGATGGCCTACTTCCTAGAGCACCCAGGGCAGCTCATTCCCGGCTCCCGGCTGCGCAACCAACTCTGGGATCTGCATCAGGACCCGGTGAGCAATGTGGTGGCTGCCCAGGTCCGCCTGCTGCGGCGCAAGCTTGCGGCCCATGGTCTGCCCTCACCGATCGAAACGGTGCCCAGCAAGGGGTATCGCTTTGCTCCACCCGGGGGGGATGAGACGTGATCGATCACCGTTCCCCAGCAGCAGGGTTGCTGTGGCGCGCCCGTGTGCGCTTGGCCGGTCTGTCGCTGCTGGTGATGGGCACGCTGCTCTATGCCGCCGGTTTCGCAATGGGTCGGTTGTTGCTTCAGACCCAGGAAGCGGCGATCAGGCGTGAATTACAGAGCCTCGCCGGCACCCTGCACGACAGCCTCAAGCCCGCCTTGCCGCAGGAGGCACGGCCCTCAATCGCCCTGGCGGCCTTGCTGCCGGGGCTTTGCTTGGTTGGTGAGCCATGCATTCCGCCGAAGGATCTGATCCATCGGCATGCGATCAGCGCCAACGATCCCGATCGCTACAAGCTGCGAGTCTTCAATGACCATGGAGACCTGATCGCCAGCTCACCTGGCGCCTTGCCGGTGGGGCCCAAACCTGTGCTGCTGGGCTGGGCACTGACCGGTGAGCGGGCCGGAGAACGCTGGGGCACCTACGCGATTCACCTCCATCACTCCCATGGCTCCGGCCAACCCGTCTGGGGCTACTTGCAGATCTCCAGCAGCCTGGCGGACCTCGATGCCGAAGCGAATCGCTTGTGGTGGCTGGGCCATGGAGTCTTCCTCCTGGCGATGGTGGGGGTAGCCGTGGCGAGCTGGTGGCTGGCGGGGCTGGCCATGGCTCCCTTGCTTGATGCGTACCGGCGCCAGGAGCAATTCAGTGCCGATGTTGCCCATGAGCTACGCACCCCGCTGGCGAACCTGTTGGCCCTGGTGGAGGCGGAACGCTGTGCGAACGCGGAGGTTTACGACTCGTCGACAGCCAACAGCCTGGATCGGGTTTTGGGCCAGGGGCGACGCCTTCAACAGCTGATCAGTGATCTGTTGCTGCTGGCCAGCTTGGAGCGCCCCTTTCTCCAGGAGCAGAAACAGGTGTGTGATCTAGCCGAAATCATTGCCGATGTGCTGGAAGACTTTGGCGAGGCAGCCGCTTCAGCGCAGGTGAGGCTTGAGCAAGACCAAAACGTTCCCACTGCCCAAATACTGGGGATTGAGTCGGAACTGAGCCGGCTGGTGATCAATTTGCTCAGCAACGCGATCACGCACACCCCATTAGGTGGTCGCATCGGTGTTGCACTCGAGCAGAGCGGCCGGCAGATTCGACTATCCATTCGTGACACGGGGCCTGGGATTCCAGCGGTTGAGCAGCAGCGCATCTTTGATCGCTTTAGCCGTCTTGATCCAGCTCGCTCCCGGCAGCAAGGGGGTACCGGCCTGGGACTGGCGATTGCCCAGGCCATTGCTCACCGTCATGGTGGTGAGATCACGGTGCAATCCGCTCCAGGGAATGGGAGCTGCTTCTACGTCGTGCTGCCAGTCGCGGATTGAATCTGATCTGCATCAGCAGCAAGCTCGGTTGCCGAACTGCAGATTTGCAGCGCGTCGTATCAGCGCTTCTGGCCGCCAAGCCCATAAGAGCGAGCTGATACTGAAATCCTCGCGCCGTCAGGGCTTGAGCAATGGGTAAGAACCTTCTCCGGGTCAGCGGCTGGGTTTCACTCTTGGCCGCTGGTCTGGTGACCTGCTCAGGTGTGGTCCTATCCCCTGGTATGGCAGCACCACAGCCAGGGCCTGCAGGCCCTGGCATGGGATGGGGCTCCATGCGCGGACGGTCCGCAGATCAGCACTTCATCGTGATGATGATTCCCCACCACCAGGGGGCGATCGCCATGGCGGAGCTGGCCCTGAGCCGGGCACGCCGGCCGGAGATCAAGGCCCTGGCCCAGCGGATCATCACCAGCCAGAGCCGCGAGATCACCCAAATGCGCCAGTGGTATCGGCAGTGGTACGGAACTGACGTGCCTGCCTGGGGGATTGGGTCCGGCTACGGCATGGGAATGGGAATGGGCCCTGGCATGGGGATGGGTCATGGCATGGGCATAGGCGGTGGGATGGGGATGGGCTGGGGCATGCCCGGCATGGGCACCAGCCTTGAGGCCCTCAAGACTGCGCCCGATTTCGATCGCGCCTTCATCGAGCAGATGATTCCCCACCACCGCATGGGCGTGATGATGGCGTCCCACGCCGAGTGGAATACCCAGCACCCGCAGCTGCGCGAGCTGGAGGCGGAGATGGTGCGGGTGCAGAGCCAGGAGATCGAGCAGATGGCCCAGTGGTACCGGCAGTGGTTCGGAACGTCAGGAAGCTGACGGCTTCTGTCCGCCGCAGTCCTGCCAGCGGCTTAGCAGACCATCGAGTTCGCTGTGCAGGTCGCGCAGGGCGGCGATCTTCTGCTCGATCTCACCGGCCTTGCGGCGGATCGTGTCCTGCAGCGTCGCGCAGGTGCACACCCCCGAGCGTCGCGATTCCAGGATGCGGGTTACGTCCTGCAGCGGGATGTCCATCGCCTTGAGTGTGCGGATTAGAGCCAACTCCGCGAACACCTCCTCGCCAAATAACCGGTATCCGCCCTCGCTGCGGCTGATGGGGTGGATCAGCCCTTCATCGCAGTAGAAGCGGATCGTCTTCACGGTGAGGCCGGAGCGCCCGGCTACCTCGCCGATCTTCAGGGGCGCAGCCACCACCACTTGACTCTCCACCTACAGGAGGCTGCATCCTATGTGTAGCGTTCGTCGGTGCTCTCGATGCGTTTCCCTTTCCTTGCGGCAGCGGCACTACTGGGGCTGATGGCCCCAGTGGCCCAAGCGCAGATGGATCCCCATCAGCATCACCGCATGATGGCCCCGGCGCCAACGACTGGAGCGGCTCCGGTCGCAGCACCGATGGATCACAGCGCCCACAACCACGATTTGGGCCCGGCCGGCAGCACCTACGACCTGCGCTGGATCGACGGGATGGTGCAGCACCACACCGGTGCCCTGCGCATGAGTGAGTTCGTGTTTGATATCGGTGTGCCGGGTGTGGGAGCGCTCGGCAAGGACATCTGGCGCGATCAGGCTCAGGAGATCAAGGCCATGGGGCAGTGGCGCAAAGCCTGGTATCCCGAGGCGCAGGTCTATCCGGTGGTGCTCAAGACGGGCGGGGATCCCAATGCTATGGCCGACCTGATCCGGATGAGCCCATCCCAGATCCAGGCCATGCAGATGATGGCTTCCACACCCACCCGCGACAACCGGGTGACCTGGTTTCTGGAGGGGATGCTCCAGCACCACGGCGGTGCGCTGATCATGGCCCACGATGCGCTGGACAAATCAACCAATCCCACCATTCGCCGGCTGGCCCGCAACATCATCATTGCCCAGCGGCGGGAGATCATTCAGCTGCGCAAGATGCTCCAGCACGATGGCCTCAACAGGCCTGAGTATTACGCCTACGACAAGCTGTTTTCACTGAACTGAGACATTGACCCGTAACCACCTGCTCTGTTATCTCCACTTCGAATCCATGAAACCAGCGATCTCTGCACTCGGCCTGATCGCACCTCTGGCGATCTTCGCGCTGGACTTTGGTGCGGCCCACGCCCAGGCCAATGACATGTTCCCCACCAAGGCCGCTGCCGAGAAGCGGGCCAAGGAACTCAAGTGCTCAGGTGCCTTTGCCATGGGCAGTGAGTGGATGCCCTGCAAGAACTTCGATGTCTACGAAAAGGCTGTCAAAAAGGAGTCGTAGTGGGACAGATTGTTCTCTCGTCGGCTGTGATGGCCAAGCAGTGGTGCAGCGCTGAGCCCGGCGCTTGGCATCGTCCTGCCCCTGGGCACGCAGCAGATAGCCCTCCATCGCCTCCTGGGTCTCAATCAGTGCCAACAGGCCAGCCGTTCGCGCAGAGAGGGAGCCATCAGCATGCAGTTGGCTCACCAGGCTGTGCTCCCAGAGCTGCTCCCCGGTGGAACCGGGAGCGAACAGCTCTCTGTGCAGAACCTCAAGCAGCGACTGCTTGAGGGCATCGAGCTGTCCGGGCCGCAGCCGGCGGCTGTTGGGCAGACCCGCTGCTGGGCCAGCGGGGAGCGCAGCGGAGCGATCCGCGGTGTGCACCACACTCCAGCTCAGACCGGTGCCCGGCAGCCCCACGGTGGTGCGGGCCCCGCCGCTGCGGCTCACCGGGATGTTGAAGGATGCGCCCCGCCCGCCCACGGAGATCGAGCTGAGGCCCCCCTTGGCGAAGTTGAAGCGCAGCGGGCCAAGGCGTGCAGAGCGGCGGAAGCGGAAACCCATGGCGATCAGCGGTTCTTGACGCAGTAGCTGCCAGAGCTGAACCAGCCCAGCGGGCAGGCGTTGCCGCTCTTTTGGATCGTCTCGCGCTCATTGCTGGGGCTGCTGAGGCAGTAATTGCCTGAGGCATAGAACCCCAGCGGGCAGCCGTTGCCGCTCTTTTCAATCGCGCCCCTGGTGTTGCTACCGCTGCTCGGCACGCAGTAGCTGCCGGAGCTGTAGTACCCAAGCGGACAGCCTCCCACTTTCGGGAGGGGTCTTACCGGTTGCTGGGCCAGGGTGCTGCCGGCTGAAAGGGCAGAGAGAGCAAAGGCGATCAGCAGGGGAGCGCGGCCCATCGCAGGCAGAAGCAGAGCTCCAGATTGGCGTGAATCACCCCTGTCAACCCAGGCGATGCAGGAGCTGCATGGAAACGCCGCCGGTGCAAACTCCGGCGATGGTCAGGTGGTTTCTGCTGGGTGTAGCGCTCTGGGCTTCCGTGGCCCGGCCGGCGGAGGTTCAGAGCCGAAGCGTCAGGACCACCGTGCTTTCCATCGGCGACGGCGACACGATTCGTGTGCGCCAAGCCGGCCGGGCTCTGACCGTGCGGTTGGCCTGCATCGATGCCCCCGAAACAGCGCAGAGCCCCTGGGGACAGCAGGCCCGGCGCTACCTGCAGCAGCGTCTGCCAATCGGCCGTGAGGTGACCCTCGAGGTCAAGACCACCGACCGCTACGGCCGCACGGTGGCCGAGGTGATCAGTGACATCAACCTCAATCTGGTGATGGTGGAAGACGGCCAGGCCTTTGCTTACCGGCAGTATCTGGGTGGCTGCAACGCCAAGGAGTACCTCGACGCCGAGCACCGGGCGAGCAGACATCGCTATGGGGTGTGGCAGGTGGAGGGTGGAATCATCCGCCCCTGGGATTTCCGCCGCAGCCCCCGGGGCCGCAGCATCGGCGATGCCAGCACTCCCGGAGGCCGCCGTTACCGCTGCAGCGAGATCGGCGCCTACGACCGTGCCCAGGAGTTGCTGCGCCAGGGGCACAGCTATCTCGATGGAAACGGTGATGGCGAGGCCTGCGAAAGCCTGCGCTTATCGCATTGCTGCAGGCCCCCTGATCTGGACTGCCTTAGCAGGGGGCGCTGACGGGGATCGCCGCTACGGGAAGTGAATCCACATGGCCGTCGGGAGCTTGAGATCGCGGGCCAGCTTGGCCACGGTGGTGGCCAGGTCCGTGAGGGCAGAGGCTGCCGAACCTGTGCTCGAAGCCGTGCTGCTTGCGGGCGGATCTTCCTCTGCAAACAGTGGATCTGACAGTCCGTCGAGTTCCCGGGGTGGAGACGAACAACATGTTTCCTCGCAGCCGTCGCTGGCCTCGATGGCCTGTTCCGCCCAGGGCCTGAGCTTCAAGCCCGTGCGGGTTTGAAGCAGGTTGACCTCACGGCCTTCGAGTTCGCTGAGCTTGTCGAGGTCGCCAAAGAGCTTGCTGCAGGCCAGTGCCGTATGCGTGTTGCCGGCAGGATCAATCATCAGAGCGACGGCGTAGGGATCGCCGTAGGGCGATGTGCGCTGATACAGCACCTGATGCAGCAAGCAGCGGGTGGGGAGAGGCTCAGTCATGGAGGCCACCTCCGTTCCGCGCAGTGCCGCTGTGGGCTGCTGCATCAGAAGCGATGCAGGCCACACCAGCACGGTGCTGGCTGGGTAGAGATGGATTGACCCGACGAGACAGCCCTGTCAAGGGGCTGGGGTCAATTGCTGAGTTGTGTCGCGGACGGTGTGAAAAAGGCGTTCGATGGGTCACCATGAAACTGCTGACAGAAAGCAGCACCCTTCAAGGGGAGGCCTAGGGAGGTGACATTCCCTGGGCCTTTTCTTTGCGAAAAGCCCGGGACTCCCCGTGTCGCCCGGCCAAGACCGGGAGTGCCACCCCTTGCCAAGGCGCCCATCAGTTCTATCAGCACCGGTGGGGTCCTGAACCACCCGACACCACCAGTGGTGGTGTCAATTCCCAACCGGATCCTGAAGCAATGCTTAAATGTTTGGAGGGTGACCCTAGAATCGCGCGCTGGTGATTACTTGGCGCGAGTGTCTGAGGGCTGCGCACCACGGGCCCGTATAACGAAAAATAATCCACGCTTTTAAGATCAATTGCAGCGCAACGGGTCTTGCGGTCTCTTCAGGCGTCTCGTCTTGAGTAGATGTGACAATTGCGGATCTGGCGGGTCGCGGCAATCCGGTGTCGACATGGGCCATTGCCCCTGGTCAATCGCGGGGTTTCTATGCAGCTTGTGCATCGTTGTCTGCAGCTGCGCACGGATAGCTGCGCGCCTACCCAATCGGCGATGTTCGGAATTCACGCCCACTCGCAAGTGCTGGCCCTCGATCTAGGGCCAGCAACTTTGGTGTTCAGGCTTCAATGAGTCGCTGCGCCCCATGCCGGTCCCGGGGTGTCGGCAGCGTGATGCAGGTTTTGCATCATTTCCATAGCCAGGTCCTGCGCCTCTGTTGCTCAGGCGTCTGTCTGGGGCGAGAGGCACTGCCGATGCCGGCGCCGATCGCTCAGCACTGTTTCAGAGTCTCTGCCTGTTGCTTGTAGGCCGCCACCCATTGCCTGAGGCCCGGCTTGGAATCCAGGTAGGCCTCCCACTGCTGATCGGTCGACTGGGTTGCCAGGTCTTGCACGGGCGGCAACTCCAGCTTCCGGCGCAAGGCGTTGATGTGCTCAACCATGCCCTTGTAGGCGGCACTGTCTTGGTTGTCGCTGAGCTTGATGGTTGAGCACCACGGCTTTTTGTTGTTCACAACCAGAAGCGGTTTCTTCAAGGTCTCCAGCTCAAGCATCGATTGCTTGAGTCCGGCTTCGTAGAGGGGTTTGGTGGTGTCAGGTCCGCGCCTGGTGCCTGCCGTCAGACCCGTGGAAAACCGCAGCAGCTCCATCGCTGGCCT
>Ga0310098_1000052_pt1 | contig 27225 bp, 8 predicted proteins | sample LakMicMIDCLREDC7_FD_194453 | JGI IMG/M metagenome (GOLD analysis project Ga0310098, IMG submission 194453) | Enriched freshwater cyanobacterial communities from Lake Michigan, Michigan, United States - MI23.DCL.RED.C7 | ecosystem: Environmental > Aquatic > Freshwater > Lake | place: USA: Michigan...
GGGTCACCCAGCTGTTGATCACGCCGGGCTGCACGGTGATGCGCTGGTTGGCCAGATCCACCGAGAGCACCTGGCGCATGCGGCTGGTGGCAATCACCAGGGCCTCCCGCTCGGCCACGGCCCCGCCCGAGAGGCCGGTGCCGCTGCCCCGGGCCACAAAGGGAATCGCGCGCTCGTGGCAGAGCCGCAGCACCGCCGCCACCTGCTCGGTGGTTTCCGGCAACACCACCAAGGGCGGCTGGTGGCGCTCGAGGGTGAGGCCGTCGCTGTCGTAGGCGAGCAGCTCCTGGCGGGCTGTCACCACGGCCTTGGCCGGCAGCAGGTGGCGCAGGGCCCGGGCCAGCTCCGCCCAGTCATGGCGGTGGCAGGGGCCGAGATCCTGGGCGGGAAGGGGGGAGGGGGCTGGCACCAGGGGTTGGAACGGGGACAACGACGCCAGGGCCAGGGGGATGGATCCCTGAGAGTCCCAGCCCCAAAGGGCTTGCTGGGATTGGGCACTTTAACGAGAGCAAGAGCCCTGGCCCGTTCGGCCCGCGGTTGCGTCAAGATGGGCGATGGCTGGTTCCGCTTCGGCGGGCGCCACCTCCCCCCCACCGTCTGCGGAACCTGCCTTGACCTCGGCCTCTGTTTCGGCTCCTGCCCTGAACACCGCCCGTTCCCAGGCCCTCTTCAGCGCCGCCCAGGCCCTGATGCCCGGTGGAGTCAGCTCGCCGGTGCGGGCCTTCCGCTCCGTGGGCGGCCAGCCGATCGTGTTTGATCGGGTTAAGGGCGCCTACGCCTGGGACGTGGATGGCAACCGCTACATCGATTACATCGGCAGCTGGGGGCCAGCCATCTGCGGCCATGCCCATCCCGAGGTGATCGCCGCCCTGCATGAGGCCCTCGATCGGGGCACCAGCTTTGGCGCCCCCTGCGAGCTGGAAAACATCCTGGCGGCCATGGTGATTGACGCCGTGCCCTCGGTGGAGATGGTGCGCTTCGTGAACAGCGGCACCGAGGCCTGCATGTCGGTGTTGCGGCTGATGCGGGCCTACACGGGCCGCGAAAAGATCATCAAGTTTGAGGGCTGCTACCACGGCCACGCCGACATGTTCCTGGTGAAGGCCGGCTCCGGGGTCGCAACCCTGGGCCTGCCCGATTCCCCCGGCGTGCCCCGCTCCACCGCCGCCAGCACCCTCACCGCCCCCTACAACGATTTGGAGGCGGTGAAAACCCTGTTTGCCGAAAATCCCGGTGCCATTGCCGGCGTGATCCTCGAGCCGGTGGTGGGCAATGCCGGCTTCATCACCCCCGAGCCCGGTTTCCTGGAGGGCATCCGCGAGATCACCAAGGAAAACGACGCCCTGCTGGTGTTTGACGAGGTGATGACGGGCTTCCGCATCAGCTATGGCGGCGCCCAGGCCAAGTTCGGCATCACCCCCGACCTCACCACCATGGGCAAGGTGATTGGCGGCGGCCTGCCCGTGGGCGCCTACGGCGGCCGCGCCGACATCATGGGGATGGTGGCCCCGGCCGGTCCCATGTATCAGGCGGGCACCCTGAGCGGCAACCCCCTGGCCATGACCGCCGGCATCAAAACCCTGGAATTGCTGAAGCAGCCCGGCACCTACGAGCGCCTCGACGCCATCACCAAGCGCCTCTCGGGCGGCATCCTGGCGGCGGCCGAAGCCGTAGGCCTGCCGATCTGCGGCAGCTCGATCAGCGCCATGTTCGGCTTCTTCCTCTGCAACGGGCCGGTGCACAACTACGAGCAGGCCAAGGCCGCCGACACGGTGCGTTTCGGCAAGCTGCACCGGGCCATGCTCGAGCGCGGTGTGTATCTGGCCCCTAGCGCCTTTGAGGCCGGCTTCACCTCCCTGGCCCACAGCGACGACGACATCGACACCACCATCGCCGCCTTCCGCGACAGCTTCGCCGAGATCGCCTGAGGCCTGGCCTCCCCCAAACCAGCCCCGATCGGCCCCCCAGGGAGCTATGGGCCCATTTGGAAAGCTTGGGAAAGCTTCAGGGCTTACTCAGGTACCGCAGCGGCATTGCGACGCCTGGGGTCAGCCACCCCCAGGCTTCCGCCAGACAGGGCGGGGGCGGAGCCCCCACGGGGCCCAACGGCAGGGCTCTTATGGGGCACCACCTCAACGGAATTGGCCGAGCCCATGGCCGGCACGGCAACGAGCTTGTGGCCCATCTGCTCCAGCAGGCGGCGGGTGTCGGGGCTGAGGCCCTCCTCAACGCTGATCTGGTCGGGCCAGAGCTGGCTGTGGATGCGGGGGGCCGCCACCGACGAGGCCAGGTTGAGGCCAAACACCAACCGGTTCAAGAGCACCTGCAACACGGTGGTGGTGATGCGGCTGCCACCCGGGCTACCCGTGGCTAGCAGGGGTTCCCCACTGGGGCGGAACACCAGGGTGGGTGTCATCGAACTCAGGGGACGCCGGCCCGGGGCGATGGCATTAACGGCCCCCTGCACCAGGCCGTAGCCATTGGCGCTGCCGGGTTTAAGGCTGAAATCATCGAGTTCGTTGTTAAGCAGGAAGCCGGCCCCCGGCACGCTGATGCCATTGCCGTAGGCCCCGTTCAAGGTGGTGGTCACCGCCACCAGCCCCCCCTGGCGATCGGCGACGGACACGTGGGTGGTGTTGCTGCCGCCGCCTAGGGCGGTGGGATCGGCCTCCAACTGGGCCGCAGGCCGGTGACGGTTCAGGTCCAGACGCGAACGCTGCAGGTCGGCATAGGCCAAACTTTGCAACTGCTCCAGGGGCATGGCCACCTGGTCGGGATCGCCCAGCAGGCGGTTGCGATCCCGGTAGGCGAGGTTCATCGCCTCCACCAGGCGGTGGATCGTGGCCGCACTATTGGGGCCCGAGCCCTTCAGATCAAGGGGCTCCAGCACGTTGAGCAACTGCAGCAAGGTGATCCCCCCGCCACTAGGCGGCGGCATCGTCACCACCTGGTAGCCGCGGAAGCGGCCCTGCAAGGGGGCCTGCCAGCGGGCCCGATAGGCCACCAGGTCGGCAGCCCGGATCAAGCCGCCGCGCTGAGCCATCAGCCCTTCCAAGGCCCGGGCCACCGGGCCGCCATAAAAACCGGGGGCTCCCTGGTCCGCAATCCGCCGCAGGCTGCGGGCCAGGTCGCCCTGGCGCAAGATCTCGCCAGGCCGGTAGGGCACCCCGCCAGCCTTGAAGAACTGGCGGCGGGAACTGGGGTCAGCCTGAAGCAAGGGCGCAGCGGAGCTCAAGGACGCTGCCAACTCCACCCCCACCGGAAACCCGCGTTCCGCCAACTGGATCGCAGGCGCCATCACGTCCTTCAGCGGCAGGCGCCCATAGCGGGCCTGGGCCAGGGTGAGCCCCGCCACCGTGCCCGGGACCCCCGTACTCAGCAAGCTGCGGGTGGCCTTGAGCCGATCCACGCTGCCATCGGCCTGGAGAAACAGCTCCGGGCGCACCGCCAGGGGCGCTGTTTCCCGGAAATTGAGGGCCACGGCCTGGCCACGACCGATTGAAACAGCAGGAGCCAAAGGGTGCTTGGCGTCAGGCTGGGGCAGCCACAACACCAAAAAGCCACCCCCGCCGAGGTTGCCGGCCTGGGGCAAGGTCACCGCGAGGGCGAAACAGGTGGCCACAGCGGCATCCACCGCATTGCCGCCCTGGCGCAAAATCAAAGCACCAACGGCAGCAGCTCGGCTCTCCTGGGCCGCTACTAGGCCACCCCCAGAAACGACCGGGTGAAAACGCTGGGCGCCTTCCTGGAGATCGGTGGCCAGGGGCGTGCCCAAGGCCGAAACCGAAGCAGCCGGAGCCCCCTTGGCAGCAAGCAACCAAGGCCCAAAAGCCCCTGCCGGCGCCAAAATCAGAACAAACGCGCCAACCAGGGAGCCTTTAACGCGAAGCCGCCCCAAGGGTGACGCCATCAGCGGTAGTTCTCGAACTGGAGCGGCACCTCCACGTCCTGGGCCCGCAGCAGCTGGATCGCCTGTTGGAGGTCGTCCTTGTTCTTGCCGGTGATGCGCAGGCTGTCACCCTGGATCGCCACGGTCACCTTTTTGAGCTCATCGCGAATCGTTTTGCTCAGGGCCTTGGCAATCTCCTGGGTAAGCCCCTTGCGCAGCTTCACCACCTGCTTCACCCGGTTGCCGCCCACGGGCTCGGGGGTCTGGAAATCAAAAATCTTGAGGGATAGGTCGCGCTTGGTGGCCTTCTGGCGCAGCAGGTCTTCCACCGCCACCAGAGCCATCTCACTGGCGCTGGTCACCGTAAAACTGGTTTCCTCCAGCTCAATCTCGGTGGCCGAATCCTTGAGGTCGTAGCGCTGAACCACATCGCGCCGCACCTGGTCGAGGGTGTTCACCAGTTCCTGGCGGTCGAAATCGGACACGACATCGAAGGAGTAGGTGCTCATCGGGGCGGAAACGGGCTGGAGAGCGGACAGTTCTGATCGTAGGAGGGCTAAGGGAGCTGGCTTCATAAAGACCCGACCCGTTGCCGGACTCCGGGCTTCACTCGCCCCACTTGCGCAGGTAGAGCTCCAAGCTCTCCGCCCAGGCCGGCGACTGGATCGACTCACCGCCACTGGCATGGGTCAGGGCAATCGGCCAAGTGCCGATCCGCAGGCCAGCGGCCGAGGCACTGCGGCAAAAATCCAGATCATAAAAATGGAAGCCAAGGTTGGGATCAAACCGAACCCCGGACTGCTGCAACTTGCCAGCCCTAGCCGCTAGGAACACACCGTCTAAAAGGGCAACCGGCCTGGGACTGGCTCCATACACAGTGATGCGGCCATGGGGTGGACGGCCATGGGCAATGGCACCGCTAAGATAATCATGATCAAATTGATCCAGAATTCGCTCTCCCTCAACTGTTCGGCTAGGCAACATCCACCAGGTTTCTTGGTTGGCTTGGCGGCGGCGGTTGCCAGCAACACCGACAACATCAAATCTATCTAAAGCGTCATCCAAACGCTGGCCAATATTCCAATCGTCGATGCAAACATCATCGTGCAGAAACACAAGAATCTCCTCTGAATCAGCGCTCACGATCACGTCATTAAAACAGGAGCCCAGGGACCGGTGGTTGCCTGAAAACAAATGCAAACCGAATGGACCTAGGGGTTCCATGGCCTGCAGGGATTGGCCCAACATCGAATGGGCCATGAAATCCGACTGGCTGGCACGAGTCGCCGATACGAAGGTAAGCACGAAGGGAAAAAATAAAAGGTGGCAAACGGATGGCTTAAAGATCCATACCAATAAAGCGGTAAATCACCTGTCCACAGAAACCAATCACCATCGCAGAGCGTACTACTGGAAGGGCAAAGACATCATAAAGCTCACCGACGAGCGAGTCGCAGGGCAGAGAATGCCCCAGTGGCCGACTTGCAAAACCAGAGCCTTCCTTGATGAAAGCAGGGGGAAAGGGGCATCGAGAAGTCAGTGGCAACGTTCACAACCAGCACGGCATTGGCGGGCACACCACCGGAACCAGGAACTAGGCGCCAACCATCAGGGAAATCAACGGACTCGTCGTCGTCACCAAACCGGGGTTTCCATCCTTCATCCGCCAACCATTTAGGTGGCAGCAAAATCCAAGCCAAAAACCACACGCAATCGCAAACAGCCGCTTATAGAGAACAAATAATCGATAAAAACGAGATCTTGCCGACACATCAAGTCCCAAAGAAAAGGGTTTACCACTCTGTTAGGTTGTGATAGCAAGCAAAAGCTGGTATTTGGCGGGTCAACCAGAAAAGCAACCTGACAGGAGCAGTCTCAAGATTAGAATGTGGCTGGAATAGACTGGGATACAATGGCCAATCTCAAATCGGATCAAAAACCAATAAACGCTCACCCGTTGATTCTTGATGGGACAACCACATCCGCTCGAGAAGAGCCTGGAAATTTAAAACATAGAGATCAATATTAGAAAGCGGAGATGCCGCCATTTGGTCACGGAACTGCTGACGCCTCGAGCGTAATTCTGACACCTGCCTCGCAAGTACACCAGCAATCCTCACGTAGTCGTCGTCATCTAGGGCAAGCCACTCACTGCGTCCGAGTGCATGCAAAAAACTGCCACCCATCCGGGAAACAAAATTCCCACCGAGCAAACTAACTAACGGCACGCCCATCCAAAGGGCTTGGAGAGAGGTGGTTCCTCCGTTGTAAGGAACTGGATCAAGGGCGATATCGATCAATCCATAGCATTGCATCATAGTGCTGAGTTCCGTAGGACCTTGAAATTCCAGGCGAGTGGGATCGATGTGATGGTCTGCAAAGAGCCGACGAAAACGATCACATACGGCGTCATCACGCAGTGAGGGGGCCTTCAACAATAGCTTGGAGCCGGGAACAGCAAGCAGAATCTGCGACCATAGCCAAAGGGTATGGGGAGTCAATTTCATTACATTATTAAAAGAACCAAAAACAACCGGTGCATCAGAAGCGCGTGGGAGCGGTAGGGGGTAAGCATCCACAGGTGACCAACAAAAGACACAACCAGGCAATTGGGCCAAACCCTCGCTGAAAAGTCCTTGATGCTCTGCCGGGCTTACCCAGCGATCACCGATCAGCCAATCAATGCTAGACAACCCCGTGGAATGGGGATATCCCAAGAAAGTAGCTTGCACCGGTGCGGCGCGAAGCGTGAAAAGGCCTAAGCGATGGCTACTGGTATGACCAGCCAAATCCAACAAAATTTGGATGGCATCGGAGCGAATCTGCTCTAAAAGGGCACGATCATGCAGTTTTGAAGACTCAATCCAAGTGTCAGCACAGGACCTCGCCATCAGCGTATATTCATCCTGCATGGATCCTGTATGGTAAATAAACACCTCATACTTACTGTGGTCAAGACGCTGCAAAATAGGCAACATAAAAAGATTCACAGGATGCTGACGATGAAAATCCCCAGACACTAGGCCAATCCTTAAACGTTCGCCACGAAATGGGACTGGAAAACAAATGGGTGCCGGTCCAAGGGCCGCCTCAATCGGCTTGACCAGCTGGCGATGGAGGTCGGCAATGGCTTGGGGCGAAAGATCGTCTTGATACAACGATGCCATGGCAATGCTAGAAGCAAGCCGGGACGTGGGATCCTGCACCTGGTCGTATTTCTCTAGAACAGCCGCAAAGTGACCCTTGGCGTCACCCATACGGCCAGGAAGGGCAGAAAGCATGTAGCCGACATCCCCATTATCAGGATCCAATGCCAATATTCGCTGGCAAAGTTGACGCACTTCGGCAAGATTATAAACCTCCCAATGGATGTTGGCCATCGCCAACAGAATAACAACTGAATCGGGTTGAATTTGCAGGGCCTTATTCAGGATATCGAGCGCCTCATTCCAATAATTATGACGATAAACTCGTTGGGCCAAATCACGCAAGAATACGGGGTTATTAGACAGGGAAGCGCGGGAAAAAGCCTTCTCGGCTGCTGCACGTTGGCCATGACGCAATAGGGCCTCGCCGAGAAACATCATCGAGCCAAAGCGAACAGGCCGAATATTTAGCAGCTCACTGAAGGCAGCCACGGAACCGGCCACGTCACCACTATTGAGACGCCAAACACCAAGCCAATGCTGGCTTTCGCCAATCATCGGCTCAAAAGTAATGGCCCTTTGGAGAGCAACCTGCTGAGTTGGCCAGTCGGAGTGGTGCCGTTCAAGGGGCTCCAGCTCCAATAAACGCGCCAGATAGAGCCAGGTCAACCAATCGCCTGGGGCATCGCCTAACCACTCCACGAACTGGACAATACGCTCGGCATGGCAGACGCCTGGGGCAAGGGCTAAGACCGCGTCAGCGTCGAAGTCGCTACGGGACTTGAACAAGGCGAACACATCATCAACATCCTGACTTGAGCCGGGATTAATACGGCTGAATTGGCGGGCGCCATAACCGGCCTGCCAACTCAACAGAGCCTGCCCATACGCACGAGAAATCTGAAGCCAAAGGGCACCATCGGCTGGATTTAGTTTTAACCGTTGCCAAAGAGGGCCTACGGAAACAAGATCAGGGGGGTGATGGTCGATCATCTGCAATACTTGCCCAAGATATTATAGGCCAGAAGTTGCAAGTGATGAGTTAACAAGCAACTGGACAAGGCCAGTATTACTGTTCCAGGCGTTGTAAATCAAGCTTCCGCTCGTCACCGTACCCAAATTTGTCCAACTACCGTCGGCAACCGTAAGCGAATCTCCAGCGTTACCAGTAACCACCAACTGGTGGCGAGCTTCGATGGCAGCAAACGAGTAGCTACCATTGCCAAAGCCAAGACTTGAAGCCGAGGCACTGTTGATGCCGTTATAACCAGTTACATCCTGAACATCCTTAATCGCCAACTTAAGATTGTTATTCCCTGAACCTGTCAAATCAATACACTCAATCGATTGAACACGGGAACTACGACCAAGGCTGCCGCCCTGATTGGCAACCATCGTGAGATCGAAGCTTAAGCCCGTGCCATCCAAGGTGATGGTGTCAAAGCCGGTGCCACCATCAATACAGGAAAGTTGGGCAGTGTTATCCCCTGAGCCAAAGGGATTCTGCAATGCGGTGAGCATCGTTTGGCTGATCACCACGGTATCGATACCACTGCCGCCATACAACACATCGGCACCACCTGCGCCTGTCAACACATCATTGCCAGCACCACCGACCAAGGTATCAGCGGAGGTCGTGCCCGTAATCACGTCATTGCCACTGCTGCCCAGCTGATCAACGGAAGTAGAAACAAAAGATCCAGATGTAGAGCCAAAAATCACATAGCAAGCACCCGCATTGGCATTGGGATCTGAGCTAGTAGCCGGATCCTTCTGAGATGAGCCAACGAATAGATCTGACAATCCATCCCCGTTAACATCACCTGCGCCAGTTACGGAGCAGCCGCTAAAATCGTTGGCACATTGTCCATTGATTACGAAACCACCAGAACCCTTTATAATCGTATTAAGATCAACAGAACCTGTATCTGTCTTGCCAAAAACAATATAGGTTCTTCCCGCGTCATTCAACGAATCCGGATCAGCCCTGGACTGGCCAATAATGAGATCAGCGAGGCCATCACCATTAATATCACCGGCGCTAGAAAGCGCAAAGTTGACTCCCTGCCCACCGGTCAATGATTCACCATAAACAATAAAGCCACCCGAGCCACCAGTAACATTACTAAGCTCTACTGTAGTGCTATTTCTTTTTCCAAACACCACCCAAAATTGAGCCTCAGTATTATATCCGACCAATAGATCAGCAAGCCCATCGCCATTCACATCCCCAGCACCAGCAACAACCGCACCATTTAGGTAGGTTTGAACAGAGCCGATCACAAAACCGCCCGACTCAGCAGTCAATGAACCAAGGTTGATGGTGTTAGTACTTGTTCGGCCGAAAACTACATAGCTCACGCCGGAGTTGGCTCTTGAGTCTTTAAAATTGCCATTAGTAGCCCCAATCAAAAGGTCTGCTAAGCCATCACCATTAACATCACCAATTCCAGCAACATTGGCGCCTGCGTTATCATTTGTTTGCGCACCATTAATCATTAAACCGCCCTGACCCTGTGCAACTGCAGATAGGTCAACAGGCGAGCCTGAACTCTTGCCAAAAACCACAAAGCTCTTGCCAGGTAAAGTATTAGCAGGTCGTTGAAGGGTGCCCACAATCAAGTCAGCAACGCCATCACCATTAAAATCTCCGGCGCTAGCCAAACTATATCCACTTTGTTGAGTATTAGCTTGACCATTGATTACAAATCCGCCACTACCAGCAACGATAGTGCTCAAGAAAACAGGGGCAATCGAACTTTTGCCAAAGATCACGAAACTTCGACCTGCATCAGTTCCAGCAGGCGCTGTATCACTGGAGTAAGCTCCTACAACTAAATCAGCCAAACCATCAGCATTAAGATCACCGGCCATGCTCACTTGGTAGAGAATTTCCCCAGGCAAAGCGTAAATCCCAAAACCACCACCATTTCCATAATCGATGGAAGAAACATCGATCGACTGATTGGTTGTCTTACCAAAAACAACATAACTAAATCCTGACCCATAGGGGCTACCGATCTTTGGTGAACCTACGAGTAAATCATCCAGGCCGTCGCCATTGATATCACCAAAGCCAGAAATGCGTGTACCAATATTCTCAAAGAAACGTTGATCAGTAATCACAAAACCACCACAACCAGCCGCAATGCTAGAAAGATACAGAGGAGGGGCTGTGGTATTGATTGTGGTCGTAAAGCTTGCTGATGCAAGGGAGGCATTGCCCGCACTATCAACCGCCTTCGCCGTGATCACATAGGTGGTGTTATTCACCAACGTACCAGTGGGTACACTCGCGAAGGTATTCGCGATGTCGCTTGATGTTAACGTATAGGCAGAGCCAAGAGCGCTAGTGCTGTTATAGAGTTGAATCGTATCACCTGCCAAGGCATTCGTACCCGACAAAGAAACACGTACCGTCAGGTTCGTGTCATCAGTACTCCCTCCTGATGTCAATGGTCCCGTGATTGATCCAACGTCGTCGGTAACGCTGGTGATCGTTGGCGCATTCGGAGCTGTGGTATCAATCGTGGTAATAAAACTTGCCGATGCACTGGAAATCATCCCAAGGCTATCAATAACCTTTGCATTGATAGTATAGGAAGAGCCATCAACGAGAGTTCCTGTAGAAACAACGGCGAAGGTGTTGACAATATCATTCGCTGTAATCGTGTAGGCAGCTCCCAGAGTAGACGAGGAATTGTACAATTGAATCGTGTCTCCAGCGAGTGCATTGGTTGCAACGAGGGACACATAGACGTCCAGATTAGTATCGTCGGTGAGACCACCACTCGTCAAGGCACCGGTGATGGAGCCCACATTGTCTGTGATGGAGGTGATCGAAGGGACACCCGGCGGACTCGTGCTGATTGATGTTGAAAGCGCACTATTAACGAGAAGTTGGCTGACACCACTCAGGGAATTAAACAGTCTAAAAGTCTGGCTGGCATGCAAAACAGTACCAATCAACTGCCAGGTTCCATCCTTGACTGTGAGATTATCTCCCAAATTACCTGTAACCACCAGCTGGTGGTGTCGCTCACCGCTTGAGAAACTATAGCTGCCATTAGTCCAGCCCAAGCTTGCAGCAGTGCTACTATTGATCAAATTAAAACCTGTTAAGTCCCAACAATCTGCAAGGGAAAGCAGCAGGCTGTTGTCTCCACTACCGGTGATGTCAATGGATTCAAGAGAGCTCAACCTAGAGCTGTTATTGGTATTGCTAGAACCTTGATTAGCAATAACACTCAAATCCAGGCTAAGACCAGCTCCTTCCAAGCTAAGGGTATCAAAGCCAGTACCTCCGTCGATTCGGGACAATTGATTAGTATTTCCATCAGAACCCAAAACATTCTGCAAGGCAGTGATCATCGAACTATTAATAATCAACAAATCATTACCACTACCGCCTAGCAGGACATCAGCTCCGCCACCACCTGTAATGGTGTCTTCACCAAGCCCACCCACCAAGGTTTCCGCGGCACTAGTGCCTGCGATGCTGTCATTGGCACTGCTCCCCAACTGATCGACCGCATTAACCGAAAAGGCACCATTCGTGGAGCCAAAGATCACATAGCTTCGCCCCGCCATCCAGCCAGCCGGCGTAAGGCTATTCCGTTGGCCGCCAACGATCAAATCGGCAAGCCCGTCACCATTCACATCACCAGCAGCAGAGAGGGTGCCACTGTAGTCATAATTACATTGACCATTAATCACAAAGCCACCGCTTCCGAGTGCTATGGCACTGAGGTCGATCGCACTACTACCACTCTTGCCATAAACAACATAGGTGCGTCCAGTGGCCAGGCCATTAGGGAAGGTAATAGCACCGACAAGCAGATCCCCAAGGCCATCGCCATTAAGATCCCCGGCAGAGGCCACGGTGATACCACTATTATCATAGGCACATTCACCATTAATCATAAAACCGCCACTCCCTGAAGCAACCCCACTGAGATTCACGGCTGAAGAACTACTCTTACCAAACACCACATAGCTGCGTCCTGCTGCACTGCCAGCAACTGGGGAGGCGAAAGGAGCACCAATAATAAGATCGGCTAAGCCATCTCCATTCACATCACCGGCACTGGACACAAAATAACCACTGCTCGCGTAGCCGCTGGATTGGGTTTGTCCATTGATCACATAGCCACCGCGGCCTGAAGCAATATCCGCCAAAGAAATGGCAGCGGTAGTTGTCTTACCAAAAACAACATAACTGTGACCCTCCGAATAATTAGGTGCACCCACAATCAAATCGGCAAGGCCATCGCCATTCACATCGCCAGCACTGGCCACGCTGATCCCAGAATAATCATAATAATTTTGGCCTTTAATAACAAATCCACCACAACCTGCCACAACAGAACTCAGATCGACTGAAGTGGTGGTCGACTTACCAAACAACACATAGCTACTACCCGCATAGGGCTGTGCGCCTGCAGGTGTGTTATTACTTGCCCCAATAATCACATCAGCAAAACCATCGCCATTCACATCACCAGCACAGGCAACACTCGAACCAGACAAATCATTGGAGCATTGGCCGTTCACGACAAAGCCCCCACTCCCAGCAGCAACAGCACTAAGATTGATAGGGCTCGTTGTACTCTTACCGAAGACCACATAGCTGCGCCCCGCATTCGTTGCTGCCGCAGGGCTCGCATAACGAGCACCAATAATCAGGTCAGCGAGTCCATCGCCATTAAGATCACCAGCACTAGCAACGCTATAGCCGCTGTTGTCGCCAGCAGATTGGCCGTTAATCACAAAACCGCCGCTACCAGCTGCAATCGCACTGAGATCCACAGGGGTAGAACTTCCCTTGCCAAACACCAGATAAGTACGACCGGAATCCGTACCAGCGGAGGAGTCACTGCCGCAAGCGCCAACGATTAAATCATTGAGCCCATCGCCATTCAAATCACCGGCACTGGCGACACTTAAGCCACTATAATCAATAGCGCCTTGGCCGTTAATGACAAAGCCGCCAACGCCAAGGGCAATCGTACTAAGGTTAATCTGTCTAGCTACAGCAAGAGTACCCGGCGGATTCATAGCAATACTAGGGAGCAGGTTTCCGGCAACATCCTGCATGGTTGCACCATTGGTACTAAGGGAAAGGATCTGCAGATCACTACTTGTGTCATTCACGCCAACCGTATAAGAAAAAACCAGGGTAGAAGTGCCGCTACCACTGACATAACTAGCCGTACCACCGCTATCCAGATATAAGAGGGGAGTACCACCACTAATCGTGACAGGCTCCGACAAGGAAAGCTGCAAGGTGACCTGAGCTCCAGTAGCCACCGTGCCAGTTCCATTGGAAATTCCAGTGGCACTCGCCAGCACCGAAAGAACGTAAGGAGCGGTCGTATCCAAACTATAAAGACTGCTTCCTGTGGAATTACCGGTATTACCAGCTAAATCCGTCACCTGAAAAGCAATAGTGTTGGTACCCGATAACGTCGCTCCATCCCACCGAATCGACGTGCCAGTAGCCTTAGAAGTGATATCACTCCAATGCAGCCCACCATCAACGGAGCCGCAAAGGATGTCGCCCGAAGCAAGAGGTGCACTCAAGCTCGCACTGATTGTTTGTGCTGCTGTTTTAGTGATGCGATCTGTGGAACTCGTGCCCGTATCGGCACTAAAACTCACACCACTAACAGTCAACACCGGAGCGGTAGTATCCAACACGTAGGAACTAGTTCCAGTCCGCATACCCGTATTGCCGGCGAGATCCGTGACTTGGAACACAATGTTGCTGCTTCCAGCTAATATCACGTTGTCCCATTGAATCGATTGAAGACTCACTTTGTTCGTGATGTTGATCCAAGTCGTGCCGCCATCGACCGATCCAGACAAGATGTCGCCCGTTGCCAGGTTCCCCGACAAGGTTCCGTAAATTGTCTGTGATACCGTGTTCGTAATGAGATCGTTGGAGTTGCTACCAGTATCCACACTTAGGCTCACACCACTGACCGTAACGGTGGGCGCTGCTTGATCGAGTACATAGCTGCTCCATCCCGTCGTATTCCCAGTATTACCAGCCAAATCAGACACCTTAAAAACAATACTGCTATTGGAGCTGCTACCAGACAACGATGCACCATTCCAAGTAATCGCCGTGCCACTAGCCTTGAGAGTGATGTTCGTCCAGCTCACGCCGCCATCGACGGAGCCATAAAGGATGTCGCCAGAAGTAAGGTTGGCACTCAACGTTGCACCAATTGTTTGCGCCGCAGTGTTGGTAATGTGGTCTGTGGCGTAGGTACCCGTATCCACACTTAAGCTGACTCCACTGACAGTCGTAGTAGGAGCGATGAGATCAAGCACGTAGTTGCTGATTCCCGTATTGCTTCCCGTATTCCCGGCAAGATCAGTAACCTTAAAAAGAATACTGCTGCTCCCCGCGAGAGTCACCCCATCCCAAAGGATCGATTGATTGACAACCTTGTCCGTAATTTCCAGCCAACTTGTTCCTGCATCCACCGAACCGTATAAACTATCTCCAGCAGTCAAGCCTGCAGACAAGGTAGCACTGATCGTCTGCTCTGCAACATTCGTAATCAAATCGCTTGAGCTCGTACCACTATCAGAGCTCAGACTCACACCGCCCACTGTCAATGATAGCGACGTGGTATCAAGGACATAACTACTATTCCCTGTGGAATTGCCAGTATTTCCGGCCAAATCCACAACCTTAAAGACAATCGTATTACTGCCCGACAATATTGCTCCATCCCAGCTGATCGCAGTGCCATTGACCCTATCCGTGATTTGAGTCCAACTGTTGCCGTTATCGACTGAACCGTACAACTGATCCCCATAGGACAAGCCTGCTGACAAGCTGGCGACAATCGTTTGGGCAGCCGTATTGGTCATTAAATCGCTATCGCTGCTGCCCGTGTCGTTACTCAGCCCCACTCCACTCACGGTGAGGGTTGGTGCCACTGTGTCAAGCACATAGCTACTGGTTCCGGTCTGAGCACCCGTATTACCGGCAAGATCCTTCACTTGAAACACAATGCTGTTACTTCCCGATAACGTCACACCAGTCCAATTAATTGCTGTGCCGCTGGCCTTCAGGGTAATGTCAGCCCAGGTCTGGCCGCCATCAACAGACCCATAAAGAATATCACCAGAACTGAGGGCTGCATTTAAGCTGGCACCAATCGTTTGCGCCGCAGTGTTGGTGATGCGGTCTAGGGCACTCGTGCCCGTATCAGCGCTCAAACTAACCCCGCTCACCGTCAATAGCGGAGCGGTGGTATCCAACACATAAACGCTGCTTCCGGTAAGACTTCCTGTATTACCAGCAAGATCTGTCAACTTAAACACAATGCTATTGCTACCTGATAGCGTCACGCCATCCCAGCGAATCGCGGTAGCACTAACCTTGTTTGTGATGTTGATCCAAGTCGTGCCGCCGTCCACCGATCCAAATAAGATGTCGCCCGTTGCCAGGTTCCCCGACAAGGTTCCGTAAATTGTCTGTGATGCCGTGTTCGTAATGAGATCGTTGGAGTTGCTACCAGTATCCACACTCAGGCTCACACCAGTAACCGTAACGGTGGGCGCTGCTTGATCGAGTACATAGCTGCTCCATCCCGTCGTATTCCCTGTATTACCAGCCAAATCAGTCACCTTAAAGACGAGACTATTTTGCCCCAATAGCGTTACTCCATCCCAAGTAATCGCTGTGCCGCTAGCCTTGAGAGTGATGTTCGTCCAGCTCACGCCGCCATCGACGGAGCCATAAAGGATGTCGCCAGAAGTAAGGTTGGCACTCAACGTTGCACCAATTGTTTGCGCCGCAGTGTTGGTAATGTGGTCTGTGGCGTAGGTACCCGTATCCACACTTAAGCTGACTCCACTGACAGTCGTAGTAGGAGCGATGAGATCAAGCACGTAGTTGCTGATTCCCGTATTGCTTCCCGTATTCCCGGCAAGATCAGTAACCTTAAAAAGAATACTGCTGCTCCCCGCGAGAGTCACCCCATCCCAAAGGATCGATTGATTGACAACCTTGTCCGTAATTTCCAGCCAACTTGTTCCTGCATCCACCGAACCGTATAAACTATCTCCAGCAGTCAAGCCTGCAGACAAGGTAGCACTGATCGTCTGCTCTGCAACATTCGTAATCAAATCGCTTGAGCTCGTACCACTATCAGAGCTCAGACTCACACCGCCCACTGTCAATGATAGCGACGTGGTATCAAGGACATAACTACTATTCCCTGTGGAATTGCCAGTATTTCCGGCCAAATCCACAACCTTAAAGACAATCGTATTACTGCCCGACAATATTGCTCCATCCCAGCTGATCGCAGTGCCATTGACCCTATCCGTGATTTGAGTCCAACTGTTGCCGTTATCGACTGAACCGTACAACTGATCCCCATAGGACAAGCCTGCTGACAAGCTGGCGACAATCGTTTGGGCAGCCGTATTGGTCATTAAATCGCTATCGCTGCTGCCCGTGTCGTTACTCAGCCCCACTCCACTCACGGTGAGGGTTGGTGCCACTGTGTCAAGCACATAGCTACTGGTTCCGGTCTGAGCACCCGTATTACCGGCAAGATCCTTCACTTGAAACACAATGCTGTTACTTCCCGATAACGTCACACCAGTCCAATTAATTGCTGTGCCGCTGGCCTTCAGGGTAATGTCAGCCCAGGTCTGGCCGCCATCAACAGACCCATAAAGAATATCACCAGAACTGAGGGCTGCATTTAAGCTGGCACCAATCGTTTGCGCCGCAGTGTTGGTGATGCGGTCTAGGGCACTCGTGCCCGTATCAGCGCTCAAACTAACCCCGCTCACCGTCAATAGCGGAGCGGTGGTATCCAACACATAAACCCTGCTTCCGGTAAGACTTCCTGTATTACCAGCAAGATCTGTCACCTTAAACACAATGCTATTGCTGCCTGATAGCGTCACACCATCCCAGCGAATCGCCGTAGAACTAACCTTGGCTGTGATGTTGGTCCAGGACGAACCACCATCGACCGATCCAAACAAGCTTTCGCCTGATGCAAGGGCCTCTGAAAGGGTCGCACTGATCGTTTGTGGTGCCGTGTTCGTGATTAAGTCGCTGGCGCTGCTACCAGTGTCCACGCTCAGACTCACATTACTGACCGTTTGCGTTGGAGCTACTTGATCCAACACATAGCTGCTCCAACCGGACTCACCGCCGCTATTACCCGCCGAATCAATAACATTAAAGACGATACTATTTTGACCCAAGAGGGTTACCCCATCCCAGGCAATCGCTGTCGCGCTAGCTTTACTCGTGATATCAGTCCAAGTTGTTCCGGCATCCACAGAGCCATAAAGACGATCTAACGCTGATAGGGATCCAGTTAATGTCCCTCGAATCGTTTGTGATGCGGTGTTCGTGACGAGATCGCTGGAGCTGCTACCCGTATCGACACTGAGGCTCATGCCACTAACACTCGTTGTTGGGGCACTTCCAAGAAGTACATAGCTAGTGCTACCTATCGGGACACCAGTGTTACCAGCCAAATCGGTAATTTTAAAGACGATGCTATTGCTTCCTGATAAAATCGCACCATCCCAACCAATTGATGTGCCATTAACCTTATCGGTAATATTAGCCCAGCTAGATCCACCATCAACCGAACCATACAACTGATCTCCAGCACTGAGTGCAGCGGACAAGGACGCGCTGATCGTTTGCGCAGCCACACTCGTAATCAAATCATTCGAGCTTGTACCCGTGTCATCGCTAAGGCTCACACCAGCCACTGTCAAAGCTGACGGCGTAGTGTCTAATACATAACCAGTCGTTCCAGTTGGAGTACCACTATTACCAGCCAGATCAGCAACTTTAAAGCTAACACTACTACTACCGTATAGGGTGGCGCCATCCCAGCTGATCGCAGTGCCAGTGACCTTATCCGTGATTTGGGTCCAACTATTGCCGTTATCGACTGAGCCGTATAACTGATCCCCGTAGGACAAGCCTACTGACAAGCTGGCGACAATCGTTTGAGCAGCCGTATTGGTCATTAAATCGCTATCGCTGCTACCCGTGTCGTTACTCAGCCCCACTCCACTCACGGTGAGGGTTGGTGCCACTGTGTCAAGCACAAAACTACTGGTCCCGGTCTGAGCACCCATATTCCCCGCCAGATCCTTCACTTGGAACACAATGCTGTTACTTCCCGATAACGTCACACCAGTCCAATTAATTGCTGTGCCGCTGGCCTTCGCGGTGATATCAGTCAAGTTCTGACCGCCATCGACGGAGCCGTAGAGAATGTCTCCGGAACTGAGGGCAGCACTTAAGCTTGCACTAATTGTTTGCACCGCAGTGTTGGTGATGCGGTCAGTGCCACTCGTACCCGTATCAGCACTGAGTTGGATGCCGCTAACCGTCAAGGTTGGGGCCGTGACATCAAGGACATAGGGACTGTTTCCCGTCAGCGATCCTTTGTTGCCGGCAAGATCGATACCCTGGAACACAACGCTGCTACTGCCTGCCAAGGTCGCACCAGTCCAGCGAATCGACGTCAAACTCGCCTTTCTGGTGAGGTTGATCCAAGTGACTCCCCCATCCAAGGATCCAAACAAAAACTCTCCAGGGGCAAGGGCTTTGGACAGCGTCGCGCTGATCGTTTGTGATGCAGTAGTTGTAATCAGGTCACTAGAGCTACTTCCCGTATCAGCACTGAGGTTGACAGCACTGACCGTGAACGTTGGCGCCGTTTGATCGAGCACATAACGGCCTACGCGGGGGGTACTACCACTATTTCCGGCTACGTCAGTCTCCTTGAAAATAATCCTGTCGCGGCCTGAGATCACCACCCCATTCCATGTTATCTGCGTACCATTAACCTTGTTGTTGATCGTGGTCCAAGTGGCTCCACCATCAATGGATCCTTCAAGGATATCGCCTGGATCCAATGCCGTATTCAAGGTCGCACTGATGGTCTGCGGTGCCACAGAGGTAATGCGATCGAGATCAAATAGGCCTGTATCAACACTCAAGCTCAAGGCACTCAATGTCGGCGTAGGAGCGGACGTATCAAGGACATAGCTGCTGATGCCTGTTTGGCTGCCAGTGTTACCCGCCAAATCAGTCATTTTAAAGACAATGCTATTACTTCCTGACAGGATCACACCATCCCAATTAATTGACGTGCCATTGGCCTTATCCGTGATATTGGTCCAACTGAATCCGCCATCCAACGATCCATACAAACTATCACCAGCACTGAGTGGGGTGGATAGGGTGGCGCTGATCGTTTGCACGGCCACACTCGTAATCAAATCGCTCGAGCTAGTGCCAGTATCATTGCTCAGGCTCACACCGCCAACAGTCAATGCTGGCGCCGCGGTATCTAGGACATAACTGCTACGTCCAGTTGTAGTGCCAGTATTTCCGGCCAAATCCACAACCTGGAAGGCAATCGTATTACTGCCCGACAATGTTGCTCCATCCCAGCTGATCGCAGTGCCAGTGACCTTATCCGTGATTTGGATCCAACTATTGCCGTTATCGACTGAGCCGTATAACTGATCCCCGGAGGACAGGTCTGCTGACAAGCTGGCGACAATCGTTTGAGCAGCCGTAAAGGTCATTAAATCACTATTGCTGCTGCCCGTGTCGTTACTCAGCCCAACGCCACTCACGGTGAGGATTGGCGCCACTGTGTCAAGCACAAAGCTACTGGTCCCGGTCTGAGCACCCATATTCCCCGCCAGATCCTTCACTTGGAACACAATGCTGTTACTTTCCGATAACGTCACACCAGTCCAATTAATTGCTGTGCCGCTGGCCTTCGCGGTGATATCAGTCAAGTTCTGACCGCCATCGACGGAGCCGTAGAGGATGTCTCCGGAACTGAGGGCAGCACTTAAGCTTGCACTAATTGTTTGCACCGCAGTGTTGGTGATGCGGTCAGTGTCACTCGTACCCGTATCAGCACTGAGTTGGATGCCGCTAACCGTCAAGGTTGGGGCCGTGACATCAAGGACATAGGGACTGTTTCCCGTCAGCGATCCTTTATTGCCGGCAAGATCGATACCCTGGAACACAACGCTGCTACTGCCTGCCAAGGTCGCACCAGTCCAGCGAATCGACGTCAAACTCGCCTTTCTGGTGAGGTTGGTCCAAGTGACTCCCCCATCCAAAGATCCAAACAAAAACTCTCCAGGGGCAAGGGCTTTGGACAGCGTCGCGCTGATCGTTTGTGATGCAGTAGTTGTAATCAGGTCACTAGAGCTACTTCCCGTATCAGCACTGAGGTTGACAGCACTGACCGTGAACGTTGGCGCCGTTTGATCGAGCACATAACGGCCTGCGCGGGGGGTACTACGACTATTTCCGGCTACGTCAGTCTCCTTGAAAATAATCCTGTCGCGGCCTGAGATCACCACCCCATTCCATATTATCTGCGTACCATTAACCTTGTTGTTGATCGTGGTCCAAGTGGCTCCACCATCAATGGATCCTTCAAGGATATCGCCTGGTTCCAATGCTGTGTTCAAGGTCGCACTGATGGTCTGCGGTGCCACAGAGGTAATGCGATCGAGATCAAATAGGCCTGTATCAATACTCAAGCTCAAGGCACTCAATGTCGGCGTAGGAGCATACGTATCAAGGACATAGCTGCTGTTGCCTGTTTGGCTGCCAGTGTTACCCGCCAAATCAGTCATTTTAAAGACAATGCTATTACTTCCTGACAGGATCACACCATCCCAATTGATTGACGTGCCATTGGCCTTATCCGTGATATTGGTCCAACTGAATCCGCCATCCAACGATCCATACAAACTATCACCAGCACTGAGTGGGGCGGATAGGGTGGCGCTGATCGTTTGCACGGCGGCACTCGTAATCAAATCGCTCGAGCTAGTACCGGTGTCATTGCTTAAACTCACATTGCCAACCGTCAAAGTTGGCGCCGTAGTGTCCAGCACATAACTGCGAACCCCTGTAGGACTACCCGTATTTCCAGCCAGGTCAACAACCTTAAATTCAATGCTGCCGCTTGCAGACAAGGTTTGCCCCCCCCATTGAATCGAAGTGCCTATGGCTTTCCCCGTGATATCAGTCCAATGGATGCCGCCATCTAATGAGCCATACAAGATATCCCCTACATCTAGAGGTGCCGACAAGGTGGCATTGATGGTTTGCGTGGCACTATTCGTGATTAAATCACTGGAGCTAAAGCCTGTGTCATCACTTAACCAAACACTACTGACCGTCAGGCCGGGGGCGACGTTATCCAGCAGATAGGGCGTATCTCCTGATTGCAAACTTGAATTCACAACCGAATTGACAACCTTAAACAAGATCGTGTTGTGACCAAATCGAAGCACATCTGTCCACGTGACAACGGTGCCGTTAACCATGCCACTGATATTCGTCCACACAACACCCCCATCCAGGGAGCCATATAAACTATCGCCAACTCTCAATTGAGCACTCAGGTTGGCGGTGATCGTTTGTACTGCCACGTTAGTGACAAGATCAATAGATTTTGAGCCAGCATCATCACTTAGGCTGACATTCGCAACGGTAGGGCTAGGCGATAAGCTCTCGGAGCCACCTCCTTTTAACCACTCCTGAAAGGCCAGAAGATATACAGCTAGATTCGTACTTTGATAACTCTGCGTTTCGGAGCTTTTCGCAAGGGTCTCAACTTTAATGATATCGATTACGGATCTATTCACCACTGAGGAAGAAATAGGTAAATCCAAACGCATCGCATCGACAAACTTGCTGCGCCTTAGAGAACGAATAAGCAAAACATCCACAGGCTTCCTGGTCAATCGATTCTTTGACTTATCCGCATCACCATTCTTGGCCTTTGCTTTCCCTGCCTTAAGGGGTTTCGGCTGAGCGGGCGTGGCAGCCTTAGCCTTGACCGACTCACTCTTCAGGCCAAGGCCAATCAGTTGCGGCTGATCCTTAGCGGGCTGTTGACCAGCAATCTTTGGGAGGCCTTTGAGCGCCAGCCGAGATGGCGCAACGGGCTGGATACGAACTTTATCAAAACCCGAAGGAGCCTGTCCTAAGAGCAACCGGCCCAATCCAAGACTAACGAATGAAAATTCTCGCCCTTGCCGATTGAATTGAGGAGGCGATCCCAACCCTGAAGAAACTAGCCAGCCGCCGAAACCGCGCTCAAGAGTATTAATAATGCTAGCTAAAATCATCATTTAATTTCGATGAGGATGAATGGTTACGTATGAGTATTTAAAATCCCTGCTATCAATAGATAGCAGCTCTCAATAACTGGCAGTTTCCTAGCAGGCAATCTTGCAAACACACGTGGACCCGTAGATTGACTGAATACGCAAGAGTCCTGACGATGGCGTGGTTCAGCCAGAATTGGGAACGCAAGAATACGTTTACAAGCTGGGGATCCTGGGGGAAACGACCCATGACAATTAAAGGGTTTAGTTACAATTGATTCAAATATTATAGGGTCTTACATCAATGAAACGCCATCCCCCTGGGGGGATAGCCACTCAGCTAGGCGCAAGCAATTGCTTACCAAAAACCTTGAGCAAGGCAAGTTGGCGGTTTTTGACGCCCAATTTGGCGAGTAGGTTTTTGCTGTAGGTTTTTGTGGTCTGGGGACTCAGATTCAATCGCTCGGCGGCTTGAGCATTGGTCAGACCAAGGGCAAAGCATTCTAACATCTGCCGCTCGCGGGGCAAGAGTTTTCTCGTACTTTTTTCGTCCACAGTCAACAAACAATTTGGAAGCGATGGGCTGCGGTAGGTGGTATTGGCGATAGCGGCCACCATGGCCTGATTCCAAGGTTCACTCTCATCGCCAAAATCAAGGGAAGAGACAATCACAGGAGATCGCCACTTAAGCGCATCTTCTCGGCGAAAGTAATGATGATCCGCAATTAAAACACATCGCAGCGAAGGCTGAATGAGCCGGGCTAAGGCTATTAATCCATCGCCGGAGCCATCTTCAAGGTCAATCGTGCTCATTAGAAACCCCACATTATTGTCCCGTATGCAGGCTAAAGCTTCCTCTCCTGTTGTAAAAAGGCCACGAACGTATCGCTTGTAGGTCACACATCCATACATCATCGAAAGGAAGAGCTTATTGTTAGAGACAATCACGCTGTGCCTCTCAATCTCTGATCTAAGCCACCCATCGATCGTGACCCGCTTAAGGCGCCAATAGTTTTGTCTGAGTCGGGGCAGCAGATCCATGCGGCGGAAGGTAAAGCATTGTGATCACCTACAATGATAGTATCATAAACTCCAGAGCTATTATACTCACTCGAGGTGCGCACGGGGTCCCATGGGCCGGATTGCCCACCCAAGACGTCTGCACCGCAGGTGAAGACACTCCATTCTTACCGCAAAAGAAAAAAAAGCATATCGGCAATCTTGCAACGCTGAAATCCCCCATGCTTGCGGAAAAATCCGTCCATTGGCTCACCCTAACCTGTGCAATCATTGCTATTCTGGACTATCCAGTGACATGCTACTCTTCACCACTATGATGTCGCCATGGCGTTTTGACGTATCTCCTAACCAAGCAGACTAACCAGGTCGGAATCCCCGTTTGTTTGGAGAGTGATGCCTTACAGCTTAATTAGCTTACGATCTTCAAGCTACAATCCAGTGGTTGCAATCCATTGATTCACGAGCAACTGGGCCAATCCAGAACTGCTGTTCCATACATTGTAACTACCTGAGCCGTTCGTCACGGTGCCAAGATTTGTCCAAACACCGTCATCAAGCCAAAGCGTATCACCCGCATTGCCCGACACGACTAACTGATGGCGGGCTTCGATGGCAGCAAAGGAATAGCTACCATTGCTAAAGCCAAGACCTGAAGCCGTGGCCCTATTGATGCCATTAAATCCCGTTAAATCCTGAATATCCTTAATTGCCAACTTAAGAGTGTTATTTCCTGAACCAGTCAGATCAATACACTCAATCGATTGCAGACGTGAACTTCGCCCAAGGCTAGCACCCTGATTGGCAATCTTTGTGAGATCGAGATTTAAGCCACCGCCATCTAAATTAATGGTGTCAAAACCAGATCCCCCATCAATACGGGCAAGCTGCGCGGTGTTGCCCCCTAGTCCAAAGGGATTCTGCAATGCTGTAATCATTGAATCATTGATCCAAATATTATCTCTGCCACTGCCGGCATACAACACATCAGCGCCGCCACCACTGATCAGAGTGTCATCGCCAGCGCCACCCACCAGGGTATCAGCAGCACTGGTGCCAGTAAGCACATCATTACCGCTACCTCCTAGCTGATCAACAACAGAGGAGCCAAATGATCCCGTAGTCGAGCCAAAAATTAAGTAGCCTGCACCTGAATTTAACTGAGACCTAGAATCACTGGTATTAGGAGGATCCTTATATAAAGCGCCCACAAATAAATCCGCCAAACCATCACCATTCACATCTCCTGCTCCTGTCACAGAGCAACCGCTATGATCACCTTTGCATTCACCATTGATAACAAATCCGCCCAAACCCTTCACAACATTATTGAGATCTACAGAACCAGTATCTGTCTTACCAAAAACAATATATGTCCTTCCAGCATTGTTTTCTACATCGGAATCTAGATCAACCCTTTGCTGGCCAATAATAAGATCCGCCAGGCCATCACCATTAATATCACCGGCACTAGAAAGTGCAAATTTATTCCCATAGGGCACAGATTCACCAATAACAAGAAAACCACCCAAACCACTAGTAACACTACTGAGGTTTATTGAAGTACTACTTGTTTTTCCAAACACTACCCAAAATTTATTTGGACTGGAATCTCCAACCAATAGATCAGCAAGGCCATCGCCATTCACATCGCCAGCGCCAGCCACAGACGCACCATTTAGAGTGGTAGCACCGTAGCCGATATCATATCCTCCAATAGCAAAACCACCGTTGCCCAAAGCCAAGGAGCTAAGATTAATTGTGGCAGTACTTGTACGGCCAAAAACAACATAGCTCACACCAGAACGGTCTCTTGAGCCAGTAACATTACCATTGGTAGCCCCAATCAATAAGTCAGCAAGGCCATCACCATTAACATCACCAATTCCAGCAACATTCGCGCCAGCATTGTCGTTGATTTGAGCACCATTGATCATTACACCACCCTGACCCTGTGCAACTGCAGATAGGTCAACAGGCGAGCCTGAACTCTTGCCAAAAACCACAAAGCTCTTGCCAGGAGTAGTGTTGGAAGGATTTTGAAAGGTGCCGACAATCAAATCGTTAATCCCATCACCGTTAAAATCACCAGCACTTTTGACGTCAAAACCACTTTGCTGGTATGAATCCTGACCATTAATAACAAAACCGCCGCAGCCTGCCGCAATGTTGCTCACATAGACAGGGGCAGTCGAGGTTTTACCAAAAACAACAAAAGTACGTCCAGCCTTTGGGCCGGCAGGAGCACTATCCGTAGAATATGCACCTACGGCGAAATCAGCCAAGCCATCGGCGTTAAGATCACCAACCATACTAACGTTATAAAGAATCCCCCCTCCTGCAGGCCAGTAGATCCCAAAACCATCCTCCGATCCCGCCACATTATCTACGGACATCACGAGGCTCACATCAATCGGGCGATTGATTGTCTTGCCAAAAATGGCATAACTTAATCCGGATCCTTTGTCATTAGCCTGGAGCACGCTGCTGGCCTTGCCCGTTCCCAGCAAGAGGTCGTCCAAGCCATCGCCGTTAATGTCACCAAAGCCGGAGACACTCATGCCAATATTATCAAACATACGTGTATCGCCGACAACAAAGCCGCCACTGCCTGCCGCAATTGTCGACAAATTTATTGGCGGTATGGTTGTATTGTATGTGGGTGATTGCAACAAAGCCGCAGCACCGCCATTTCCCGCACTATCGCTATAGAGACCAGCAACCACAGAAAACATGGCTGTGCCATTGTTTGTATTGGCAATCGGTGTGAATGTGGCCGTACGGATCTTGTCCAAACCACTGATGTCCGAGAGGGAACCTCCACTGACGGTGACATCATCAACAGTGAAAGAGGCGCCTGGATTTTCCGAGAACTCGAAGGTGATCGTTGCCTTTTCGCCAGCCTTGAGGCTGGCGACACTGCTACTGATTTTGAGTGTTGGCGAAAGGCTATCAATCGTGATGCTCAGCGCACTGCTCACACTCGATTCATTTCCCGCCTGATCGCTTGCCCTTGCAGTCAGCCTGTGGTTGCCATCTGCCAAGGCGTTCGTCGTAATACTCCAGTTGCCACTGACATCAGCCTTGCCTGTACCCAGCACTGTGCTGCCATCGCTGTCATAGAGGGTCACCGTGTCACCTGCGTCTGCTTTCCCGCTGATCGTTGGTTTCGTCACATTGGTCAGGTCATCGCTATTAGAAATGCCTGAATCACTGCCGTCGACCAAGTCGAGAGCGCTTGGCGCGCTGCACTTGCTATCAATCGTGATGCTCCGCGCACTGCTCATACTCGATTCATTTCCCGCCTGATCGCTTGCCCTTGCAGTCAGCCTGTGGGTGCCATCTGCCAGGACGGATGTTGCCCTGATACTCCAGGTCCCATTGCTATCAGCCTTGCCTATACCAAGCACTGTGCTGCCATCGCTGTCATAGAGCGTCACCGTGTCACCAGCGTCTGCTTTCCCTGTAATCGTCGGTGTCGTCACCTTCGTCAGATCATCGCTATTAGAGATGCCTGAATCACTGGCGTCGACCAAGTCGAGAGCGCTTGGCGCGTTGCACTTGCTATCAATCGTGATGCTCAGCGCACTACTCATACTCGATTCATTTCCCGCCTGATCGCTTGCCCTTGCAGTCAGACTGTGGGTGCCATCTGCCAGGACGGATGTTGCCCTGATACTCCAGGTCCCATTGCTATCAGCCTTGCCTGTACCCAGCACTGTGCTGCCATCGCTGTCATAGAGGGTCACCGTGTCACCAGCGTCTGCTTTCCCGCTGATCGTTGGTGTCGTCACGTTCGTCAGATCATCGCTATTAGAGATGCCTGAATCACTGCCGTCGACCATGTCGAGAGCGGTTGGCGCGCTGCACTGGCTATCAATCGTGATGCTCAGCGCACTGCTCAGATCCGATTGGTTTCCCGCCTGATCGCTTGCCCTTGCAGTCAGCCTGTGGTTGCCATCTGCCAGGGCGGATGTTGCCCTGATACTCCAGTTGCCA
>Ga0310098_1000053_pt1 | contig 27178 bp, 28 predicted proteins | sample LakMicMIDCLREDC7_FD_194453 | JGI IMG/M metagenome (GOLD analysis project Ga0310098, IMG submission 194453) | Enriched freshwater cyanobacterial communities from Lake Michigan, Michigan, United States - MI23.DCL.RED.C7 | ecosystem: Environmental > Aquatic > Freshwater > Lake | place: USA...
TCCCTGTGGAAGCCGCCGCCACCCCCGCTGCCCACCCCCTGAGCCGTGCGCTGCTGGAGGCGGTGCTGGCCGACCGCACCAGCGATCGCTTCGTGTGTGAGCTGATCTGGCCGCGCCTGGGTTATGCGCCCGATGGCTCCGGCACTTGGAGCGCGGGCCCGGCCACGGAAGCCAGCTGGCGGGAGTCGTTCCCGATCGAACCGCAGTTCATCGCTGCGCGGCCACCTGCCGTGGCGCTGACGCGCTCGATCGCCAAGGAGCACAAGCAGCTGCTGAAGGAGCAGCTGGGGTTTGCCGGCTACCGCATCGGCGAGCTCTATCCGCGCCGTACCCGCCGCGCCAGCGCCGTGAACTGGTTGCTGGCCCACCTGGCCGAGCGGGGTGAGGCCCTGCTCGCCACCGGCCCGTTGCCGCCACTTCTGGAGCCGCCGGTGGATCCGGTGGTTGGCCACCCCGGCGATCTGCCGGTGCAGTGAGGCCTCGCAGTGGCTGGGCGCCGCCCAGGCTCAGGCCTGAATCGTGACCGGCGTGCCGAGGGGCGTGTGCTCGAACAGCCAGCGCGCATGGGGGCTGGGCACCCGCACGCAGCCGTGGCTGCGGGGCACGCCGAAGCTCTGGCCGGCCGCCTCCTGCCAGGGGGCACCGTGCAGGCAGATCATGCCGTCGGCGCTGATGCACAGCACCCAGGGCACATTCGGGACCACCTGGCCGCGGTTGCGCATGGTGATGCTGCGGTGCTTGCTGCGCACCCGACTGATGCCTGTGGGCGTTTGGCTGCTGGCCTTGCCGGTGCTCACCAGTGCGGTGCGCACCAGCTGCTGCTGAGGGTTGTAGGCGTAAAGCCTCTGGTCGGAGAGGTCGACCACGATCGCCGCAATCAGTTCGACCATGGCGGGCGGCCGCGCGGAGCGGCGCAGGGGCTACCAGCCTGATGAACTCGGGCGAGTCCAGCGGCGGGACGCGCCGGGACTCCTTGGATTCGTGTGGGGACCGGCCTGTAGGGTCAAGGCACGACAGTTGTTGTGATACCTCGCTTGGCTCTGCCGGTCGTCGCCATCATTGGCCGCCCCAATGTGGGCAAATCCACCCTGGTTAATCGTCTCTGCAAGAGCCGCGAGGCGATCGTGCACGACGAGCCCGGTGTGACCCGCGATCGCACCTATCAGGAGGGCTACTGGCGCGATCGCCACTTCAAGGTGGTCGATACCGGCGGCCTGGTGTTCGACGACGACAGCGAATTCCTGCCGGAGATCCGCGAGCAGGCCAACCTCGCCCTGGCGGAGGCCTCCGTGGCCGTGGTGATCGCCGACGGCCAGCAGGGCATGACGGCCGCCGATGAATCGATCGCCGAATGGCTGCGCGGTCAGAAGGTGCCGGTGCTGCTGGCGGTGAACAAGTGCGAGTCGCCCGAGGCCGGCCTCTCGATGGCGGCGGAATTCTGGAGCCTCGGCCTGGGCGAACCCCACCCGATCTCCGCCATCCACGGCGCCGGCACCGGTGATCTGCTCGATCGCCTCGTGGATCACCTGCCCCCCACCGAGGAGCTGCAGGGGGAGGAGCCGATCCAGCTGGCGATCATCGGCCGGCCCAACGTGGGCAAATCCAGCCTGCTCAATGCCGTGTGCGGCGAGAAGCGGGCGATCGTGAGCCCGATCCGCGGCACCACCCGCGACACGATCGACACCACCATCGAACGCGAGGGCCAGACCTGGAAATTGCTCGACACCGCCGGCATCCGCCGCCGCCGCTCCGTGAGCTACGGCCCGGAGTATTTCGGCATCAACCGCAGCTTCAAGGCGATTGAGCGCTCCGATGTGTGCGTGCTGGTGATCGATGCCCTCGATGGCGTCACCGAGCAGGATCAGCGCCTGGCGGGTCGCATTGAAGAAGACGGCCGCGCCTGCGTGATCGTGGTGAACAAATGGGATGCGATCGAGAAGGATTCGCACACCATGCCGGCGATGGAGAAGGAGCTGCGCGCCAAGCTTTACTTCCTCGACTGGGCACCGATGCTGTTCACCTCCGCCCTCACCGGCCAGCGTGTGGAGAGCATCTTCGCCATCGCCGCCGTGGCCGTGGAGCAGCACCGCCGCCGGGTGAGCACCTCGGTGGTGAACGAGGTGCTGCAGGAGGCCGTGAGCTGGCGTTCGCCGCCCACCAGCCGCGGCGGCCGCCAGGGCCGCATCTACTACGGCACCCAGGTCGCAACCCGGCCGCCCAGCTTCACGCTGTTCGTGAATGATCCCAAGCTGTTCGGCGACACCTACCGCCGCTATGTGGAGCGCCAGATCCGCGAGGGCCTCGGCTTCGAGGGTTCGCCGCTCAAGCTGTTCTGGCGCGGCAAGCAGCAGCGCGATGCTGAGAAGGATCTGGCCCGCCAGCAGGCCCGCGGCCGCTGAACAGGCCTGATGGACTGGTTGCGGCAGATCCCCATCGGCCAGTACGTCGATGGCACAGACAGCTGGCTGCGGCGCATCGATCCGCGCCTGAAGCTGGCCTGGACCCTGGCCTTCCTGCTGACCCCGATCCTGGCTGGCCCCGCCTGGCGCCTGGCCCTTGTGGGCCTGCTGTTGCTGGTCACCGCCGCCAGCGGCCTGCCCTGGCGGATCTGGCGCCGCACCCTGCCGCTGCTGATCCTGCTGGCGCTGCTGGTGGGGTTGTTGGCCACCCTGCTACCGGCAGGGTCGGTGGCGTCCGGGCAGCTCAACCGCCCGCCTCAGGAGCTTCGCCTGGCTCCCCAGCAGCGTGGCCTGCGCTGGGAGCTGCTGCGCTGGGGCCCCGTGCAGCTGGGGCCCGTGCCGCTCGGGCCGCTGGTGGTGACCCGCCGCTCCGCTGAGCTGGGCCTCAACAGCGCCACCCTGTTGTTCACCGTGATTCACAGCGCCAATCTGCTGCTGCTCACCACGCCGCCCGAGGAGCTGGTGTGGGGGCTGAGCTGGTGCCTGGCGCCGCTGGCGCCGCTGGGGGTGCCGGTGGACCGTCTCGGCTTCACCCTGCTGCTGGCCTTGCGCTTTCTGCCGCTGGTGCAGGAGGAGTTCCAGAACCTGCTGCGCTCGCTGGCCACCCGGTCGGTGAACCTGCGGCGGCTGGGTCTGAATGCGTCCCTGGGCCTGGTGCTCGGCCTCGGTGAGCGTCTCCTGGCCAACGTGCTTCTGCGGTCTGAGCAGGGAGCTGAAGCCCTTCTGGCGCGCGGTGGCCGCTGGATTGCGCCACATCTGCTGCTGCGGACCGGATTGTTGCAACGGCGACTGCAGTGGATCGCCGGATTGGCGCTGGTGGTGTTGCTTGGACTGCGCTGGAAGTACGGTGCGTTGTGATCGGTTGCCGCAACACCTGAGCGCGTGAGCACGGAGCGTTATCTCAACCACCCCACGTTTGGTCTCCTCTATCGCGTGGCTGAGGCCAGTGAGGGTCGTGATCTCTACGCCACGCTCTATGCCCAGCGCATGTTCTTTCTGGTGACCCTCCAGGAGCGAGGTGCCCAGTTCGAGGTGCTTCCGTTGATGGATGCTCGCCACATCGCCGAGCAGAACCTGGCCCGGGCGCGGCGCGAGGGGCCGGAGGTTCATGGCCGCTGGCGTCAGCTGTTTGACAAAACCTTCATCTAGGCGGCGCTGCGCCCCGAACCGTGAGCCCTGATCCGCTCCACCCTCAATCTGCGGAGGCTTGCCTGGCGGCAATTCAGGCCGAGCTCCCTCCGGGCTGCCGGCTTCTGGCGGTGAGCAAGGGCCAGCCCGCTGCTGCCATCCGTGCCCTGGCGGCCGCCGGTCAGCGCAGCTTCGCCGAGAGCCGCCTGCAGGAGGCCGCAGCCAAGCAGCAGGAGCTGGCGGATCTGGCGGATCTGCCCGATCTCGACTGGCATTTCATTGGCCGGTTGCAGGCCAACAAGGTGCGGCCCGTGCTGCGCACCTTCGCCACGATTCACTCCGTCGATTCGCTCGCGTTGGCGGAACGGCTGGCGCGCATCGCCGCCGAGGAGCAGTGCGCGCCGCAGGTCTTGCTGCAGGTGAAGCTGCGGCCGGATCCCAGCAAGGGGGGATTCGAGCCGCAGGAGCTTCTCCGGGACTGGCCTCAGCTGCAGCAGCTGGCGCCGCTGCGGATCAGCGGGCTGATGACCATCGCCCCACTGGCGCTGGACCTCCAGGAGCGCCGGAGACTGTTCCAGGACTGTGCCGCCCTGGCCGGGGAGCTGGGCCTGGCAGAGCTTTCGATGGGCATGAGCGGCGACTGGCGCGAGGCCGCGGCCTCGGGAAGCACCTGGGTGCGCATCGGATCGGCCCTGTTCGGCGAGCGTCAGCAGCCGGCACAGTTGTGAACGGCAGCCTTGCCACCGCTGACGTGGGACGCTATCTAGGACCAGTGCCGAGTCCGAGGTTTTCAGGTGTCGCTGCTCTCCCGTCTTCGTGCTGTCGTGTCCGGCGATGACTATCTCGACGGTTACGACGATGACGACCTGGAGTACGACCAGGGTGAAGTGCCCGAAACCAACGGCAGCACCCGCCCTGGCGCCCTGGCTGTGAGCAGCGACTTTTCGGTGGGTGATCCATTCACTGGCAGCAATGTGATCGGCATGCCGGGCATCTCCTCCGCCGCGGCGGAGGTCACCCTGATGGAACCCCGCAGCTTCGACGAGATGCCCCGGGCGATCCAGGCGCTGCGCGAGCGCAAGACCGTGATCCTGAACCTCACGATGATGGAGCCGGATCAGGCGCAACGCGCCGTTGATTTCGTGGCCGGTGGCACCTTTGCCATCGATGGCCACCAGGAGCGGGTCGGCGAGAGCATCTTCCTGTTTGCCCCCAGCTGTGTGACGGTGACCACCGCCAGCAGCGACGAGGCCTCCTCCCCCACGATCGTGTCGCGCGAGACCTCCCAGGAGCAGGACGCAGCCCCCAGCCCCGCCTGGGGCCGGCCGGACTTCGGCGCCAGCGTCGGCTGAGCCAGCGGTGGCCCTCCCCTCTTGAGCAGCTTCTCCCCTGGCACCTTCGGGGTGATCGGCCTGGGCCGCATGGCCCAGGCCTTGCTGTTTCCACTGATGGCCAGCGGTCTGCTGCCGCGTGAACGGGTGCAGGCGGTGGTGGCCAGCGATGCCTCCGCCCAGCGGCTGGCAGCCGCTAATCCCGGCCTGGCCGTGGGCACCGATGCCGCCGCTGCCTGGCGCGCCGATGCGCTGCTGCTGGCTGTGAAGCCCCAGCAGCTGGCCGCACTGGCGGCCACTGCGCCGGCAACGGAGGCCGGCACTGAGGCCGCCGCTGAGGGCTCCATTCAGCCACCACTGCTGATCTCGGTGCTGGCGGGGGTCACCCTGGGGCGGCTGCAGGCGCTCTTCCCTGGCCGTCGCATCGTGCGGGCAGTGCCGAACACCCCCTGCCTGGTGGGAGCGGGCCTGTGCGGCCTGGCCTGGGGTGAGGGCGTCAGCGAAGCCCAGCGGCGATGGGTGCAGCAGCTGTTCGCCCAGGTGGCTGAGGTGGTGGAGCTCCCAGAGCCGCAGCTCGATGCCTTTCTGGCGCTCACCTCCTCCGGGCCGGCGTTCGTGGCGCTGGTGTCGGAGGCGATGGCCGATGGTGCGGTGGCGGCCGGCCTGCCGCGGGCCCTGGCCCAGCACCTGGCCCACCGCACCCTGGCGGGCACTGCCGCTCTGCTGCACGAGCAGGATCTGCATCCTGGCCAGCTCAAGGACATGGTGAGCAGTCCCGGCGGAACCACCATCGCGGGTTTGCGGCGCCTTGAGGCTGGTGGGGTGCGCTCGGCTCTGCTGGAGGCGGTGCTGGCGGCCGCGGAGCGCAGTCGCGAGCTGGGTTGATCAGGTCTGTGGGGGGTCGGCCTGCGGTTTCTTCTGCCCAAGCCGTGGCTCGGTGCCTGCCAGCAACCGCTGCAGATTGCTGCGGTGGCGCCAGATCACGAGGCCGCTGGTGAGCAGCGCCAGGGCCAGATAGGGCCAGCGCAGGCCCATGGCCTGATCCTGGAACCAGCCGAGCATCAGCAGCGGCAGGGCCAGAGCGGCCATCACGCTGGATAGCGAAACGATGCGGCTGATGCTCAGCACGGCGAGGAACACACCGAAGCAGGCCAGGCCCACCGGCCAGGTGAGCCCCAGCAGCATCCCCAGCGCCGTGGCCACCGCCTTGCCGCCGCGCCAGCCCAGCCACACGGGCCAGATGTGGCCGGCCAGGGCGGCCAGGCCGGCGGCCACCACCCAGCTGTCGCTGATCCAGTCGGCCTCGGATCCCTGCAGCGGCACGCCCAGCGGCTGCAGCAGCGCCTTGGCCAGCAGCACCGCCAGGGTGCCCTTGAGGACATCCACCAGGAACACCGCCAGAGCCGGCCCCTTGCCGAACTGCCGCAGCACGTTGGTGGCACCGGTGGAGCCGGAGCCGAGGCTGCGGATGTCGACACCACGGAGCCAGCGGCCTGCCAGGTAACCGGCGGGAATCGAGCCGAGCAGGTAACCCGCCAGCAGGGTCAACGGGATGGTGAGGGTCAAAGCAGGTCGTCCTCCTGGTTGAGTTCAGCGGGACTGCCAGCGAAGGCCAGCCAGAGCGGGAACTGCAGGATCGGAATGTCCACCACCACCTCCGCGGCATCAACCACGATGAAGGGCAGCTCGCCGCGCTCCTCGAGCCGGTCGGCCCGTTCGATCAGTGCGTCGGGTCGCTCGAACAGCACGATGCCGCTGCTGGGGCCGAAGTCCTCGCGGGCCAGGCCCAGGCAGTCCTGAAGGCCGCGGCGCCATTCCCCCAGCCGTTCCGGTTGGCCGGCCAGCACCAGGGCCTGGAAGCGCTCGCCGTAGAGATCCCCGAGGATGGCGATCGCGGCGGCGGCGATCAGGGCATTGCGGTTGCGGGAACCGCTGCTGGGCTGGGCCCCGCGGCCTCCCTGGTTGAGGAACCAGTCGTCGAGGAGGGCAGCGCCGCCGGGTTCAAGCGTGCGGCGCAGTTTCCAGGGGTCTGCGTAGAAGTCCGGCTGGCCCTGGAAGCTGGCCAGGCGATCGCGGATCAGCTCGGCATCGCCGCTGAACTGGCCGGCGGCGGCCGGGGCTGGGGTCAGGTTGCCGGCCGCGGCGCTCGCTGCCGCTGCGGCCTGATCCAGCGCGGAGGGCTGCACCACCAGCGGCTGGGCCACGAGCTCCATCTGCTCGGCACTGATCGCCAGCTCCTGCAGGGCGCCCACGAGGTAGTCCTGGAAGCCCTTCAGCCGTCGGGCCATCGCATCCGACTGGCCGGCGAAGCTGCTGCCGATCTCCTGCTGCAGCTGGGTCTGGCGTGCTTCAAGCTCGCGGATCTCCGCCTCCAGCGCATCCCGGCGTGCCAGCAGCTCGCGCAGGGCCAGATCGGTCCAGGCGGCGGGTGCTGTCCCGGAGCTGTCGGGCTGGGTGGGCAGCCCGGTATCGCCGGAGTCCTGGGGCTGCTGGGCTGGGTCGCTGGCTGGAATCGCGTCGTCGCTCATGGCTGGGCGCTCACGTGAAGATTGAGCTGCTCGCGCAAGGTGGTGGCATCAAACAGCACGGGCAGCAGGTGAATGCTGCGCTGTTCACGGAAATAGAACAGCACAGGCAGGGGGTGCCAGAACAGCTTCCAGCCCAGCCAATCGCTGTAGGGGAAGCTGCGCAGCAGGCTGGCGCCCCGCCAGACCAGCAGCGCCTCGGCGGAGAACTGCAGGCGCAGCAGCTGGCTCTGCAGCAGCAGGAACAGGCCGAAGAGGCCCACCACCAGGGCGGCCCAGAGGTTCAGCGCCAGGCTGGCCACACCCAGCAGCACCACGCCAAGAGGAACCCAGGGTCTGGGGGCCAGGATCACGCCCTGGGCCGGGTCCGGCAGCGGTGAGCCGGCGGTGCCTGCGCTGGCGGCAGGGCTGCTGGGAGGGTTGGCGAGAGGATCGGTCATGGCAGGGTGGTCAGTCGCCGAAGAGCAGCTGGGTGAGCACCACGTCCATCAACGACACGGTGACCAGAATCATCACCACGGCACCGGTAGTGCTGGTGCCCACCTCCTTGGGGCCGCCGCGGGTGGTGAGTCCCCAGCCGCAGGAGATCACGGCGATCTGCAGACCGAACACAACCGCCTTCAGCAGCATCGAGGGCAGATCGCTCGGTTCCATCCAGGTGCGCACGGAATTCCAGAACACCGCTGGCGGGATGCTGTAAAGCGCCGTGCTGCTCAGTTGGCCTGACCAGACCGCCACGGCAAAGAACAGCAGGCACTGCACCGGCGTCATGATCACCATCGCCACCAGCCGTGGCACCACCAGGTATTGCACCGGGTCGGTGCGCAGCATGGTGATCGCATCGATCTGTTCGGTCACCTTCATCGTGCCGAGCTGGGCTGCGTAGGCGGTGGCCACCTTGCCCGTCATCAGTGTGGCGGTGAGGATCGGCGCGATCTCACGGGCAAGGCCCAGCGCCAGGATGCCGCCCACGGTGGCACCGGCCCCCTGTTTGGTGAGTTCCGCTGCCACCTGGATGTTGAACACCGTGCCAGCGGCCAGGCCGGTGATCAGCACGATCAGGAAGCTGCCGGGGCCGGCCTCCATCAGTTCGGCCATCAGGTCGTTCACGCCGATGCGGCCGCGGGCGATGGCCGCCACCGCCTGGCCGCCGATCAGGGCGCTATGGCCCAGGCGGCGCAGCCAGCGGGGCTTCAGCCAGGACGGCAGCTGGCGCTGCTGCCTGGGGGTCGGGGCGGAACGGGACGCAGACATGGTGTGTGGGGCTGCGGGGACGTTCAGCGGGTGGCCTGCAGGCGCTGCAGGTGCAGCCCTTTATCCGGCCAGCGGCGTATCACCACCAGGGCAAGCACCACGAGAACGGCCGGAATGATGCCCATGCACAGACGGATGGCCAGCAGAGCGCTGTCCGGCTGCAGCATGCCGCGGCTGGCCACGTAACCGCTCAGGCTCATCAGGTTGCCGAAGAAGAACAGGGCAAAGCTGATGCAGATCTTCTGGGTGAAGACCATCCAGGCGCTGTACTGACCGGCCGGTTTCTCCGGGTCGGCATCGATCGCATCGGGAAGCAGCGCCCAGGGAATCAGATACGCCGTGGAGGCTCCGAAGCCCACCAGCAGGATCGCGGCCACCAGGGCGGCCAGGCGCAGGCCGTTCGCCAGTGATCCCAGCGGGGCGATGCTGGCATCCAGCGGAATCAGCACCATCGCCGCCAGGCAGCCAGCGATCCACAGACGCGTGCCCTGGTGCAGGGCATGGATGCGGCCCTGGCGGTGCGCGACGCTGGTCCAGACCTGCAGGCCCACCAGGGTGCTCACCTGAAACGGCAGCAGGATCCAGTTGCTCCATCCCTCCGGCACGTGCATCACCACCGGCAGGTAGATGAGGGCCGCGGTCTGCATGATCTGCAGGGCACACCAGAGAAGCAGGTAGAGCCCCAGCACGCGCAGGAAGCGACCGTTCTGGCGTACGCGCCGCAACAGCCTCCGCGTGGTGCCAGGGTGCGCTTCAGGCCGCTGGCAATGGCGGGCCATCGGCGCGATCCCCCAGCCGCAGAGCAGGGTGGAGGTGGTGATGATCAGTCCCGAGATCACGCCCACCTGCAGGTAGCTGGCTGAGTTCTGGTGATCGCGCAGCAGCAGACCCCCCAGCACGAGGCCCACCAGTCCCGCCAGGATCGAGCCGGTGAAACGTGAGGTGTTCAGGCGGGTGCGCAGCGACACATCGGTGGTCAGTTCCGCCGCCAGGGCGGAGTAGGGAAGGTTGACCCCCGTGTAGAGGCTGTTGGCCACTACGGAGATGGCTACGAAGATGGCGAAGCGCACGGGTGTGCTGCCGGGGGGCAGCCACCACATCAGCGTCATCGCCACACCGAGGGGCACCGCGCAGCCCAGGATCCAGGGGAGCCGGGGCCCCCAGCGGGTTTTGGTCTTGTCGCTCAGCCAGCCGATGGCCGGGTCGTTGATGGCATCCCAGAGGCGCGCCAGCATCAGCACCAGGCCCGCCATCCAGGCCGGCAGGCCCGCGGCCGATGTGTAGAAGATGAACAGGTAGAAGCCGATCAGGGACGCGGCCATGCCGGTGCCGGCGTCGCCGAGTCCATAGGCCACCAGCAGGCGCAGGCGGGGGAGTCCCCGCAGATCGGCGGCGTCGGTGCGCGGGGGAGGGCCCGTCAGGCCGGCGGCTAGACCGGCTGGTGGACTGGGTTCCGGACTGGCGGGTTGCGTGGGCGTTCCGGCGGGCAAGGACGCAGTTCCGAACGCAGGTCATAATGCTGCAGCCGGTGAAAGCCCGCTGGGCGAGAGCCCGCCGCGGTGGCAGCCGGTGTCGTGGGCCACACCACGGTGCGTGGTCCTGCCACGTGCGTCGGTGCAACCTTCGCGAGTGCGGGCTTAGTTTAGTGGTAAAACCTCAGCCTTCCAAGCTGATGATGCGGGTTCGATTCCCGCAGCCCGCTTGATCAATCACAGCCGTAAGTTCACGGCCGAAACATCTATGGATGACGGGCTGTTGATGCAGCTCTGAATCAGTGCATTGATCCAGTTCTGATCATCGCCGGCACTCTCAAAGGCCGTGCCGGGCCAGGTCGTGGCCGCGCATCAGGGGTTCAGCCACCAACAGCACCAGGCTGCGGCTGGTCATCGGCATCCGGTCGCTGCTGTGCGCCGCTGGCTGTGCGGGCAGGTCCTCTCCGGGCGGGCGGGCGGTGTCGATCACCCGCAGCCAGCCGGTGGGGCAGTCGGGCAGCTCGAAGCTGAGATCGTCGGCGTAGGCATTCAGCCCGCACCAGATCAGGGGGGTGTTTTTCTGGTCGTGAAGGCTCCAGGCCAGCGTGTGGGACCAGGCGGCCCAGTCCGGCTTGCCCAGCTCGATGCCGTGCCATTCGCGGTGGATGTGCCCCGGCTGATCGAAGCGCAGCGGTCGCCCCTCGCTGTGGGGAATCTCCGGGTTGAGCAGGGCCGCCAGGTGATGGCGCAGGTGGATCAGGCGCCGCACGAACAGGCTCAGGGCCTGATCGCCCGGGTCGGGTTGCCAGTGCATCCAGCCGAGACGGTTGTTCTGGCACCAGGCGTTGTTGTTGCCCCCCTGGCTGCGGCGCACCTCGTCGCCCATCAACAGCATCGGCACTCCGGGGGCCAGTAGCAGCGAGCTGAGCAAGTTGCGCAGCTGGCGTTCGCGCAGGGCGATCACGGCCGGGTCACTGCAGGGGCCCTCGGCACCGTGGTTCCAGCTGTTGTTGTGGTTGTCGCCGTCGCGGTTGTCCTCACCGTTGGCAAGGTTGTGCTTGCCGTTGTAACTGACCAGATCCGCCAGGGTGAAGCCGTCGTGGGCGGTGAGGAAGGTGATGCTGCGCCCCAGCACCGCCGGATGGCCGCCGTAGAGATCAGGGCTACCGGTGAGGCGCTGGCCAACCGCCCAGCAGCTGCGCTCATCGCCTTTCCAGAAGCGGCGCACGTCGTCGCGGAAGCGGCCGTTCCAGGCGCCGATGCGGCGGGCTGGGAAATCCGCCAGGCGGTAGAGGCCGCCGCAGTCCCATGGCTCGCTTACCAGCTTGAGATCCGCCAGTTCCGGGTCGGCTTCGATGTCCTCGAACAGGGGCGGATGGTCGAGCGGGGCCAGCTCCTCGCCGCGGCTGAGGGCGATGCCGAGATCGAAGCGGAACCCATCCACGCCCAGCTCCAGGGCCCAGCAGCGCATCGATTCGAGGATCAACCGCCGCACGTGCGGACGGTTGGCGGCGATCGAGTTGCCGCAACCGCTCACATCCAGGTAGTCGCCCTTGGCGTTCTGGTGGTAGTAGAGGCGGTCGTCCAGACCGCGCCAGCTCAGGGTCGGGCCTGCCTGGTTGCCCTCGCAGGTGTGGTTGTAGACCACATCCACCAGCACCTCCAGTCCCGCCTGATGGCAGGCGGTCACCAGCTGGCGCACCTGCTGGCGGATCTGCAGGGGATCGTCTCCCTGCTGGTAGGCGTGATGGGGGGCCATCCAGCTCAGAGGGCTGTAGCCCCAGTAGTTGAGGCGGCCGGCCGGGGCGTCGTGGGGGTCGAAGGCCATCACCGGCAGCAGCTCCACCGTGGTGACGCCGAGCTCCCGCAGGTAGGGAATCGCCTCGATCAGGCCCAGGTAGGTGCCGCGGCCTTCCGGGCTCACCGGACTGCCCCGGCCGCGGCTGAAGCCGCCCACATGCAACTCGTAGATGACGGTGCGCTGCCAGCTGTGGCGAGGTCGGGGGGCCGCCGCGAAATCGAAGCGGTCACGCTCGGTGACCACACCCTTCAGGCAGGTGGCGGTGTTCGGTGTGGCGCCGAGGGCATCGATCCGCCGGTAGACATCCCAGCCGGTGATGGCACGGGCGCAGGGATCGAGCAGCAGTTTGGAGGGGTTGAAGCCGTGGCGGCCGGGCTGCAGCGGGCCGAACACCCGATAGGCGTAGCAACACCCGATGCCGATCCCTTCGACCTCCACATGCCAGTGCTCACCGGAGCGGTGGTGTTGGCTGTCGAGATCCACCACCTGCATCGGTTCAGGCGCGCTGCCGCTGGCGAACAGCAGCAGCTCCACCCGGGTGGCCAGCGGTGCCGCCAGGGAGAAATTCACCCCACGCGGCGTGGCCGTTGCCCCCAGGGGCCAGGGTTGTCCCAGGCGAATCGATCCCAAGGGAGCCAGCGGGCGACTGCCACAAGCTAGGTGTGGCTGCCGGCCTGTGCCCTCGGTTGCGGGACCGAGATCATCAGCGGAGCTCGGAGCGATGCGCGCAGTCGGATGATCGAAGGGCAGGAGCAAGGGCCATGGGCGAACCGGAGCAAGCAGGGTCGGCAGCGAAGCAGCCGGGCCTGCTGATGGGTAGGCCGGCGGATCCAGGGCGACCGCCCCAGCCCGTGGGCGCCCACCTGTGGCTGTTCGCCCCCAACCGCGACAGCCAGGGCGGCAGCTCCTGGTGGCTGGAATTTGCCGAGGCCCGGGCTGTCGCTGGATCTGAGGACGTGGCCGGGGTGCTGATCGACTGTCCCGCCCTCACGGAGGCCAACCTTCGCTTTCTGCAGGAGCGGGGCGAGGGGGTGATCGTGTTGCTGGGGCGGGAGGGCCATGGCCGCACCCGTCGGCTGCAGGAAGCCCTGGGCTGGCCTGTGCTGGTGCAGGAGCAGGAGGCCTACCTGCTGCCAGGTGTGCAGCGATTGCGCAGCTTCGGCACCGAGCTGGAGCTGGCCGCGGGGCTGCGACTGCTCTGGACCCCGGGGCCTACCCCTGGCGCCAGTGTGCTGCTTGCCGAGGTCGGGGATCCCGCCGAGTCCCTGCTGTTCTGTGGCCGTCTGCTCAGTCCGCTGGCGCCGGGGCAGGCCGGCCCGCTGCGCACCAGCCGCAGCTTTCACTGGGGCCGCTGGCTGCGCAGCCTGGATCAACTGCGCTGTTGGTTACCGGCTGGCATGCCCGGCTGGCTGGCCAGCGGCGCCGGCCTCGGGGCCCTGCGCGGCGACAAGTTGATCGGCCAGGGACGAGGCGTGATCGATGCTCTCGACCTGGAGGGCCTGGCGGTTCGCGAGGGGCTCTGATCGGCCGTTGCGATCGCGCTGACGGGGGCGTTTCCGCAACATTCAGCAAAAAAAGGGGCAGATCCTTGTGCCGATGGGGGGTTTGTTGGTTGCCGCCCTTCCGCAACACCCATACCATTGGCGCGCTGAATCCAGTGGCGGTTGGTGTTCCCGATCCGCCCGGCTGCTACTGAACCCAGAGGCTTTCCCACTCCGATGAACAAAGCTGACCTCGTCAACCTCGTGCATGCCCGCACCGAGCTGACCAAGACCGAAGTGTCCCAAGTTGTGGACCTCGCCATCGAAACCATCATCGACTCGGTGGTCGATGGCAAGAAGGTGTCGATCCTTGGCTTCGGCTCGTTCGAACCCCGCGAGCGCTCCGCCCGTCAGGGTCTGAACCCCAAAACCGGTGACAAGATCAAGATCCCGGCCAAGCGCGTTCCCGCCTTCACCGCCGGCAAGCTGTTCAAGGACCGTGTGCAGGGCTGAGTTCCTCACCCTCCGACCCTCGCAGCGACCCTGAGGTCGACTGCTGCCAACGGCGACCCGTGGGTCGCCGGTTTTGTTGGGTGGCAGCCTGGTCGCCGTGACAGCGATCACCCTTCCCGAGCATCTGCAGCGGCTGCTGGCCGAAGGTGAGCGGCTGCGCCGGCAGCACCACCGTGGTCGCTATGCCCCGTCCCCCACGGGGCCCCTGCACCTGGGCAACTTGCGCACAGCCCTGCTCTCGTGGTTGATCACCCGCCTGCAGGGGGGGGAGTGGCTCCTTCGCATCGACGATCTCGATACGCCGCGCAACCGCCCGGACGCGGAAGCCTCGATCCTGAATGATCTGCGCTGGCTTGGGCTCGACTGGGATGGCCCGCTCATCCGCCAGAGCGAGCGGCGGGGGCTCTACGCCACGGTGCTCTCCAGCCTGCGCCGTGCCGGTCTGCTGTACCCCTGCCGCTGCAGCCGCAGGCTGCTCGCCGATGTCTCGGCACCCCATGGCCGCTCACCGGTTTACCCGCGTTTGTGCCGGGGCCTGGAACCACGCTGGGGGCCGGAAGCCGGGCGCCTGCCGAGCTGGCGACTGGCGATGGATCCTGGCCGGGTTTGCTGGCAGGAGCAGCTGGTGCCCTGCGGTGTTCTTGATCTGGAGCGGGAGGTGGGCGATGTGGTGCTGCGGCGCGCGGATGGCTTTCTCGCCTATCACCTGGCGACGGCGGTGGATGAGCTGAGCCTGGGGATGGCCGATGTTGTGCGCGGCGCTGATCTCTGGGCTGCCACGGGGCCTCAGGTGGCTGTGATGCGTCACCTGAGGCCCCGTGGCAGCAGCCTGCCCCGCTACTGGCATACCCCCTTGTGGCGGGATGGGGCGGGTGAGCGCCTGTCCAAGCGCCAGGGCGGCACTGGTCTGGCGGACCTGCGGGCCCAGGGGCTTGATGCCGCCGCTGTGCTCGGTCTGCTGGCGGCGAGCCTGGATCTTGTTCCTGCCGCCACGCGGCTCAGCAGCACGGAGCTGTTGCAGGAGCAGTCGCTGCCCCGGCTCCAGGCCTTGCTCCGCCAGACGCCGGTTGCGCAGGACGCTGCCGGCACTTAGGCATCGCCAAGGCTTAAGAAAGGCTTCGGGATCATTGGCGGCAAACCTCTCCACACTGAGGCCACCACGAGGAGCAGCCCGATGGACCGATCCGATGGGCGTCTGGGCGGCGTGTGGCCCATGCCTGGCGATCCCTGTCCCAGCTGCGGCGGCAGTGGCGTTCTGCGTACGGCAGCAACGGGCTACCGCACCTGCCTGACCTGTGTTGGCCAGGGCACTCTGCCGTGCTTTGAGGCTTCGCCGTTTCCGCCGCCGGCCGAGGTGCTGCGCCGCCGCCGCTGGGCGAAAGGCTTGCGCGGCGAGCTCAGCGCTTGGACTTCTGGCGCCAGATAAAGAAGGCCGCCGTGCTCACCACCACCGCCAGGGGAGCAGCGGTCAGCAGGAGCAGCGCAACGGCGGTCCAGTCGGTATACATCGCTTCGGGCACGCAACCGCTGCCCATCCTTGCAGGTGAGCCCATGGTCCTTCCGGCCTCTGACACCGACGGTTGGTGCGCCCGCTGGTCAGGAGCGTCACGGCGGCTGCGCCAGCTGCCGCTGCTGCTTGGTGTGGCCCTGCTGCTGGCGGCTCCCCTGGCAGCCCCGTCGCCGGTCCGCGCCGGCCTGGAGTTCGACAACTGCCAGCCCACAGCCGATGGCGGCGTCACCTGCGACACCCGGCCCACCGGCAACACCCGCGCCGACGATGAAGCGGCCCGTTATGGCCTGTTCGATGAGGCGAGTCCCGGCTGGTCGGAGTTCGATCCCTACGAGGGCTACGACGACATGTTCGGAGGCAACTGGACCTGAGCTCGTGAGCTGAGCTCTGGGCCTGAGCGCTGCAACGGGGCTCAGCAGATGCGCGGCAGCTGTTCGCCGCGCCCCAGCTCCAGGGGCCGCAGCACCCCAAGGGTGTTGCGCAGGCTGACGGGGTGGCGCCGCTTCAGCGCCGCTGGCTCTGTGCCCTGGGGCAGTGGATCACCCACCGTGCCGATCCTGGCGGCCTGCGGCTGAAAGCGCTGCAGCAGAGCCAGGGCCTGCTCCGCCTGCCCCTGCGGCAACAGAACCACCATGCGCCCCTCATTGGCCATCGCCAGCGGGTCGAGGCCCAGCAGTTGGCAGGCCCCAGCCACGGCCGGATGCAGGGGGATCGCCGTTTCGTCGAGTTCGATGTGGCAGCCGGCGCCGCGGGCGATCTCCTCGATGGCGCTGGCCAGGCCGCCGCGGGTGAGGTCCCGCAGGCAGTGCAGCGTCAGGCCCGCCTCCAGCAGGGCCCGCACCGGTTGCAGCAGCGGCGCCAGATCGCTGTGGAGCGTGGTGCGTAAGCCCAGCTCATTGCGGGCCGCCAGGATCGCCAGCCCGTGGCGGCCCAGGTCGCCGCTCACCAGCACCGCATCGCCCGGTTGCACCGCCCTGGGGTGGATCGTGAGCGTGTGCTCCAGCCGCCCCACGGCGCTGGTGTTGATGTAGAGGCCGTCGCCCTTGCCCCGCTCCACCACCTTGGTGTCGCCGGTGATCACCGCTACGCCGCACTCCGCCGCGCTCGCGCGGATCGAGGCGATCACCCGCTGGAGCGTGGTGATCGGCAGGCCCTCCTCCAGGATCAGCGCCAGGCTGAGGGCGATCGGTTCAGCCCCGGCCATGGCCAGGTCGTTGACGCTGCCGCAGACCGCCAGTCGGCCGATGTCGCCGCCGGGGAATTCCAGCGGACGCACCACATAGGAATCGGTGGTGAAGGCCAGCCGGCCGTTCTGCTCCGGCAGCAGGGCTGCATCGTGGGGCACCCCATCAGCCGGGCCGAAGGCCGGTAGGAGCAGCTCCTGCAGCAGCTGCTGGCTGAGGCGGCCACCGCCGCCGTGGCCCAGTTCGATGGCAGCGTCGTTGCCGTGTGGCATGGCTCAGCCCTGGTAGCGGTAGTAGGCGGCACAGGCCCCCTCGCTCGACACCATCGGCGCTCCCAGGGGTGTATCGGGCGTGCAGGCTCGGCCGAAGTGCGGGCACTGGTGGGGCCTGAGCAGGCCCTGCAGGACCTGCCCGGCGGGGCAGGAGCTTGTTGCCACGGCGATGAATGCGGTGTTGGGGCTGGACGTGGTGGTGGACGCCTTCTGGTGCTCCTCGGTCACGGCCAGCCGATCGAAGGGCGGCCTGAGCCGGTAGCCGCCGGCCGGGATCACCCCCAGGCCGCGCCAGGGGGCATCCATCGGTTCGAACACTTGCTCCAGCAGCGCCTGACCGGCGCCGTTGCCTGCCGGCTTCACCGCCGGCCGGTAGGCGTTCTCCAGCCGCTGCTCGCCGGCTTCCAGCTGGCGGATGCAGGCCAGGATGCCGCGCAGCAGCTCCTCGGCGCTGAAGCCGGTGATCACAATCGGCCGGCGGTGCCGAGCCACCAGGTCGTAGTACTCCACCTCCCCCATCACGGTGCAGACATGGCCCGCCGCCAGCACCGCCTGCACCCGGCAGCTGGGATCGCCCAGCATCTGATCAAGCACTGGCGGAACGCGCACGTGGCACACCAGCAGCTCGAGGTTGGTGATGCCCTGGGCGATGGCCTGGATCGCCAGCAGCGCCGTGGCTGGGGCAGTGGTCTCGAAGCCCACCGCCAGGAACACCACGCGGTGATCGGGATGGCTGCGGGCGATGCTCAGCACGTCGAGCGGCGCGTAGACGACCCGCACCGCACCACCGCGGGCCCGTACGCCGAGCAGGTCGCGGCCATCGCTGCCGGGCACACGCAGCATGTCGCCATAGGAGCAGAGGATCACGTTCTGCTCGGCTGCCATGGCGATCGCCCGGTCGAGCTGTTCCGTTGCAGTGACGCACACCGGGCAGCCGGGGCCGTGGATCAGGCTGATCTGCGCTGGCAGCAGCCGGTCGATGCCATGGCGCAGCAGGGCGTGGGTCTGGCCGCCGCAGACCTCCATCAGCGTCCAGGGTCGATGGCAGCTGGCCTGGATCGCCTTGAGCAGAGTCTCGGCTTCGCTCATGACGGCGGCGCTGTCTGCATCGGCGCGATGCGTGGCGTTCCCAATCGGGGCAGGCTGTAGCTGCTCAGGGCCCGCAGGTATTGGGCCCGCTCGAAGGCCTCCGGGTCGGGGCAGCGCTGCTGGCTGAGACAGCCGCGGATCTCCTCCACTCCGGAACAGTCGTGGGCCTCCAGCCATTGGCAGAGCTCGGTGTGGATCTGCCGCAGCTGGCCCGGCCCGCCCCGCAGCAGGGCGCTCACCACCTGGGTCACCTGGGCGCCCACCATCAGCAGCCGCACGGCATCGTCGCCGCTGGCGATGCCACCGCTGGCCGCCAGATCCAGCGCCAGCTGGCCATGCAGCAGGCCGATCCAGCGCAGCGGCAGGCGCTGATCGATCGCTCCGCTCAGCTCCAGGTGCGACACGGTATTGAGCGTCTCGATGTCGACATCGGGTTGATAAAAGCGGTTGAACAGCACCAGGCCGCTGGCGCCCGCCGCCTCCAGCTGGCGGGCCATGTGGGCCAGCCCCGTGTACCAGGGGCTGAGCTTCACCGCTACGGGGATCGTCACGGCGCGGCAGACCTGTTGCACCAGCTCCAGTTGCTCGGCCTCCACATCGGCGCTGCTGCGGTCGGCATCGGTGGGCACCGCATAGAGATTCAGCTCGAGTGCATCGGCGCCGGCGGCGGCGATCGCCGCGGCGGCCTCGCACCACTGGCCGGGATGGTTGCCGTTGAGGCTGGCGATCACCGGGATGGTCAGCGCCGATCGGGTCGCACGGATTTCCGCCAGGTAGCCGTCCAGCCCCAGGTAAAGCGGATCGCTGGATGGAAGGTAGCTGAGTGCCTCGGGATGACTCTCGCTGGCTTGCTCCTGATGGTGGTGCCACTCCTGCCAGTCCCGTTCGATCTGCTCAAGAAACAGCGAGTGCAGCACCACCGCACCGGCACCCTCCTGCTCCAGCTGCTGCAGGCGGCCAAGCTCCTGGCTGAGGGGCGCGGCCGCTCCCACCACCAGGGGTGAGGGCAAGCGCAGGCCCAGGTAGGTGGTGTGCAGATCGGGGCTCATGGGGAGGGCTCCTCCGGCGCTGGCTCCGCCGCTGGGTTAGCCGTCGGAGCGGCGGCCAGCCGCTGGTAGAGGTCCCAGCGTTCGCGTTGCTCCGCTTCGGCTTCGCGGCTGAGGGCGCGGGCCTGCTCGGGATGGCTGTAGCGGAGCATGCGGAAGCGATTCTCGCCGGCCATCGCTTCGGAGAGGGGCAGGCTGGGGGTGCGGGAGTCCACCATCAGCTGCGCCAGCCCCTGGCTGCGGCGCCGCGGGTCGTGGCGGTAGAGCAGCCAGCGCCCGGAATCCACAGCCTGCTTCTGGTGCGCCATGCCGCGGGCCATGTCGATGCCGTGGGCGATGCAGTGGGAGTAGGCCAGGATCAGTGAGGGGCCGGGGTACGACTCCGCCTCCAGGAAGGCCCGCAGGGTGTGCTCGTCGCGGGCACCCATGGCCACGCTGGCCACATAGACGTGGCCGTAGGTCATCGCCATCAGGCCCAGATCCTTCTTCGCGGTGGCCTTGCCGCCGCTGGCGAACTTGGCCACGGCACCCTTGGGGGTGGATTTCGACATCTGGCCGCCGGTGTTGGAGTACACCTCGGTGTCCAGAACCAGCAGGTTCACGTCGTGCTGGCTGGCGAGCAGGTGATCGATGCCGCCGAAGCCGATGTCGTAGGCCCAGCCATCGCCGCCGATGATCCAGATACTGCGCTTCACCAGATCGTCGGCCAGCTGCAGCAGTTCAATGGCAGCCCGCTGTTTGTTGTCGTGGTGGTCGTTGTCGTGCCCGGCGCCTGCGCGTGATGGTTCCAGCAGGCGCCGCAGCTCCACCACACGCTGCCGCTGCTCGTGGATGCCGGCCTCATCGCTCTGGTCCGCCTGGAGCAGGCCATCCACAAGGACGACCGGCAGGCTGGGAGACAGCTGGCGCAGCAGCTGCTTGGCGCGGGCGCGGCGCTGATCGAAGGCCACGCGGAAGCCGAGGCCGAATTCGGCGTTGTCTTCGAACAGGGAATTGCTCCAGGCCGGGCCGCGGCCCTCGGCGTTGCGGCTCCAGGGGGTGGTGGGCAGGTTGCCGCCGTAGATCGAGGAACAGCCGGTGGCGTTGGCGATCACCATCCGATCGCCGAACAGCTGGCTGGCGAGCTTGAGGTAAGGCGTCTCGCCGCAGCCGGCGCAGGCGCCTGGAAACTCGAACAGGGGCTGCTGCAGCTGCTGCTGGTTGATGTGCCGGCGGTTGAGGCTGAGGCGATCCGGGTTGGGCAGCTGCAGGAAGAAGTCCCAGTGCCGGCGGCTCTGTTCGCGCAGGGGACGCTGTGGCGCCATGTTGATCGCCTTGCGCCGTGGCGTGCTGCGATCGCGGGCTGGGCAGACCTCCACGCACAGGCTGCAGCCGGTGCAGTCTTCCCCCGCCACCTGGATCGTGAAGGCCTGATCGCGCCAGTCCGGATCGCGGGCGGCGCTGCTGCGGAATCCCTCCGGCGCGGTTTCCAGTGCCGCCGGCTCCACCACCTTGGCGCGGATCACGGCGTGGGGGCAGACCATCACGCACTTGCCGCACTGCACGCACAGGTCCGGCTCCCACACGGGGATCGCCTCGGCGATGTTGCGCTTCTCCCACTGGGCCGTGCCGGTGGGGAAGCTGCCATCGCAGGGCAGAGCGCTCACCGGCAGGGCATCGGCGCGGCGTTGCAGTTGCGGCAATACCAGCGCGCGGATGGCGGCCGGTGCGGCGGCCATGGCGGGCGGCACCGTTTCGGCGTCGGTTGCGGTTTCGTTGGCGTGGATCCCCGCGGCGGTGTCTGACGGGATCTCCACAGCCTTGAGGCCGGCCAGCGCTGCCTCCAGCACCGCCAGGTTGGCGGCCACGACGGACTCCCCCTTGCGCTCGTAGCTGTGCCGGATCGCCTCACCCATGGCGGCCATGGCCTGAGCCATCGGCATCACCTCCGCCAGGGCGAAGAAGCAGGCCTGCATCACCGTGTTGATGCGCCCTCCCAGGCCCTGGGCCTCGGCGATGGCGGCGGCGTTCACGGCGAAGACCCGCAGCCCCAGCTCGCGGATCTGCTGCTGCACCCGCTGCGGCAGCTGCTGCCAGCACTGCTCAGCTGGCCAGGGGCAATTCAGCAGCAGGGTGGCACCGGGAGCGGCCTGGGCCAGCAGATCGAACTGGCCCAGGAAGTCCCAGTGGTGGCAGGCCACCAACTGGGCGCGCTGGATCAGATAGGGCGCCCGGATCGGCCGCTTGCCGACGCGCAGATGCGAGACGGTGGTGGAGCCGGATTTCTTCGAGTCGTAGACGAAGTAAGCCTGGCTGTGCAGGCCCGTGGCCTCACCGATGATCCTGATCGTGTTCTTGTTGGCACCGACGGTGCCATCGGAGCCGAGGCCGTAGAACAACGCCTCAAAGTTCTGCCCCGCGTTCTGCCCCGTGCGCTCGCCTGCGGCGTCGCCGCTGGGCAACGTGCTCGGCAACTGCCAGGCCGGATCCACCGCCAGGGAGCGGTGGGTCACATCGTCGTCGATGCCCACCGTGAAGTGGTTGCGGGGCTTCTCGGCCGCGAGGTTGTCGAACACCGCCTTCACCATCGCGGGGGTGAATTCCTTGGAGGCCAGGCCGTAGCGGCCGCCCACCACCTGCGGCAGCAGGCCGGCATGGCCCAGGCGCGCCGGCCAGTGCTCGGCGATGGCCGCCACCACATCGAGCTGGAGCGGTTCGGCGGCGCAGCCCGGCTCCTTGCAGCGATCGAGCACGGCGATGCGGCGGGTGCTGGCGGGCAGGGCCGCCAGCAGAGCCTCGGCGGCCAGGGGCCGGAACAGCCGCACCTTGAGCACCCCCACCCTCTCGCCCGTGGCCCCCAGGGCCAGGGCCGTTTCGGCGGCGGTCTCGCAGCCCGACCCCATCAGCACCAGCACCCGCTCGGCCTCGGGGTGGCCTTCGTAGTCGAATAGCCGGTATTGGCGACCGGTGTGCGCGGCGAAGCGATCCATCGCCGCCTGCACCTGCTGTGGGGCGGCGTCATGGAAGGGATTCACGGCCTCGCGGGCCTGAAAGGCCAGGTCCGGGTTCTGGCTGGTGCCGCGCAGCTGCGGGTGGTCGGGGGAGAGGCCGCGGGCGCGGTGGGCCGCGATCAGCGGCTCCGGCACAAGGGCCTTGAGGGTGGCATCGTCGATCAGCTCCACCCGCTGGATCTCGTGGGAGGTGCGGAACCCGTCGAAGACATGCAGCAACGGCACCCGCGCCGCCAGGCTGGCGGCCGTGGCGATGGCGGCGAAGTCGCCGGCTTCCTGCACGCTGGCGGCGAACAGCAGCCCGCAGCCGGTGCCGCGGGTGGCCATCACATCGCTGTGGTCGCCGAAGATCGACAGGGCTGAGGTGGCCAGGGCCCGCGAGGCCACGTGGATCACCGCCGCCGTCAGCTCGCCGGCGATCTTGTAGAGGTTGGGGATCATCAGCAGCAGCCCCTGCGACGCGGTGAACGTCGTCGTCAGGGCGCCGGCCTGCAGGGCGCCGTGCACCACGCCGGCGGCACCGGCCTCGCTCTGCATCTCCACCACCGCCGGCACGCTGCCCCAGAGGTTGGGGCGCCCCTCGCTGGCCCAGGCATCCGCCCATTCCCCCATGGGCGAGGCCGGCGTGATCGGGTAGATCGCCATCACCTCATTCAGGCGGTAGGCGACCCGCGCCACGGCCTCGTTGCCGTCGATCCAGGCGACGGCGCTCATGGACCTGCCTGGCTGTTGTCCGCTTCCAGCACCGTCAGGGCCATGCCCACGTGCACCAGCAGCTGATCGCCGAGGCGGGCCTCCGGCACACAGGCCAGGCTCACTTGGCGGTGCACGCCGCCGAACCGCACCTCGCCCATGCGCCAGAGCGGATCATCGTGCTCCTCGATGCTGACCAGTTCACCCGGTACGGCGAGGCACATGCGGGGTTGCCCGAGGGGCTGCTGGCGTTATAGGCACGGCTGAAGCCGTCAGCAGCTGCCCCACCGCCAGGGCGGCGTCATTGCAGGGGAGCTGTTGCGACCACACCGCTGTGATGCCCCGCGCCTGCAGGGCGGCGATGCTGCGTTCCAGCAGCAGGGCGTTCTGGAAACAACCGCCGCTGAGCAGGAAGGTTCGCGCGCCGCCAGGGGCGAGTGCCGATTCCGGGGCCTCGGGGTTCAGCACCTGAGCCGCTAGATCGGCGAGGCCCTCCGCCAGGGCCTGGTGGAAGGCCAGGGCGATCCCTGAGGCTCGCTCGGAGAGATCGCCCGCATCGGCATTGCCATCGGCATCGGCAGCGGCGAGATCCTGCACCAGCTGCTCCAGCAGGGGGCGCCAGTCCCATTCCAGGCAGCCGGGGGTGCCGCTGCCGATCAGGGGAAGTCGGTAGCTGGGGTGGTTCCAGCTGCTGCCGTTCGCGGCTGCTCGGGTTGCCAGCCCTTCCAGGGCCATGGCGGCCTGGGCCTCGTGGCTGCAGATCTGCTGCAGGCCCAGCAGCGCTGCCACCGCATCGAACAGGCGGCCGATGCTCGAGCAGAGCGGGCTGTTCAGGCCGCTCTCCAGGGCTTGGTCCAGTACCTCCAGCTCCTCTGCCTGAAAGGCCTGCAGCCAGGGCAGGGCCCCGCAGGCTTGAACCCGCTGGCGCCAGCGGGTGCCATAGGCGCTGACCAGCAGGCCGAGGGCGGCGCGGCGTGGCTCCCGCAGGGCCCGCTCGCCCCCCGGCAGCGGGAAGGGGCGCAGGCGGGCCAGGCGCCTGTAGCCGGCCGTGCTGACTGCCAGGGCTTCGCCGCCCCAGAGGCTGCCATCGTCTCCCTGGCCGGAGCCGTCCCAGGCCACACCGCTCTGCTCGCCCCCCAGGCCGTGTTCTGCCATCACCGCCAGCAGGTGGGCGTGGTGATGTTGCACCGCGCGCAGCGGTAGCCCCTGCTGCAAGGCCAGATCGGCAGCCAGCTGGCTGGAGCTGTAGCCGGGGTGGGCATCGCAGGCGATCGTGGATGCCGTCACACCGTGGCGCTGCAGCCAGTGGCTCGCGGTCTCCTGCAGGTGGCGGGATCCGAGGCTGCTGCTGATGTCGCCGAGGTCGGGGCTGAGCAGGATTTGCTGCGGCAGCTGCAGGGCCACGCTCCCCTTGAGCTGGGCGCCGAGGGCCAGTCCGGCGCCCCTGGTGTCACTTGCGCCCCTGGCGTTCTGCCCCGGCCCAAGCCGTGGTGCCACATGGGCCACGGCCAGCGGTGCCAGGCCCCGACCCAGGCGCAGCACCAGTGGCCATCCCGCCGCCAGGCGCAGCACGCTGTCGTCGATGCGGTTGACGATCGGCAGGTCATGGCGCAGCACCCCATCGGCGAGTTGAGTCAGCAGCGCGCTGTCCTCGTCGGCATCGCGGGCGATCGGTTCGCCGGAGCGGTTGGCGCTGGTGGCCACCAAGGCCCCACCTGCGAACGCCGCCAGCACCAGCTGGTGCAGTCCGCTGGCCGCTCGCATCACCCCCAGCCACGGGCTGCTGCCTGCAACGTTCCCGGCCAGGTGGGCAAGCTGTTGGCTCTCCTCCCGAGGCCGCAGCAGCACGATCGGTGCCGCAGGCGACCACCACTGCTGCCGCTCCTCGGAGTTGATGTGGCAGCAGCCCTCCAGCCAGCTCGGATCGGCCAGCAGGGCGAGGGGCTTGTCGGGCCGGCCCTTGCGGCGCCGCAGCTCGGCCACGGCAGTGGCGTTGCCGGGATCCACCAGCAGCTGGAAGCCGCCGATGCCCTGCAGGGCCACGATCCGCCCCTGGTGCAGGGCGGCGGCGGCGGCGTCGATTGCCGTGGCTGAGTCGCCGGCGATGCCGCGGGGATCCAACGGCTCCGCCACAGAGCGGGTCTGCCAGCGCAGCCGCGGCCCGCAGGCCGGGCAGCTGAGGGTCTGGGCATGGAAGCGGCGATCGGCGGGGTCGGCGTAGTCGCGGCTGCAGGCCGCGCAGAGGGGAAAGGTGGCGAGGCTGGTGTGGGCTCGCTCGAAGGGCAGCTGCCGCAGCAGGCTGTAACGGGGGCCGCAGTCGGTGCAGCTGATGAAGGGGTAGTGATGGCGGCGGCTGGCGGGGTCGCCCAGCTCCGCCAGGCAGGCCGGGCAGATGGCGAGATCGGGGCTCACCAGGGCACTGGCGAGCTGAGTGCTGCAGGCCGCCTCTGCTGCGGCGATGCGGAAGTCGCTCGGCTGGCCCGTCGCTGCGCTCCACTGCTGCTGCAGCCGGTCGAGGCGACAGCGCGGCGGGGCTGCCGTCTGCAGCGTCTCCAGGAACCGCTGCAGGTCGGCTTCGGGGCCCTCCAGGACGAGGCAGACGCCGCCGGGGTTGTTGCCCACCCAGCCCCGCAGCTGCAGTTGCCGCGCCAGCCGGTAGCTCCAGGGGCGAAAGCCCACGCCTTGCACCAGTCCGCTCAGCTGCAGGTGCAGCCGCCGCTCAGTGATGGTGGTCATGGAGCTGATGGCCATGGCCCGCCGGTCGGCAACGCTGCTGCAGCCAGGCCACCAGGGCATCCAGCCCGGCGCCGCTGCGGGCCGACACCTCGAACACCGTTGCCGCAGGAGCGATGGCCCGCAGATTGGCGAGGGCGAGGGCGCGATCAAAGCCCGTCGCCTCCAGGAGGTCGATCTTGTTGAGCAGCACGGCGTCGGCCGAGCGAAACAGGCCCGGGTACTTGAGCGGCTTGTCCTCCCCTTCCCCCACCGCCAGCACCGCCAGTCGCAGCTCCTCCCCCAGATCAAAGGCGGTGGGACACACCAGGTTGCCCACGTTCTCGATCACCAGCAGGTTCACCCCGGCCAGCTCCAGCTGACGGAAGGCCCGATCCACCAGATCGGCCTCCAGGTGGCAGAGCTCACCGGTGCGGATCTGCACCGCCCGGGCGCCGGCGTCGTCGAGGCGGCGGGCATCATTGTCGGTGGCCTGATCGCCGACGATCACGGCGATCGGCTGCTGGGGCCAGCGCCGGGCCAGCTGCTCGAGCAGGGCGGTCTTGCCGGAGCCCGGTGCCGAGAGCACATTCAGGCTGAGCAGGCCGTGGGCGCGGAAATGGGCGCGGTTCGCCGCAGCCTGGGCATCGTTGCGGCTGAGCAGGCTGCGCTGCAGCGCCAGCACCCGCGGGGCTGGCTGGGCCTCGATGTCCCGGTCTCCACAGCCGCAGGTGCCGCACATCAGGACACCTCCAGGCTCACCAGCTCCAGCTCGCGGCCCTTCAGCACCTGGCGGGAGAGGAGGCCGCAACGGGGGCAGGCGTGGATCACGTCGATCGGCGTGAACGGCTGCGCGCAGTCTGAGCAGAAACAGCGGGCGGGAACGGCTTCGAGATCGAGCGTTGCCGCGGGCCAGGGTCCCTCGGGGGAGCCATTGGCCACCAGCACCTCGAAAGCCAGCCGCAGGGCGTCGGCATCGACGCCGGCCAGAGCACCCACACGCACCCGCAACCGGTGGATGTGCCGGGCGCCGGCCTGGCGGGTCTGCTCCTCCGCCAGCTGCTGCAGCTCCGCCATCAGTGCCAGCTCATGCATGCCCCGGTCTCCAGCGACGCACCAGGGTCAGGGCCTCGGCCATGGCGGCGGTGGCGGCTGGGCTGAGGCGTTCGCCCAGCTCCAGCTCCTGCACGGGGATCAGCAGCTGCCAGGCCGGTGGCCAACGGCCGTAGAGAACCTGGCTGAGCTGCAGCAGCCCTATGGGGCTGAACTGGTGGCTAAGGGGTGCACGCATGGCCGCGGCGTCGGTGATGCCGCCGTGGGGCAAAAGCGGTTCCAACCTCAGCTGGTCGGCGCCGGGGTCGAGCACGCTGGCATCCACGAACAGCACGGCGGCGGCCGCGGCGATCGGCTCGGCCAGCTCCGGGGTGAGCTGCTGCACGGCCAGCACCTGCATCGGTGAGTCCTCCGCGCGCAGGGTCTCGGCGATGCGGTAGCCGATGCCATCGTCGCTGCGCAGACGGTTGCCGATGCCGATCAGCAGGGGGGGCTGGGGGAGTTGGTTCATGGCGCTCAGTCGCGCCGCCGCCGATCCAGCAGCGCGCCATCGGCCGCCAGCAGCTGCACGTCCAGAGGCATCTGGCCGGCGGCGTGGGTGCTGCAGGAGAGGCAGGGATCGAAGCAGCGGATCCCCGCCTCCACGCGGTTCAACAGTCCTTCGC
>Ga0310098_1000054_pt1 | contig 27116 bp, 24 predicted proteins | sample LakMicMIDCLREDC7_FD_194453 | JGI IMG/M metagenome (GOLD analysis project Ga0310098, IMG submission 194453) | Enriched freshwater cyanobacterial communities from Lake Michigan, Michigan, United States - MI23.DCL.RED.C7 | ecosystem: Environmental > Aquatic > Freshwater > Lake | place: USA...
ACCCCAGGTCGCCCCCGAGCACTACATCAACCGGGAGCTCAGTTGGATCGCCTTCAACCAGCGGGTGCTGGCCCAGGCCCTCAATGAGCACACCCCCCTGCTGGAGCAGGCCAAGTTCAGCGCCATCTTCAGCAACAACCTCGACGAATTCTTCATGGTGAGGGTGGCCTCCCTGAAGTCGCAGCAGGAGGCCGGTGTCACCACCCGCAGCGACGACGGCCTCACCCCCCTCGAACAACTTGAGGCGGTCCAGGCCAGGCTGCGGCCCCTGCTCGAACTTCAACAGCAGCACTACCGCCATTCGCTGAAACGGAACCTTCACGAATACGGCATCCAGCTGATCGACTACTCCCGTCTGAATGCCGGTCAGAAGGAATGGGCCGACGACTACTTCCGCACGGCCATCTTTCCGGTGCTCACGCCTTTGGCGGTGGATCCTTCCCACCCCTTTCCCTTTCTGAGCAACCTCAGCCTCAACGTGGCGGCCCTGATCCGCGATCCCGACAGCGGCCATCAACAGTTCGCCAGGGTGAAGGTGCCGCAGAAGATCCTGCCGCGCTTCGTGCAGATCCCCACTGAGCTCTGCAGCCGCCAACCCTCGCCGGTGTTCACGGCGGTGCCCTTGGAGCAGCTGGTGGCCTTCAACCTCCAGCTCCTCTTCCCCGGCATGGTGATCGAGGGCCATTACTTCTTCCGGGTCACCCGCGACGCCGACCTGGAACTGCGCGATCTGGAGGCCGACGACCTGATGGAGGCCCTGCAGGAGGGCCTGCGGAAGCGCCGCATGGGCGGGGAGGTGGTGCGCCTCGAGGTGGCCAACGAGATGCCCGATGAGGTCGTGCAGCTGCTGATGGAGGGCACCAGCGTGGAACCGGAAGACCTCTACCGGATCAACGGACCGCTCGGGCTTGACGACCTGATGAGCCTGCTTTCCGTTCCCCTAGCCGAGATCAAGGACAAGCCCTTCAAGGGAAGGACCGCGCCCGCCTTAGTGCGCGCCCAGCGCAGTGAACTGGAGGACGGCTCGATCAAGGCCGAGGAGTTCCAGAGCATCTTCTCGGTGCTGCGACGGGGCGATGTGCTGCTGCATCACCCCTTCGACCTGTTCGCCACGTCCGTGGAGGAATTCCTCAATCAGGCCGCCGACGACGCCTCGGTGCTGGCGATCAAGATGACCCTCTACCGAACCTCAAAGGATTCACCAGTGGTGGCGGCCCTGATCCGCGCCGCCGAAAACGGCAAGCAGGTGATGGCCTTGGTGGAACTGAAGGCCCGCTTCGACGAGGACAACAACATCCAGTGGGCCCGCCAGCTGGAGCGCTCCGGCGTGCATGTGGTGTACGGCGTGCTGGGCCTCAAGACCCACACCAAGGTGACCCTGGTGGTGCGGCGCGAGAAGGACACCCTGCGCAGCTACATGCACGTCGGCACCGGAAACTACAACTCCCGCACCTCTAACCTCTACACCGACATCGGTCTGCTCACCGCCCGGGAGGATTTCGGCCAAGACCTGGTGGAACTGTTCAACTACCTCACCGGTTTCTCCAAACAACAGAGCTTCCGCAAATTGCTGGTGGCACCGGTCACCTTGCGCAGCGGGATGGAGGAGCTGATTCGCCGCGAGATCCGCCATGCCCGCGAGGGCCGTGGGGGACTGATCAAGGCCAAGATGAACGCTCTGGTGGATCCAGCCATCATCGGCCTGCTCTACGAGGCCTCTGCGGCGGGCGTGCAGATCGACCTGGTGGTTCGGGGCATGTGCTCCCTGAGGCCCGGCCTGGCGGGTCTGAGCGAGAACATCCGCGTGGTGAGTGTGATCGGTCGCTTCCTGGAACACTCCCGCATCTTCTGGTTCGGCAACGGCGGCCAAGATGAGCTATTCCTCGGCAGTGCCGACTGGATGCCCCGCAACCTGGATCGCCGGGTCGAGGCGGTGGCGCCGATCGAAGATGCCCAGCTCAGCCAGCAACTTCGTCACTTGATCGAGCTCTATTTGCAGGACAGTACCGCCTGGCACATGCAAAGCGACGGCAGCTTCCTGCAGATTCAACCCGAAGATGAGGGTATGGTTTCACAGAACATCCTCATGCAGAGCTGGCGCGGTGGCTTGAAAACGTAGCTTCCACAACCGCCAACGATCTCGCGTAGTCTCCGATACAGGAAATCTTCCAGATCACCCCTGTATCTCTGGCGCGGAGGTGCTACATTCCGGCCAAATTCATTTCGGAGGCCTGGGGTGATGGGGACACCTCTGCATTCCGCACCCAATGGGGCTGCCGCCAAAGGCAGCTCCGTGGGGGCGAAATCAGCCCGTGCACGTGTTGATTCCGGCACCACAAACCGTCCATCCCGCTCGGGATCAGGCGTTGGTGCCAACCGATCTTCCGGCCGCCTGAGCGCCGATTCGATCGGCTGGTATCTAGGTACCATCGGACGGGTGCCCCTGCTCACAGCGGCCGAGGAGATCGAGCTCGCCCACCATGTTCAGGAGGGCAAACAGCTGCAGTCTGTGGAGCCCGGGCAACGCACCGCCCAACAGAACCGCAGGATCCGCATGGGTCAGCGGGCCCGCGACCGGATGATGGCGGCCAATCTCCGCCTCGTGGTGAGCGTGGCGAAGAAGTATCAGAATCAGGGCCTGGAATTGCTCGATCTAGTGCAGGAGGGAGCGATCGGCCTGGAGAGGGCGGTCGATAAATTCGATCCGGCGATGGGCTACAAGTTTTCTACCTATGCCTACTGGTGGATCCGCCAGGGCATGACCCGGGCCATCGACAACAGCGCCCGCACGATCCGGCTACCGATTCACATCAGCGAAAAGCTCTCCAAGATGCGGCGTGTCAGTCGCGAGCTCTCCCACCGTCTCGGCCGCCAACCGAACCGGTTGGAAATCGCGCATGCCCTCGGCACCACCCCCGAGGAGTTGGAGGAGCTGATGGCCCAGACCGCACCCTGCGCGTCGCTTGATGCCCATGCACGCGGCGAGGAGGACCGCAGCACCCTCGGGGAGCTGATCGCCGATCCCGCCAGCAACGAGCATCTCGACTCGATGGATCGGCATCTCCAGAAGGAACACCTCGGCACCTGGCTCGCCCAGCTCAACGACCGCGAGCAGAAGATCCTGAGGCTGCGCTTTGGCCTGGAGGGGAGCGAGCCCCTCACCCTGGCGGAGATCGGCCGCCAGATCAACGTGTCCCGCGAGCGGGTGCGCCAGCTGGAAGCCAAGGCGATCCTGAAGCTGCGCCTGATGAGCTCGATGCAGCAGGCCGCCTGAGCGGCGTGGCCATGGGCTGGTGGGGGCAGCAACTGATCGGCGTCAGCGCTGTGCTGGTGTGGCTCGCGCTGGTGACCGGCCTCTCCCTGGCGGTCCGGGCTCGCTGGCCGGAACGGGGTGAATGGACCCGCAAGGTGGTCCACATCGGGGCCGGGCCCGTGGTACTGATTGCCTGGACCCTGGGCATCGATCGCTGGGTCGCCCTGCCCAGCGCGGTCCTGGCCACCCTGCTGGCCGCCGTGAACCACCGGCGTCGCCTGCTGCCGGGCCTCGAGGATGTCGACCGCGCCAGCTACGGAACGGTCGCCTACGGAGCCTCAATCACCCTGCTGCTGTTGGTTTGGTGGCCCCGGGAGCCTCTGGTGGTGGCCTCCGGCGTGCTGGTGATGGCCTTCGCCGATGGGATGGCCGGCCTGGTGGGCCCCCAGGTGGCCTCTCCGAGCTGGCTGATCCTGGGCCAGCGGCGCTCCCTGGCCGGCACCGCCACCATGGCGCTCACGAGTCTGGCGGTGCTGCTCGCCCTGGCGGCCCTGGCTGGAGCCAGCGGCCAGCCGGTGCCGACACCGGCCAGCGTGGTGGGGATCGCCCTGGCCGCGGCCCTGCTTGAGCAGGTGGCGATCGGCGGACTCGACAACCTCACCGTGCCCCTCATCGTGGCCTGGCTCTGGAGCCGACTCACGGTGTGACCCGAAGCCCTGCTCAAGCCACCAGCACGCGAGCGTCGGGTTGCTCGCGCAACCGCAGCTGCCATTGGCGGATCACTTCGGCCCGGTCCAACCAGGCCTTAAGCAAAAGGCCATCGCCTCAGGCGGCCGCCAGCTGTTGCTCCCGCACCAGGCGAACGGCGCCAGCCAATTCCTCGAGCAACCCCAAGGTGGTGGGCAGATCGATGCAGGCATCCGTGATGCTCTGGCCGTAGGTGAGGGCCGAGAGATCGGCCGGAATCTTCTGATTGCCCGCCACCAGATGGCTCTCCAGCATCACCCCCATCACATGTACGGAGCCGGCGCGCACCTGGTCGGCCACCTCGCGCAGCACCTCGGCCTGACGGCGGTAGTCCTTTTTGGAATTGCCATGGCTGCAGTCCACCATCAGGCGGGCTGGCAACCCATCCCGCGCCAGCTGGACAGCGGCGGCCTCGACAGCTTCGAGGGCGTAGTTGGGGCCATCTTTGCCGCCGCGGAGCACCAGATGGCCATCGGGATTGCCGGTGGTGCTCACGATCGCCGCATTCCCCTGGTGGCTAATCCCCAGGAAATGGTGGGGACGGGCGGCCGCCTCCATGGCGTTGATCGCGGTCGAGACGCTGCCATCGGTGCCGTTCTTAAAGCCGATCGGCATCGACAAGCCCGAGGCCATCTCGCGGTGGGTCTGGCTCTCGGTGGTGCGAGCACCGATGGCGGTCCAGCTGATCAGGTCGGCGATGTACTGGGGCACCACGGGATCGAGGAGCTCGGTGGCAGCCGGCAGGCCGATCTCGGCCAGGTGCAGCAGCAGGCCCCGCGCCCGGCGCAGGCCGGTGTTGATGTCGTAGCTGCCATCGAGGTGGGGATCGTTGATCATCCCCTTCCAGCCCACGGTGGTGCGGGGCTTCTCGAAATACACCCGCATCACGATCTCGAGGTTCTCGCGGTGGCGTTTCTGCACCTCGAGAATCGCGCCGGCATACTCACGGGCAGCGTCCACGTCGTGCACGGAGCAGGGCCCCACGATCACCAGCTGGCGCCGGTCGCCGCCATGGAGGATCGCCTTGACCCTTTCGCGGGCCTGCTGCACGGTGCGGGCGCCCTGCTCGCTGATTGGCAGCTCCGCGTGCAGCACAGCCGGCGGCACCAGGGGCCGAGTTTCGACGATGTGGAGATCGGAGGTGGGGATCATGCCGGCAAACGTCGACAAGGGAACGGGTCAAGCGATCCAGCCTAGAAGCGAGCCCCCCGCCCCACCGTCCCACTGACTTCGCCCTCACGGCAGCACGGGCAGGGCCGTGGCGGCACCTGCGGCAACCGTCGCCGTTGTCACCAAGGGGGGGTCGGGCGGCACAGAACAATGGAGAGAGTCATCCGGGATGGATCCCGTCCGCCGCCTGCCATGAGCGCCTCCTTCCTCGCCAGCTATCGCCAGGACGCCCTGGAGCGTGAGGAGCTGGGGGTGCCGGCCCTGCCCCTGGATGCCGGGCAGACCCAGGCCCTCATCGAACTTCTGGAGCAGCCGCCCGGCGGTGAGGAGGGCTTCCTGCTGTATTTGCTGAGCGAACGCATCCCGCCGGGGGTGGATGAGGCCGCCTATGTAAAGGCGAGCTGGCTCAGCGCGATCGCCCTGGGCAGCTCCACCAGCCCCCTGATGAACCCGATCGAGGCCACCAAGATGTTGGCCACCATGATCGGCGGCTACAACGTGGGCGCCCTGATCGCGTTGCTCTCCAGCGCTGATAGCGCCATCGCCGAGGCGGCCGCCACGGGCCTCAGCCGCACCCTGCTGGTGTACGACGCCTACAACGATGTGCTGGAGCTGGCCGCCAGCAACCCCTACGCCAAGCGGGTGATCGACAGCTGGGCCGCCGCCCAATGGTTCACGGCCAAGGCCGAACTACCCACTGAGATCACCGTCACGGTGTTCAAGGTGGAGGGCGAGACCAACACCGACGACCTCTCCCCCGCCACCCACGCCACCACCCGCCCGGACATCCCCCTGCACGCCAACGCGATGCTGGAAACCCGCATGCCCGGTGGGCTGGAGCTGATTCGCGAACTCAAAACCAAGGGCCACCCGGTGGCCTACGTGGGCGATGTGGTGGGCACCGGTAGCTCCCGCAAATCCGCCATCAACTCGGTGCTGTGGCACACCGGCACCGACATTCCCCACGTGCCCAACAAGCGCAGCGGCGGCGTGATCCTGGGCGGCAAGATCGCGCCGATCTTCTTCAACACCGCCGAAGATTCCGGCGCCCTGCCGATCGAGTGCGATGTCACGGCGCTGATCTCCGGCGATGTGATCACGATCCGGCCCTACGCCGGCACGATTGAGCGGGCCGCCGGGGAAGCAGGCGCCGGCGAGATCGTGGCCCGCTTCGAGCTCAAGCCCAGCACAATCGCCGATGAGGTGCGCGCCGGCGGCCGCATCCCCCTGCTGATCGGCCGCTCGCTCACCGACAAGGTGCGGACCCAGCTGGGCCTGAGCGCATCCGAGCTGTTCATCCGCCCGGTGCCCCCGGCCGACACCGGCAAGGGCTTCACCCTGGCCCAGAAGATGGTGGGCAAGGCCTGCGGCCTAGGCGGCGTGCGCCCCGGCACCAGCTGCGAGCCCCTGATGACCACCGTGGGCTCCCAGGACACCACCGGCCCAATGACCCGCGATGAGATGAAGGAGCTGGCCTGCCTGGGCTTCTCCGCCGATCTGGTGATGCAGAGCTTCTGCCACACCGCCGCCTATCCGAAGCCGGTGGATCTCAAGACCCACGCCGAGCTGCCCGATTTCATGAGCTCCCGCGGCGGCGTCGCCCTGCGCCCCGGCGACGGCATCATCCACAGCTGGCTCAACCGCCTGCTCCTGCCCGACACCGTGGGCACCGGTGGCGACAGCCACACCCGCTTCCCCCTCGGCATCTCCTTCCCGGCCGGTTCGGGCCTGGTGGCCTTCGCCGCTGCGATCGGCGCCATGCCGCTGGACATGCCCGAATCGGTGCTGGTGAAATTCTCCGGTTCGCTGCAGCCGGGCGTCACCCTGCGCGATGTGGTGAACGCGATTCCCTATGTGGCGATCCAGCAGGGCCTGCTCACCGTGGAGAAGGCCGGCAAGAAGAACATCTTCTCCGGCCGGATCATGGAGATGGAAGGATTGCCCGATCTCAAGCTGGAGCAGGCCTTTGAACTCACCGATGCCACGGCCGAGCGCTCCTGCGCTGGCAGCACGATCAAGCTCTCGGTGGAAACGGTGAGCGAGTACCTGCGCAGCAACGTGGCGCTGATGAAGAACATGATCGCCCGCGGCTATAGCGATGCCCGCACCCTGGCCCGCCGCATCAAGGCGATGGAGTCCTGGCTGGCCAATCCGGTGCTGCTCGAGGCCGACGCTGACGCGGAATACGCCGCCGTGATCGAGATCAACCTCGATGAACTCACCGAGCCGATCCTGGCCTGCCCCAACGATCCTGACAACGTCAAACTGCTCAGCGAAGAGGCGGGCAAACCCATCGATGAGGTGTTCATCGGCTCCTGCATGACCAACATCGGCCACTACCGGGCCGCCGCCAAGGTGCTGGAGGGCCAGGGTGCCAACCAAGCCCAACTCTGGGTATGCCCACCCACCCGTATGGATGAGGAAAAACTCAAGGAGGAGGGCTACTACGCCACCTTCGAGGCGGCAGGCTCCCGCATGGAGATGCCGGGCTGCTCGCTCTGCATGGGCAACCAGGCGCGGGTGGAAGACAACACCACCGTGTTCTCCACCAGCACCCGCAACTTCAACAACCGCCTCGGCAACGGCGCCCAGGTGTATCTGGGCAGCGCCGAACTGGCGGCGGTGTGCGCCCAACTGGGCCGCATTCCCAGCAAGGAGGAGTACCTGGCGATCGCCGCCGCCAAGATCGACCCCCTGGCCGATGAGCTCTACCGCTACCTCAACTTCGATCAGATCAGCGGCTTCGAAGATCAGGGCCGGGTGGTGAGCAGTGAAGACGAGGCAAACGTGCTGGCGGAGGTGTGATGGTCGTCAGGATCTGATCAGGGTTGCAAGAATGATCCGGCAAATGCGGAATGGATTGCTGACGATCAGCGATTCCCCGCCTACGGTCCCGGTGTCCTTCGTAACGGACCATTTCCCATGACTTCCTCCTGGATCTCGACCCTGCGCACCTGGATGGCCCCCCTGCGCCGCCTGGTGGTAGTGGGTCTGGCCCTCATGCTGACCATCAACCTGGCTGCCTGCAACGGCATCATCTCCAGCGACGCCAAGAATGCCGCCCGCACGGTGGTGCAGGTGGCCAAGAGCGCCGCTGACGTGACCGGCAATGAACAGCTCAAGAACGTTCTCACCCCCGTGCTGAACGTGCTGAACGCCACCGAGAAAGAGGTGAAGGCCGACAACATCCCGGCCGCCACCAACGCCATCTCCAAGTTCAAGGGCCTCTGGGATACCGCAGCCCCTGTGGTGAAACTGGCCGCCGGTGACAACTACGGCCTGATCGACAAGGGCGTGACCCTGCTGACCAAGACCTTCGGTGGCGAGACCGCTCCCAGCAAGGACAATGCCCTCACCGCCCTCACCGGCCTGATTGGACCCCTCAAGGCCCTGCTGGGCTGAACCCGTCGGGAATCGGAAGATTCTCGGGACATCGTCAAGGGAGCGGCAACGCTCCCTTTTTTTGTGGTTGCTCCTTCCCCTCGCCGGGGGGAGCCCAACTCAGGTCCAGCAGCGCGAGGCCTGCCCCTGGATCTGTATCGGTTGTAACGAGATGCCCACAAAGCGGGCCACAGAGCCCAGCGCGCCTAAAAGGAAGCCGAACACCGCTTGTTCTTCCATGCGCCCGATCAGCGCCATCCGTCGCTCCACGATCGCCGTTGCCGCCATGGCCGCCATGGCCATCACCGGTTGCACCGGCACCCAGGAAGCCGCCCGCCAGGCCGGTGACCAGGTTGGCCAGGCCGCCAAGGATGCCGCCGCCACCACCGGCGAGGCCGCCAAAACCGCCGCCACCGCCACAGGCCAGGCAGCCCTCGGGCAGGCCGTGACCCCTGTGCTCGATCTGCTCAAGAAGAGCGAGGGTGAAGTGAAGGGCGGCAATATCGCCGCAGCCGTCGCTGCCATGGGCGGCTTCCAGGCCCTCTGGAACACCGCCTCGCCCGTGATCAAGCCGATCGCCGGTGACAAGTGGCCCGTGATCAACACCGCCGCCAACCTGGTGCTCAGCACCTTCGCCAAGGGCGCCACCCCCGCCCCCGCCACGGCCAGTTCCGCCCTCACCGGCCTGATCGGCCCCCTGAGCGCCCTGCTCGCCAAGTGAGTCCGGTTCGGACCAGGGCCGCAACCCTGGTCCGACCAGCCCACCAGCTCGAACCATGTCATCAGCCCGGGGTTTTCAGGAACTCCGGGCTTTTTGCCGACTAGGGTCTGGCGCCTGGCCCTGATCGCCAGACAGCCGCGATGACACGCTGGAGGCCCCAGCCTTCCCCCCCTGGACCAGGAAACCCTGCTGTTCGAGCCCGCCAGGCCCACGGCGGACGCCCTGCGGGTGGTGCTGGCCTTCCCCAGCACCTACGCGGTGGGCATCACCAGCCTGGGATTCCAGGTGGTGTGGGCCAGCCTGGCCCGCCGCGCCGATGTGGATGTGCGACGGCTCTTCACCGACCGGGGGGATCCGCCGCACCGAAGCAGGGGCGGTGGCACCGATCTGTTCGGCCTCTCCCTGAGCTGGGAGCTGGATGGACCCGTGCTGCTCGACCTCCTGGAGGACGCACGCATCCCGCTCTGGAGCCACCAGCGGGGTGACGACGATCCGATCGTGTTCGGCGGCGGACCGGTGCTCACCGCCAATCCGGAACCCCTGGCCCCGTTCCTGGATGCCGTGCTGCTCGGCGACGGTGAATCGTTGTTGCCGGCCTTTGTGAACGCCCTGCAGGCCTGCCGGGGACAGCCCAGGGCCCAGCGGCTGCGCAGCCTGGCCCAGGTGGAAGGGGTCTACGTGCCGCCCCTCTACGCGCCCCGCTACAGCGGCGATGGAACCCTGCTGGCCATCGAACCCACCGAAGCCGGCATCCCCGAGCGGATCGCCAAGCAGACCTGGCGCGGCAACACCCTGAGCCACTCCACGGTGATCACCCCGGAGGCGGCCTGGCCCTCGATCCACATGGTGGAGGTGGTGCGCAGTTGCCCAGAACTGTGCCGCTTCTGCCTGGCGAGCTACCTCACCCTCCCCTTCCGCACCCCCTCCCTGGAGGATGGCCTGATCCCGGCGGTGGAGGTGGGTCTGCCCGCCACCCAGCGGCTCGGCCTACTGGGTGCCTCGGTGACCCAGCACCCCCAGTTCGCCGATCTGCTGACCTGGCTCGATGGCGACCGCTTCGAGGGCGTGCGCCTCAGCGTGAGTTCCGTGCGGGCCGCCACCGTGACCCCGCAGCTGGGGCGGATCCTGGCCAAGCGCGGCAGCAAATCGCTCACGATCGCGATCGAGAGCGGCAGCGAGCGGATGCGGGAGGTGGTGAACAAGAAGCTCGCCACCGAGGAGATCTACGCGGCGGCCCGCTACGCCCGCGAAGGGGGGCTCAGCGGTCTGAAGCTCTATGGGATGGCTGGTCTACCGAGCGAGGAGGAGGCCGACATCGAAGCGACCGCCTGCCTGCTGCTGGACCTGAAGAAGGCCACCCCGGGGCTGCGGCTTTCCCTGGGGGTGAGCACCTTCGTGCCCAAGGCCCACACGCCCTTCCAATGGGACGGGGTGCGCCCAGAGGCCGAGCAACGACTGAAGCTGCTGGGCCGACGCCTGAACCCGAAGGGCATCGAGCTGCGGCCGGAGAGCTATGGCTGGAGCGTGATCCAGGCCCTCCTCTCCCGCAGCGACCGGCGGCTCGCGCCGGTGATCGCCGCGGCCAGGGGTTCACACACCAGCCTCGGGGGCTGGAAAAAGGCCTACCGGGCCGTTCGATCCGGAGAGGCCGAGGCCATCGCCGCGGCACCGCCCGGCCTGCCGCCGCCTCCCCCATGGGATGGGGTGGTGCATGGACGTTGGGAGGAGGGCACCGTGTTGCCCTGGCAGCACCTCAAGGGCCCGTTGGATAACGCAACCCTGTGGCGGCACCGCAACGGCGCTGGGGAAACGGCCGCAGGTGCCAGCCCGATCCCACCGCCATCGGAGAGCAGCGCTGAGTGACCCGAGAGCACCGGGTGCGAACGCCCGGCTGCGAGCCTTCATGCCTTCAGGCTCCGCCGGCCTCCATGGCCATCGGCGCCTGCGGCCCCTCCGGCCGCACCATGGCCCTCAGGCCCGCCAATAAAACCCAGCCCGCCACATTGATGCGACTGTCATAGAAGGGCATGTCGGTGGCATGGAGCGCCGCCAGCACCAGGGCGGCGGTCCACCAGCCGCGATCGAACACCCCACCCCGCAGCAGGCCGGGCCCCAGCGCCCGCAACAGCAGCGCCAGAACGAACGCCACCAGGAGCAGTGCCACGGGCACGCCATGGCTCAGGGCCAAATCGATCGGCAGGTTGTGGGGATGGCCATGCCAGTGGCCGGTGCGCAGGGGATAGACCAGGCTGAAGGCCGCAGCGCCCCAGCCCAGCCAGGGACGCTCGGCGATCAAACCAAAGGCAACCTTCCACTGGGCCAGCCGGGTGATCTCCTGGGGCCGCTGACCGGCGTAATGGAGATCGCTGAGCCGGCCCCAGATCCCTTCCGGCACCACGGCCCGGGCCGGAGCCTGGATGAGCTCCGGAACCCCCACCAGGCTGGCGGCGGCAATCACCGCCACGGCCAGGGCCAAAAGGGGCAGCAGCCAGACCCAGCTCAGCGGTCCTGCCACCAGGGGCACGGCCAACAGCAGGCCGCCCCAGGCATTGCGCGAATCGGTGAGAAACACGGCGGTCACCAGAGCCACGGCCAGCAGGAGCACCCCGGCGCGGCGGCGGGGATCCAGACGGGGCTGCAACAGGGCCGCCAGCAGCAGGGGCCAGGCCAGGACCAGCCAGGAGCCGGCGATGTTGGCGTAGTCGAACAGACCGGCCAGGCGCCCGGGAGGGTTGCCGCCGGGCTTGAGATGCCAGATCACCAGACCGCCGAGGGCCTGGAAGGGTCCGTGCCAGCCCCACCAGAGCTGGCCCAACCCCGTGAGGATCACCGGCACGGTGGCGGCCACCAACACCAGGGCCACCCGACGGCGGGCCGCGGCGGTGGCGAGATAGGGCTGGAAACCCCAGAAGGCCCAGAAGAAGGGCAGCCAGTTGCCCAGGCCCACCCAGGACAGCCAGCCGCTGTAGGCGCCGAAGCAGCCCAGCGCCATCAGGGCGGACACCAGCAGGAGCAAGCGGTTCGTCCCTCCAGCCAGCAGCGGGCGCCGGCCCCGGCTGCCGAGGATCAGGGCCACCAGCAGGAACAGGCCGCCGAGAAAGGCACTGGCGGCCAGGAGGAACACACCGATCTGGAAACAACGCCAGCCCGGCGGGGCCGCAGCGGCAGGCCTCTGGGCCAGCAGCCGGCGATCAAGGGCTTGCAGAAGGGCGGACAAGTCGGCTGAGCGGTGGAGGGAGGGAACAGTGCGAGAGGTTGGAACCGGAGCGGGCCAGGGCATTCCATGGCGGCCAACTCCGCCCGATTGCAGGATCGCACCAGGCGGTGTGCGGCCGGTGGGCTGGCCGTACTCCGCCGCCCGAACCGCGTAACGCGTCAATCAGGCAAAAACGGCGGTACGGCCCCGGTAGACCATCACCTGGCGACGCAGGACCAGGCGCACGGCCCGCGCCAGGGCCAGCCTTTCGGTGTCGCGGCCGAGTCGGATCAGATCCTCCACCTCATCGCGATGGCTCACGGTCATGGTGGCTTGCTCGATGATCGGACCGCCATCGAGTTCCTCTGTCACAAAGTGGGCGGTGGCGCCGATCAGCTTCACCCCCCGCTCCCAGGCCCGGTGATAGGGCTGGGCACCCTGGAAGGCGGGGAGGAAGGAGTGGTGGATGTTGATGACGGCCGGAAAGCGCTCCAGAAAGCCGGCACTGAGCACCTGCATGTATTTGGCGAGGATCACCAGCTCGATGCCGTTCTCGGCCAACAGCGCCAACTGGGCCTCCTCGGCCTCGGCGCGGTTGGCAGCACGCACTGGCAGGTGCACGAAGGGAATGTCGAAGCCGGCCGCCACTCCACCCAGGTCGGGATGGTTGCTCACCACCAGCGCCACCTCCATCGGCAGTTCGCCGGACCGCGTGCGCCAGAGAAGATCCACCAGACAATGGTCCTGGCGGCTAACGAAGATCGCCACCTTCGGGATGGCATCGGAGAAGTGCAGCTGGCCCTCGCCGCCGAGCCGGGCCGCCAGGGCCGTCGTGGCGGGCGCGATCGCCGCCCGAGGCAGGCCGAAGCCCTCCAGATCCCATTCGATCCGGCTCAGAAACAGGCCGGCCCCCGCATCGGTGTGGTGATCGGCATGGCGGATATTGCCGCCGTTGGCCGCCACCCAGCCGGAGAGCTCACTCACCAACCCGGGGCGATCGGCACAGATCAATTGCAGGATCGCCGAAGGGGTGCCCATGGCCAGTTCCAACCTCGCCCCATTGTGATCTGGGCACGCCTGGGAGGGCGAACCAGCCGCTTTCGGGTGGACCCAGGGGGTGCCGCCCTCCCCGGGCGCCGGGCGCCGGGAGCGGGGCTGGGTGAGGGTGCTGTTGCAACCGGCTAAGAAGCCTTTTTCCGACAGGGGCAGCCTGGGTACAGTCGCGGCATTGCCACAATCCGTTCCATGGTCCGCCCCGCCAGTCCGGTCGCCCCGGCCCCCGCTTCCGCCCTCGAGGGCCCGGGCCTCCTGCGCCGCCTGGCGGCCCTCCTCCTGGCCGTGGTGCTGAGCGTTTCCGTGGCGGCCTGCAGCGGCGGCCGGGCGAGCACTCCCGCCACCCTCTCCCCCGAAGCGATCAGCGCCATCACCCGTCAGGCCGAAGGCTTCCTTTCGGCCCGCGACCGACTACCCGACTTGGCCGAGCTCGTGAACACCCGCAACTGGGTGTTCGCCCGCAACCTGATCCACGGCCCGATGCAGGAGGTGAGCCGCCAGATGCTCTACATCAACAAGCTGCTGCTCCCCTCCGAGCGGGCCGAAGCCACCCAACGGGCCAAGGAGCTCAAGGCCTCCCTGGCCGATCTCGATGAGGCGGCCCGTCTCCAGGATGGCGAAGCTCTGCGCAGGGCCTACATCAAGGTGGCCAGTGGCTTCGGCCTCTATGCCCAGCTGCTGCCCGAGGAAGTCAAGGTGGCCCTGAAGCAGGTCTGAGCTGGCGGCACCTCGCCGTGACAGGCCAGCAGCCCTCCGGACCCAAGGCCGAACCGGCCCTGAAGCAAGCCGGAAGGGGTGGCGATCAGCCCTGCAAGTCCGCCACGGTGGTCGTTGTGGGGGCCGGCCTGGTGGGTGTGGCCGCTGCCTGGTGGCTCTTGAGCCATGGCCACCAGGTCTTGATCGTGGATCCAGGCGATGGCGCCGACGATGAATCGGGTGACGACGCCAGCTTGAGCGGCAGCCAGGCGGCCCTGGGGGTGCTGATGGCCCGGGTGTTTCATCGCAGTCGTGGTCGGGCCTGGCAGTTACGCCAGCACAGCCTCGACCTATGGGGTCAGTGGCGCCGAACCCTGGCAGGGCGCGGCCACCCGATCCCCTGGAGGCCCGGACTGCTGCTGTTGGCCAGCGACCCGACGGAGCTAGATCGGCAGAAGGTGCTGGTGAGCGACCCCCTGCGGCAAGGAATGGGCCTTGAGATCTGGAGCCAGGACAACCTGGCGGAACTCAGCCCGGCAGGGCCCGCCGCCGTGGGTGGGCTGTTCTCCGAAGCCGACGGGCAGCTGGATCCCGGCCTGGCCCTACACGCCCTCCTGAACGATGGCATCGCGGCCGGGCTTTGTCGCCAGAGCGGTCGGGCGGTGGCGCTCGAACCCCGCGGCGGCGGCTGGCGGGTGCGCCTGGAGCCAGGGGGCGTGGTCGAAGCCGCATGGGTGCTGGTGTGCGCGGGGGTGGCCTCCGGGGCGCTTCTGAAACCCCTGGACGTGCTGAAACCGATGGAGCCGGTGCTGGGACAGGCCCTGGAGCTGGAACGGGCTCCCGACGACGACCGCCCGTCGTCCCAGCTGGAGAGCCTCTGGAACTGGCCAGGAGCCGTGGTCCACGGAGGCATCAACCTGATTCCCCGGCCCGACCTCCCGGGAGGTCGGCGCTTCTGGCTCGGAGCCACGCTGGAGCCGGGCCTACGGGCGGAACCAGGGCGGCTGGACACCATGCGAGAGCTCGCCGGGGCTGCGCCGGCCTGGCTGGAGGCAGCCCAGGAACGGCGCCGTTGGCAGGGTCTGCGCTGCCGGCCCGTGGGGCAACCGGCTCCGCTGCTGGAGGAGGTGGCGCCGGGGCTCCTGTTGCTGAGCGGGCACTATCGCAATGGCGTGCTGCTGGCCCCGGCCAGCGCGGACTGGGCGCTGCGCTGGATCGAAGGAGGCGGCCGGGGCTCCTGAGCGCGGTTCCCGTCGGAGTCAATGCCATCCCCCAGGGACAGGCGAGACGACGCACCTCAGGGACAGGGACACAAAAAAAGCCCCCCTAACGGGGGGCTGGGCGAAAGGGGACGGGCAAGCGGCGGATCAGATCCAGCCAGCCCGGCTCACTTGCTCTCGGTGAATTCGGCGTCGATCACATCATCGGCGGAGCTGCCGGAGGCGGAAGCGCCGTTGCCATTGCCACCGGACGCGCCGGAGGCGGAAGCACCATCGGCTCCAGCCTGCTGGTACACAGAAGCACCGGCGGCATAGAGGGCCTGCTGAAGTTGTTCCAGGGTGGTCTTGATCGCATCGGTGTCGTCCTTCTCGACGGCGGCCTTGAGGTCGGCGGTGAAGCCTTCCACCTTGGCCTTGTCGTCGGCAGCCACCTTGTCGCCGAGTTCGCCGAGCTGCTTCTCGGCCTGATAAATCAGGGTTTCGGCCTGGTTCTTCACGTCGATCTTCTCGCGCTTCTCCTTATCGGCCGCGGCGTTCGACTCGGCATCCTTCACCATGCGGTCCACCTCGTTGTCGGAGAGGGTGGAGGCGCCGGTGATCGAGATGCTCTGCTCCTTGCCGCTGCCTTTGTCCTTGGCGGTCACGCTGAGGATGCCGTTGGCGTCGATGTCGAAGGTGACCTCGATCTGGGGCACGCCGCGGGGGGACGGGGGGATGCCGTCGAGCCGGAAGGTACCGAGCGACTTGTTATCGCTGGCCATCTCGCGCTCACCCTGGAGCACATGGATCTCCACGTTGGTCTGGCCATCCACCGCGGTGGAATAGGTCTCCGTTTTCTTGGTGGGGATGGTGGTGTTGCGGGTGATCATCTTGGTCATCACGCCACCCAGGGTCTCCACGCCGAGGGAAAGCGGGGTGACATCCAGCAGCAGGATGTCCTTGACCTCACCGGCCAGCACACCGCCCTGGATGGCGGCGCCAACGGCCACCACCTCGTCGGGGTTGACCGTTTGGTTGGGGTCCTTGCCGGTGACGCGCTTGACCAGCTCCAGCACCGCAGGGATGCGGGTGGAACCACCCACCATCACGATCTCGTCGAGCTCGCTGGTGGAGAGCTTGGCGTCCTTGAGAGCCTGCTCCACCGGCACGCGGCAGCGGTCGATGAGCTTGGAGGCCAGCTCCTCGAACTTGGCCCGGGTGAGGGTGAGGTCGAGGTGTTTGGGGCCCTCGGGCGTGGCCGTGATGAACGGCAGGTTGATCTCGCTCTGGGTGGCGCTGGACAGCTCGATCTTGGCCTTCTCGGCCGCCTCGGTCAGGCGCTGCAGGGCCTGCTTGTCCTGGCGGAGGTCGATGCCCTCGTTGGCCTTGAAGTTATCGGCCAGGTAATCAACGATCACCTTGTCGAAGTCGTCGCCGCCGAGGTGGGTGTCGCCGGAGGTGGAGAGCACCTCGAACACCCCGTCGCCCACCTCGAGCACGGACACGTCGAAGGTGCCGCCGCCAAGGTCGAACACCAGGATGCGCTCGTTGCTCTTGCGGTCGAGGCCATAGGCCAAGGCTGCGGCGGTGGGCTCGTTGATGATGCGCAGCACCTCAAGGCCGGCGATCTTGCCGGCATCCTTGGTGGCTTGGCGCTGGGAGTCGTTGAAGTAGGCGGGAACGGTGATCACCGCCTGGGTGACCGTTTCACCGAGGTACTTACCGGCATCCTCGGCGAGCTTGCGAAGCACTTCGGCCGAGATTTCCTCGGGGGCGAACTGTTTGCTGAGCACCGGGGACTTGATCTTTACATTGGCGCCGGCCTTCTCAACGGTGTAGCTCACCTCCTTCGATTCTTCATTCACTTCATCGACGCGGCGGCCGATGAAGCGCTTCACTGAGTAAAACGTGTTCTCGGGATTCATGACCGCCTGGCGCTTGGCGATCTGCCCGACCAGCTTGTCCTGGTTCTTGGTGTAGGCCACCACCGAGGGGGTCGTGCGGAACCCTTCGGCGTTGGCGATCACCGTGGGCTTGCCGCCCTCCATCACGGCGACGCAGCTGTTCGTTGTGCCGAGGTCAATACCGACGACCTTTCCCATGGGTTACCAACTCCTGGAGTGGAGAAATGCGGACTGAGAGCATCTTCAGCAGGGCCCCACCCCTGAGGCGAGGCGTGGTTCCCGAACCGCAGCCAGGGCGGTGAAGGCAAGAAAGCCAGTGTCCACCTACGGTTCCAGGGGCTGAACCAGGGCCGGGCCCAGACCTGGCGGAGTTCAAAAAACCGCCGCAGGCTTCAATCCAAGAGCCCTGCGATGCCGTTCACGCCCCTGACGGCCTGCCCCTCCCTCCACTAGCCCGACCTGATCCGCCATGCCTGCCGACCCGACGCCACCTGTCGCCACTGCAGCCGCCGCCAGACGCGGACCCGGCGGCTCCACCGCCCTGCTGGGGGTGCTGGGGGATCCGGTGCACCACTCCCTGTCACCGGCGATCCACAACGCAGCCCTGGCGGAACTCGGCATCGACTGGATTTATCTGGCCCTGCCGGTGACCGCCGCGGATCTGGCATCGGTGGTGCCCGCCCTGGAGGCCCTGGACTGCCGCGGTCTCAACGTGACCATTCCCCACAAGCGCGCCGTGGCCGCCCTGGTGAACGAGCTGAGTCCCCTGGCGCAGCGGCTGGGGGCCGTGAACACCTTGGTTCGGCGGCCCCAGGGTGGCTGGCTGGGCACCAACACCGATGTCGAAGGCTTTCTGGCACCGCTCCGCGACGGTGATTGGCAGGGGCAGCGGGCGGTGGTGCTGGGCTGCGGTGGCAGCGCCCTCGCCGTGCTGGCCGGCCTGGAGCAGCTGGGCTTTGGCTCGATCACCGTGGCGGGCCGAAACACCACCGCCCTGGCGGCCCTGCAGGAGGGCTGCCGGAGCTGGCTCCCTGCCCTGGAGCCCCTTGCCTGGACCACGGCGGACGAGGAGCTTCTTCTGCAGGCCCTGGCCCAGGCCGACCTGGTGGTGAACTGCACGCCGGTGGGCATGGCCTCCAGCAGCGACCCCATGGCAGCGAGCCGATCACCGCTCAGCGCCGCGGCCCTGGATCGGCTGCGACCGGGCTGCGGCGTCCACGACCTGATCTACACGCCGAGGCCCACGGCGCTGCTGCAGGGGGCGTCGGCGCGGGGGTGCCGCACCTGGGATGGCCTGGAGATGCTTGTGGCCCAGGGGGCGGCCGCCCTGCGCCTCTGGAGCGGCCGCGACACCGTGCCCGTGGCGGCGATGCGCCAGGCCGCGCTGGAGCGTTTGGAAGCCTCCTAGCCTTGAGGGCAAATTGCGCTGCCATTCAGCCACGCTGCCCATGCAGGAAACCCCCCTTTGGCAACGGCTCCTGGGGGCCCTGGCCTATCTCCTCCCCTGGAGCGACGCCATCCCCTTCGGCCAGGCCCTCTTCGGCCCGTTGCCCTGGCTGCGCTGGCTGGCTGTTCCGGCCCTGCCGGTGCTGCAGCTGCAGGAAAACATCCCCCTCGGCGGCCTGGTGCTCTTCCTGGTGCTCTTTCTGGCGGTGGTGCGGAACCCCCAGGTGCCCTACCCGATCCGCTTCAACGTGCTCCAGGCCATTCTGATCGACATCGTGCTGGTGCTGCTCAGCCTGGCCTTCAACACCCTGCTGGGTCCCCTCGGGGGCAGCTTCCTGGTGCACACCCTGCAGAACACCGTGTTCCTGGGGGCCCTGCTGGTGGTGCTGTTCGCCGTGATCCAGAACCTGCGGGGCAAGGAAGCCGAAATCCCCACGGTGTCGGAGGCGGTGCGCATGCAGCTGTTCTGAAATCGGCGGTCCCACGGCCGTCGGCACGGGATCAGAACCTGAGGGAGGGCGCTGCGATAGGTTGTGAGGTCCGTCGCTGTCCGGCACGAAGCCTGGCAGCCCCTGCGGTTCCCCCAGGCCAACCCTGGCGACTCCCCCTTTCAGGCGACCATGACGCAGCCCTATTACGAAACGATGTACATCCTTCGTCCGGACATTCCGGAGGAAGAGGTGGAAAGCCATGTCAACAAATACCGGGATCTGGTGATTGAATCCGGTGGCGAAGTGCTCGACAATCAGATGCGTGGCAAGCGCCGTCTGGCCTACACGATCGCCAAGCACCGCGAGGGGATCTACGTCCAGCTCAACCACAATGGCGATGGCCAGCAGGTGGCCCCACTGGAGCGGGCCATGCGGCTTTCGGAAGATGTGATCCGCTATCTGACGGTGAAGCAAGACGGCCCGATGCCGGCGCCCCGTTCCATGCCGACCGGCAGCAGCGAAACCGTGGTCGCTCCAACAGAACCGGCCCTCAGCGCCGCCGAGTAGGGCCCCCTACGGGACCCGCAAGGAACTCACTCCCAGGAGCCGCCGACCCGATTTCAGCCTCGGATCGGCGGCTTTTCCGCTGCAAAGGTCAACTCGCCTAAAGTTTACTTAATTGCCGGCGGCCCCTGCCGAGGTGTCTCCAGTGACGATGAACCCCAGCAACCGCGGAACCCCAGGGGGCATAGGCCAACCGCTCCAGATGGTTGCCATGGCGAACAGCGCAGCCGCGGCCGCGAGCCCGGAGCCAAACCTGGCCTCATCCAACCGCCGGCTTGAACGCGAACTGGCGGACATCCAGGAGGAGGTCGCCGCCCTGCAGGAGATGCTCCAGGAACTCCCCACCATTTTCGAGCGGAAATTCCAGGGACGACTGCTGCGGGTGCTGGATCACCAGCACAGCCTCGAGGGGGAGAACCGAGCCCTGCGCAAGCGTCTGCTGGAGATCGCCCCGGGATCCGAGAACGACCCGCTGCCGATGCGTCCTCGGGGCCTGCTGCCTCCGGCCATCCGCACAAACTTGAAGCAGCGTGTGGAAGCCGGAGATCGCAGCGGCGACCTCAGCGGTGCCGAGCCGACCAGAGCCGGGTCGGCAGACCCCAGACGTAAATGAAGCCCTCGGCGGCCCGGTGGTCAAAACGGTCGTCGCTGCCGTAAGTCGCCATGTCGCTCACATAGAGGCCGTCGGAGGCGCTGCTGCGGCCCACCACGGTGGCATTGCCCTTGTGAAGCTTGACGCGCACGCTGCCATTCACGCTGGCCTGGGTGCGATCGATGAAGGCATCGAGGGCCTGCTTGAGGGGCCCGAACCAGAGTCCCTGGTAGACCAGATCGGCCCAGCTTGCCTCGATCTGCCGCTTGTAGCGCTGCACGTCGGCGGCGAGGGTGAGCGACTCGAGATCCTGGTGGGCGCGGATCAGCAGCAGCAGGCCCGGCGTTTCGTAGATCTCGCGGCTCTTGATCCCCACGACCCGGTTCTCGATCACATCGAGCCGGCCGAAACCATGGCTGCCGGCTAGCTCATTAGCGCGCCGCACCAGGCTCACCGGATCGAGCCGCTGGCCATCGATGGCCACGGGATTGCCGGCTTCGAAGTGGATCTCAACGATCTGGGGCTCGGCCGGGGCCGCGTCCACCGAGGTGGTCATCGCATAGACCTCCTCGGGAGGCTCCACATTGGGATCCTCCAGGATTCCAGCCTCGATGCTGCGACCCAGCAGGTTCAGGTCGATCGAATAGGGCGACTTCTTGGTGACGGGCACCGGAATACCGCAGCGCTCGCCGTAGGCGATCGTTTCCTCCCGGCTCATGCCCCATTCCCGGGCCGGGGCCAGCACCTTGAGTTCGGGAGCCAGGGCGCCAATGGCCACATCGAACCGAACCTGGTCGTTGCCCTTGCCGGTGCAGCCGTGGGCCACGGCATCAGCTCCCACCTCGCGGGCCACCTCCACCAGGCGCCGGGCAATCAGGGGCCGGGCCAGGGCGGTGGAGAGGGGGTAGCGGCCCTCATAAAGAGCGTTGGCGCGGATCGCGGGAAAGGCGAACTCGGTGATGAACGGTTCGATCAGGTCGCCCACGATCGACTGGCTGGCACCGGCATCGAGGGCCTTGCGGCGGATCGGCTCGAGTTCATCCCCCTGGCCCAGGTCCGCGGCGAAGGTGATCACCTCGTCCACACCCCACTCCTTCAGGAGGTAAGGGATGCAGACACTGGTGTCGACGCCGCCGGAGTAGGCGAGCACCACCTTCTTGGCCCGTGGCGTGGCGCCCTGTGCCGTCGCCGTCATCGCTGCTGCTCCTGTGTTGGTGCCTCCGATTGTCCCCCCTGACCGGCAGGGGAAACAGACCAGCCCCCCAGCAGCCACAGAGCCATGGCGAGGGGGGGAAGCAGCAGCAGGGCCCAGATGGGCCCGGAGGCCAGCGTCAGGGGATCGGGCCAGCGACGCCCTGCGCCCACCAGGACAGCGCTGAGTCCGAGGGCCAGGAACCAGAGCAGACCGATCTGCTGGAGCTTGCTTGAGGGGTGGGGCATGGCACCAGGGCAACAGGAAGGTAGATTGATAAGTCACCCCATGATGGGATCAGCCCAGGCCGATCCAGCCTCGCCGCACCAGCTCGCTCCAACGGCGGGCCGTCATCGTCGGCGCCTCAGCCTCCCGACTCACCCGACCCGGGCCTGCGGACCTCCGGAGCGACGGCGGGAATAGCGATCCGAACGGGCACGACCCCCAAGCTGACGCACCACCACCCCGGATCCAGGCGGAGCCTGCGATCCAGCGACCAACCGCTCCCCCACCCAAGCCCCCCGGCATGAGCATCCTCGACACGATCAATCCCTCCCTCACCCGCTACCGGCGCGACGAACCGGCACCGGTGCTGCCCCTGCGGGATGAACCCGACCTGCTCAGCCTGCTGGAGGCCAGCGGCCGACTGGTGGCCGACGAGGAGACCGCCGGCACCGACGTGAGCACGGTGGAAGAGGAGGAGCTCTCGGCGCTGATGGGCGAGAAAGAGGACTACAACCAGCCCGACGAACAGTCCGAGGAAGACTGGGAAGACTGAACCGCTACCCGCCCCATGCTCCTCAACGACGGCAGGATCTCCGCCTCATTGCTTGCGCTGTTGGCGCTAATGGCCTGCCTGGCCAGTGATGGCTTGGTGGCCAACTCAGCCCTCACGGTGCCCCTCGTGGTGGCGGCCGTGGTGAGCGCAGCGGTGGCCCGCTGGGGTGTCCCCAAGCTGCGTGAGCTCAAGCTGGGGCAGGTGATTCGCGAGGAAGGTCCCCAGGGACATCACAGCAAGGCGGGCACCCCCACCATGGGCGGTCTGCTGGTGGTGCCCGTTGGGGTTCTGGTGGGGGGCCTCACCAGCCCCGGTGATCCCCGCCTGGTGGCCGTTGCGGCCGTCACCCTGGCGTATCTGGCCATCGGCGCCTTCGACGACTGGCGCAGCCTCACCAAGCGCACCAACACGGGCCTGACGCCCCGCGGCAAGCTCCTGCTGCAGGCCGGAGCGGCCCTGCTGTTCCTGCTCTGGGCAGGCCTGGGCGGCTGGATGGGGGGTGGTGATCCCACCGCCATCTCCCTGCCGTTCGGCTGGCTGCTGCCGGTGGGTTTGCTGATCTGGCCCCTAGGCCTCTTCGTGTTCTTGGCCGAGAGCAACGCCACTAACCTCACCGATGGCCTCGATGGCCTGGCGGGCGGCTGCGGAGCCGTGGTGTTCACCGGCATGGCGCTGCAGCTGATGCTGCGGGGTAACGGCGGCGACCCCTCTCTGGCTGCCTTTTGCGCGGCGATGGCCGGCTGCTGGCTGGGCTTTCTGAGCCAGAACCGCTACCCGGCCCGGGTGTTCATGGGTGACACGGGATCCCTGGCCATGGGGGCCTCCCTCACCGCCGTGGCCCTGCTGAGCAACAGCCTCTGGCCCCTGCTGCTCATGGGCGGGGTGTTTCTGGCTGAATCGCTGTCGGTGATCCTGCAGGTGTGGGTCTACAAGGCCACCAAGGACGACACCGGCAAGGGGCGGCGCCTGTTCCGCATGGCGCCGCTGCATCACCATTTCGAACTGGGTGGCACTCCCGAACAGGGTGTGGTGCTGGGGCTGTGGGGAACCAGCCTGGTGCTGGTGGTGCTGGGGTTGCTGCTGCGGCCCTAAAGGGTGGGCGATCCCGCCGGGTGGAGCCAATCACCCTGCCTAAACTTCAGGGAGTTGCGCGACGTGAACACCATGGCCTACTTCACCTGGAAAGAAACGGGCCTGACGGCGGACTGCGCCAGCCTTGATGCCATGGCGGCCCGCTTTGAGGAAGCCGCTGCCCTGATGCGTCGCATGGCCGCCGAAGGCTTCTGGTTGGAGCGGGAAGCGGATGGGTCCCACATCAACCACGCCGATCCGGCCGTGTTTGAGGCCTACGGTTTCGTGAGCGAGGAATCCCCGGAACGGCAGCTCACCCTGCTCAACACGCCGGACTGAAGAAAGGACAGCCCTGGAGGGTCCCGCTTCGGGGATCAGCGGCGGCGCAAATAACCCAAAACCCACACCACCACAAAGGCCAGGGACGACAGGCCCAAATACACCAGGGTCCAGGTCTGCAAATCCCCCATCGACAGGCCGAAGGGGAGGGCTTCGGAAGCCTCGCCCGCCGTGCTCAATCCCAGGGGCAGCAAGGCCATCGCACCCATCCTTACGACTTCCCTAAGGGTTTGCCCATCAGGTTAGGCGAGCAGCCGACGCCACCACGCGGCAGGATCAGGGAGGTTTTGGGCGTCGATCCGTGGTACTTCCATCGCAGGAACCACCGCTGCAACCAACCAGTTTGAGTGCGGGACCCGGAACGGCGCTCCTGCCCCGCACCCTGATGCTGCTGGGCAGCGGGGAGCTGGGTAAGGAGGTGGCCATCGCCGCCCAGCGGCTCGGTTGCCGGGTGATCGCAGTGGATCGTTACGCCGATGCCCCCGCCATGCAGGTGGCCCACGTGGCCGAGGTGGTGGCCATGGCCGACCCTGAGGCCCTCAAGGCGGTGGTACGCCGCCACCGGCCAGATTTTGTGATCCCCGAGATCGAGGCCCTGGCCGTGGATGCCCTGGCGGAACTGGAGGCCGAGGGCATCACCGTCATTCCCACGGCCCGCGCCACCGCGGTGACGATGAACCGCGACCGGATCCGGGATCGGGCCGCCGGTCCCCTGGGCCTGCGTACCGCCCGCTTCGCCTACGCGGAGAGCGCCACCGAACTGGCCGCCGCCGCCGCGCCCCTGGGCTGGCCCGTGGTGGTGAAACCGGTGATGAGCTCCTCGGGCAAGGGCCAGAGCGTGGTGGAGGGGCCGGAGCACATCGCCGCAGCCTGGGAGGCAGCCCTGGCAGGGGCACGGGGCAGCGGGGCGCGGGTAATCGTGGAGGAATTCCTGCGCTTCGAGCTGGAGATCACCCTGCTCACGGTGAAGCAGTGGAACGGACCCACCCTCTTCTGCCCCCCGATCGGCCACATCCAGGAGCGGGGCGACTACCAGTGCAGCTGGCAGCCGGCGGCCATGGGGGAACGGCAGCTGGCGGCGGCCCAGGCGATGGCGAAAGCGGTGACCGACGACCTGGGCGGCGCCGGCCTGTTCGGCGTGGAATTCTTTCTCTGCGGCGACCCCGCCGATCCGGAGGTGGTGTTCTCGGAGCTGTCGCCTCGCCCCCATGACACGGGCCTGGTGACCCTGGCGGGACAGAACCTCCATGAATTCGAGTTGCACCTGCGGGCGGTACTGGGGTTACCGATTCCGGCGATCCGGTCGATCGGCCCCGCCGCCAGCCGGGTGATCCTGGCTCCGGAGGCGGCAGCCAGCGTGGCCTATGGCGGTGTGGAGCAGGCGCTAGCGATCGAGGAGGCCCAGGTGCTGCTCTTCGGCAAAGCCGATGCCCGACCGCTGCGGCGCATGGGGGTGGCCCTGGCGCGGGGCTCCAGCGAGGCGGAGGCAAGGGATCGGGCCGACCGCGCCGCCGCTGCCGTTCAGGTGCGCGCCCGCACCTGATTTGGGAGCAACCCCTGGTAAAGGGGAGATACAGACCGTAAGGTTTGGTCAGCATCGACCGCCATGAGCCAGGCCCCGTCCCCCTCAGAGCCCACGGTCAGACGGCGCCAGCGAAGCAAACGGGGTTCCACCCGTCCCGAAGCGACTACAGCCACAAGCCTGGCCGCGGTTCCCGAGTTCCTCGGTCGACGCCAGGGAGCCGCGGCGCCCCAACGGAGACGCCTCCCCCTACGGAGCTTCGGACTTGGGATCGCCTTGGGCTTCGTGCTGGGGCATCAACAGGTCCGTCCGCTGGGCCTGGGCTCCCCCCTCGCGGCCCTGGGGCAGCTGCACCGACAGCTCAGCAGCCTGCCTCTGCAGTTCGGCCTCGGCCAGCGGCGGGTGCTGGTGCTGGGCAGCGACGTGGTGAGCGGCAGTACCGATGTGATGGCCGCGGTGCAGATCGAGAACGGCATCACCCGCGTCATTCAGGTGCCACGGGACACCTATGTGGAGACCACCGACCACGGCGTGCTCAAGGCCAATGCCCTCTACGGCGTGATCGGGCCAACGGCGGTGATGCAGCAGGTGAGCACCCTGCTGGGAGTGCCGATCGAAAAGCACCTGAAAGTGAATCTGACGGCGGTCACCAAGGTGGCCGATGCCCTCGGCGGCGTGGAAGTTGATGTGCAGAAGCGGATGGTCTATCAGGACAACGCCCAGGGCCTATACATCGACCTCTATCCGGGGCTCCAGGTGCTCAAGGGCGAGAACCTGGAGGGTTTCCTGCGCTTCCGCCACGACGAAGCGGGAGACCTGGGCCGGATGGATCGGCAACGGGTAGTGATCAACCAGGTGTTCCGCAAACTGGCCCAACCCGCCACCCTCGCCCAGCTACCAGCCCTGCTCAAAATTGCCGGCGAGGACATCCACACCGACCTCTCCCCCCTGGAGCTCACCCAGCTGATGTCGGCCATGGCCCACACCAAGCTGAGCACCGAGCGGCTAGCGGGCCGGGAGTACTGGGAGAACGAGCTGAGCTATTGGATGCCGGCCTCAAATGCGCACCATTCCAGCGGAAACGGCGACGTTCCCCCCAACTGAAGGGGGGCCGCCCCGACAGTCCCGCATCCGCCCGATCGCGGCCCTCGCCTCCTTGAGGTAGGCGGCCCCATGGGCTTCCCAGCCGTACCACCGCCCGACGGCCTCGAGGCCATTGCGGCTCCACTGCCGCCAGCGGACCGAATCGACCAGGCTCCGCTCCAGGGCCAGCCGTAGGGCATCGGGGCGGGTGACATCCACCAACAGGCCGTTGCGGCAGTGGCGCAGGATGTCGCGGGGGCCGCCGTCATCGGTGGCGACCACCGGCAGGCCAGAGGCGGCCGCCTCCAGCAGGGTGAGCCCGAAGGGTTCGGTGAAGGCAGGATTGACAAACACACCACCCAGGCGGGCGGCCCAGCGGTAGAGGGCAGGAATCTGCTCCCTGCGCAGCTGGAGGGGCAGGGCCACCCGGCCAAGCAACGCCGGATGGCGCAGCCAGCCCTCCACCTGATCGAGCACCTCCTTTCTCTCGCCTCCGCAGGGGAGTCCGGCGGGTTGATCCCCCATCACCAGCACCAGATTGTGGTGGCCATGGAGGGTGGGGGAAAGGCTGAAGGCCTCCAGCAGGGCGGGAATGTTCTTACGTCGGTCCGGACGGCAGATCGCCAGGAGGGGCGGCCGCCGGGACTCCTGGAGATGGACCTGGAACCGCGCCTGCAGTCCGGAGCCGGGGCCCGGCTCCCGCACACCGGGCCGGGGAGGGTGGAAGCAACGGGCATCGACCCCGGGGGGGATCACCCGAGCCCGCTCCGGCCGGAAG
>Ga0310098_1000056_pt1 | contig 26895 bp, 25 predicted proteins | sample LakMicMIDCLREDC7_FD_194453 | JGI IMG/M metagenome (GOLD analysis project Ga0310098, IMG submission 194453) | Enriched freshwater cyanobacterial communities from Lake Michigan, Michigan, United States - MI23.DCL.RED.C7 | ecosystem: Environmental > Aquatic > Freshwater > Lake | place: USA...
GCCTGCGGCTGGCTGGTGGTGGATGAATTGCACATCACCGTGCTGGCCGTCCATCCCGCTGTCCGCCGCCGGGGCCTGGGGCGCCAGTTGCTGGAGGCCCTGCTTGCCGCAGCCCAGGCCCGGGGGGGCCAGCACGCCACCTTGGAGGTGGCGGCAGACAACCAGGCGGCCCTGGCCCTCTATGGAGCCTGCGCCTTCCAGACGGCGGGAACCCGTCGCGGTTACTACCGCGGCGGCCAGGATGCCCTGATCCAATGGAAAAGGATCGCCGCCGCTGCATCGGGCCGGCTTGAGAGCGGTGCCCGCTAACAGTCAGCACGGGTACGGATTGCCGCCTATTTTTGTCGCAAACGCCCAAAAGTTTCCCCGCTTACGTTGTTGCGCCAACCCGGTCTCTCCCCTGTCAGGCCAAGGCTTCTTCCCCTGGGCTAGCCGCACCCCCAATCCCCGTCCAATCCTGATAGGTTGGTGACACCTGCAACTGGCACCGCCCCATGTTCGAGCGGTTTACCGAGAAAGCCATCAAGGTGATCATGCTGGCCCAGGAGGAGGCCCGCCGCCTAGGCCACAACTTCGTCGGCACCGAGCAGATCCTGCTGGGCTTGATCGGCGAGGGCACCGGTGTGGCCGCCAAGGTGCTGAAGTCGATGGGGGTCAACCTCAAGGACGCCCGGGTCGAGGTTGAAAAGATCATCGGCCGCGGCTCCGGCTTTGTGGCTGTGGAGATCCCCTTCACGCCCCGGGCCAAGCGGGTCCTCGAGCTATCCCTTGAAGAAGCGCGCCAACTCGGCCACAACTACATCGGTACGGAACACCTGCTGCTCGGCCTGATCCGCGAGGGTGAAGGCGTGGCCGCCCGGGTGCTCGAAAACCTTGGCGTCGACCTTGCCAAGGTGCGCACCCAGGTGATCCGAATGCTCGGCGAAACGGCCGAGGTGGCCTCTGGTGGCGGCAGCAAGGGCTCCACCAAAACGCCAACGTTGGACGAATTCGGCAGCAACCTCACCCAGCTGGCCGCCGACGGCAAGCTCGATCCGGTGGTGGGCCGCCAAAACGAAATTGAACGGGTCATCCAGATCCTCGGCCGCCGCACCAAGAACAACCCGGTGCTGATTGGCGAGCCTGGGGTGGGCAAAACGGCCATCGCCGAAGGCCTGGCCCAGCGCATCACCCAGGGTGAAATTCCCGACATCCTCGAAGATAAGCGCGTTCTTACCCTCGATATCGGCCTGCTGGTGGCCGGTACCAAATACCGGGGTGAATTTGAGGAGCGCCTCAAAAAGATCATGGAGGAGATCCGCAGCGCCGGCAATGTGATCCTCGTGATCGACGAGGTGCACACTTTGATCGGTGCGGGTGCGGCCGAAGGCGCCATTGATGCCGCCAATATCCTCAAGCCCGCCCTAGCCCGGGGCGAGCTCCAATGCATTGGCGCCACCACCCTGGATGAATACCGCAAGCACATCGAACGCGATGCGGCCCTAGAGCGCCGCTTCCAGCCGGTGATGGTGGGTGAGCCCTCCGTGGCCGACACGATTGAAATCCTGCGGGGCCTGCGGGAGCGCTACGAGCAACACCATCGCCTCAAGATCAGTGACGAAGCGGTGGTGGCTGCGGCCACCCTCGGCGATCGCTACATCTCCGATCGCTTCCTGCCCGATAAGGCCATCGACCTGATTGATGAGGCCGGTAGCCGCGTGCGCTTGCTCAATTCCAAGCTGCCCGTGGCCGCGAAGGAAGTGGATAAGCAGTTGCGCGATGTGCAGAAGCGCAAGGAAGCCGCCGTGCGCGAGCAGGACTTCGGCAAGGCCGGCGAACTGCGCGATAAGGAAGTGGAATTGCGCGAGCAGATCCGCACGATCCTGCAGTCGCGCCGCGACGATGAGCCCAGTAATGCCAGTGATTCTGGTGAGGGCTCTGCTGACCTCGATGCCACCCCAGCCGGTGCCTTCTCCGAGGGCCAATCGGTCTATGACGCCTCCGGCGAGCGCACCCCCGTCGTCACAGAGGAGGACATCGCCCAGATCGTGGCCTCCTGGACCGGCGTGCCAGTGCAGAAACTCACCGAAAGCGAATCGGTGAAGTTGCTGAACATGGAGGAAACCCTGCACCAGCGCCTGATCGGCCAGGACGAGGCCGTCAAGGCCGTGTCCAAGGCAATCCGCCGGGCCCGGGTTGGCCTCAAAAACCCCAACCGCCCGATTGCCAGCTTCATCTTCTCCGGTCCCACCGGCGTCGGCAAAACCGAGCTCACCAAGGCCCTAGCCGCCTACTTCTTCGGCAGCGAAGAGGCGATGATCCGCCTCGACATGTCGGAATTCATGGAGCGCCACACGGTCAGCAAGCTGATCGGCTCGCCTCCGGGCTATGTGGGCTTCAACGAAGGCGGCCAGCTCACCGAAGCGGTGCGCCGGCGTCCCTACACCGTGGTGCTGTTCGATGAAATCGAGAAGGCCCACCCTGATGTCTTCAACCTGCTGCTGCAGCTGCTCGAAGATGGTCGCCTCACCGATTCGAAGGGCCGCACGGTGGACTTCAAGAACACCCTGATCATCATGACCTCGAACATCGGTTCGAAGGTGATCGAGAAGGGTGGTGGCGGCCTCGGTTTTGAGTTCTCCGGCAGCAGTGTCGAAGACACCCAGTACACGCGCATCCGTTCGCTGGTGAATGAGGAGCTGAAGCAGTACTTCCGCCCCGAATTCCTCAACCGACTCGATGAGATCATCGTGTTCCGCCAACTCAGCCGCGACGAAGTGAAGCTGATTGCCGAGATCATGTTGCGCGAAGTCTTCGCCCGCATGCAAGAAAAGGGCATCACCCTGTCGGTTTCAGAATCCTTCAAGGAGCGGCTTGTCGAAGAGGGCTACAACCCCAGCTACGGTGCCCGCCCCCTGCGTCGCGCCGTGATGCGCCTGCTCGAAGATTCCCTGGCTGAGGAATTCCTCTCCGGCCGCATCAGCGACGGCGACTCGGCCCTCGTGGACGTGGATGACAGCAAGCAGGTGGTGATCCGCAAGGATGTTGTTGCTCCCCAGCCGGAGCTTGCGGCAGCTGGGGTTTAGGCGAACTAGGGGTACGGTCAATCTTGTCCCTAGGGTTTTGAATCCCAAAGAGTTAAAAGCGTTCGCAGATCCCTTTATCTAGATCATTTTTTAAACCCGGTCGTAAGGCCGGGTTTTTTAGTGGCCTTGCTGTGGTGTTCGTATTACCAAAACCAAGCGTGAAATCACGTCCAGAATTAAAGCTTGGCAGCGCGTTGTTGCAGGGACCAGCGGTTGACTGGCCTGCCGAGCTGGGCTTCGGCATTCTGGTTTGATCTTGGGCTGGAACTGGAACAGGACCCGCCAGCACCGATAGGTTGGGCTAGTGATGTTCGAGCATCAAATGCGAACTACCCTGCAACTCGACGACGACGTTCTGGCTGCGGCCCGGGTTCTGGCCCGTCAGCAGCGCTGCAGCTTGGGGGCGGTGATCAGTGGTTTGGCGCGCCAGGCATTAGTCGAACCTGTGCCCCCCTCAAGCGACAGCAGGGCTACAGCCAACCATCGCAACGGCCTGCCCCTGCTGCCCTGGAATCCCCAAGGAGCACCAGTGGATCTGGTGCTGATTAATGGCCTGCGGGATGAGCTGCCATGAGTGTGGCCCTCCTGGATGTGAACGTGCTGATCGCCTTGCTTGACCGGCGCCACATCCATCACGAGCCGGCCCATGGCTGGTTTGCCTAAGCCCAAGCGGATGGCTGGGCCACCTGTCCCTTAAGTCAAAACGCGGTGCTGCGCATCTTGGGCCAGCCGCGCTACCCCAATAGTCCAGGTCCACCGGCGGTGGTGTTGCCGCTTCTGGCGGAACTGACCCGCCACCCCCAGCACGAGTTCTGGCCCGATGGCATTAGCCTGCTTGAGCAGCCTGAGATCGAAGGCTCCAGACTGCTCGAGGCGGGGCAACTGACGGATACCTACTTGCTCGCCTTGGCGGTGTCGCGCAATGGACGGTTGGTGAGCTTCGATCGACGACTCAATTGCGATGCTGTGAGCGGGGGACGGGTGGCCTTGTGGTTGATCAATGATTAACACCAACCCTGGGACGTTCGTTGCTAAACGATGGCATCAGAACTTAAATCGGAAGCCTCCGCCATAACCAACCTGATTGCCTGAGGAGAACGCTTCCACATTCACATTGGCATAGAGAGCTGTGGATTTACCCAGTACTAAATCAGCGCCCGCGGCAATAGAGAAGCCATTGACCCCGCGGTTTTGCCCCTGGGTGAGGAAGGACCCCGAACCAGAGGCTGGCATGGAGGCCGCAAGGGAACTGTTGCCGGTTTCAGAGGCGAGGGCATCCACCTGATAACCCAGGGCCAGTTTGGGAATGAGGCTGATGGATTTGGCCTTGTTGAGGGGGATGGGGCCTGAGGTGAGCTCCAGGCCGATGGTGCCCACCAGGCTGCTGGCGCGGTTCAGTCTCTGCGCTTCATCTGTTTTTCTCGTTAGGCGTTGGTTTGAGTGGCGTCGCCCCTTTCATTGCTTCTGGCTGAAGGGCCAATGGCTGGGTGGACTCCCATGGCCACTGCCCTGATAAGAGGATCTAGGCCATGGTTGGGGAGTAGAAGCGTTCCAATTTGAATTTCCCCTTTCTTGATTGCCAGCCCGGTATACCTGGCAGGTTGACTTCATGAGATTTTAGGCGCCATCCTTTAGAAGGCTTCGACCTCTCCAGGATCCCTGCCTGGCTTGCACAGGCGTCGGAATTGGCCCACCACCCCATCGCCGTAGCCCGCCCGCACGCTTTGCCAGGCCTTGCCATCCCCTTTGGCGTCATAGGTTTGGTCGGTGCAGTCGTAGTGCACTTGCAACAGTTTGGAGCTGCTGCTGCTTGGAATCACCCGGGGGGGGATGGTGGTACAGGTGGTGTAGGACGAGCCCGTTGGCTTGTTATTGGGACTGCCGTTGCCATTGTAGTTCCAGTTGGTCGTTGGGTTGTGGTTGTGATTTTGTCGCCGGCCGCCGTCTCCGTAGTTGTTGGTAACGCAGGTTGTTTTGCCTTGGATCACCCGCTCGGGTGTCACAAAGTTGAAGGGCAGTTCTCCCCAAACGTAGCGATGGCCTGGGATCTCCGCCTTGGCTGGGCCTAGGGCTAGCAGCAGCCAGGTTCCGCTCGTGACTAGGGCCGAAAGCCTTGGCAGCCGAACAGGCATGGGTTGGGGGCGGTACCTTTTCATCCCAATTATGATGGCATTGGGATTGACTTCGCTGCCTCGGCCTTCTTTTGGAGCGCTAAACACCGAGCCCGTGGGTGCTGCCGGGAGCTGGATTGCAATGGATGCGTTTGCGGCTACCTGGTTGGATGCTATAGCGTTGTCCCCGTCGCCATCAAGAGAGCGCCTAAGGAGACCTATTCAACAACTTCTTAGGGTCCTAGTGCTCTCCCGGAATTTGGCCGCAATCGCGGAGTTCTTCGATCCCAATGGGCCCTTCCCTTTCCCCATCATTGCCGGCCATTTATGCTGATTCTGTTTAAGATAGCTGCTATGAATTCGTGGTATTGGGCCTCGCTAGCGCCGGCTTGGCCTAGACAGTGTTCTTGGCCAGTGCTCCATCTGGTGACTGTCGCTTTGGTGGCCGCAGGTTTGCGGTTGGTCCAGGTTGACCCGGCCGCAGCCGCCGTTCCCCCCAGCCGGGTCGGCACCTGTTCCGAGTCGTTCGTGCTCTCCAAGCGTTTTCGCATGGTGCCCAGCCCGGGCGACCAGGACTACCAACGCACCACCGACCCCTTTGGTAAGGAGGTGATTATCAGTCTCACCAATGGCTTGCGTCTTTTTTCTGGTGAGGGTGATGATGACATCCTCTCAAGTGCTTTTGCGGCCGGCCATCGGGTGCGGGCTTGTTTGCAGTCCTTACCCCAGAACTGCCCCCCGGGGGATGACCGGGGCAAGCGTTATCGCTTTGTGGATCTGCAAACGGGGGCTCGGGCTGAGGGGGTGGACTCCTGGCACCTCTGCGGCGGCGCCTAAGATTGATCTAATCAGGCATTGTGGCTTGGTTGGCCCTGGCGGCTCAGCAGCCCGCCGCCTTGAATGCTTGCTGGCGCGATCAGCTTGGCTAGGCCAGGGCCTGCGAGTTTGTTTACTCCAATCCGAGGCTGCAATCTCGGTTGCCACATTGACGGGACATGCATGTGCAGTATGATACTAAGAGTGGATTAGCGCGACATTGAAATCTAATCTAGAGGTCTTTGAGCTAACGGTTTATCGCCGCGAGCCGGAGCAGGCCGCTAAGCAGCTTCAGGCGATTTTGGCCACCCTGGATTCTGCTGCAGGCATGATCGATGACCGCATCCATCCCCAGTCTCCGGACAATTCTTCGCTCGATACTTACCTCGACCATGTGATCCATCGCCTGGCGGCGGCAATCACCTCGTTGTTTTCCGATCCCGGCTTCCAGCTCAGTGCCCAAGGTTTCAGTGAATTGATGCGCTGGCAGCGGTGGATCTCGGCGATCTTTGGCGCCAGTGATTTTCACTCCACCGACCTTATCCTGGAAACCTTTAACTTGCCGCAGCTCGGCGACTCCCCCGAATACACCCTCAACCTTGAAGACCTGCCCAAATTCGCCTTCCTCTACTCCCCTGAATCACAGATTCCCCTCAATATTGATTTACTTTGGCAGCACTATCCGGAGATGGCCGTGTCCCTGGCGATGGTGCTGCTGTCACCACGTTTTCTAGGTACCGATTCTGCCCACCACAAGCGCAACCAACTCCTCCCCTGGCTCACCGATAAGCTCAACCAGTTGTCCCGTTTGGAGGCAATTCCCACCCAAACGTTGCATGATGTTTATATGCATTGTAGCTATGCCACCATTGGCGATCGCCATGCCATTAAGGGCTCGATCAATCGCTTGGTGCGGCAATGGATTGTGGAGCAAGGCATTGAGGATCTGCCGGTCCAGGCCTTGCCCATTGCTGCGCCCGCTGGCAAGCCGGTCGTCCTGGTGGTGTTGGAATGGTTTGGCAGCAACCATTCGATTTATCGCACCCATTCCAAAACGATTGAGGCGATGCGAGCCGATTTTCACGTGATTGGCCTGGGCTATGGCAAGTGTGTGGACCACTACGTGCGCCACGTGTTTGATCAGTTTGTTGAAGTTCCTGAAGTGGAGATGGGTCAGCAGCTGCAGCAGGTGCGTCAGCTCTGTGAACAGAACAACGTTGCAGTGATTTATATGGTGAGCATTGGCATGAGTCCGCTTAATATCTTTCTTTCCAATCTCAGGTTGGCACCGCTGCAAGCCACCAGCTGGGGCCATCCCGCCACCAGCAATTCTCCCTTTGTCGACTACTACATTGCCGAGCGCGATCTCGTGCCCGACCCAAGCCTATTCTCCGAGCAGCTCCTTTGGTTGGAGCCCGATGAAATGCCCTTCCGTATTACCGAAACGATGGCCAATGCCATGGCCCAGCGCCAGGCCATTCCCAGTAAGGGCGTGTTGCAGATCGCGATCTGCGCCTCAACGATGAAGCTCAACCCTGCTTTCCTGACCACATTGGTCCGAATTGTTCAGGCGGCTGAGGTGCCGGTGCATTTCCACTTCCTTGTCGCTGGCTGCATCGGCATTGTGTATCGACAGATCAGTAAAACTGTCGCTAGTTATCTTCCCGGTATTAGCAGCGTCTATCCCCAGCTGGGCTTTGATGCCTACATGCAAGTGATTGCCAATTGTGATCTAGCCCTCAACCCCTATCCATTTGGTAATTGCAATGGCATTGTCGATGTCTTGCTCAATGGCGTTGTTGGCGTGTGCATGCAGGGCCGCCACCTGTTTGAATCGATTGACCAGGCCCTCTACCGGCGCCTTGGCTTGCCGGACTGGTTGATCGCGTCTGATGAGGAGAGCTATATCAAGGCAGCCCTGCGTCTGATCGGCGACGAGGACTCGCGTCACCAGTTGGCAGCCCAATTCGGCACCATCGCAAGCGTCCAGGCCCTGCATCAAGGCCAAGACTCCCAACTGTCGGCCAAATTGTTGGCGAAGATCAGCTAGTCCCTCCATCGCTGGGTCAGTTCAACCCTCCCTCCTAGGGGTTGTCCCTCGGTTCGTGTCGCTTCGGCTCCCCGAACCCTGTTGGCACAGGCCTGCTTCGGGCTCGTGAGCACTGCCAGTTCCTGGCTTTCCCCTGTCAGGGACTGGCCGCTTGTCGCCTTAGACTGCTTTTCACATCGGCTCTTGCTGGCCTGTCCCGTTCGGGACTGGGCTGGGGCAAGGGTTGCTACCACCCCAAACCCCAGGCGGAGACAGCACTTTGGCGACCCACGAGATCTTCATGCCCGCCCTCAGCTCCACGATGACGGAGGGCAAGATCGTCGAGTGGCTCAAAAAACCCGGCGACCGGGTTGGCCGGGGTGAGTCGGTGTTGGTAGTGGAGTCCGATAAGGCCGATATGGATGTGGAGTCGTTTAACGAGGGCTTCCTGGCGGTGGTGTTGATGCCGGCCGGGGGTACGGCTCCGGTGGGCGAAACGATTGGCCTGATTGTGGAAACGGAGGCGGAAATCGCTGGCGTTCAGGCCCAGGCCCCCGCAGCCCCTGCCGCAGCTGCGGCCCCAACGCCGGTGGCGGCACCCGCGGCGGTTGCGCCCGTTGCCCCTGCACCTGGGGCGGCTGCAACTCCCGCGGCTGTTCCTGCGCCCGTGCCTGTCCCTGTGCCGGTTTCGGCTGCAGCTCCTGCCGATGGCAAGGTGATGGCTTCGCCCCGAGCCAAGAAGCTCGCCTCCCAGTTGGGTGTCGCCCTGGGGGCCCTGCGCGGCAGCGGTCCCAATGGCCGCATTCAGGGCGAAGACGTGCTTGCCGCCGCCGGCCAATCCGCCGGTATCCCCCGCGTGGCCGAGGGCACGGGCCCTGCCGTGGTGACGGCCTTCGGCAATGGCAATGGCAAGGGCGCTCCTGCGGCGGCGGCTCCGCTTGGTCAAACCTTTGGCCTTCCCGGTGAAACCACCGCCTTCAACACCCTGCAGCAGGCGGTGAACCGCAACATGGTGGCCAGCCTGGAGGTGCCCTGTTTCCACGTGGGCTACACAATCACCACCGACAAGCTGGATGCCTTCTACAAGCAGGTGAAGCCCAAGGGCGTCACGATGACAGCCCTGCTCGCCAAGGCGGTGGGTGTGGTGTTGGCCCGCCATCCCCAGGTGAATGCGGCCACCAGTCCTGCCGGGATGGCCTACCCGGTTGCGGTGAATGTGGCGGTGGCTGTGGCCATGGATGACGGAGGCCTTATTACCCCCGTGTTGGCCAACGCTGACACCACTGATCTGTATTCCCTCTCCCGTAACTGGGCCGATCTGGTTGCCCGTTCTCGTACCAAACAGCTCAAGCCTGAGGAATACAGCACGGGCACCTTCACCCTCTCGAACCTGGGCATGTTCGGTGTGGATCGCTTCGATGCGATCCTGCCCCCCGGTACGGGCGCGATTTTGGCGGTGGCGGCCTCCCGTCCCACGGTGGTGGCCAGCAAAGATGGGTCGATTTCTGTGAAGCCCCAGATGCAGGTGAATCTCACCTGTGACCACCGGGTGATCTACGGCGCCCACGGGGCGGCATTCCTGAAGGATCTGGCCCAGTTGATTGAAACCAATCCGGAGAGCTTGGCGATCTGATGTCAAAGTCTCCTTAGGGGCTTGTGATGGCGTGGGCTATGGCCTAAGTCTGGATTCGGAAAGAATCCATTTGACACTGATGCGCCCCAAGTTCTGGTTTCCTCGCCATCAGGCCCTACCCCTGCGCTTGGGCCTATTCGGAGTTTTGCTGCTGGTTGGTTCTGCAATAGGTCCGGCTGCCGCTAGGGATTTTGGCGGTGGTGGCGGCGGTGGCTTTCGGGGCGGCGGTGGCTTTGCTGATCGCAGTTTTGGCGGTGGTGGGGGTGGCAGTTATCGCTTCAGCGGCGGCGGCTCTGTCGCCCAGGCGCCGGAACGGATCTCTGAGCCCCGCGTGAGCGAGCCGGTTACTTCCTATAGCGCCCCCGCGCGGCTTGCCCCCAGCGAGGCCCGCCTCAGCCAGGGCTATGGCGGTTCCCATCCCCTCTATGGCGCTGGCTCCCGTACCCCCTGGACAGGGCACAACATTTCAGCGGAACAGTTCCGTTCCGGCCGCTATCCCGGAGGCGCCAATGATGCCTTTGGGCGCGGAGGATTGGGCCGCCAGGGTTGGCAAGGGGGCGACTTTGCTGGCCGGGGCGGCTTCAACGAGGCTAATTACAACCAGAATAATTTCTACAACCGCAACGTTGAGGGCTGGAATTCCCAGTGGACTAACGGCGGCTATTGGGGCAACCGGCCCTGGGGCTACGGCTGGTACAACTGGTCGCCCGATAGTTGGGGCTGGTGGGGCGGCAACTCCGCAGGCTGGGACCTGGCGGCCCTGGCCACCGGCGCTGTGATTACGGATCTGGTGGACCAGGCGTCAAACCAGCAATCGCCCGTGATTGATGTGCCCGATAGCAATTATCAGCTCAACTACGGCTCCGTCGACGGGGTGGGCAGCAGCGGTGCCAATTTCAGCTACGCGGTGGCACCACCCCCTGGCTCCCCCATCGGAATGGCCCCCATCAAAGGTGCGGCCAACTGTCAGGAGGGATTGCTGGATGGTCAAATTCCTTCAACGGCAGCCCAGGCCCAGCTGCTGAATGCCGCCTGCCAGGTGGCCTATGGCCCCGATCCCAAGGGCACTGCCCTGCCGGAGCAATCGGCCCTTTGGCCCCCATCCCCGGCCGTCAGCCATGGGCTCACCCTGTTGCTGGGTCTTGGCTTGGGCGTGGGCGGCTTTGCCCTGCTGAGCCGCCGCAAAGCCCAGGGTTGAGCGACTGTGGCGGCAGGCATGACCACCCACTTCAACGCTGGCGGCAGTCTTGGGGACCCCAGCGATGGCCTAGGCCAGGGGGGGCCAGAAGGCGGTTCTAGGAATGGAGCCAGCCCAGGCCAATCCGCAGGGTCGAGCGCTGAGGCCTTTGCTGGCCCCGGCGCAGCCTTTCCCTCCGATCCCGCCGATCAACGGCTCTCGAATTACGGCTTTGACCTGCCCGAGGCCGCCATTGCCCAGCGGCCGGTGGAACCCCGCCACGATGCCCGGCTGCTGGTGGTGCAGCCCCAGGCTGGGGCCCAGCACCGGCGTGTTTGGGATCTGGCGGAGGCCCTGCAGCCCGGCGACCTGCTGGTGGTGAACGACACGCGAGTGTTGCAGGCCCGGCTGGCGGCCCGTCGGGCCAGTGGGGGGGCTGTTGAGTTGTTGGTGCTCGAGCCCCAGGGGGAAGGGCGCTGGTGTTGCCTGGCCAAACCCGCCAAAAAGCTCCGCCCCGGCGACTGGCTCACGGTGGAGGCCCCCGGCCAGCCGCCCCTCGCTCTTCAAGTGCTGGCGCTCGATCCGTCCACGGGCGGGCGCCTGGTCCAGTTCCCTGCCGACTGCATCGATGCGGTGGCCCTAGAGCCCTTGCTGCTGCGCTATGGCGCCATCCCCCTGCCGCCCTACATCCACCAGCACAGCGCCAGCGATAGCGAGCGCTACCAGACCCGCTACGCCGCCCAGCCCGGGGCCGTGGCCGCGCCCACGGCAGGCTTGCACCTCAGTGATGCGCTACTGGCCGAATTGGAGGCCCGGGGCGTCGAGCTGGCCCGGGTCACCTTGCACGTGGGCCTCGGCACCTTTCGCCCGGTGGAAACGGAAGACCTCAGCCAGTTGCAGCTCCACAGCGAATGGGTGGAGGTGACCCCAGCCCTGGTGACGGCGGTGGCTGCCTGCCGGGCCCGGGGCGGCCGGGTGATCGCTGTGGGCACCACCAGCGTGCGCAGCCTCGAGGCGGTGGCCGCCCTCCACGGCGGCCAGCTCGCCCCCCACCGCGGCCCGGTGAACCTGGTGATTCAGCCGGGTTACCGCTTCGCGGTGGTGCAGGGCCTGCTCACCAATTTCCACCTGCCTAAGAGTTCCCTGTTGTTGCTTGTTAGCGCCCTCATTGGCCGAAAGCGCCTGCTCGATCTCTACGGCGAAGCCATCAGCGAGGGCTACCGCTTCTTTTCCTACGGCGATGCGATGTGGATCGATCCGGCGGCGGTGTTGGAATCAGCCAGGCCGCTTCGCTGAGGCTGTCAAAAGAGCGGGTTCGACGATCTTGCCAACAGAAATGCTCAATCGAACTGTTGAACTAATCCGTTGCGCTTAACCGATGAGCTAAACCGTGGAGTAAACCTTTCCCTTGCGCGGATTAGCTGAGCCGTTTCAGCCCTTCAAATTGGTCGAAGGCGCCATCATTGCTGGCCAGGATCAGATTCTCAGCCATGGCCTGGGCTGCCAGCAGGCGGTCGAAGGGGTCGCGATGATCCACCATGAAAAGGCCTGCCTGCCTGGCAACCTCAGCGTTAATCGGTAAGTCCTTGGCGCCCAGGCCATTGATCGCTTGCCGGTAGTTCTTCACCACCGCTTCGGCGTGATTCAAGCGGCCGATGCGCCATTTGGTGGCGATTTCCCAGGCCGAGGCAGCACTAACCCAAAGGTCATGGCGACTGTCTTCCAGGTGGTCGCGTAGGGAGGGCGAGAGTTTGGCGGGCTCCAGCACGGCCCAAAGCAGCACGTGGGTATCGAGAAGGAGTTTCATCCGGCCGACGGTTGGCAGAGGGTTCTCCGGCTGTTGGTCTGCATCTTGCAGTGGGGTGTCATGCGTCCTAGAAACCCCCAGGCGTCAGCTGCCCCAGGCGTTGAGTTCCGCCTCCGGCAGGGGTTCGAAGAAGCTCTCGTCCACAGACCCTTGCAGGAAGCCCAGTTTGCGGCGGGGTTCGGGCTCCAGGGGTAACAGTTGGGCGCAGGGGCGGCCGTTGCGGGCGATCACGATGCGTTCGCCGGCGGCGACCCGGGCCAGAAGGGCTGAAAGGTGGGTTTTGGCGTCCTGAATATTTACCCACTGATCGGTGGCCATGGGTCTTCCTGGTCTGGTCAGTCTGGTCAGACTAGATCGGTGGGCGGCGGATGGCACAAAAAAGCCCCCGGGTTGGCCGGGGGCTTGGGGGGTTGCCGTGGGTCGCGGTTCCTCGCCGGTTCAGGGCAGGACCATGGCGCTAGGGCGCCTGGGGATCAGGCAGCGGCCAGGTTGGCGGCAACGAAGTCCCAGTTCACCAGCTTGTCGAGGAAGGTGGTCATGTAATCGGGACGGCGGTTCTGGTAGTCCAGGTAGTAGGCGTGCTCCCACACATCCATGGTCAGCAGGGCCGTTTGGCCGTGGGCCAGGGGCAGGTCGGCGTTGGCGGTTTTGGTCACCTTGAGGGTGCCACCATCGAGCACCAACCAGGCCCAGCCACTACCGAACTGGGTGGCGCCGGCGGCTTTGAACGCCTCAACAAACTTGTCAAAACCACCGAAATCAGCGGCGATCTTGTCGGCTAGGGCACCCGTGGGGCTGCCGCCGCCACCGGGCTTGATGCCCTGCCAATAGAAGCTGTGGTTCCACACCTGGGCGGCGTTGTTGAACACGCCGGCCTTGCTGGCATCACCCGCCACGGCGGTGATGGTGTCTTCGAGGCTTTTGCCCTCGAGCTCGGTGCCAGCCACCAGGTTGTTGAGGTTGGTCACGTAGCCGGCGTGGTGCTTGCCGTGGTGAAACTCCAGGGTCTGGCGCGAGATATGGGGCTCGAGCGCATCGAGGCCGTAGGGCAGCGCGGGCAGCGTGTGAGCCATGGATGAGGGGAAAAAAGAGTGTCTTGTCCGACTAGCGACTGGGCGGCGGGTGCCAGCGAACTGGGCAGGCCGCCAACGCACGTGGCTATTGGCAGTCGGCTAGGCCCATCTTAACGATTCAGGCCGGACGTTCTGGTGGGGAAACCGCCTCAGCGGCCCACCTGGAGCAGTTCCACCTCAAACACCAGGGTGGCGTTCGGGGGGATCACGCCGCCGGCGCCCCGTTCGCCGTAGGCCAGGTCGGGGGGAATCACCAGCCTGCGCTTGCCGCCCACCTTCATGCCGGCCACGCCCTCATCCCAGCCCTTGATCACCCGGCCACCGCCGAGGGGGAAGGCGAAGGGACCCCGTCCGTAGCTGCTGTCAAATTCCTTGCCGCTGAGCAGGGTGCCGCGGTAGTTGACGCTCACGGTCTGGCCGGCCACGGCCTCGGCGCCGCTGCCGATCACCAGGTCGGTGATGCGCAGGCCCGTGTCGGTGGTGCGTTCCTTGGCGGCATCCATCGAGCCACCCAGGGCGGAGGCACCGGCCTGGGCCAGCTCGTCGTTGGCCGGGGTGGGGGAGTCGGGAGCCATGGTGAATAGCGAAGGATTGGAGTCGTCGGGATCCAGTTCCAGGCGGCCGGAGGGCACCGAAGCGCTGGAGGTGGCGGCGGGGGCGCTGAGGACGCCGGTGCTGGAGGGCCGGGGCGCCGCAGCCTGCACGGTGGACGGGGACACCAGCTGGCTGACCAAGGCCAGCAGCAGGCAGGCCACGCAGACCGCCGAGCTGATCAGGATGTCGCGCATGGGGAGGCAGCTCCACACCAGTGGCGCGATTCTGCCAGGGGCCCTCCTGGGGCCCCGGTCTTGGCTTCAGGGGCCTGGGCCGCGGGGCTCCGGTCCCTAGTTGGGCGGCCCATCGGCATCGCTCACCTGGGGGAGCGGATCGCTGGCACTGCGTTGTTGGCGCAGGGTCTGCTCCAGCCGGTCGATGCGGCCGCGCAGTTCATCCAGTTCCCGTTGCCGGGCCAGGCCCAGGTCCTGCAGGAAGTTGTCGATGTTGCGCTCCATCTTGCGGCCGGTCTGCTGCTCCAGTTCCGGGTTTTCGCCCCTGAGGCTGGCCATCACCTCATCCACCAGCCGGCTGGCCTCGCTTGGATCGAGACGGCCGCTGCTCACCCAGGCCTGGGTCACAAGCCGCAAACGGTCGGCCACTAGGGAGGTGGTGCCCAGGCCGCGCAGCAACAGCTGTTGGAGCGGATTGGCGGGATCCATGGTCATGGGGCCGATCGCGGGTGCTACTGACCCTGGCGCTTCCTAGGGTCCATGGCCATGGCAGAGAACCGGCATTTTCAGTGGCAGCACCCCCTGCTGGTGGGTGCCCTGGCGGGGCTGCTGGCGGGCCTGGCCCTGCCGCCCCAGGGCTGGCCGCCCCTGCTCTGGCTGGCCCTGGTGCCCCTCTGGGGCCTGGGGCCCCTGGCTGCCGGAGCGGGCGCCGGCGTCGCCGTGCTGGTGAGCCATCGCTGGCTGCTGTGGCTCCATCCCCTCGATTGGGTGGGCGTGCCGGGGCCGCTGAGTCTGCCCCTTTGCTTCGCCCTTTGGGGGGCTTGTGGCCTGCTCGCCAGCCTGCTGGTGGCCAGTTGGCGCTCCCTGATCGGTCGGCTGGGGCCCGAGCGTCTGGCCACGGCCCTGGTGGGTGCCGCCCTCTGGGGCCTGGTGGAAGTGGCCCTGGCCCGGGGTCCCTTGTTTTGGCTGGGCCTCGGCTCGGCGGCCTTGCCAGGGGACCGGCCCCTGGCAGGACTGGCCGTGGTGATCGGGGCGGGCGGCTTGGCGGCGGTGCAGCTGCTGTTCGGCTGGGGGCTGTGGCGGGTGCTGGTAGCGCTCCGTTCGGGCTGGGGCCCTTGGCGGCGGCTTGCGCTGCTTTGGTTCGCCGCCGTTCTGGTCGGGCACGGCTTGGGTTGGAGCCTGCTGGCGGCCGAATCCCCCGCCAGCGGCAAGGCCACGTCGCTCTTGCTGCTGCAGCCGGCGATTCCCACCCGCCACAAATTTGAGTTTGGCCAACAGCAACGGCTACTCCAGCGCCTGGCCGCCGCCCAGCAGGAGGCCAGCGAGAGGGGCGCGCAGGCGGTGCTCTTGCCGGAGGGTTCCCTAGCCCTGGGCCAGGGCCTGCCCTTGCAGGCGCCGGTGGAGGTGCTCAGTGGCGGCTTCCGCCTCAACGGCTCCGACCACCGCAGCAGCCTGTTGCGCTTTGCCCCGGACCGGATCGAGCCGGCGGGCTGGGTGGATAAACATCGGCTCGTTCCCCTGGGCGAATGGGTGCCCCTGGCGGGCCTGTTGGAGTGGAGTGGTCTGTCGGCGGTGGGGGGGCTTACCCCGGGCAGCCCGTCGCGGCTGTTGCCCCGTCCCCTAGGGGCCATCGGCGTGGCGATTTGTTATGAGATCGCCGACGGCCATGGCCTGGCCGCCGCTAGCCGTGACGGGGCCCAGTGGTTGCTCGCCAGCGCCAACCTCGACCCCTATCCCTTGCTTTTACAGCAACAGTTTTCAGCCCTGGCCCAGCTGCGGGCGATCGAAACGGGCCGCTGGCTGGTGAGTGTGGCCAACACGGGTCCCAGCATGGTGGTGAGTCACCAAGGAATCGTGCAATCCTCCCTGCCCTCGGGACGTTCCAGCACGGGACTGGTTCAGGTGCGCCAGCGGTTTGGTTCCACCCCCTACGCCCGTTGGGGGGAATGGCCCCTGGTGGCGCTTGGCTTTGGGGGCTTGGCCTGGCGAACGCGGCGGAACCCGTTCCAGCGCTAGGGGTTCTTGGCCGGGCTGGTGCCATTGTTTTGATGGGAGAACGCCTGCTGACTGGCCCTCGGAGTGGGTCCTGGTTGGAATGGGTTTGCATTCAATTTTTTTTTGAAATGATCGCCACCAATCAATCTTTTTGGGCGCGTTCTTTTGACTGTTCCGGCTCTACTAATCCAGGCCGTAGATTGGTCCGCGATTCTAGGTATCATTATTGTTGACCCTGTCTTCTTTCTGATTGCCTCTAGGATTTCAAGGAAATGCGTTCAGGGTAAGGCTTCATTGTGGGCCATGGTTGATGCTAATTTGTTGACATTGGCATGCCAGGTGAATGCTTGGGAGCGCTTGAGGGATGCTTCCGCCATGGCAGCCATTTCGTTGCGGTTATTATTGAGATGGATCAGGGCGTTCGCCAAGGCCGATGGCGAATTGGGCGCGATCACCAGACCTGTTTTGCCATCCTCAACCAGGAAGCCAATGCCGCCCACATTGGTTCCCACCACCGGCCGGCCGCAGGCCATCGCCTCAAGCACAACCGTGGGTAGGGCTTCATCGCGCGATGGCACAACCACGAGGTGGCAGTCTGCATAGTATTTTGCCAGGTTATTTCTGGGCTGGGATTGAAGGATTTTTACGGACATATTTAGACCGTTTTGTGCAACAAAGTTCTCTATTGTTTCATGGTCTGCTGGCCGGCCAATCCCAATGATAGTAAGTGACAGGTTAATGTTCTTTTGCCGCAGTAGGTTCATGGATTCCAGTAAAATATCTACCCCTTTGACCGGATTTAGCCTGCCTATAAAGATCAATTTTAGGGGATGGCTTTTCCAGTGGTCGATCTCCGGTAGACCTGGATGAATCAGGCCTATTTCGCTTGGATGAATGCCATTTGGAATCAGGATGATTTGATTGCTGGCTACCCCATGGGCTTGGATTCGTTCGGCCATCACGGGCGAAAGGGCCACATTCATGGCTGCTAATCGGTGGGCCTTTCGGGTGGTGAGGCGATAGAGCCACGTGATGGCGGGGTCATAGCTGCCGGGCGGGCGATGAAAGATATCTCCATGGCTCACCATGACCAACTTCACGCGGGGACCGAAGTACCAGCCCACAGCTGTTGCCATCGGATGGCTATGGCAAATTACCGTTATCGGCGTTTTGGGCTGCCCATGGATTGCATCAACAGTCGCCTTGATGGCACTGAAGATCCAGATCAGCTGTCCTGGGAGATGGGCAAAGCGACGCAGGATAAGCAGTTTTGGCGAGGGCAGGATTCGTGCCTGGAGGCAGCTGCCGTAGGACGCCATCTGTTGCTCTCTTTGCTTGCTTAGGCCATCGCTCACTAGGTAGACGGGTTGATCACTGCATAGGCCGATGGCCTGTTGCCATGCAACATTGGCTACGGCCCCTTCCTCCGCCATGCCCTCACAAATAATAAAGACCGTCACGTTGGGACCCCAGAGGGAGGCCACCGATGTTGCGGTTTGCCGACACTGCTAATCGGTCTAATCACTTTGGGGGTCTTCATCGCCGAATCGATCTCAAGACCCAGGTGGCAGCCTTGTTTGGCAATGATGAGAACTGCGTTGTTGGCGGCGGCCCCAGCTTGGCGCGGATCGCTTGGATCGGCTTTCGGCCTGGTTCGCTGGCTGCATCGTTGCGATTGATCGCAAGCGAGCGTTGTCGAAAGTCCCCAGGCTTGATCATAAAGAGTAGGGGTCAGTGGGATTAGCTTTAGCTTCGACCCTCATCTCTAGGGGATGGGACCCAGATCTGATCACACTGCTACAGATCTAGGGCAAGCCTGCTGCCCAATGCGGCAGAGCAATCATTCGCCTGGTTAGCCAGGGCAAGCTTCCCCATGGCAAAGGGCAAGGGTCTGTTGGGCACAGAGGATTTCTGCGGCCATTCCTCCTGCCTGGGCCATCTATTTCATTCAGCCGCTGGCCTGGGGTGCCTGAAGGCCATGGCATGGGCTAGCAGCGTCCATTGGCATTGCCTCAATTGCTGAGCGCTTGTCATCTCGCCTTTCTGGGTTGCCTGGCTTGGCGAGCAAATAGGGATGGCGTTTGAGGTCTTCCTGGGTTAACGATCCCCTTGGCGTCAACTCCTAGACCCCTGTGCCAAGAGGGTTCGGTTGGACGATCTGGACCCGTAGTCTCCTTTGCTGGCTCGAGCTAGGACCCATCGGCCATGGGTGTATTGAGGCCACTTTGCTGTTGCCAGGCTTCCTCGGCTTTAGTGGCTAGCGGGTTGATCACAGCCCATGCAATACCAGAAACTAAGAATTAGGTTAGCTCAGATAGAATTAAGAATTGAACACTATCTAACTTTTTAAGGGAACAGGCCAAAAGTTCCATGTCGAAATTATATGAGCTGACAGAATAAAAAATGGAGCCAAGCGGATTCGAACCGCTGACCCCCTGCATGCCATGCAGGTGCTCTACCAGCTGAGCTATGGCCCCATTGGTGCGTTGGCTTTCCCAGATCCTGGTGGTCTGGTTGGGCTCGGAAGCCCTGGTTCACCGCTTTGGAAGCTTACACCGCAGGGGGTGCCGCCCCTCAGAGCTGGCGCCAGACGGCCACAAGCTTGCCCTGGATGGTGAGCTGCTCCGCATCCACCAGGATCGGTGCGTAGTTGGGGTTGGCGGCCTCCAGGCGCACCTGGGCTCCCTGGCGATGGAAATGCTTGAGGGTGGTGCCGCTCCCGGGCACCAGGGCGCTCACGATGGTGCCCTCCTTGAGCCTGAGGGGATCGGGCACCGGCTCGAGCAGCACCACGTCGCCATCGGCGATATGGGCCTCCACCATCGAATCGCCATTCACGGTGAGGGCAAACAGGCCGCGGGTTTCCAGCACCGGAGCCAGGTCCAGCCGCTCCTGGACGTCATCGAAGGTGTCAATCAGGCCGCCAGCTGCCACGGCCCCGAGCAGGGGGATGCCCGCCGCAGGGCCGCCGAGGAGCTGGAGGGTGCGGGCCTGGCCTTCCTGCCAGGTGAGCCAGCCCTTCTGCTGCAGGTGGCGCAACCGGCTTTGGACCGGGGCCGGCGACCGCAGCCCCATGGCCTCCATCATCTGGCGAATCGAAGGGCTGTGGCGATGGCTGCCGATGTAGTCCGCTAGCCAGTCATAGAGCTCCTGCTGGGCGGGGGTGAGCTCCTCGCCTTCACCGGCCAGTCCAGGGACCGTTCCCCCTGGGCTACGGCTGGCATGGGCTGGGCGGCCTAGGCCGGCCTGGGGAGCGGAGCTGGACAGGCTGGCGCGGGGGGACCTGGTAATCACCGGCAATACGGATGAACCACTGCCCCATTGATGTCATGGCGGCGACAATTTGTCCAGTGCTGTAGGCCAAGGGATGGCAGGCTACGCAGGCTCCAATAAGGTTCTGGGTTGCCCCGGGCCCTTGGGCCGCCGCTCTGGCCGAGGGTTCAGGCGCCCAGGAGGGCAGCCAGCAAGGCCTGTTGGGCATGCAGGCGATTCTCAGCCTGGTCAAACACCCGGCTGGCCGTGCCTTCGATCGCGCCGGCGCTGATCTCTTCGCCCCGGTGGGCCGGCAGGCAGTGCAGCACGATGGCGCGGCTATCGGCTTCGGCCAGGAGCGCCTCGTCTAGGCACCAGCCGGCAAAGGCCTGTTCCCGTTCCAGCTGTTCCTGTTCCTGGCCCATCGAAGCCCAAACATCGGTGTAGAGGGCATGGGCGCCGCGCACCGCGGCGATCGGGTCGTGCACCACCTCGATGCTGCAGCCTGCCGGAGCTAGGGAGCGGGCTTGCTCCACCAACTCCCGGATCGGCTCAAAGCCCCTGGGGCAGCCGATGCGCACGCTGACCCCCAGCAGGGCGCCACTGAGCAGCAGGGAGTGGGCCACGTTGTTGCCATCGCCCACGTAGGCCAGGGTCAGGCCCGCCAGCTGGCCGAATTCTTCCTTCAGGGTCTGGTAATCGGCCAGGGCCTGGCAGGGGTGCTCCAGGTCGGTGAGGGCATTGACGATCGGGATCGAGGCCCAGTGGGCGTACTCCTCAAGTTCGGCCTGGGCGAAGGTGCGAATCGCCAGGGCATCCACATACCGGCTCAGCACCCGGGCCGTATCGGCCACGGGTTCGCCCCGGCCCACCTGGGTCACTTGGGGGTTGAGGTCAAGGGTCTGGCCGCCGAGCCGGGCCATGGCCACGGTGAAGCTCACCCGGGTGCGGGTGGAGGCCTTGCTGAAGATCAGCCCTAACACCTTGCCGCCCAGGTCCACCTGGCAGCGGCTCGCCTTGAGGTCCGTTGCCAGCTGGATCAGGGCCCGGGTCTCGGCCCCGCTGAGATCCGCTGAGGAGAGCAGATCCCGGCCGGCCAAGGCTGCCAGATCGGGATAGGAACTGAGCTGGGAGCCCATGGGCCCATTCTAAAGATCCCTTGTAAGCGAAAACCCGGCGACCTGTCTAGGCAAAGCCTTGGGATCGGTCCCAGTGATCCTTCGCTGCGATCGGCCGGCGCGAACCTGGTGCACCTGCCCGGCGGGGGGGGGGTGGCAAAAGAGATGCCTCCCTGGAGTGTGAGTTGGAGAGAATTCGTTTTTGACAGCCGTCTGCATCGAGAGCGCTTTGGATTTTTCGTGGCCGGCAACCCGTGATGACTAGGTTGGACCAAGCCATCCCGGCTAATCCTGGATCATCCCCACTGCCTGGCGAAGGCAACTAAGGCCACTGGAGCGGCGTCTGCCCGTTGAGGCTTGATTCAGTGGTGACTTGACAGCTAAGGCTATGGCGCAAAGAGTTTGAATTGTCTTGGTGGTCGCCTTAGTCCTGTCGATCATGTCCCCTCTCCTTCGCCGCTGAAGCTTGATGGCTACCTAGGCCTTCCATGCTGGTGGCTAGTCGTCTGAATCGGGGATAGCTTCCCCGCCTGAATCGCCCTGTTGAGGCTCGTCCAGGGCTCCCGGATCCTTGACTGGTGCTTGCTTCCGCCAGGAGCTCTAGTAGGGTCAAACCGCCCTAGCCATGCCATTTGGTCTGGAAATAATGCGTATTCCAAGGCCATCATCCCTGCTGGCGTTCTTGCTGATTGGTGCTTTGCAGGGCTGTATTTTGGCGCCCAAGCTGCGTCTGCATGGCCCCTCGGCCAAGGCGCCCGAGACCCAGGTGGCCACGCCGCCGGTGGTCGCTGAAGGCTCTAAGGACTGGCAGCCCGGCGATGATTTTCGTGATGATCAATGCAAGTCTGATAAGGATGACGGAGGGGATTCGGTGCAAGTCTGTCGTGCCCAGTATGGGCAGGACAAAACCTATTTGGCCGTGTATTGGGATGATGGCAAGGCAAGCATTGTGGGCTCCTGTGCCACGCGAGATGAAATCGTGGTGGAGGGTTTAGAGAAGGACAAGGCCCAAACCTGGATTGACTATTACTGCAAGTGAGTTTGATTACCTGCTTTCGCCCCTTGTTGGGGCTGGGACGTTGGGTTGCTCCCTATTAATGGATTTCCTACAATGACCTTGGCCCCAAATATCTCCAGTGAAGCGTTCCTGAGGCGTCGCCTTCAGGCGCGACCATTTGTTTGGATGGCGCTCTTCATCGGCATCCCCTGTTTTGCCGTGCCCGGCTACGCCATTTATTGTCGCTCATGGCGGCCAATCCTGAATTGGATCGCAGCATTTGTAGCGGCATTTGCCATTTCTGCTCTCATCTATTTTGGCTGCGAATCGGTTGGGTACGCCTATGAAGACTCCTGGGCAGAAGGTCTAGTAACGCCGCTGATTTACGGTTTGGCCTCTGGCTTGGCTGGCCTGCAGGCGGCCCGCCAGCTGCGGTTGGATGCCAAATCCCGCGAGCCGGGCTCCGTTGATTCCGCTTCGGTGCAGCCAGCTGCCCCGGGGCCGGCCCGCAGCTGGCGGGGGCTTGGCCTGGCCTCCTTTGTGGTTGTTGTGCTGCCGATTAGCTGCTATGGGGCCTATCGCATCGCCGAGGATCGAACGATCATGCAGAACCCCATATTGGCATCGGTTGAGTCCACCAGCACCAAGGTGCTAATTAAGCATTCTGGTTGTGATGATACCTATGGTTACTACGATTTAGACTCCAATCAACTGGTGATTTGTACGGCGATTCACGGCAACACGTGGGACACCTCAAAGGAGTCAACCATTCGCCATGAGGCCTGGCATTTGGTGCAAGCTTGTGTGGCTGGTCGGGATAATGAGGGGCGGTTGGTGGATTTCGCTGTGGTTGACCATCCTGCCCTGATTGATAAAAGTCTGGATGCAGAGATAGAGGCCACCGTGAATGGCTATCCCGAGGAGCAGCATTTGACCGAGCGGGAGGCCCGGTTGGCCGAGCTGTACCTAACGGACAAGCAGGTGATCGATGGCTTGGTAGAGCATTGTGGCGCCCACTAACGCTAGTGTTCTTGGCAAAGGGGGCATGGCCCACGTGGAGCCGGAGTGGAGAAGTTTTGAGGGGTCTCCCGAGTAAGGCCCCCTCAAGACTGGTTGGAACTTGCCTAGGGCAAGTTGGTTTTAAACCCTGCAGGGTTAGGCGGCTGCCTCCTGGGGCATGACACTGGAGGCCAGCAAACCCTTGAGGTCATCCCCTTCGATCACCTCCTTTTCGAGGATCTTTTCGGCGATGCTTTCCAGCAGCTCCCTGTTGCCGCGCAGGATCGCCAGGGCCCGGTCGTGGGCCCGGTCCACCAGGTGGCGCACCTCCTTGTCAATGGCCTGGGCCGTGGCATCGCTCACCACCCGGCGCGGGTTGCTGGGGCCGCCGAGGAAGCGGCTACCGCCCTGCTTGTCGTAGGCCAGGGGGCCAAGGGTATCGCTCATGCCGTAGGTGCCCACCATCTGTTCGGCGATGTCGGTGGCCCGCTGCAGGTCGTTGGCGGCGCCGGTGGTGATCGAGCCAAATACCAGTTCCTCGGCCGAGCGGCCGCCCAGCAGGGTGGCGATTTGGCCTTCCAGGTCCTGCTTGGAATTCAGGAATCGCTCCTCGGTGGGCAGTTGCAGGGTGTAACCCAGGGCGCTCATGCCCCGGGGCACGATCGAAATTTTCGCCACCTTGCTGCCGCCGGGCATCAGATGTCCCACGATGGCGTGGCCGACCTCGTGATAAGCCACCACTTTCTTTTCATCGGGCTGTAAGACCCGGCTCTTTTTCTCCAGGCCCGCCACCACCCGTTCAATTGCTTCGTTGAGGTCGCCCTGCAACACGGAGGTGCGTTTGGCCCGGGCGGCCAGCAGCGCCGCCTCATTCACCAAGTTGGCCAGGTCGGCGCCGGCAAAACCACTGGTGGCCTGGGCGATGCGATCGAGATCAACGCCTTCAGATAGCTTCACCTTCTTGGCGTAGATGTCCAAAATTGTGCGACGGCCGGAAAGGTCGGGCCGATCCACCAGCACCTGGCGATCGAAGCGGCCCGGACGCAACAGAGCGGCATCGAGGGTTTCGGGCTGGTTGGTGGCGGCGAGCACGATCACGGGCTTGTCCTTAGAGGCAAAGCCATCCATCTCGGTGAGCAGCTGGTTGAGGGTTTGCTCCCGTTCATCGTTACCGCCAACCACACCCATGGAGCCTGAGCGGCTCTTGCCAATGGCGTCGAGTTCGTCGATAAAGATGATGCAAGGGGCCTTTTGTTTGGCCTGCTCAAACAGATCGCGCACCCGGGCCGCACCCGCGCCCACAAACAGCTCAACAAATTCCGAGCCTGAAATAATGAAGAAGGGCACGCCTGCTTCTCCGGCCACGGCCTTGGAGAGCAGGGTTTTGCCGGTGCCAGGAGGGCCGACCAGGAGCACGCCCTTGGGGATACGGGCGCCGATGGCCGTATAGCGCTCAGGGGTTTTGAGGAAATCAACGATTTCAGTTAGTTCGTCCTTGGCCTCATCCACGCCGGCCACATCGGCGAACGTGACCCTGGATTCCTCGTCGGGCACATAGACCCGGGCCTTCGACTTGGTGAAGCTCAATGCCCCCTGGGCTCCGCCCATGGAGCGGCGAGCAAAGAACTGCAGCACCAAAATGAAGATCAGCGGAGGCACCACCCAGCTCAGGGCCGTGGTGATGAAGCTGGGGCGCTTCGGCGGAGCAGCGGCGAATTCAACGCCATGCTGCTCAAGCCGCTGGGGCAGCTCCATGTCGAAGATCGGCGTGGTGGCCAACACCGCAGGGGCGCCTTCCTCGGCGTTGTTGAGCTCGTAGCGAATCTGGTCCTGGGTGATGAAGGCCCGTTTCACGGCGCCGTCATCCACCTGGTTGATGAACAGGGAGTAGGGAACCCTTGGTACCTGCTGGTTCGCCTGGATCGGCAGGAAGCTGCTCACCAGCAGCAACACGCCGAAACCGATCAAAACCAGGTTGATGATCCCGAAACGCCGGTTCGGGGGGGTGTCGTCCTGACGGATGGCCATGGGGCGAATGGGCGAAAGGCGGGTCGTTGGGCCCAAACTAGGTGGCCCGTCCCCCGGCGGAGCCCCCCTGGAAGGGTGAGAACCGAACGGCAGCCCTGGCGGGCGATCGCGAGGTCTGGATCCGGGTATGCCCCCGCTCGAGACTGGTCCAACCATGTGTGGTCGCTTCAGCCTCAGCATCCCCATCGGTACCCTGGGCCGCCAGCTGGGGGTATCCCTGCCGCCGGGCCTGGAGCTGCACTACGCCCCGCGCAACCTGGTCGCACCAGGGGAACCGGTGTTGGCCCTGCGCCAGGAGCATGGCCGGCCGGAGGCGGCGCTGATGCTCTGGGGCCTGCTGCCGGAATGGAGCAAGGATGCCCTCTCGGCCCACCGTCCGTTCAACGCCCGTGGCGAAACCGTGCCCCAGAAGGCCAGCTTCCGCGGCCCCTGGCGCCATCGCCGCTGCCTGTTACCCGCCGATGGTTTTTACGAAAAGGGGCGCCTGATCCGCCGCAGCGATGGCGCCCCCTTTTGGTTGGCGGGCCTGTGGGACCGCTGGATCGGCCCCGACGGCAGTGAGGTGGAGAGCTGCTGTGTGATCACCACCGCCGCCAATGGTCTGATCCGACCCCTGCATGACCGCATGCCGGTGCTGCTGCCCGATGGCCTGGAGCAGGCCTGGTTAGCCCCCGCCGATGGCCCCGGCCTGCGGGCCCTAGAGCCGCTCCTTGAGGGTTGGGATTCGGTTGGCTGGGAGATCCAACCGCCCTTGCGGCCGCCAGTCATCCAGGCCGCTGGTGCCCAGCTGCCCCTGTTCGACTAGCTGGGTGCCTTTAGCGGGTGCCCCTGATGGCCCCCATGGTTGGGTCTTTCGGACGGGTTGGTGATGCCCCCAGGCTCTTTTGAGAACCCTTTGCCTGGTCTGCTGCAATCCAGCCCGGTTAAGGACCTGCGGCTCGCGGCCCCCTCGGTCACAATCAGCGCCAATGGGATAGGGGGACCGTTGCCGTCAGAGTTAAGCGGGGTGATGCGGCGCCATCGCTGCTATTCCCAATTGCTAGCCATCTGTCTGGCGGTGATGGTCACCTTTGCCCTGCCCAAGGGACTGGGCTGGATCGGCCTGGTGGGCTACAATTTGTTGCCGCTGGTGATCATTCGCGGCTTGGGCGAACCGTTTGGCCGGCGCCCCTTTGGCCGGGTGCCCCATCGCCTGTTTCGGCTACTGGGGATTGCGGCGTTCCTCTCCTCGTTGGTCTGGACCCTGACCCCGGTTTACATGCGGGGTACGGGCGTGCCGATGTTGGTGCTGTGGGGTGGCTTTGTGGGTTGGAGCAGCCTGCGGCTGATTCGGGGATTGGCCCAGGAACCGGAGGTGAGTGAAAGGGTGTTGATGGGGGCCCTGGCTGGCTACCTGCTGGTGGGCCTGACCGCCGGCCTGTTGTTTAGTGCCTTGGAAACGGTGGTGCCTGGCAGCTTTACTAGTGCCAACGGCTCCGGCGCGGCGATCATCCTGGCGCCAGGGGCGGAGGATGTGTTCAGTTCGGTGTGGAAAATCAATTTCATGCGCCTCAACTATTTCGCCTTTGTATGCCTCACGACCGTCGGCTTTGGTGACATCGTTCCACTGACGCCCCAGGCCCAGATGTTCAGCGTGGCGGTGTCCTTAATTGGCACCACCTATTTGGCCCTGGTGATGGGAGTGCTGATTAGTCGCTATCGGGGCATGCGCGGGGATTAATCTGCTTTTACTCACTGGCTACCGGAATTGTCAGGCGTGATGCCTCGCCTGGTGCCAGGCCCAGGCGTGCTGCAGGATCACCTCTAGCTGGGGATAGCGGGGCAGCCAGCCCAGTTCTCGACGGGCCTTTTCGGCGCCAGCCACGAGCTGGGCCGGGTCACCGGGGCGGCGGGGGGCCACATGGGCCAGCAGGCCCCGGCCGGTCACGGCCTTGGCGGCTTCAATCACCTGTTGCACCGAATAGCCGGTGCCGTTGCCGAGGTTGTAGACGAGCGGTTCGGTCTGGGGGGCCTGGTTGAGGAGGCGGC
>Ga0310098_1000059_pt1 | contig 26102 bp, 63 predicted proteins | sample LakMicMIDCLREDC7_FD_194453 | JGI IMG/M metagenome (GOLD analysis project Ga0310098, IMG submission 194453) | Enriched freshwater cyanobacterial communities from Lake Michigan, Michigan, United States - MI23.DCL.RED.C7 | ecosystem: Environmental > Aquatic > Freshwater > Lake | place: USA...
ACCGAAGACAGCTTGCTCGACGTTGAGGCAGGACCCCTTCACAGGATAGAAGTCGGGGGCCTCCACGCTGTGGACTCCAGGACACTTTTCGAGGTCTTTAATGATCGCTGAAGACCTGCCGAGGCCGCCTTCGGCTTTCCCAGCCTTGAAGTACTTTTGGCCCATGTATGAGAACCTGATCAGGTATACATGGGGCAGATCGTAGGGATTTACGGTTGTTTTCATGGGTCTTCCCCTTGTGTCTTTTTATTATAACACTTAAACCTGGGTTCCCACAATATCCTAGAGGTGTGGAGAACCGTACCTGGGGGTGTGGGCTCCCTACTCTTCCACCCCAAAGTCCTCGGCGTACATCAGTAGGTCTGTCATCTCCAGCTGGATTAATTCGTCAAATGTGGTGTCCCAAACCAGGTTCCTGAGGGTCTTCTCGTCGTAAGAGTCCACAATAGCGCTGCAAATCTTTTCAACGATATCCGTGTGTCCTAGATCGTCAGTCATTGTGCGTCATCCCTCAATCGTTGGTAGACAGTGTTAATGGGGATCTCTCCCTCGACGTAAGACTCGTACAACCCCAGCTCACGGATAAGATCCAAGTCATCTTCAGGGAGGATACCTTCTATGAACTCCTCTCTAGATTCCTTTGGTGTCACAACTTGCCCCCCACAGTTCCCTCGTGTAAAGCGGTATCGATAAAACCCTCTTGGAGACCTTTTAGGTAGAACCGGGTGGAGTTGATGCAGGACTCTTCGGTGAGAGAGGTAACGAGTTCTTTTCCTTGGGCGTCGTAGGAACGCCAGGTACCCCAGCTTGCTTTGTCGACAGTGAAGGCTCCGTCGATGAGAGTCGTGTGCTCAGTGTCGAGCTTTACCTCTTTGGTCTTAGTTTTCGCCATCGGTGGGGAGTCGGTTGGAGAGTTCTTGAGCCATCGCACGAAGCGATGGAACATTGAGAGTCTCAATTTGGTTGGCGTCCATGGCATCAGCCACTTCGGTCAGGTAGGTCACGATAGCCCGCAGGCACTCGAACTCCACCGCCCTCTGGACTGCTTCTTCTTGAGCCTCGGAAGGCTGCTCGTTGATATACGAAAGGTCAAGTGTCATTGGTTTAATCGTGTTGGCGCCACTCGTCGTCCTGGTTACGCATGAACCAGTTGGCGAGGTCGATTGGGTCTTGTGGTCCCATAAGGTGGTTTTGGGGGTCCGGGTCACCGAGGTCGAGTGCGTTGAGCAGATCGTCCATGGAACCCGGCTCAGGCTCCCCCTGGGCGGAAATCCTCCGCGCTTGGCTTAGCATACGAGCAGCAACTCGGTTGTGGTCAGCCCATTTCTGTGACCAAGTTATCTCTTCAAAAGTGACGCTAAGACCACCCTTGATACGGGCGCAGATGTCTTCGAGTCGAAGCCTGGTGTCAGTTGATAACATTCTGCCTCTTCAGTTGATAGGTTTTACCTTAGGTCGGCTGCTCTTGGCGTTGGGTGTAAACGTAGGGCTTGAGGGCTTCCAATAGACCATCACATAGTTTGTAATCTTCAGAGTCTTCATGGACTCGTTTCAGCTGATAGTCGCGGACTGCGCGGTAGACAATGCGTGCCTCGTCAAAGTCAATCGCGAGGTTGACGCCCACCAAATCCTCCGAGGTCGGGTCGTTCATCTTTGTGTGTGAGTAGTTGGGCAACGAGTGAGTAGGTGGCTATGCCGATGCAGTAGCCGAGGAAGAAAGTGGTTATCATTCTTCCACAGCCTCAAAGTCAAACCACTCGCTAAGTTCGAGCATTACTCCACTGACGATGTTGTCGAGAATAGCATCCTCGCCTGGGTCATCGGTGTGCTTGAAAGCTCGTCGATATCCGCGAGCCACGCCATCCTCGACGCATCTTTCCATTAGGTTGTAAGTTTTTGGTTTCATTGATGTGGTAACGGAGGTGGTGTGGGTGCTTGTGCTGAGCCTGACTGAGTGGGGTCAGGAGCTACCACAAGGGTTGCCGCAGGGGGCAATACAACCGGTGGAGGCTGTGTCAGAGGGGGCAACTGTTTGAGCTGAGTTTGCAGCTCCTCTATTTTAGCCTCCTGCTCGGCTTTGTACTCTTGGTGGTTCTCAAAGGTTCGGTACGCGGTTACAGCCGTGACAGCGATAGTGCCCAGGGCGGCAACAGTCGATATGGTGGACTGGAAACGGCTCATGTTAATAAACGTCGTTGGGCTCGATATCGTAGTGCCAGGTATAGGGTTGTTCTTCGTCGAATAGCAGACACATGCAGAGGTCTGCCAGGTCTTCAATCTCTGCCCTGCTCAGGCCCTCAAGGGTGACGCATTTGGTGCCTCCGGCCAGGGAGATGGAATAGTCACCCAAAGTAGGGTCGTAAGATCCACAGGTTTGCATCATTGCGGTCGGTCAGTAAGGTCGGAGCGGTAGGTGCCGTACTTCACCCCTTCGAGTTCGTCGGCGATTGCGAGGATGTCGTCTTGTTCAATGACTAAGGCATAAGAACTCCCGCCACAGGTTACAATCTCGTCGCTATACACGTTATAGGCAAGAGCGCGAATGGCAGCAGCGAGACAGTGCCGGTGGTCAAGAACTTGATCGTTGAGAAGGGGAGAGGAGCCGTAAGCATCCAGCACTGCCTGCGCAGTGGGAGAGAGGTTAGTCATTGTTTTTCTGAGAGTCCTCCCAAGCAAACATGATTGGAAAGATGGACCAAATTGCAAAAGCCAAAAGGAAGGTAGTCATTGTCACTCAGGGAGAACAAACTCGAGGTCATTAGCGATAGCTGTAAGCGTATCGTAGGCCTCACCCAGAAGCTCCACGTAGGGGGTCTGACCCTGGTTGAGAAGCTCGGCGGTGTAGTCGTTAAGCGCGAGCCGGGCCTGGGTCCTCAGGGCGGCAACGGTGCGCTCGATGTCCGCTTCGTTGAGACGAACGGTGTAGAGAGTTTCGGTGGTTTCCATCAGTTTTTCTGAGTGACTTGTTCGACAAGGGCGACGCCGCCACCTTCCTGAAAGTAGCTCTCGGCAAACTCCCAGGCAGCCTGGTAGTTGTCAAAGGTGACGTGAAGGTTGGTTCCGGGTCGGAAGACCAAGTAGTAGGTGTCTTTTTCCATGGATTTATTTTAACACTCTCGGGGGTTTTACACAACCCCCTTAGAGGTGTGGGAGACCGCACCTCAGACCAGCTTTGCCTGCAACTTATCCAACTGCTGCAGCATGGCGTTCATTTTGGTGGCTTGCTTGACGGCTTCATCCAGCTGCCCCCGGGTCACGTAGGTGGTGACAAACTCCGACTGCTGAGTGCGGAAGGTGGTTGAGTATGCTTCGGCACACATCGCAAGGATAGACCACTGCTCGTTGGTCAGCGTTACCGAGCGCTCGAGCACCTTGGTCTTGTTTTCCTCAGGCTCTTCATAGGTTGGATCTACTAAGACCACCATGGAAAGCATTGGCTGGGTCTCGCTGAAGTCACTCATTGGTCTCGTCTCGTTCTTTGATAAGTTGCTTTGCAATGCGGTCGGCACTGCGGTCGATCTGCCAACGCACCCAGGGGGAGTCGGGGTTGTAGCGGAGTTTGAACCATTGCTGCTTGAACCAGATGCCGATGATTTTGGAGTTCAGGACTAGCCAGGGGTAGACGTTATTGTCAACGGCTACCACGTAGGCTAGCACACTGCCAACAACTAACCAGGTAAGCGTAGCCGGGTTCATGACACTGTCAGTTTGGAGTCAATGGCCACCAGCCAAGTATTGAGGAGCCTTTTGAGCTTAGCTTCTGTCACGTTTTCCCCGTTGATGTTGACGCTTAGGTCAGTATCACGGTTGTCGTCGTAAGAGCGGAAGTTAAAGTCGACGTTGTTCTTGTCGCTGTCCATGTTTTTCGTGTAATTTATTTAGAAGTAGGAAACCTTTGTACTTAGCAAAAACTTCCAAAGGTAGGTCTGGGTTGAGGTATACAGTCTCCAGAAACCACCTTCCGGTATCGTCCTGGTAGACTTTTCCTACGAACTGACCAGTTGTAAAATCTTCGTAGACAACCACGCTGGGGGAGCACTCGGCGATTCTCAAGGGCGATTGGTAAGGCACTGGGTCACCGTACACGATGAATGTAGCCCCCGTACTCGTCTGTTGCACGTACATCGTAGTTGTCGTTGTAGTCGGTCTTGGACATGTAGCCGTTGAGCTTGTCGCGGTTGAACATGGGCGGGTCCCCAGCGTAAATCACCCGGGTGGGCTCGGTCTGCAGTGTGGCTTTACGCTTCTGCAGCATCTCCCACAGTGTCGCTTTGAGGCGGCGGTCGGTTGTCTTATTGTACGCTTCGACAAGCCGAGTAAACGCATCGTCCCGGTTGGGGATGCGCAGGTTGTCCTTGGTTAGGATCTCTTTGGTGAGGTCCAGCTGGCCGGGGTTGCCTTTTACGCGGGCTTTGCCGAAGTTACCGGTGTGAGTGCCAGTGGTGCGGAGTCCGTGGTTGCTCATTTGGTTTGTGCTGCTTCGTGGATTAAGGTCTGGATTTCGTTGAGAATCTCGACGTAGTCCTCCATCCCTTCGTCATCCAGGTTGTCGGGTTCCACACCGGCCTCCTTCAGGGTCTCGTCCAGAACGCCTTGCAGGTACTCGATGAAGTAGTCGTCGTCAACTAGGCTTAGGAGGGTCTTGCGAGCTAGGTCGCGGGCTTGGGTGGTTTTCATTTTAGTGGTTTTCAACTACTTCAAAAGTACCGCTGGGGAAGCACACTTCGTAGCGTGCTTTTGCTGCCAGGGCTTGGTTCTCGGTGTCGTACAACCCAACCACCTTCTGGTTCTGGGTCTCGTTCGTAATGAGCAACTTGTGGGTTAGGATGGCCATTGGTCCCCTCTTGTGTATTTTTATTTTAACACCTCGGGCGACACTCCACAATCCCCTACAAGGTGTGGGAGACCGTACCTGCGTAGTTGTCGCGCTCCAGTTCGTAGCGGTTCTGGTCACCTTTGTGGACCTCTAGAAAGCCCCTGGAACCGTCCGGGTTGAGCCTCCAGACCAGGTGCGGGGGTTTGGGCGTTGGGCGGGCGAAGGGGCTTTGGAGGACCTCCGAAGAGCCCATCCCTTGTGTGTTTATCTTCATTGTACTTTCAATGCTCGTTTGATGGTGTTAAATCTAGTGGGTTTTAAGTAGGACTTGAACTCCAGCCCCTCGAATAACGCTTTGACCACAGTTGCTGAGGGCGGAGATGAAGCGAACCATGTCAGGTTGGGGACGTCGTGTTCTAGGGTGACCAAGCGTAAGTTGGCAAGGAAGAGTCCAGCCACGTCTCGCACTTTGGGGTGAAAAGCGATGCGATCGGCGCCAGTAAAGTCGCCGACTTCTTGATCGGGGCCTGGCTGGCTCTCGGTGATGATTTTCACAGCGGTTTTGGGGCCGACACCTTTGAGGCCGGCCACGTTGTCTGAGGAATCACCGGCCAGAGCTTTGAAGTATTTCACGTCAGCGGGGACCACGCCGAAGATGTCCTTCACCCCGTCGATGTCCACAAGCTGTGTCTTCTTGGTGCTGCTGAATAGGATCACCTTCACCCGATTGTTGACCAACTGCAGCAAGTCCTTGTCACAAGTGAGGATGTAGATTTCCTTATAGGCTGGTGACTTGCGGGAGATAGTGGCGATTACGTCGTCAGCTTCGTACCCGGGTGCACCAACAGGGGTGAAACCCAGGGCTGGCAACACATCCTCGATGAGGAGGTTTATATCGGCGTAGTGAGCCATACTGCTCTTTTCGCGATCTGCCTTGTATTCCGTGTCTTCTTTCTTCCGCCAGTTATTTCCTGCGTCGTAAACGGGGATGACGGAGTCGAAATCGTACTTATCGACAACGCTAAAGAGAGCGTTGAGGAAGCCGTAAGTGCCGGTGGTTGGTATACCATGAGAGGTAGACATTTCTCCCACAGTACGAGTGAGAGCAGAGCGGCTTCGGTGAAAGAGCGCATTCGAGTCGACGATTAGGAGGCGGTCAAGCATTTGCCTAGACGGTATATTGGGTGAAGGTGTTCTGAGTCGTATTATAGCTAGTTAGGATGTCGGTAAAGTATGCCCCCGAGTCGATACCAATGCGGTCGCCCTTCTGACTCACGTTGACTTGCCCGAGTAGTTCATCTTCGAAGAAGGGGGTGTGGCCATGTACCACTCGCTTCAGACTGTCTGTCCACTTTTCGAGCTGAGGACCGATGGTCATAAAAGGCTCGCGTAGCCACACCAACCCGTCAGCTTTACCGGCCGCTATGCTTTCTGCCGGGTCGACTCCAGGCCAAGTTCCTGCATGAGTGAACAAAGTGTCACCCACAACCATGTAGATCGGCAAGTTGCGAACCCAGTTGCTATGCAGAGACAGTTGATCGAGCTCCAGGTAATTGCCGCCATTGTTGAACCAGATATCTACCCCATACCCCTCACAGGCGTCAAGGTACATCTGCTCGTGGTTGCCCCGCAGGGCGTAGGCAGCCTCCAGACCCCACGCCTCAGGCTCTTCCAGGAGCTTTTCAACTCGCTCTAGGACTCCTAGGTCGTCGGGACCACGATCGATTAAGTCACCCAACAGGATGATAGTAGCTCGCGTGTCTCTCACGCTCTCTAGGAAGACGTCGAGTAGGTCGAGGCGGCCGTGGATGTCGCCCACAGCGATGACGTCTCCAGATTTGATTTCAGTGGTTTTCATGATACGAGACTCTGGTGAATCCCTCAGTGTTAATGCGTTCTAGTGATTTTTGCAGTTTGTCGTGCATCTCCACGACGATGTGGCGGGCCACACCCCGGTGACGGGTGGCATTTCTAAAGATGCATTCTTCCAGGGGTGGGTTAACCACAATGGCTTCGACGTCGTCGTACCCGTAGCTTCTCAGCAGTGCGAGAGCTTCGCGACGATAGGACGTGAGGTAGTGGGTGCCGTCGAGCACCACGGGCATGCCACAGGACTCCGCCACCATCTCTTCAATCCGGTCGTGGATCTCTCCCCACTTGCCCTGGGTGGCGGCGTTACCGTAGAGTTCGGCGCGTATTTCGTCGCCAGAAATTACGACGGCATTCTCTGCTTTTTCGATCTGTGTAGCCAGTGTGGACTTGCCGGCGCCAGGGGCTCCGACCATCACGAATGCCTTCATTTAGTGTTTTCGGCGAGTTCTTCCTTGCGGAGCAGGGTGGCTAGGCGAACGGCATATGGATCGTTCCGGTAGATTTTCTCGATGGCGTCAAAGTCGCCATGGTCCATAAGGTGGCGGACCTGGGTGCTGCTTCCTGTGCGGCGGTTTAGGTGCCCGCCGAGGTTGTAAGTAGCACACAGCTTCTCGCACAATGCCGACTGGTCATCACCCAGCACCACGACCGGGTCATTGTCGCGGTCCATGGTGGTCTCTACGGCCTTGAAGGGGCTCGCAGCTTTGAGTGCTTTTACCCGACGGAGGTCGACTCCGACTTCACGCAACAGGTGGCGCAGGGTCAACACCCGCACGTCCCAGTTCGTGTTCTTGCTGCTAGTGGAGAGATAGACCTCGGCCACTTCGGCCTGCTCTAGCATCTTTTGCACGAGCTCAACATGACCATAGTGGGGGATGTTGCAGCGGGCGAAGGTGACGGCGGTTTTGTATATGGGTTTTTTCATGTTAGGCGGCCAGTTGCTTGATGTTAAGGCGGGAGGCGGTATTGTCGTAGTGGGTGAACCCCTTGGTGGTCCCCTGCCACATGCGAGTGGGGTTGGCTGCGTGCTTGTCAGCTAGGTCACCGCTCATGCTGCGCAGCTTTTTCAGCGCTCTGGTAGTCTCCTCGTAGGTCGTGTTGAGGTCGGTGTCGACACGCCACAGCAGGCGGTAGGACTCCTTACCTGGTGTGGAACCGTCGGAGAACGTCCGGTAGGACAGCCAGGGGCGAATGCCGTAGTCGCTGAACAGGGCAACCATCTCGTCGGAGGTAACGTCGCAGACATCGAAGTCGAGACCGATAAGCGACTGGGTGCGCCAGCAGAGTTTCTCGTACTGAAGATCCATCAGGTCACGACCATTGAGCAAGGCACCGTAGAACGGACAGCCAACGCTTGTGACCATGCGGATGAAGGTGTCCTCGGGTAGAGAGACCCAGTCGCGCTGGATCATTCGCTCGCGAAGCTTGCCGTACTCTTGGAGAGTCTGGGGCTTGGCGGTGCGAGGGTCGCCGAGGTGGCAGAGGATGTTTGACATTGTGGTTTAGAGGCAGTTGTTAACTGCGGTGCAGGTGGCCTTGGGGCTTGCCGGAACGGGTATTGATTGTGCTATGCCGAAGAAGAGTAGACCTAGGAGGCAGATGCCGAGAGCGAACTTGGTGGTGTTTTCCATATCAGAGTCCAGCGATGAAGTCGAGGGCTTCTTCGAAGTCCATATCGATGTCCACTTCGGGGAATTCGGGGTCGTCCATGATCTCCGTGACGGTGTACCCGTCGGTGACGTATTGGCATCCATCGTAGCGAAAAAGGACTTTGCCATTCCCCTCCAGAACAGGGTAGGTCTCAGCGGTTGGAAGGTAGACTTTGATGGTGTCGGTGATGGTAGTGATGTTCATAGGGTCCTCCCCTCTCTTGTATTTTTATTATAACACATCTGGATGCCCTGCACAATACCTAAAAGGTGTGGAGGACCGAACCTCTCAGTTCGGCTGTCATGTCAGAAATGTACTGGGGCATATCCTCATGTGCTTCGATGATAGGCTCCAGGGCATCCACCACTTCTTCCCAGGTGGCGCCGTTCTCCCACTCCAGCTGCTCCCAGGCGGCGGGGCTCAGCTTCATAATGTTTTCGGGGTGCCACCAGTACTCAAGTTCAGGCTTGATGTATTCATGCACCAGTTCAGTGAACTCTTCAAGAGTTAGGTTGGTGCCCTCGTCCTCATTGAATCGCTCGCACCACTGGTCGAGCCAGTCTTCACCCTCATCGAAAATGCTGCTCAGCTCCAGGCTGGCGGCCAGGATGTTGGACGGGATCATGCAGCGCCAGGTGGAGTTGACTTCTCGGGCTTCGTCGATCCAGGCTCCGACGGGGTTGACGGTGGTTTGTGTCATGGTGTTTTCTTTTCTTTCCTTTATTATATCACACTTTTGGGTCCTGCACAATACCCTAAAGGGTGTGGGAGACCGTACCTGCAAGTACGGAGGACCGTCCTCAGTCCTACTCTCTGTCGCATTCAGATATGTTGTAAATGTAGTGGTCTGAAGTCTCAAAAGTTCTCAACTTCTCGACTGAGTACACTGCCATGTCAATTTCATACCCGGGGTTTTTTGTTATTCGATTAAATGTCCAGGCACTGTCATACCAAATGCAACGATTGTTTGGGTAGGCATAGAAATTGCCTGTTTCAACTTTAAAGAGGTGAGCACATTTGTGTTCGGGGGTCTCCGAGTAGTTGAAATCGGTCATTGCGTGGTTCTCAAAAGACCAATCCAAGGTGAACATGTACTCACCTTTAACCTTAGACCCGTCAGGTCGTATCAACTCCGCGGATAAACCTGCAAGTCTGTTCCTTCGCTGTACATCAATGTAGGACGAGAAACAGTCCCAGTACATTGTTTGTTCAAGTGGCTCTATTTCCGCGTCGGCTTTCCAACAGAGGGAATGTAAGGGTCTTCGAGTCCAATTCACCCCATTTTCAAGGAAACATTCAAATAAAGGAACTCTTTTTTCCATTGACGCAACAGAATGCACGTCGCATTTGGTAACTTCGCCGTGACCTCGTTGGTTATTGAAAAGAAATTCGTTCCGGATGAAACAGGACCAGTCAGGTAAGTTGTGGTTTAGATACGCCATATTTCAACAGAAAAAGGGAGCCTCTCGGCTCCCCGTGGAATTAGTTTAGACGAGGGATCAGGCAGGAACGCCTTCGACAGGGGTGGCTTCGCCTTCGGCGGGAGCTTCGGGTGCGGGGGGCACTTCGAGTTCGAAGGCTTCGAGGATGTCGGTGTAGCCGGCAGCGGCAATGCTGCGGACCACGTCGTCGTCGCTCAGGTTGGCGATAGCAGCTTGGACGGCTTCGCTGTACACGCGGATGAGTTCGCGGAGGGGTGCGTTCTCAATAACGCGGCTGGTCAGGGTGTTGACCACTGTTTCACGGTTTTCCATTTAGTTGGGGGTGTATAAGGGCGAGAGTAAAAAGCTTGTGAGCGAACTGTCTCTCTGCTGTTCGCTGCACCAATTATAGCGTGGGCAGTTTAGTGTAAACTCCTAGGAATCTAGCTCTCATTTTAACCTCGATGGCTGGGATCTGCGGGTCCTTGGCAGCTGCGTCCCAGTCCCGCTTACTAGCCCAAAAGATACGGATGTGTACACGGCCACCGGGGTACCTGGTGTAGGTCTTCCTTAGGAAGCCACGCTGCTGACGTAGCCAGGGGTCCCAGACCTCGGCGTCAGCTTCGATAAAGTCTTCCAGACGCTCAGGTGGGTTAATCTGAAAGCTCAAAAGTTCAATCTCCACGTTTCCACTCCGTCCACTTGTCAATCGGGCATTTCATGTTGGCCATGGCGCATTTTAATTTCATGTAGCACAAACAGATGTCACACTGTCCGCTGTCTTTCATGTAATGATCGCACCCCTCGCAGGTGGCCAGCCTTTCAGAAGCAACTGCACGAGGGGCCACCGTGGAGTCCTCCAAGAGGCGCTTGGCGGTATCTCTAACCGAGGCTGCGAAAGAGCGGCGACAACAGTCCTCGGGATCTTTCACTTGGTCATCCATTCCTTCCTCCTCTCATCGTTGGCAGGGTCCAGCCCCTCCCTGTAGTTCATCGGTCTGACGTAGTCGTATTGACCCGGAAGCATAAGCACCAAGGTTTCGGCGTAGGTTAGGTTCTCGTGGATGGTGCCGTCCTTCATGGTTACGCTGTACAGAGACTTGTATTCCATATCAGTCCCAGTATGACTGCAAAGTCCGAAGGTGTTGGAGTATTATGCCCTCGTCGATGGTGCGGTAAACCGTCGGGAGCATACCGTGGGTTTTGTAGTGTTCAAGGTCTTTGACGATAGCACGAGTTACTGGGCAGTCTGCCACCCACTCTCTTAACCAGAAGGTATCAAACTTCTCGATGTACTCCCAGACTGGGTCCTGATGGGTCCAAGCCCTGCCGTAGCCTGGATACCTGGTGGTGTAATCCCAAGTTAGCAACGATTCCTCGTATTTCTTGGGGTCATCGATGGTTAGAACCTGCCGGTACTCTTCTGAGTCGCCCTTTGCTTGTGCCCAGAGGTACCCGTCGTGAGACTCTGGAACAACCGTGAAGCAGCAGTTAACAATAAGGTAGGGGACGACTTCGCCCTTCCTCTCATCGACCCTGAGAGACGTTATAGTAAGGGTCACAACTCCTCCGTCACTGCTTTGAAGAATGCCAATCGATCAGGAGCATAGTGCGGATCGACGCCATACTTTTCACACATCTTTACAATGGTGCGCTCCTCGTCGGAGTAGGCGTTCTCTAGGCTAACGTACTGCATACGTTGAAGAAAGAACGCGAGCATCACCTCATGAACCTTGAGGTAGTCATCCCCCTCAAAGTCAACAGTGCGTTCAGTTTTGGCGTGGCCAGAGAATGTGAGTTTCATCTGTCGTTGGTTTCTACTGGAAAAGGGTGGCTTGTGGGCCACCCTGGTTTTACCTCGGCCTAGTTAGCAGGAGCAGTGTCAGCGACAAAGTCGAAGGTGCACTTGTCGGACCAGGGGTTGAAGCCATTGTCGCACAGGTCGTCAACTGCGGGGATGTTGAACTCGACCTTCTCAGTCGACATCGGCTGAACCTGACCAGAGCAGAACTTGTCGGAGTAGGCCATGCCAGGGCCAGTGACCGCGATGTTTCCACACTGCGCACCAGTGGTTTTACCGGTGTTAGTGAAGTTGCAGTGGCCTTTGCCGTACCCGTTCATGATGCAGCTAGCTTCGACGATGGGGCGCTGAGCGTAGGCCAGCTCGGCTGCTTTCTTAGCCTCGGCAGCCTTGTGGTTGTTGTACGCGACGGTTCCGCCGACGATTGCAGCAATGAGGGCGAGGGAGCCACCGGCGATAGCGAGGACTTTGGTGTTGATGTTGATGTTCATGGTTTTAGTTAGTTGTTTGGTTTAGGGGTTCCCCCCACTTTTTAAGTATACCACAGGGGGGCCAGTTTTCACAACCCCCCTCTAGGTGTGGGAGACCGTACCTCGAGGTGTGGACGACCGTCAGCGGTTGGTTAGGTCGTTGACAAAGAAGAACTCTTCATCGCAGTCGTAAGCACCAGCGATATCTAGTGCCTCCCAGCGAACGAGTTCGGCAAGTTCGTGGTCACCGTTGTTAATGTGGTATTTGACTCGGTCGGCCATGTCCTCAAGACGCTGGGCGATGACAAGCTGGAGGTCAGAAGTTTTCATGGTTTAATCAAAGCGTGATCCGAGGTCGGAACCAGGGTTTTCGAAGTGGGCAATAGCCTCCTCCACGCCTTCTTCGGCGTTGGAGAAGGTTACAAGCCTGTCCGACAGGAAGATATCGTAGGTGGTTTCTTCGATGTCGTAGAGGTCACATCCCTCCAGGACACCACCTGCGGCGCGAGTGTAAACTCGGGGGTGGATTTCGTAGCGATGGCCCGAGGGCGAGGTGTAGGTTTCCATAGTTGCTGTTTTGATTAAAGGTCCCAGTCTATCAGTTCGTCATCGCTTAAGTCGTAGCGACCCGCGCTGGTGAAGAAAGTGGATACAACCTGCTTCAAACTCGCGTCGTTTGGGAGTTCGTCCTGGCACATTACTAAGACCCCCTCATAAAGGCGATCTAAAGCAAACTGGTCGCCGTCGTAATCAGGATAGTTGCAGCCATCAGCAAGCATTAGATCGTGGATGATGCAAGCAGCGTTAGAAGCTTTTTGTTCGAGTTCGATTTTGTTCATGGCGGCTCAGTAGAGAATGGTTTCAATGACAGTGACTTCGGTTACGATCTCACGAGCACGGTCGGGATCGTAGCAGAGCTCGGCTTCGGCTTGAAGCTGGGCCATCCGGCGGAGCAGGGCGGCTTTTGTAGCAGTGATGGTGTTTTTCATGGTTGTTTGGGTTTCTCCCCCCTTTTTGTACTTTTATTATAACACGTCTAAGAGGTCTGCGCAATATTTCTGTAGGTGTGGAAGACCGAACCTCAAAAGAAAGAAGACCCAGAGAAGTCGGAAAGGTTACCACCAGCGGCGACGTAGGTCTGTACTATTTCCAGGATGACGTACGCATCATCAAGTTCGAACCCCCAGGAGTCTAGAACTTGGTAGTGCTCATCACCATCTTCATCCTCCAGGACTTGCTCGAGGTTAATGTAGTAGGTGTCACACCAAGACCCAGTCACGTCCAGAAGCACGTCGTAGTTTTCCCCTCCACGTACGACGGTTGCCCCATGTCCTCCAGTTTCTTCAATCTGGTCGAGCAACCAGAGAGCTGCTGGGATTGCGTCTGCGTTGGTCATTGTGTTGGTTTGTCTTTATACCCTTATATTATAACACTACTTAGGGTTTTACACAAGTACCTTTTGGGTGTGGAAGACCGAACCTCAACTGCTCCTCCCTTTCCTTTTAAAAGTCTCCCCTTCGTAATACTTATCCACAAAATACCTGGAACCTCTATGGGTGGTCCCTAACACCTCTGCTACTTTTTGCACCCACCCCCACTTGGTCAGGTCTACGCCAGAGTCTTTTATTAACTTTATCCTTTTTTCCACTTCCTCCTCAGGCAGAGAGGGGACAGATACTCTTGCAGCGTTGCCCAGAGCACCAATCCGGCGGAAGTAGTCCTCTCCGTGTTTCTCTTTTATTATTATCGTGTTCTTTTTAGCGTGGTCGGGATTCGTCCTGTAGAAGTCAGCACTGTTTTCTTTCGGGGTACCCCAGTACAAATGCGAGGGGTTGGAACACTTCCCATTGTGACAAGCGTGGCATAGGTAGCCATTTGCCTTCCCGAGGTAGTGGCATGTTGTGTTCAGGGTTATTGCGAGTAGTGCCCTTGCCTCTTTAGACCCACCGCCTATGTTCAGGCAGGGGGTCTCAAGGTCTAGGTGTTTTTGTCTTTCTTGAAGGGAAAGGAGCATGTAGTCCTTCAAGTGAACTCGAGTAGTTGAGTGTAGGTTCATTATGCCCTCAGACAGGTTCGAACTGCCGCCATTTCCCACGTCAAGGGAACACTCTACCGCTGAGCTATGAGGGCGTGATCTATGATAACTTTTTGTTATGCTGGTAAACTCCCCTCCTAGGTAACGCTCCTAGCTATCTCGAATTAACAGTTCGGCCCATTCGCTTGCTTGGTCGAGGGGATTAAAGCCCGTAACGTGGGCCAGTCGTTAAATCACTCGCCAGCCTTAGCTTCGGAGATTTCGGCGCGGCGGGTTTTGGCCAGTTTGGTGAGTTCCATCAAGGCCTTTCGGGCGCGGGTGCCGGCGGCCTTGTTCCCCTTTGTGGAAAATTTGGTGTCGTTTTCTTGCCAGTTGGCGAAGGCTTCAGCGATTTGATCAGTAGTTGCGGACATTGTTTTAAGGGTTGTAATAGGGGCGGTCCCAAACTTTCGGGCGGGACACATTTAAGATGGTTAACCTAGCCATCCCCCGTGGTTACCCGACCAATTGTCGGGCCAAGCCGAATATCCGATTCGAACGGATGGCCGATAGTTTACAAAACTATTGCTCTACCACTGAGCTAATCCGGCGAGGAAAGGGGCACCGAAGCACCCCACAAACATAGCAGTTTCTCAACTGCGTAAACTCAGGCTCGTGCGTAACAGACTTGGATCTCACCCCGACTTGGTGGGGCAAGGCGACTGAAAGCAGCGTAAGAAAGATCGAGTTGGCGACCCCCGTAGTAAGGGCCACGATCGTTGATTCGTACGATGACAGATCGGTCTCCACGTGTTACACGGAGACGGGTGCCCATTGGCAGAGAGGGGTGTGCAGCTGTTAGTGCATAGGTGTTAAACCTCTCTCCGTTCGCTGTTCTCTGACCGTGATAACCGTCGCCAACACCGTAGTGACTTGCGTAACCACAGGCGGCTTGGGCTGGCATCACTCCGAGGAACGTAAGACCAGGAAGTGCGGCGGAAAGCAGCAGGGACTTGAGTTTAGAAACAAACATTAAAAATAATAGAGTTCAACATCCGATATAGCGAAAGGAGAGGTTCCCTCTTCTCAGGGGGCAGTCGCCTCGGCACAATGAGTTTAAGGACGCAATATCAGGTCCCGAGTCTTTTCTCCCGAGTGTTTCAGGACGCCACTCATAACAGCGGCACGTATTGTGCAGTAAGACCCACCATTATAGTTATTCAGCTCCCTCGGTAAACCTGTGGACAGGCGGGTGGTCCTTGCAGAAGTCGCGGAACAGCTCTTTCACCTCATCCCAGCTGTCGTTGCAAGCAGGCAACCCCAACGCTTCTGCTGCCTGCGGAACATTCCACTTCGCAGTGAACAGCATCATCATCGGGTGGTTCATAGTTATGAAGAAAGGGAGGTTGCCCTCCCTGATTATTCGTCACGGGTGAGAGCCTAGGCGGCTACGGTCACGCGCTCGAAACGTACGATGTTGTTGGCGTTTAACCAGTTACCCTCCAGCCCGTCGAAAGCCTTGCGGCCCCGTAAGTGGAACCGTGGGGAATCGAACCCCAGTCCGAACTGGATTGTTGCCCCGAAGGGCAATCGGTGTGGCCGGGATTGAACCGACCTTCTCCAGGCTATCTGCCTGACGCTCTCACCAGACGAGCAACACACCGTGGAAGGCGCCCGAAGGCGCCCGAGTTATCAGACCCCTGTCTTGGGGCCGCGCTTGTTGACGTTGCTGCGGCCCAAGGTGTCGACCATGCTGCGACCGTCGGGAGTGGTGCGGGCCTTAGGGCCACGCTTGTTGACGTTGCTACGACCCAGCGAGTCCACTGTGTTGCGGCCGTCGTTGGTCAGATTGGTGTTCTTAGCCATGTTGATGGTTTAGTGTTGGTTTTGCGCCCAGTTTTTGGTCGTTTGGCAGGACCATTTGTCAGGTCAGGCGGCCTGCTTCTCGCTCAGTTACGATAGCCTTGAGTAGGACCAGGTATAGGATGGCGTCGTCGATTCGACCCTCGATGGGCTCAGACGAGGTGTATGTGCCCTTACCTTGCAGGGAGCGGGCGTAGCTGCCGATGCTGTCGAGGTGCTTGGTCAGGAAGACCAGGGTCACAGCCTCGGGCGGAAGGCCCAGCTGCTTGCCCAGCCGCCTGAAGTTGGCTAGCTGGTCGTCGCTGTTGGCGTATTCCTTGCCTTTTGACAGGGTCAGAGTCCGCAGGCTGCTCAGGGTGCCGTCCAGGACGGCCAGGAAGTCTTCTTGATTCATCGCGTCGTTTGTTCTGTGGGTATTTTAGGTTTCTTAGAGCACTGTAAATCCGTGTTCTTCTACCCTTTTGACCGCTTTTTGAAAGTACTCCTCGTTCATTTCAGACCCTAGGAACTTCCTCCCTGTGGATAAAGCCGCCAAAGCTGTAGTACCAGACCCAAAAAAGGAGTCTAGAACTGTGTCGCCCGCGTTGGAGTGAAGTTCAACCAACCTTTTAAAAAGTTCCAAAGGTTTTTGCGTGGGGTGAAATCTTTCCCTCCCTCTAGGTAACTTGTCTTTGAAGTTGCCCGTCATACCTAACGCTGACCCGTCCTCCCTTTTGTTGTTGAAAACAACACTCGAGGACGGTTTTTTGGACACAACAATGGCGTACTCAGTCCACCCGAGGTAAGTAATCTTGATTTCTAGGTTATTGGCACTCTCCTTCTCCCAGGTTATAACCCTGTACCTTCCACAAAACTCTCCTGTTTCCTCACACAGTCTCTTGAGAGTCTCCATCTTAAACATGTCGAACCAACAAATCAGGGTACCCCCTGGTTTCAGAACTCTAGACCACTCTCTTACAAAAACACCCAGGGTCTCAGTGTTAAACACATCCGCAGTGTCGAAGTGGTCGTACTTGTGTCCACCCGACCCAATTTTCGATATCATGTAGGGTGGGTCGGTTAGAACGAGTTGAACAGAACTGTTCTCGACACTCGAAAGAAATTCAAGACCCTCTTCGTTTTTCATTTGTTAGTTGTAATTCTCTTAGGAATTCTACCCAGAAGTAGGCTTCTGTGAAATTGGAGCTTTCAAACTTTTTAGCGTAAGCACTCCACTTCCTGTTCCCCCTACCTTGGTTAAAGGCTGGTTCGGCCACCATGTAGTTGTCGAAATTGTCAAAGTCTCTTCTAATTTGTTCGAAGGACATTTTAGCAGAAGCCCCGGACAGGGGGTTGAAGTGGTCTGTAGAGCTTCTTTCCTCTCCCTTTTTGGGGGGGAGGCCAGGAATGGCAACAGGCTTTCCGGTAACCCCAGACCTACCGTCCTGCTCAACCCACCTTCTAACAACGTCCTTGGCTCTTTGCTCTTTAATATTAGGGTTGCTGTTGTACCAGTTGGCCAAACCAGCCCTAAAGTCAAATCCTGTGGGGTCTAAACCGTTGAGAGCTACTCTACTTACTTGAGCTTTGGAGAGGGACTTCCAAACTTCATCAAAGTCTTTCTTTTCTCCCTGGGGTTCTAGGGTCCTAGCAGGCCACGTTTGGTTAGAGGACTCTCTCTCCTTCTTGAAACTTGCTAGGTCTTTTGACCTTCGATCTCTGTCCTCGTTCGTGGCCCTAGACTGCGTGGCCTTCCCCCCGGGTTTGTGGTTGTAGATGGCTCCGTTTTCAGGGTTAATCCAGGTTTTTATCCCGCTAGACCCACCAACCACCCTGGGTATCATCCCCTTAGGAGCGGGGAACTCAGACCTATCACCGAACCTGACCAAGGTGGTGGGGGCCCCCTCCTCCATCATTTGGACCCACGCCTTAGCGTGGGAAGAGACCATGGAGTTAATTCGGTCCTCCCCGTAAGGGACTCCATGCTTGCTTTTGACTTTAGGGTTGAGTAGGTCTTCTTTGATTCTCCTGTCCCAAACCTCCCTGTCCTTTTCCGGTAAGGAGTTAAGAGTGGACCGCATTTTGTCTAGGGAGCGGTCTAGCTCGGGGGACCTTCCGTACCACTTCTTGGCCCACTCAGGTTTTTCTTGCTCGACTCCTAGTCTGCACTTGCCACCTGTCCCGTAAGCAGACCCGTCTCTTCTCACACACCGGGTCATTTCTTCTTCCTGTTCAAGTTTTGAACAAGAGCTCCCTCCAAGTTGTGTCTCTCCTCTTCTGTGTCGTACCCTATTTCGTTGACAGCTTTGTCGACGTTGTTCCAGTAGGACTCCCAGTCCTTGGAAGTCTTGGCCTCCTCAAGGAGACCTTTGGCTTTCCCTAAGTTTCTCATCAAACTTCAAGCGACAGGTGGAGGTAAACTAGGGAGGAACCAACTTAGGAACCTACCCCAGGTTTTACCCTACCTTTTTAGGTCGCTGCGATCACCTTTTTGAGCTCAGCAATGAGGTCGTCCCGGTGGCTGAGGGCGAAGTTCTTGGAGGACTTGATGTGGTCCTCAGCCTGCTTCATCAGCAGCTTCTCAACATCTTTGGCATGTTTACCGATTCCGTTGACGTGGAGGAACAAGATGGCCTCCGCCATGTCGCAGAACTTAACGTAGTCCCTAGTACATCCGTTGGCTTCCTTCTCCAGCTTGGCCAGTGGTGGGTAGATCTCGTGCTCGGCAGCCGTCAAGATCTCCTTCATCTCAGGCGTTTTGGCCGGGGTGGGGCAGTCGCCGGTGCGGATCTCGGGGATGTCGTGCATCAACGCCAGTTCCTGAGCCCAAGCCAACTCTTCGACTGTGAGGGCTGCGGTCTGGGCCCACTGCCGAACTAGCATCCACACTCGCCAGCTATGCTCGGCCACTGTCTGCGGTACTGCTGTCTGCACGATACCCCACCTGGAGATGTGACTTAAACGGAGTAACTCCGCTGTGGTCTTGATTTCGACGCTCATAGTGTTTGTAATGTGTGAGTAATTTTAGTCCTGAATCCTTACCCGTAAAGTCGTGTCAATGCCCCTGGCCCGCTGGTAAGAAGTGAGACCCCCGGGGTTGCTGACGTGCCCAGTGACTAGACATTGCCACTTTTGGGACATAGTATTCCTACCGTTGGTACTGCTTATAACAGCAGCGCCTTTTTTGTTGGCTTCTCTGCGTTCTTCTTCAGACAAGCCAAAAAGGCCTGTCTTGTTCTTGAAGGACTCTGCACCAGATTTTTTACCAGCTTTTTTAGTGCTCTCTGCTCTACTTGCCAGAGTGTTGGGGTGTGAAGACATTAATTCGAGATTCTTGGGGCCCCCCACCCTCCCACCGTTAACTTGACAGTTACCGATGCGGTTACTCTCTTGCCACCAGGTCCCGCCTTCAACCATGAACTCACAGAATACCCACTCACCCCCAATCAGGAACTCACCGACGTCGCCCTCATTAGTAGGGGCCGGGTATTCGCACACTCGGTAAGGTACGAACCGATTTACCTTCCTGCTGTTGTAAGACAAGTCGGCTATGACCTCGTTGAATTCGTTCTCGAGTCCGGACACCAGGACCCCATTGCGGGGGTCGATGTGCTCAACTGACAGGTTATTCATAGTGCTGGGCGCATCCGTTGTCCGCCACCCTCCACGTCCTGCTCCTGTTGATGTCCAGCTTGGCCCGGATGGCCTCAGCCGCATCAATCCCCTGCAAGTGTGCAAGATCTAGGGCTAAGATCAGGACATCCGCTATCTCTGAAGGGTCTCCCATCCGCTCGCTTGCGATGAGTTCTCCCAGCTCTCCGAGGAGTTTTGCCACCACGCTGAGTGGAGTCCTGTTGGGGACAACAGAATCAGCCCACTCTGCGATGTTAGCTTGTAGCTCAGCTACGGTAGCGGTCATAGATTTCACGTAGTTGCTGTGTCGATTCAACCTCGTAGAGGTCGTCCACGGTCGGCCCGAAGCCAACCAGCGTAGGGTTAGTGTACCCCGACATGGTGTCAAGTAAACCCTCGAGTTCCTCAAAAGTCTGGCAGTAGTTAGCGAAGTTCACGAACGCCACGTCAGCCCCGTTCTGGATGCAGGCCTCTTTGGCCTGGGCATGGCTGAACGTGAAGATGCGCCGCGGGAGCTTGGTCACTGTGGTGAGCTCCTGCTCTTGGCCGATGGCGGCGAAGGTGGTCTCCTGGCTGTCGGGGTAGGCGGGGCCGGACCACTCACCAGATTCGGGGCGGTTGGCCACGCGGATCGGGTAGGTGCGGAAGGTGCCGTAGACTCGGGCTTGCATACCGTGGGGGACACCGCAGTCAGACAGAAGGGAAGCCGTGGTGACGTCGCGGTAGGTGCAATAGGGGTACTGACCGTGGTAGACGCTGAGGCTGTAACCCTGGCAACCCTCCACCTGGATGTGCTTGGCGTCTGCGTAGACTTGCTGAAGACCCGCTGTGGACACCAGGTAGACCATGTCGAAGAACTCGTGTTCTCGGCTGATCTGGCTCACCAGGTTGCGGCGTTGGGGGTTACGCTTGACTCGTTCAATGTGAGCCTCGCCGCATCCCTTGCGAGTGGAACCCGGGGCGGTGCCGCCGTTGGCCTCGGCTTCGCGGTGCCGGTCCAGAACCACAGCGGCGCTCTCGTGTACCAGGAACTGAACACCCTTGAGGTATCCCAGGGCACGAGCTGCTTTTACTTCAGATACGAACACGTCCAGGTCCAGTAGGGACCCGGGGCCATGCACGATGGTCTTGAGGTTAGGTGAGGTAACGCCCAGGGGGAGCATTTTGTGGATAGACGTTCTGCCGTCGCTGTCGATGAAGGTGTGCCCTGCGTTGGGACTGAAAGCACAGGCCAGCACATCAGGCCCGTTCTTACGCGCTAACCATCCGGCCAGGGCTCCCTTACCGGTGCTCCCGTATTGCATGTCGGTGATGACGTCGATCATTTGTTTCGCTGATGTATTTTTATTTTAGCACCGATGGGGGTGCTTGTAAAGGTGTGGAAGACCGTACCTCAGGCGCCTAGGAAGTACTCCTCAGTCGGCCACTTGTCCTCTATCCAGAGGATAGTTGCAGTTATGTCTGCTCTCGCCTTGTCTTGGTCGGGAGCAGTGCCGGTGTGCATGTGCGTGCCGTGCTTGCTTCCATCTTCCCATATCAACGACCAGCGCCATTCTTGCTGACCTTCGCAGAACCAGACGTTTTGGACGCTGTTGCTGTTGCTGATGATAACCTTTTTCAGGGAGTCAGTCATCGTACTCACGGTCAATAAACTCTTTCAGTAGACGGATCTCTTCGTTCAGCCGAGCATTCTCCTTCAGGAGCGAGTCCAGTCGATGGTGCATCTTCTGGCTTGACCTTCCGCAGAACGATGCTGCCCGGTAGGGCTGAGATGTCGAGGACTGTGCCCTCCCCCCAACCAAGCGCTTCAATGAGTTCTTCAGGGATGTCAAGGATAACATTGCCTTCTTCATCTTCGGAACAGGTGGTGATGTACGAGGGTGACTCAGTCATTTTAGTGCGTTGTTTTCGGAAACGATCAAGTTAAGGGTTGAGTCAACCATCAGCATGTCGTTTCGTATGCGGTTGATTCGGTCTCGGTTTTTGCTACTAGAAGGAAGTTCCTGCAGTAGCTCTTTGGTGCCGTCTTTCTCCACTTGGTACAGTTGGAGGATGCCGGGGGGTGTGAACCTTGGTGGGATCATTTCGCCCCCGTCTTGTAGAAATCGGCTGAAACGATGAGCTTGTTGTCCAAGTCCTCACCTTGCTCGTAGAGGGACCGCGTGGCTCGTGCGGGTGTGCAGAACTCTTTGCCCTGCTCGTTCCACCCGAACCCGTCCCAGTATTTGCCCGAAGCATTAACGACCAGAAACATGGTTCCTTGTAACAGTGAACCTATTATGGCTCACCAAAGCCTGAGTAAACTCAGAAGCCGGCCCAGGCCTGCAGGAGGTAGAGGTCGTTGAGGACCACTGAGGACGTAGCTTGCATCTGGTTGCCGATGGCCACCAGGCGGGGGTCGGTGCTGTGCTCTTCACAGAAATTATAAAATACGGCGATGACGCCGGAGAGAGCCATCAGATAGTCGGTTGTCAGTTCGACGAGTGAGTTGGCGTCGAAAAAGTCCATGGTGATGCCAGGACCGCTGAAGTTCTCAAAGTCGGGGGAGAAACCGCAGGCGCGGAGTTGTTCCACAATGCCGTCCAACTCTTCGGCAAGGTCATTGTAGACCCGCTCGAACAGCAGGTGCGCCTCGTAGAAATTGGGGCCACGGACGTTCCAATGCGAAAGACGAGACACTATGGTCGCATCATTCAGATACTTGACGATCTTATTGGCGTATACTACGAACTCTTCATCCATGGGTGTGTGGTCGCTGTAATGGGCTTTTACCCGTGGAGCCTGCTGTCCACTATGGCCGGGTTGGTGTAGAGCTCTACGGACACAGTACTATCCCCCTGCTGAACCGCCAAGAACTGAGTGTCGGGGTCGTAGTTGGACATTGTCTCGAGAAGCCTTTCGGCGAACTTCTGGTCTTTGCCCAAATCAGGTACTGCCTTTGTGAACTCAAGGACTCCTTTCCAGTCCAGGAAGTTACATGCAGTATCGTCGTAAAAGTGGCAACCGCGGGACCCAATGTGCTCCTGGAAGGACTTGACTAAGTGTCTCATTCCGGTCTCCTCATAGGAACTAAGCCACCTCGGATTCTCATTTTGACGACAGTCCCCGGGGGACTTATCATGGGGGCATTACGATACGAAGCCCCCTTACCGTTGAGCTCAACTGAACCCTCGCAGGGGTGGGATTCTTGATAGTTGTCTTCTTTAGCCATGTCAGTAACTTATAGACCAGCGGCCGTTCTTCTCGCTAATCACAAAAGGGAATTCTTTGGTTTTGGACCCGTCCTTGTCGTAGAACACGCCAGTGAACTGAGTACCGTCGTCCGAAAGCAAGTAGTTATTGGCCTCAGATGGCGGGTTACCTTCTTCGTCGCTCACGTCGCTAACGCCGTCGGTGTACACACTAGCTATCACTTTTCTTAAGAACTTCTCAACGTTCGCAGACAGATTGTCGTCCTCCGCAAAGTCGAAAGCTTCGGCAAAGTCTTGTGTCTCCACCAACAGCTCCCTGGTTTTCACTTCTAGTACGGAATCCGGGTCGGGGAACTGGCTAGGCTCAACGTAAAGCAGTTTATCAAATACTTCGCAGTACTCCTCGTAAGTGGCATCAGGGCCTAAGTCGATTCTGTCCATCAACTCGCACATGGACACTTTACCGTCGGAGTACTCGTGCCTGAGAGTGGATAGGTAGGACGGGGGAATCTCTGAGAATTTAGTGCCGCAAGTTTCCCACAGCAGGTCAGCTACGCGTCGGGCGTCGGCTTGGAACCTGCTGTCTTCTCCAAACCGGGGATTTCGGTCCATAGTCTCAGAGCGTGTGCTTTATTTTACCCCCTCGAGATTAATTGTAAACTCACACCTCTGGTTCTTGGAACTTGGGGTTGCGGGTTCCCTGAGTGTGCCAGATGCGAGTGATTTTAATTCCTTTGTCCCAGTAGTAGTCGAATACGTGAACCATTGCCTTGGCGCGGACGAGGTCGATCTCTCCTGTGCTACGAGAGACAAACTTGCAGTCTGTCGTGAGAGAGCGAGGGTTGATCTGAGAGACTTCGATGTCTTCTTTGAGGACTTTCATTCAGTACTAGCGAGAGACTTCTTCCCAGTCCATGCTGGCGTAGCAGGATACGGAGTTGGCTGCACCAGCTATGACAATAGTGATCTCGTAAGGTGTTGCTGTAAAGGGGTCGCGTTCGAATTGGTTGGCAAACAAGGCCTGCTTCAAAATATCAACGGAAGGGGAACCCTGGTTAGACGAGGAAGTGTAGCCAGCGGCCAGGATACGACCATCGGTGTAGGCAGTGCCGGTGAGGTTGTACTCAATGGAGCTATTTGGCCCTGCACTCACCCAGCTGCCTCCTGTTGTAGTGCCAGCAGCACGAACTTCCCACCGGAAAGTTTCGTTGTTACCAGACCCTAGAAGTGAAATAGCAGTAACGATGGATATGGAGTCAAGACGAGTTGTTTTCAAACGAAGGGAAACAACCGGGTAGAAAGTGCCAGCAGTCGTCAACACTTTCGCAGCAGTGACAGGGGTTCCGACGCTTTGTTGGAGTCCGGAAAGTGCATAACCGCCTTCGGAAATAACCGTCGCACAAATCTGTTTGAAAGTGCTTGCACTTGCGGTTGTACCTGTGTTTGTGATTTCGCAGCTGAGTGGAAGCGAGGCAGTAGTAATGTAGGTGGAAGTGATTAGGTTAGCATGGTTCCAGGTGTGGCAGATGTAGAAGGACCCGTTAATCACGAAACCCATCTTCACGGTGCCGACACCGAGCCACTCCAGGTCCATCCACAGGATTTGTGCTTTCGAAATGTCAAGGGTGATGCCAGAAGGGCCGGTGCCGTCCATCGGGTCCACATTCCAGTCGGCCTGAGCAACACGAGTGTTGGTCACGGCACCGCTCACAATAGACCGCTCAACGAAGTAAGTGGTGAGCCCGTCTTGTTCGAGGAAGAAACCGTTGTCTGTGTTATAGTATCCAACTTTCTGGTCAAGGTTTGCCTTCGGTGCAGCGCAGACGAATGTTGTCATTACTAGCAACGACTTGCCAGGCTGGTAAGAGAACACCTTGGTGGTTTGGCGTTGGACCGAGGAACCACTGGTTGTGGTGACATTCAGGTCCATCAGACCTTGCGGTGTGTTATAGACTGCTGTACCACCCGTAGCAGTTGCCGTGCTCCACAGCTGGTTGTCACCGTAGCGGTAGCTCGAGTCGAACATTGTGAACGGCTCGGACACTCGCAGGCGACCGAAAGCGTCGGTGCTGGTTGTGGGGAACGAGGCAACGTTCGAAGAGGTCGTGCCTGAGACGACCCAAGGGGAAGTGCCTTGGTTGACAGTGACTGTGCCGTCAACAGTTTGGGTAGCGGGAAAGTTGCTTACAGAAACACTGCCAGAGACTGGTTGTGTCGCCTGGAAGAACGTGCCCGTAACTGCTTGCGTGGCAGGAAAGTTACTGACGGAGACCGAACCGGAAACGGGTTGAGTTACAGGGAAGTTGCTAACTGAGACTGAGCCCGACACAGGTTGTGTCGCCTGGAAGAAAGTACCGGTGACAGCTTGTGAGGCAGGGAAATTGCTTACGGAAACACTGCCCGAAACCGGTTGAGTTGCAGGGAAGTTACCAACAGAGACAGCTAAGGGATTGCCCGCGTCATTCTTAACCTCAACTTCGCCATTGACGGTGACGGCACCGTTGATATTTTGCGAAACCGGGAAGTTGGTGACAGCGACGTTGGCAGCAGGTCCAGGAGAAATGCCCGGAGCGTCGTTGTAGCAGATAACCTGGAGGTCGTCTGTAGGGGCAGCTCCCCGGATGCCGGGCCAGACTAGGATGGTGGTCTGCACACCATCGTCGGTGACAGTGATGGAACCGTCGTGCTCGGGGGAGGTGACGTATAGGAAGGAGTTTCTGGTGATATTTGTAATCGACTGAAACTGATCTGCAGAGTACACGCCCGGGACGACCACTGTGTCGAACCCTCCGGGGCCAAGGGTGAGTGTGCAGTTATGTACGACGAACACGGGAAGACCCCATATGATAAGTGGTTTTACCCGTTTGGCCTCATAGCAAGACTATCACGGGAATAACAACAATGAGCAAGGCAATAAAAAAGCCAGCCACCTCATCGATGACTGGCCGTAGACTATGAGGGTTCATTTATCAGTTGGTGACCCCTTTAGGGAGGTTTGAGGAGAACTGTTTGGCAATGCGAGCAGTTTTCTTTTTGACTGCTGTAAGGTAAACGATGAGAGCAGGTGTCATGGGTGTCACTCCATAGGGTTTATAGAGTGCGTTCCTTCGGCTATGTGCTTACTTCCGTCCGTGAAGGATGAACGATACTTGGTTTTACCCCTCAGAACGCGGTGACTTTGAAGAAAACTTGCGAAGCGACGGCTAACGTTGCTAGTTGCTCGTTGGTCATAATGCGCTCGAACAACCGAGCTTCAATTTCTTGGTCAAAATGTTCTTTATCATAAATCCCGAAAACAGCCATTACCTCTTCTGATGGTACATTTTTTCGTACTAACTCGGTAAATAACGGCTCAGGTGTCAAAACGGCGTTACCTAAACGAAACCTTTGAT
>Ga0310098_1000062_pt1 | contig 25827 bp, 23 predicted proteins | sample LakMicMIDCLREDC7_FD_194453 | JGI IMG/M metagenome (GOLD analysis project Ga0310098, IMG submission 194453) | Enriched freshwater cyanobacterial communities from Lake Michigan, Michigan, United States - MI23.DCL.RED.C7 | ecosystem: Environmental > Aquatic > Freshwater > Lake | place: USA...
TCGGCGGCGATGGTGGCGATGTGGGGATCGACCGCCCGGCTGGTGACGATCGCATCGGCCCCCTCCGCATGGGCGACGCTGAGCAGCTCCTCGGCCACCACGCCGTGGCGCTGCTGCAGCGGCAGCTCGGCGGCGCACTCCTGCAGGAAGTGCAGGCGATTGGCACTGAGCGCCGCAGCATCGAGCACGAACAGGGCTGGCCGGCCGGGGTGGGCGCGCAGGGCCGGGTTGGCGGGGCCAAGGGCTTCATGGTGGATCCAGAGCAGCGGCTGGCGGGGCGAGTGGCTACTCGAGGACGAGCTGCTGGCGGAGTGTGCGGGAGTGGCTCGCCATGGCGAGTCGTTTGCGGAGTCGTTTGCGGAGGCGTTCCCGGAGGCGCCGCCGGATGGCGCCGGGGCCCGCGGCGCGAACAGCTGCTCCTGCAGGGCCTCGTAGCTGGCCTCGAACGGGCAGGTGCCGGCCGCGGCGGCCCGGCAGCTGCGGCAGTAGCGGCCCGCGCTGAAGCGCTCCAGGTTGGCCCTGTTGAAGATGTAGGGCTTGCTGCTGAAGCTGCTGGCCAGCCACTGCCAGCTGAGGTTGTTGCTGGCGGGGTCGCCGTCGAGCAGGTGCTGCAGGAACCAGCGGGCGCCGGTCTGCCACTGCACGCGCCGCCAGTGCACCAGGTAGCTGCCCAGCCACATCCGCGCATGGTTGTGCAGCCAGCCCAGTTCCTGCAGCTGGCGCGAGAAGCCATCCATGCAGGCCAGGGCAGTGCGGGCCTCGGCCAGATCGGCCGGCAGCTCCGGGCTGTAGCTGGCTGCGGCGTGGCCGGTTTTGAGGGGTTCCAGGTCGATCCAGATGCCGTCGCCCAGGCGGCTCCAGAGGCGCTGCCAGTAGTCGCGCCAGCCGAGCTCGTTGATCAGCTTGCCGGCGATGCGCTGGCCCTCGGCTCGGCTCTCGGGCGTGGCGCCATACCCACGGGCATCGAGCCAGGCGAACACGGCATCGCGCACCTCCGGCAGCGTCAGCACCCCGTGGCGGATCCAGGGGGAGAGGCCGGTGATAGCCCCATCCAGGTGGTTGCGGCTGGCGCCGTAACGGGGCGGATCGATCGCCGCCAGGGCCGCCTCGGCCGCGGTGCGGCCGCCACGGAAACGGGTTGGGGGAGAATCCTGCGATTGCACAGCGGCGCCCGGCGGCGTTCCTCCCCATGCTTCTCGATCTGCGCGGCAAGAAGGCCCTGGTGACGGGCATTGCCAACAACAAGTCGATCGCCTGGGGGATCGCCCAGCAGCTGCATGCCGCCGGCGCCGAGCTGGGCGTGACCTACCTGCCCGATGAGAAGGGCCGCTTCGAGGCCAAGGTGCGCGACCTCACCGCGCCGCTGGCCCCCACCCTGTTTGAGCCCCTCAACGTGCAGGACCCGGCCCAGATCGAAGCCGTGTTCACCAGGGTGAAGGAGCAGTGGGGCTCGATCGACGTGCTCGTGCACTGCCTGGCCTTCGCCGGCAAGGAGGAGCTGATCGGCGATTACTCCAACATCTCCCCCGAGGGTTTCGCCCGGGCCCTGGAGGTGAGCGCCTACTCGCTGGCGCCCCTCTGCCGCTACGCCAAGCCCCTGTTCAACGAGGGTGCCAGCGTGATCACCCTCAGCTACCTCGGCGCTGAGCGGGCCATCCCCAACTACAACGTGATGGGCGTGGCCAAGGCGGCCCTCGAGGCCTCGGTGCGCTATCTGGCCGCCGAGCTGGGCGGCGAGAAGCAGGTGCGCGTGAACGCCATCAGCGCCGGCCCGATCCGCACCCTGGCCAGCTCCGCCATTGGCGGCATCCTCGACATGATCCACAACGTGGAGGAGAAGGCCCCCCTGCACCGCACCGTGACCCAGGAGGAGGTGGGCAGCACAGCCGCCTTCCTGGCCAGCCCGTTGGCTTCCGGCATCACCGGCCAGGTGATCTACGTGGACGCCGGCTACTGCATCACCGGCATGTGAGCTGATGCTGCGCGCGCAGGGTCGATGCGGGGCGCTGCGGCTGCTGGCGGCCCTGTTGGGCAGGCTCTGGCCTGATCTGGCCTTGGCCCTTGTGATCGCCGGACTCTCGGTGTTCCTGGGCCCAGCCCTCAGCCGCAGGCTCACCCCCGATCTGGTGCTGCCGCTGCTGGGTATCGCCGCATCGGTGCTGATCGGCTTTCGCTTCAGCCAGGCCTATGCCCGCTGGTGGGAGGCCCGCACCCTCTGGGGCCAGCTTCGCAATGCCTCCCGGGCCTGGACAACGGCGCTGTTGGCCCTGGCGGTGGAGCCGCTGCAGCCACTGCTGGAGCGGCAGGTGCTGCTGGTGTGGAGCCTGGTGGCTGAGCTGCGGCCATCCGTGCCCTGCCCGGTGGCGCTGACGCTGCCTCTGGAGCAGCTGCGCCAGAGCTTTCCTGGGGAGGGTGGCAGCCAGCTGCTGCTGGATGCCCAGGCCCGTGCGGTTGCCGTGGCCTACGGCGATGGCCAGCTGGAGCCCACGGGGCGAGGGGTGCTCAGTGAGCGGCTGCGCGATATCGGCAATGCCATCGGCGGTTTGGAGCGCATCCGGGCCCAGCCTTTCCCGGCGGCGATGGCCCTGTTCAGCCGCCTGGTGGTGTGGCTATTCGCCTGGCTGATGTTTCTGCGTCTGGAAGCGGCTCCGACTACGCCCACCATTGGCAACGCCGTGGCCTTTGCGCTGATGGCTGGCTACATCTCGGCGGAACGGTTGGCGTCTTATCTGGATCAACCGCTCGCCGATCCCCTGCTGGGCTTGCCGCAGCACCACATCGCCGCAGCCATCAGCCGCGACCTGCTCGGACCAACCCATCCCCTGGCCCAGCCGCCCCAGCCCGCTTCCGCCACGGTGTGGACCTGAGGCAGCTGCTCGCGGGCTTCGGCATGATCGGGGAGATTCCGATCCGGCGGCGTCCGGACCCTCAGACTCCATGCGCACCGGCACGATCCACCGCGTTACCGGCGAAACCGATGTGCACGTGACCCTCGGGCTCGACGGCAGCGGCGTTTGCACGGTGAGCACCGGCGTGCCTTTTCTGGATCACATGCTTCACCAGATCAGCAGCCACGGGCTGATCGATCTGGAGATCCAGGCCACCGGCGACACCCACATCGACGACCACCACACCAATGAGGATGTGGGCATCGCCGTGGGCCAGGCGCTGGCGCAGGCCCTTGGTGATCGGCGCGGCATCCACCGTTTCGGCCACTTCCTGGCGCCCCTGGATGAGGCGTTGGTGCAGGTGGCGCTGGATTGCAGTGGCCGGCCGCACCTGAGCTACGGCCTGCAGATCCCGGCCCAGAAGATCGGCACGTACGACACCGAGCTGGTGAAGGAGTTCTTCGTGGCGGTGGCCAACAATGCCGGCCTCACCCTGCACATCCGCCAGCTGGATGGCGTGAACTCGCACCACATCGTGGAGGCTTGCTTCAAGGCCTTTGCGCGGGCCCTGCGCCAGGCCACGGAAGTGGATCCGCGCCGCGCCGGTGCGGTACCGAGCAGCAAAGGGGTGCTGGAGCGGGCGGGGAGCTGAAGCGCCTGAGGCTCGGGGATCCGACCCCGGCCAGGCCCCGCTTAACACTCCGTTACGGGATGATGGGCTGCCGCGTTGCGCTGCCCCGTCATGACTGCCATCCCCGCCGCTGCGCCAGCCCCCGCCTACGACCGTGCCGACTGGGCCAGCGCCTTCCGCAATGTGGGTGTGGAGCTGGATGGTGTGGCGGTGGCACCGGTCCGCGGGCAGATTCCGGCCGAGCTGGTGGGCACGCTGTATCGCAACGGCCCCGGCCGGCTGGAGCGCGGTGGGCAGTGGGTTCACCATCCGTTTGACGGCGACGGCATGATCACGGCCCTGCGCTTCGCAGACGGCCGGGCCGAGTTGCGCAACCGCTTCATCCGCACCGAGGGCTGGCTGGCAGAGGAGCAGGCCGGCAAGGTGCTCTACCGCGGTGTGTTCGGTAGCCAGAAGCCCGGTGGCCCCGTGGCCAACGCGTTTGACCTGCGCCTCAAGAACATCGCCAACACCCACGTGGTGCGCCTGGGCGATCAGTTGCTCGCCCTGTGGGAGGCCGCCGAACCCCACGCCCTCGACCCCGACACGCTCGAGACCCGCGGCCTCTCGCTGCTCGATGGCGTGCTCAAGCCTGGTGAGGCTTTCAGCGCCCACCCACGCTTCGATCCCGGCCATCACGGCGCTCCCCGCATGGTGACCTTCGGTGTGAAGAGCGGCCCGCGCAGCACGATCCGGCTGATGGAGTTCGCGGTGGAGGACGACCCGGCCACCGGCGTGAAGGCTGGCCAGTTGCTCAGTGAGCGCCGCGACAGCTTCGGCGGTTTCGCCTTCCTGCACGACTTCGCCATCACCCCCAACTGGGCGGTGTTCCTGCAGAACGCCATCGCCTTCAACCCGTTGCCCTATGTGCTCGGCCGCAAGGGCGCGGCCCAGTGCCTGCAGTCGCAGCCCGGCGGGCAGGCCAAGTTCTGGCTGATCCCGCGCGACAGCGGCGCCTTCGCCGGCCAGGCGCCGCGCATCATCGATGCCCCCGACGGCTTCGTGTTCCACCACCTCAACGCCTGGGAGGAGGGCGACACGGTGGCGGTGGAGAGCATCTACTACAGCGATTTCCCTTCGATCGGGCCAGACGAGGACTTCCGCTCGATCGATTTCGAGCTGCTGCCGGAGGGTCTGTTAGAGCAATGCCGCATCCATCTGGCCGATGGCACGGTGCGAACCACGCGCCTGAGCGAGCGCTGTTGTGAGTTCGCGATGGTGAACCCGGAGCGGGAGGGATTGTCCTGTCGTTACGCCTGGATGGCGGTGGCCGAGCGGGAGCTCGGCAACGACCCGTTGCAGGCGATCAAGAAGCTCGATCTGATCAGTGGGGAGCGGCGGGTGTGGAGTGCGGCGCCGCGTGGCTTCGTGACTGAGCCGGTGATGGTGCCGCGGCCCGGGGCCAGCGCCGAGGACGACGGTTGGGTGCTCTGCATGATCTGGAACGGGGCCCGCTGTGCCAGCGATCTGGTGATCCTCGATGCCGCCTGCCTGAGCGAGATTGCGGTTCTGGAGCTGCCCCTGGCGCTCCCCTACGGCCTGCACGGCAGTTTCGTGCCCGCCTGATGCCCTGGTTTGTGAAGCAGGAGACGTTCCTGCGTCCCTACAGCGCGATGCAGCCTCACCTGGAGGCTCACCGGGCCTGGGTGCGTCAGCTGCGCGAGCGGGGTGTGGTGATCAGCAGCGGCTACCTGGTGGACGGCGAGGGCCGGCCCGGCGGTGGTGGGCTGCTGCTGCTGGAGGCCGCCAGCTATGGCGAGGCCGAGGCCCTGGTGCGGTTGGACCCGATGGTGTGCAGTGGCGGTGTGGACTGGCGCCTCGAGCAGTGGCAACCGTCGGTGGGCGATCTGGCGGTGCGCTGACGGGGGCGGCGCCGTTGGCTGGCGGCGGGTGCCCCGGTCACAGCTGGTTGCAGATGGGCTGGCCTGGTGTCGCAACTGGTCCGCTGGATCGGACTAGACACGGGTTAGCCCCTCCTTTGGCTGTCGATGCTCCTCCTCCCCACTGCAAGATCCAGGCCAGGGAACGGCTCACTGGCCCGGCCGCTCTGCCGGCTGCTGCGCCGGCCACTTGCTCTGCTTCTGCTGGGCGGCTGTGCGCTGACGCCTGCGGTCGTCCTGGCCATGGATGGCCTGCCTGCCGGTGCGCCGAATCGCTGCAGCGGCACCCTGCTGCAGCTTCAGGTGGAGCAGCGCGGCACGGCCGCCTTCGATCGCTTCCGCTTTGATCTGGGCCTGGAGGCGGAGGGCAGCAGCAAAGGCGAGGCGATGGATCTGCTCAACCAGCGGCTGGCTGCCGTGCGGGAGGCCCTGCGGCCCCTTGTGACCGGCGACCTCACCATCCCTGCCCCCAGCACCTACCGCAGCGGCGGGGGCACGGGGTCTGGCTCCACCCCCGTGCGTGAGCACGCCAGCACCTCCGTGTCCGGCGTGGTGGTGAAGGCCAGCTACGACGCCCTGATCCAGAGCGCCGGACGCCTGCCGGGGGTGAACCTCCGCGGTTTCAGCGCCGAGGCGGTGGGCGGTAGTGAGCAGGAGCTGCAGACGGCACTGCTGCGCAAGGCCCTGGCTGAGGGGCGTCGTCAGGCGGGGGTGACAGCCGCCGCCCTGGGCCTGGGGCGGGTGAAGCTGCTGCGCATCGATCAGCGTGGCGGCGGCATGGTGCGGCCGATGCCCTATGCGATGGCCGCGGCGCGCAGCTTTGATCCCAATGAGGCCCCGGCTCCCGAGCGCTCGCTGAGCCTGGCGCTGGATTACTGCCTCTCCTGAGTGGCCGTTTCGATCGCGCCCTGCTGCAGCAGGGCCTCCAGCTGCGGTCGCAGCGCCGCGAAGGCGCGGCCGCGATGGGCCAGGGCCGCCTTCTGGCTGTGGGGCATTTCGGCGAAGCTGAGCCCCGCCTCGGGCACGAAGAACACCGGGTCGTAGCCGAAGCCGCCCTCGCCCCGCGGGGCCTCCAGGATCGTGCCGGGGCAGTGGCCCTCCACCTCAATCACAACGGCGCCACCGGGATTCGCCAGGGCCAGCGCGGCGCTGAAGCGGGCGCTGCGGGCATCGGCCTGGGCGTTGCGGGCCCCGGCGGCCGCGAGCTCGTCCAGCAGGCGGGCGATGCGGGCGGCATCGTTGTCGGCGTAGCGAGCGGAATGCACGCCGGGGGCGCCGCCGAGCGCGTCGACGCTGAGGCCGGAATCATCCGCCAGGGCCCAGCAACCGGTGGCGCGGGCCACCGCCACGGCCTTCAGCCGGGCGTTCTCGGCGAAGGTGGCGCCGGTTTCCTCCACCTCCAGTCCCTCCGGCTGTGGCCGCACCTCAAGGCCGAGGTCTGCCAGCAGGGCTGCGAATTCGCGCACCTTGCCGGCATTGCCGCTGGCGATCACCAGAACAGTGGGCGGGGCTTGGGCGGTCATCGGTTGCGTGGATTGACGGAGCTGGTTGGTTGGCGGACTGGCTGGGAACCGGTGCGTGTCCGTCCGGATGTGGGACCACATGGCTCTCGGATGTGGTCCCACATCCGGACGCTGCCGCCCTCAGATCGCCTCGGCCAGCTGCCGCGCCCAGGCGAGGACCTCGGCCACCCGTGCGTCGCTGGGGGCTTCGCAGTAGAGGCGCAGCAGCGGTTCGGTGCCGGAGAAGCGCAGCATCAGCCAGTGGCTGGGCCCCAGCCGCAGCTTGACGCCGTCAGTGGTGATGACCTCGTGCACCGGCGAGCCGGCCACCTCGGCCGGCGGGGTGGCGGCCAGGAAGGCCTCGAGGCGCTGGCGGGTGGCCATGTCGGGCAGGCGCAGGTCGAGGCGGTCGTAGGCGGCGGCACCGCCACAGCGCTCCTGCAGGGCATCGATCCGCTGGCCCAGGGGCACGCCGCCCTCCACCAGGGCCTCGATCAGCAGCAGCGCTGCAAAGAGGGCATCACGCTCCGGCAGGTGCATGCCGAAGCCGACGCCGCCCGATTCCTCGCCGCCCACCAGCACCTCGCCGGCCAGCATCTCGGCGGCGATGTACTTGAAGCCCACCGGTTTCTCCTGCACCGTGCGGCCGAGGCCCTCGGCCACCAGCTGCATCAGATCGGAGCCGCTCACGGTCTTGATGACGGAACCAGGCAGCTGGCGGGCCCGGGCCAGGTGATCGATGAACAGCGGCATCAGCAGCTGGGTGCTGCAGAAGCGGCCGTGCTCATCCACGGCGGCGATGCGGTCGCCATCGCCATCGAAGACGATGCCCACCGCCGGTCGGCCGGCCAGGGTGGAGGCGCGCACCTCGGCGATCAGTTGCTGGAGGTAGGGGGCCAACGGTTCCGGCGGGTTGCCGCCGAACAGCGGGTCGCGGTTCGCCCGGATCTCGCGCAGGTGATCGCTGGCCGCGGCGCCCTCCAGCAGGCGGCTCAGGCCGCCGGCGGCGGAGCCGTGCATCGGATCGACGATCACCTGTAGCCCCAAGCGCTCAAGACCGGCGCTCAATGCGGCCGTGTCCACCTTGGTTTTGAGGCCGGCCAGGTAGGTGCCCATGGCATCGAAGCGCAGGCTTTCGCCCGGGATCGGCACCGTGATGCCGCCGGCTTCCAGGCGGCGCTCCACCCGCTGGGTGAAATCCCCCTCCACCGAGCCGCCGAAGGGGCCCTTGATCTTCAGGCCCAGCCATTCGGGCGGGTTGTGGCTGGCGGTGATCACCAGAGCCCCCAGAGCCTTGCGCTCCACCACGGCCCAGCTGGCGGCCGGGGTTGGGATCGGGGCCTCGGCCAGCACCGGCACCAGATCAGCGCCGCGCACGGCGCTGCAGATCGCCTCGGCCAGCTCCGGTGCCAGGAAGCGGCGGTCGTAGCCGATCACGATCTCGCGGCTGTTCAGACCCGCGGGGGCTGAGAACTCCAGCTCGCGGGCTGAGGCCGCCGCCACCGGCAGCAGGCGCTCCACCGTGATGTCCACCCCGAGGATGCCGCGCCAGCCGTCGGTGCCGAAGGCGATCGGACTGGCCTCGAGGGGCAGGGGCGCAGAAGCCATCGGGGCGAAGCACGGTCGTCATCGATCGTGCTAGCAGCGGGCCTGCCCCGCTGCGCGCCTGCGGGTGCCGGCGGGGCGGACGGCCTACGGTGACCACCGTGCCCACTGAGACTCTGCTCAACGACCGGCTGCTGCGCAGCTGGCTGCGCTGCAAGCGCCGGGCGTGGCTCGATCGTTTCGGCGACCCGGCCGAGCGCCAGTGGACCGCCCACCGCGAGCTGCAGCTCGATGAGCAGCGCCGCTGCTTTTCGATGCTGTTCCCCCAGCGCCCGCAGCGGGGCGAGGCGGCCGCCAGCGGCGGTGCCGCTGCGGTGGTGGGTCTGCGTCTGCGCGGCAGCCTGGGCGGCCTGCCACTGGAGGCCCATCCACCGCTGCTGCAGCGGCTGGAGGGCCAGAGCCGCTGGGGCGCGCACGCCTACAGGCCGGTGCTGTTCCGCCAGGGCCGGCGCACCACCCGTGAGCACCGGCTGGTGCTGGCCCTGTGGGGCCGTCTGCTGGAGAGCGATCAGGGAGCTCCTGTGCGCAGCGGCCTTGTGCTGGCCTGGGCCGGCCGCGGCATGGAGCAGGAGGCCCTGCCTCTGACGGGCGGCCTGCCTCGCCAGCTGGATGACGCCCTGCTCAAGCTGGCGGACGATCTGGCGCGGCCCGAGCCGCCGCCGCTGGTGGCCGATCGCAAGAAATGCGTGCTTTGCGGTTGGAAGGCCGCCTGTGATCAGGTCGCGGCCGCTGAGGGGCACCTCAGCGAGGTGAGCGGCATCGGCGCCAAACGGCGGGAGATGCTGCTGGAGCTGGGCATCAGCCGCCTCAGCGATCTGGCCGCCTCTGAGCCCGAGCAGCTGGCCGAGGCCCTCGCGGTTCACGGTGAGCAGCACGCCGAGATGTCCCCGCAGCTGATCACCCAGGCGCGGGTGCAGCAGAGCGGCACGCCCCTGCGGCGCGAGCCCGGCGCTGCCCTGCCCGAGCTGGCGGCAGCGCCGGGGGTGCTGATCTACGACATCGAATCCGACCCCGACGCCCGCGACGACTTTCTGCACGGCTTCGTGCGGCTGGAGCGGCGCGCCGATGGCCGCTGGCCCGACCTGGCTGAGGCTGCCCAGGCGCCCTACCGGCCGGTGCTGGCGCGGCTGGAGCACGGCGAGGCGCGGCTGTGGCAGCGCCTGCAGCAGCTGCTCAACGCCTACCCCGACTGGCCGGTGCTGCACTACGGCGAAACCGAGCGGCTGGCGGTGCTGCGCCTGGCTCAGCGGCAGGGAGCGCGCGAACGGGAGCTGGCGCTGCTGCGGGAGCGGCTGGTGGATGTGCACCAGAGGCTGCGCCAGCACTGGTGGCTGCCCACCAACGGCTACGGCCTCAAGGCCACCGCGGGCTGGCTGGGCTTCCGCTGGAGTCTGAAGGGGGCCGACGGTGCGCGGGCGCTGCTCTGGTGGCGCCGCTGGCGCCTGGGCGGCGGCGGCCGCCAGAACCTGCGCTGGATCTTCCGCTACAACCACGACGACGCCCTGGCCACCTGGGCAGTGGCGCACTGGCTGCTGCAGGGCGATCAGGCCGACTGTGGATCAGCTGACTGAAGATCAGGCCGCCGGAGTCTGTTTTGTGGTGCCATCACTGCGGCCAGCGCCACCAGCGCCGACAGGCGGCGGCGTGAAGCCCGCTGGCACGCTGATCTGTAGGTGGATCTCGCTGGTGCTGCCTCCATCGGCTGGGCTGGCCACCACCAGCTCCGGCTCTGCCAGGGCCTGACGGCGCACTAGGGCCAGCCCCTCCAGGCCCTCGGGCCCAGACAGCACCGAGGTGATCACACCGGCCCGCCCGCCGGCCGTTGTGCTCAGGGGCGTTCCCGGGGCGCAGGCGTCGGCCGCCGCAGGGCCGGTGCGGGGGGCGCGCCAGTGGCGCAACTGCTGCTTGACGCCGTCGTAGGTGGCGAGCTTCGCCAGGGTCTCCTGGCCCACGTAGCAGCCCTTGCTGAGGCTCACCCAATCGGCCAGGCCGAGCTCGAAGGGGTTGGTGTCGTCGTTGAGCTCCGCCGGTGCGGCCGGGAACCCCTGCCGCAGGCGCAGGCGCTCCACCTGCTCCCAGGGGAGCTCTGGTAGGGCCGCCAGCCAGGGCGGCAGGTTCTCGCCATCGGCCAGCAGCAGGGCGGGCTGATCGGCGCCGGCACCCAGGTCGACGCCGGGATGGAGCAGACGCGGGTCGCTGGTGGGTTCGCTGATGTGTTCGGTGGTGGGTTCGCCGGCGCCGCCGCCGAGCCAGCGCACCAGCGTGGCTGGCACCGGGGCGCTCAGCCGGACCCGATCCGCCGGGAACAGCACCCGATCGAGGGCCTGATGCACGGCCGCACCCTCTCCCGCCAGCACCAGCAGATCGGCGCCGGCGTCGTCGACGCACACCAGCGCCAAGGCGCGCATGCGGCCGGTGGGGCTGATCAGACAGGTGGCGAGGCAGTCGCCTGGGCGGGCCAGCTCGATCGCCTGGCTGCTCTGGCCGTGCAGGAAGCGGAGGGCATCGGCCCCCTCCAGCCGGATCCGGCTGATCGGGGTGCTCCAGCGGCCGTGGCTGTGCTCAGGCGATGGAGCGTTTGCGGGGTTCAAGCGGGCGGCAGACGGGTCTGCGGAGCGGTGTGCAGGGGTTGTACTGGATTGGGATGGGATGTGGTCGCACATCCGCAGACCGGGGCGACGGCAATCCCCTGCGGATCAGCCCTGAGCGGCAGAGGTGGCGGCCACCTCCTCCAGCAGGAACAGGCTGCGCAGCTCCAGGCCGGCAGCATTCATCGCCTCGAGGCCGCCCTCCTGGCGATCCACGATCGTGACCACCCGCTCCACCGTGTAGCCGGCTTCGCGCAGTTGCTTCACCGCCTTGAGCGAGGAGCCACCGGTGGTGACCACGTCCTCCAGCACGGTGATGCGGCTGCCGGCCGCCGGCAGCGGGCCCTCCAGCCAGGCGCCGGTGCCGTGGCCCTTGGCCTCCTTGCGCACGATTAGGGCATCCAGGGGGCGGCCCGCCAGCGCGGCCGCCTGGGCCACGCCGCTCACCAGCGGATCGGCGCCGAGGGTGAGGCCCGCCACCGCCACCGCCTCCGCTTCCACCAGCTCCAGCATCCGCGCCGAGAGCAGGGCCAGCCCCTCGCCGCTGAGGCTCACCGGCTTGCAGTTCACGTAGTGATCGCTGCTGCGGCCCGAGGCCAGGGTGAAGCTGCCGTGGCGGTAGGCACGCTCCGCCAGCAGCTGCAGCAGCCGCTGCCGCTGGTCGGCGCTGGCCTGGGGCAGGTGGAGCGACTGGGTCATGCCTCTGGCATCGGCGGTTTGTGTTGTCTAGTTTGCGTTCATTGCTGACACCAGAACGATGGCGGCCCGACACGCGGCGCTGATGGGAGTGGGTTCGTGCGCCGCGGTGCTCGTGGTTGGGGCGGCTGTCGCCGGGGCTGGGGGCGCCCAGGCCGGGCCGGTCGTCTGCACCAGCACGATCGAGGCACCGCTGGCCGGTTCGGCCCCTGTCGAAGTGACCCGCTGCGGCCCGGTGACCACCACGTCCGATCTGATGGAGCGTCGCTTCTTCAGCTACACCGCCCCCTTCGCCCGCGGCATCGACATCACGCACCAGATCACCGATGTGCTCGGCATCTCGATGGGCGGTGGCGATGGCACCCGGGTGATGGGCTTCGGCTTCCCCGATCAGACCATCGTCTGGGATGGTTCCGCCGTTGAGAACACCTATCGGGTGCTCCTGGATCAGCAGAGCAACCCCATGCCCTGGCGCACCGCCGATATCAACAACGGGTTCTGCCAGGGCTTGCCCCAGGGCGGCTGCGGCGCGCCCTCCGCTCCAGTGGCCTGGCCGCAACCCGGTGCGCGGATTGTGCGCGGGCTCTGGTGAGTACCTTGGCGATCCAGGCAAACCGGTGCCTGGGGCAGCGACCCACGGGGGTCTAGCAATCTGGTGAATGCAGCGGACTCATAATCCGCCTTAGGCGAGTTCGATCCTCGCGACCCCCATCTGATCGCGATGCGCGTGTTCGCCCCGGCGGCGCTCCTGGCTCTGCTGGCCTTCTTCTCGGCCGCGGAGTTCTCCCTGATACGCCTGCGCCCCACACGGGTGCCACTGCTGGAGGCCGAGGGCCGTCCTGGGGCTGCTGCCGTTGCCCGGCTGCAGCGGCGCCTGCGGCGGGCGCTCGTGGCCACCCAGCTGGGGCTCACCCTGGCGCTCGTGGCCCTGGGTTGGAGTGGGCGCGGCCTGGCCGAGCGCTGGGCCCAGTCCGGTGCGGCTCAGGGGGTGCCTCAGGCCTGGCTGGATCTGGGGGTGTTCCTCTTGCTGGTGCTGCTGGCCACCCTGCTGGGTGGCCTGGTCCCGAAGGCCTGGGTGCTGCATCACCCGGAGGCGTCAGCCCTGCGGTTGGCGCCACTGCTGGAGGCCCTCGGCCGCTGCCTGGCCCCCGTGCTGCTGCTGATCGAGAGGCTGAGCGATGGACTGCTGCGGCTGCTGGGTTTGCCGCGCCAGTGGGATCAGCTGGTGCCGGCCCTCTCCGCCGGTGAGCTCGAAACCCTGATCGAGACCGACAGCGTCACCGGCCTCATGCCGGACGAGCGCGACATGCTCGAGGGTCTGTTTTCGCTGCGCGACACCCAGGTGCGCGAGGTGATGGTGCCCCGCTCCGGCATGGTGACCCTGCCGCTGGAGGTGCGGTTCGGTGAGCTGATGGAGGCGGTGCACGACACCCACCACGCCCGCTTTCCGGTGATCGGCAGCTCCCTCGATGATGTGCGCGGGCTGCTTGATCTGCGCCGCCTGGCCGAACCGATCGCCAAGGGCCTGCTCCAGCGCGACTCCCCGCTGGCTCCCTACGTGAGCCCGGTCACGAAGGTGCAGGAGACCACGCCCCTGGCGGCGCTGCTGCCGGTGATCCGCGGCGGCCAGCCGCTGCTGGTGGTGGTGGATGAGCACGGAGGTACGGAGGGCCTGGTCACCATCTCCGACCTCACCAGCGAGATCGTCGGCGACGAGGAGGACCCCGACAATCCCGCTGAGGACGATCTGCAGCAGCTTCAGGAACACAGCTGGCTGGTGGCGGGCGACCTGGAGATCTATGAGCTCAACCGCGAGCTCGGGCTGCAGTTGCCTGAATCCGACGAGCACCACACCCTGGCCGGCTTCCTGCTGGAGCGCCTGCAGCACATCCCCGCTCCGGGAGAGAGCTTGCGCTGGAAGGGCCATCAGTTCCAGATCATGGCCATGGACGGTCCGCGGATTGAGCGGGTGGAGATCACCCGTCGCTCGTCGGAGTCGGCCCAGGACCCTGCCGCTGCTGGTGAGCCCGCCTGAACCTCCCGGTTGGCTGACACACCGGCGCGGCTCGATCGCTGATAATTGCGCAGCTCTGCCTCCTGCCCCATGCAGCCGGTTCGCGTTGGGGTCATCGGCATCGGCAACATGGGCTGGCATCACGCCCGTGTGCTGAGCCTGCTGCGGGATGCCGAGCTGGTGGGGGTGGCCGATCTCGATGCCAGGCGTGGCCAGCTGGCGGTTGAGCAGTTCGGCTGTCGCTGGTTCCCCTCCTACGAGGAGATGCTCGGCGAGGTGGAGGCGGTCTGCATCGCCGTACCGACGCTGCTGCATCACCGCGTGGGCATGGCCTGCTTCAACGCCGGCGTGCACGTGCTGATCGAGAAGCCGATCGCCGCCAGCCAGGAGGAGGCCGCCGAGCTGGTTCGTGCCGCCGATGCGGCGGGCCGCCTGCTGCAGGTGGGTCACATCGAGCGTTTCAACCCCGCCTTCCGCGAGCTGGTGAAGGTGGTCGCCAATGAGGAGGTGGTGGTGCTGGAGGCCCGCCGCCACAGTCCCAACCCCGATCGCGCCAACGACGTGTCCGTGGTGCTCGACCTGATGATCCACGACATCGACCTGGTGCTCGAGCTGGCCGGGGCTCCCGTGGTGCGCCTGGCCGCCGCCGGTGGCCGCAGCGCCGAGGGCCCGATCGACTACGTGAACGCCACCCTCGGCTTCGCCAACGGTGTGGTGGCCAGCCTCACCGCCAGCAAGATGGCCCACCGCAAGATCCGCAGCCTCTCGGCCCACTGCCGCACGGCCCTGGTGGAATCGGACTTCCTCAACCGCAGCCTGCAGATCCACCGCCGCAGCCACCAGTCGTTCAGCGCCGACCACGGTGAACTGCTTTATCGCAACGACGGTTTCATCGAGGAGGTGAGCACCTCGCCGGTGGATCCGCTGGTGGCGGAGCTGGAGCACTTCCTGCAGTGCGTGCGTGGCCTGGAGACGCCGGCGGTGGATGGCCCTCAGGCCTCCCGCGCCCTGCTGCTGGCCGATCTGATCGAGCAGTGCGTGGAACAGCCCACCCTCTGCATGACCCTGAATCAGCCGATCTGATCGTCACCCGGCGTCTGGATCCGCCTCCGCCAGCTCGCGCAGTGCCTGCAGCTGCCAGCGACGGCACTGGGCCGGTGAGGCGCGGTAGAAGCGATCCCAGGCATCGCCCTTGTGCTGGGCATACAGCTCCCGCGGCTGCTCGGGGTGCTCCTGCTGCCAGCCAACGCGCACGGCATGGCCGATCACCACGTCGAGGGCGAGGTCGTCGTTGAACTGCACCTGCGGGTTGGCCTCAACAAAGGCGATCAGCGTCAGCAGCGTTTCGGTGCAGAGCTGGCGGTACTCCGCCGCCTCGATCTTGCTGAGCAGGTGTTCCACCAGGCTGGCGAAGTTGCGCTCGCCCGGGGTTTTCTCGCTGATCAGTGCAGCGCTCTCCAGGCGGTTGCGGCGCTCCAGCTTGTCGCCGATCACCAGGCCGCGGCAGTGGTGCAGCAGGTCCCAGATGCCGGGATAGAAATTGCGGGGCACCTGCTGCAGCGCCCCCACCCGCATGCGGTGCTGCAGCCAGCAACCGCCCCGGGGCAGATCCTCGAGCGGGTCGGGCGCCACCCAGCGCACGCGGCCGCTCACATGCAGCTGCTCCTTGCGCTGCAGCGCCGCTTTGGCGTGCTCCACATCCGCCATCACCTGCTGCAGGCGGCGGCGGATGGCGTGGGGCGGCTCGTCGCAGAGGGCCTCGAAGGCGTCCACCGGGCTCAGATCCCGCTCCGTGGCCAGTTCGCCGGTGAGCAGCAGCAGCAGCTGGCCCAGCTGCAGGGTGAGCATGCCGTTGAGCAGGGCCGGATTGCGGCGGGCCAGGCCGTCGACGGCCAGCAGCAGCTCCTGCTGCAGCATCCACTCGCGGCCGTCTTCGCCGCTGAAGCGGCGGATCATCGCCGCGATCGCCAGGCTGCCCTGGGGCTGACTGATCAGGGAGTCGTTCGTGTAGTTGCGGCCCACCACCACCTGTTTCTGGCGCACCAGTAGATCGGTGAGGGCGTCCTCCAGCTGCGGGTGCACCAGGCCGAGGGAGCCGGCGCAGCGGCGCACCACGTTCCAGTCGCCGTCAGCCAGGGCGCGGCGGTAGATCTCCTCCAGCAGCAGCTTCGGGCTGGCGCTGCCGCCGGGGCCCTGCAGCACGGCATCAAGGCCGAGGCGCTGCACCAGTTGCTCCAGCACCTCCGCCTGCTCCGGCAGGGAGGTGCTCCCCCACAGCCGCTCGATCAGGGCGGTGAGCGGTGATTCCTCCAGCTCCTGCTCCTCTTCAGCGGTGAGCGGCTGGTGCCCGGTGCTGGCGCGCAGCAGCGGGGCCGGAGCGTTGCGACTGCCGGGGCGGGGCTGAGCCTGGCTGGGCAGGTCGGCCCAGCTGGCCTGATCCAGCAGCACGTTCAGGGGTGCCAGCTGAACGGCCACCCCATCCAGCAGGCCACTGCGCAGCCGTTCCCCCAGCCGCAGGAAGGCCTCGGGACTGCGCTGGAACGGCGCCTGCTCCACCGGGATCAGCAGCAGCGGAGCGCCCACACCGCGCCAGTGGCGCTGCAGCTGGCTGATCTCGCTCTCCACGGCATCTGCCAGCTGCTCCGGGTCGTCGGAGAGGTAGAAGGTGCTCTCCTCCAGCACCGCTGGCTGGAAGGCCAGGGTCTGGCCGTCCTGGCGGTAGAGCCGCGCCGTGACCATGGTTTCCATGCGCATCGGCGGGTGGCCGCTGAGACCCAGCTGCTGGTTGGCTCCCACCGCGGCCATCCGCTCCGCCAGTTCCCGTGAGCTGGCAATGCGCACCCGCTGCTGACCCGGGCGGGTCACCGCCAGCCCGGCGGCCTCCAGGGCCGAGGCAATCGCCTCGGTGGCCGGCACGAAGCTCACCAGCACCTGATCGGCGCCGAGGCTGCTGCCGAGCCGGCGGCCGCTGGGATCCAGGTCGTCCGGGCTGATCAGGCCGTTGAGCAGCAGGTCGCCCAGCCAGGTGAGGCTCTGGGTCCAGAGCAGCGGCACGTTCTCGTTCGGGATCCGCTGCTGACTGCCAGGCCGCTGTCGCTCCGCGGCGATCGCCTGCTCGGGCACCACATAGAGCTCCGGCAGCAGCGGCACGCCGTCCACCTCCACAGCCACCCTGGCCAGCCGCTCGCGCCAGCTCCAGGCCTCGGCCCAGCGCTCCTCGCAGCAGGCTGTGATCAGTTCGTAGGCCAGGAACAGCGGCCATTCGCATTCGATGTGCTCGAACTGGGCCAGCTCCTCGCGCTCGTAGTGCAGGCGCGTGTGGTCTTCGACCAGGGTCTGGTGGCCGTCGCGGCGGAAGCGCTTGTAGCCGTAGGGGCCGCCCAGCTCGGTGCGGATCTTGTTGCGCGTGCGCTCCACCAGGGCCGGATCCTCAACGGCCCAGGCGGGGTAGCCGATCACCGACAGGCAGGCCGCATCCACCTCCTTGCTGGCGGATTCGCGCGGCAGCAGGCCAGTGAGGGCGCGGCGCAGGCGCACGATCGCATCGTGGGGGATGTGCAGGCTGCGCCGGCCGTCGCCGTGGGGGCCATAGAGATCCAGGCCCTCCAGCGATTCCAGCGCCGCCTTCACCAGGCCGATCGAGCTGGCGTTGCGCTCCGGCAGGCCGTGGTTGCCCTTGTCGCCCCGCTCCCAGATGCCGTAGTCGGCCACGCGGTAGGCGCGGGCCACGTAGTACACGAGGTTCTGGATGAAGTCGTGCTCGTGGCTGGTCTGGATCACCACCAGGCCGGAGCGGGTGAGCTGGGCCAGCTGCAGCAGGAAGACGGCGGTGGCATCGAGCTGCAGGTGGCCCCAGCCGTCGTCGGGCACCACCGGCTTGCCGCTGCCGGTGTCGTATTTGGCGTGCAGGCAGTCGAGCCGATCGAGGCTGTGCTTGAAGCGCTCCACCTTCGGCGCCTGGCGCAGCATCGCGTTCAGCAGCCCGCGCATCAGCTGCAGCACCCGCTGCTCCAGCTCGAAGGTGCGTGTGCTGGCGCCGCTCAGGCGCCGGTGGGCCAGGGCCAGGCCCCAGACGCATTGAATCGAATAGACGCAGTCGCGCACCCAGGCATCGCCGTAGTTGCCGTGCACGGTGTGGGCGGTGCTGGCCGGCAGCAGACCTGTGATCGGATGCTGACGCTGCAGCACGACGCGATCGATCTGACGATCCAGTTCCTGCAGGCGTTCCCACGCTTCGGCGCTGCGCAGCTGCAGGGGACCCGACGGCTTGCCGGCACTGGCCATGGGGGCGCTGCTGAGGGTCATGCCGCGGCCAGGCCGTTGGGTGGCCATAGATTCTCCCGCGCGGCCCCACCGGACCATGGCATCAATGGCGACCGACGCCAGCAGCACAGGCTTCGCAGGCCCCGACACGCCCCCCTCCTGGCGCATCACCCGTGTGCTCGGGGTTCAGGTGGCCGTGAGCCCCAACGTGTTCGCCGCCGCCCTGGAGCTCAAACAGCGCGGCGGCGGCCAGATCGTCACGCTCAACGCCGAGATGACGATGGCCGCGCGGGCCAACCCTGAGCTGGGGTCCGCCATCGCCGCTGCCGATCTGGTGATCCCCGACGGGGCCGGCGTGGTTTGGGCCCTCGGGCGCCAGGGCTTTCGGGTGCGGCGCAGCCCGGGCATCGAGCTGGCGCGCCAGCTTCTGGACTACGGCGCCCGCCACCACTGGCGCGTCGCCCTGGTGGGGGCAAGCCCTGAGGTGATGGCGCTGCTGTGCGAGCGGCTCACGGCAGAAATCCCCAGCCTGGATCTCGCGTTCACGATCCATGGCTTTCAGGAGCCGGAGCTCTGGCCCGGCATCGAGGCCGAGCTGCAGGCGGCACAGCCCGATCTGGTGCTGGTGGCCCTGGGGGTGCCGCGCCAGGAGACCTGGGTTCAGCGCCTGCACGACGGCCAGCCGGGTCTGTGGATGGGTGTGGGCGGCAGCTTCGATGTCTGGTCCGGCACCAAGGAGCGGGCGCCGGCCTGGATGGGCCGCCTGCACATCGAGTGGCTCTACCGGCTGATCCAGGAGCCCAGCCGCTGGCGGCGCATGCTCGCCCTGCCGGCTTTCGCGATCGCGATTCTGCGGGGCGGCTGATGGCCGCGGCTGACGGCTGCGGCTGTGAAGCCGTCGGCTTATGTCTGAGCCGTCGCCCGGGCTCAGCCACAAAAAAGCGGCGGGTCTGCACCCACCGCGGCTATCAGCGTCACCCGGCCGTTGGCTGCTCGGGGTGGCTGCGCAGATGTGGAGCGTCGATCAGCGGAAACCCACCGAGGCCTGCCAGACGAAGGCCAGCAGCAGGAAGAACAGGGGGATGATCGGCAGGATGTCCACCAGGGGGCCGAAGGCCTGATAGGCCTCGGGCAGCTGGGCCAGGGTCTGCAGGGCGTAGGCGGCCATCCCGGAATTCACGTGGCTGGAGTCGGACGCTACCACGTGTGTGCAGCCGGAGAGCCCGGCTCCCAGGGAGCGAAATCCTCTGAAAAACAACCCTCCTGGATGGCCTTCGCCATGGCCGTGCTGAAGCGCACCAGCTGCGTGATGTTGTGCAGGCTGAGCAGGGTCTTGCCAAGCAGTTCCTCGGCCTTGATCAGGTGATGCAAGTAGGCGCGGCTGTGCTGCCGGCAGGCCAGGCAGGGGCAGCTGGCATCAAGCGGGGTGTGGTCGTGGCGGAAGCGGGCGTTCTTGAGGTTCCAGCGCTCGCCGTCCACCAGCGCCGCGCCGTGGCGGCCCAGGCGCGTCGGCAGCACGCAGTCGAACAGATCGAAACCGTTCGCTACGGCGATCGCCATCTCGCGCAGGGTGCCCACGCCCATCAGGTAGTGGGGCACGGCCTCCGGCAGCAGCGGCCCCACCTGGCGCACGATCCTGTGCATCTCCTCGGCCGGCTCGCCCACGCTCACGCCGCCCACGGCGATGCCCGGCAGGTTCATCGAGGCCACCACCCGGGCTGATTCGGCCCTCAGGTTCGGATAGCAGCCCCCCTGCACGATGCCGAACAGCGCCTGGTCGGCTCTGGTGTGGCTGGCGACGCAGCGCTCCAGCCAGCCGTGGGTGCGCTTGCAGGCGGCTGCCACATCCGCCTCGCTGGCGGGCCAGGGGGGGCACTGGTCGAAGGCCATGGCCACATCGGCGCCGAGGGCCATCTGGATCTCCATCGAGCGCTCGGGGCTGAGCTCGATGCGGGCGCCGTCCCGCGGTGAGCGGAACACCACGCCCGCGTCCGTGATCTTGTTGATGGCCCCCAGGCTGAACACCTGGAAGCCGCCGGAGTCGGTGAGCATCGGCCCGCTCCAGCCCATGAAGCGGTGCAGGCCACCCGCCTCGGCCACCACCGCCTCCCCCGGCATCAGATGCAGGTGATAGGTGTTGGAGAGCACCATCTCGGCCCCGGTTTCGGCCAGCTGGGCGGTGCTGACGCCCTTCACCGTGGCCAGGGTGCCCACCGGCATGAAGCGGGGGGTGTGCACCGGGCCGTGCGGGGTGTCGAAGCAGCCGCAGCGGGCGCGGGTGCGGCTGCAGCGGGCCGTGATCGTGAAGCTGAAGGCCATCGCGGCGGCCGTGCCGGGCTCTGAGCGGACCCTACGCGTCAGCTGGTCGCGGCAGGATCAGGCGGTTGACGCCCCGCCGCCGGCTGCCATGTCCCCGCCTTCGCCCCAGGCCGCGGCGCCCCGCCCACGGGCCGGCTGGCTGGCGGATCTGGCGGGAGCGTGGGTCTTCTACAGCGTGCTGCCGCTGCCGCCAGGGCTGCAGCCGCGTTTCGAGCGCATCGCCCGCTTTGCCCCCTGGGTGGGGGCGTTGATCGGTGCCCTGGAGGCGGGCCTGTGGTTGCTGCTGGCGCCCGGCGGTCTGCTGGCGCAGGTGGCCCTGGTGATCGCCTTCGGCGTGTGGATCAGCGGCGGGCTGCATCTTGATGGCGCCATGGACACCGCCGACGGCCTGGCCGCCGGGCCCGAGCGCTGCCTGGAGGCCATGGACGACAGCCGCGTCGGCGCCAGCGGCGTGCAGGCCCTGCTGCAGGTGCTGTTGCTGCGCCTCGGCGGGCTGGCCCTGCTGGGGGCGGCAGCACCGTGGGCCCTGGTGTGGGCCGCCGTGTGGGGGCGCCTGGCACCGCTGCTGGCGATGGACGCCTTTCCCTACCTGCGCGACCAGGACCGTGGCACCGCTGCCTTCCACCGCCGTCATTGGCGAGGGCTGCTGCCTGAGCTGCTGCCGGCGCTGCTGCTGCTGCTTGTCCTGAGCAGCCTTGCCATGGCGTTGTCCCCGGGGCCATCGGCCTGGCTCGGCTGGATCGGCCTCCTGCCTGCGGTCGTGGTGCCCTGGCGGCTAGGCCGGCGACTGGGCGGTCACAGCGGCGACAGCTACGGAGCCTGTGTGGAGTGGACGCTCAGCTGGAGCCTGCTGCTGATGGGGCTGATGGGGCGACTGGGGCGGCTTTCGGGCTGAGGTCCTGTGGGATCAGGTCCGGTGGGATCAGGCTGCGGGCAGCCGCAGGCGGAAGGCATTACCGCAGGCCGGCAGCTGAGGATCGGCCGGGTCGAGGGCCTGCGGTGGCACCAGTAGCTCCAGCTCTCCTCCCAGGCTGCGGGCCAGCTCACGCCCCAGTGCCAGCCCCAGGCCCGTACCGGGCAGGTGCTCGCCGCTGCTGCCGCGCTCGCCGCGCAGGAAGACCCGGTCCCGCTCCGCTCCAGGGATGTCCGGACCGCTGTCCCACACCGTCAGGCTGATTCCTCCTGCCGTGGTTGTTGCGTGCAGGCCGATCGCCCCGCCGGGCCGGCTGTAGCGGAAGGCGTTCTCGAGCAGGTTGGCAAGGATCTCCGAGACGGCCGCTCCATCCCCCATCCAGTCAGGACAGTTGGTGGGCGCGTGCCAGGGCCGTCCCTGCAGTGTGGCGGTGGCCGCGGCCCGTTCCAGCAGCGGCGTGAGGAACTCCGGCAGGGATTGCGGTGCGGCGCCGCTCAGGGCGGGTGGCAGCAGCAAGGGTGTGGGGCCCTCGGCGGCGCCGGGCAGCTTCGGTGGATGGGCCAGCGCATCGATCGCCTCGACGTAGCGGGTCAGCTGGCCTTGTTCCGCCAGCAGCTGATCGACCAGGTTGCGGTTGCCCGGATCCCCATCCAGGCGGCGCCGCAGCAGCTGGCCGAAGGTGCGCAGGGCCGCCAGGGGGTTGCGCAGCTGGTGAACCAGCAGCTGCAGCTGATCCTCACGCCGGCTCAGCTCATGGCCCAGCCTTTGTTGCTCGAGATCCAGCCGCAGGGCCTCCGTGAGGCAGCGGGCCGTCGCGTCGAGCCGCTCCGTGAGGGGTTGGGGCCAGGGCCAGCAGCTGGCATCCACCCGCAGGGCGCCCAGCAGCAGAGAGCCGTCGCGCAGTGCCAGCCAGCGTCTGGCCGCTCCGAGGGGCAGACCCGCGCCGTCCGCCCAGCGTTCTTCGGTATCGGCATCCGGCAGGGCCAAATGGGGTGGCCACTGGCCGATCGCCACCAAGGTGGGTTTGCCGTTGTCGGCCGGCAGGGCCAGATACACCACCAGGGCCCTTAGGTCGGGACGATCGGTGAATTGGGCCAGCTGCTGCTCCAGCAGAGCCAGAAACCGCTTGGAGACTTGCATCTGGAGCGCGGTTCAGGGTCTCCTTCCGGCCGGCCAGAAGAAATTCCGGCCGCCATGTTGGAAATCTGGGAAAAAGTCTTAAGATCCTGGTATCGACCAATACCTCGCAGTCCGGGAGCGGATCGCGCGGCGTCGGCCCGAGGGCCAAGGTTGCAGTTCTCTGCGACCAAGGCTACAGCAGTGGATGTTGCGTCCCCTGTTGTTCGGAGTCCGTCCGTCGCTGACGGTTGGCTGGTTCGATCGCTTCCACTTGCGGAGCGACGGGCCGGTCTGGCTTCCCGGTTGACAGTCGTATGGGCGTTCCGACCCATCCCATCCGGGTTTCCGTACTTATGTCCAAGAAGCGCAAGCGCATCAGCCGCCGTCGTCTGGCGGGTCAGCGGGTTTTGGCCCATGTGCCCACCCACAACCTCGAAACCGGCGAGCACAAGCCGGTAACAGCCGCTCGGCGCTTCATCGCCGAAGGCAACATCACGGCTCCGGCTCTGCTCAACGTTCGCCGCAACGAGCACACCACCGATCGCTTCTTCTGGGGCGAGAAGGGCCTGTTCAGCGCCCAGTACGCCGAAGAGAACCACTTCCTGTTCCCCTCCCTGCGGGCCATCGTCGACCGCATCGGCGAGGACACCCTGTTTGCGGGCCTCGAATCCATGGCCGCCGACGACTGGGAAGAAATGGAGGAGTACGAGTACGCCTTCGTCTGAATCCGAAACGGCTGGATTCGCTGCAGCGTCAAAGTCTCGGAAACGCCGTGCCGGCCCCTGCGGGGGCCGGCTTTTTGTTGACGTTCAGTCTTCCCCCCTCAGGCAGCGCCGCACGAACGCTCCCAGATCCGGCAGCAGCTCCGGATCGATGCCATGCCCACCGCTGAATGGCAGCAGCTCCACCTGCCCGCCCGCCTGCAGCAGCTGACGCCGCAGCTCCTCGCTGGCTTCGAACGGCACCACGGGATCCTCGCGGCCGTGGCTGAGCAGCACCGGTGGCAGTGCCCCGGCCGCCTGCCAGCCCTGGTGGGGATAGCCGCTGCAGCCCACGATCCCAGCCAGTGGCAGGCCGCAGCCCACATCAATGGCCATCGCACTGCCCTGGGAAAAGCCCAGCAGCACGGTGTTCTCCAGGGCCACGGAGGCAGCCAGCCGCTCGAGCCGCTGGCGCAGGGCCGAGCGGGCGGCGGGCAGGGCCGACCAGTCGATCGGCTGCAGGCTGTACCACTGGCGCCCACTGCCGCTGGGATGGGGTTCCGGGGCCCGCAGCGCCACCACGCTCACCTCTGGTCCCACGAGCAGCTCGCCCAGATCCAGCAGGTCGTCCGCATCGGCGCCCCAGCCGTGCAGCAGCACCAGGCGCTGGCCGGCCTGCGCTGGCCCCAGCCGCAGCGCGTCGTCCGGCTGAGAGTCTGGCTGTGAGTCCGGCAGGGCATCGGGAGTGGTGCTGACCGGGGAGGAGTTCTGCATCGGCGGCGGGGCGGAAACAGCTGCTGCGTAGGTTGGATCCTCAGCCCTCCTGCTCCCCCATGGCGCCCAAGGCCCTGCTCAGCGTGTCGAACAAGGAGGGGCTGGTGCCCCTGGCGCAGGGTCTGCTGGATGCGGGCTATCAGCTGATCTCCAGCGGCGGCACGGCCGCCTCGCTGGCGGCGGCCGGACTACCGGTCACCAAGGTGGCGGAGCACACCGGAGCACCGGAGATCCTGGGCGGACGCGTGAAAACGTTGCACCCACGCATCCATGGGGGCATCCTCGCCCGGCGCGATGAGCCCTCCCATCAGGCTGATCTGGCCGCCCAGGGCATCGATCCGATCGATGTGGTGGTGGTGAATCTCTATCCCTTCCGCGAAACCATCGCGCGCCCGGATGTGACCTGGGAGGTGGCGATCGAGAACATCGATATCGGCGGCCCGGCGATGGTGCGCGCCGCCGCCAAGAACCATGCCGATGTGGCGGTGCTGACCAGTCCCGAGCAGTACCCGGCCTTCCTGGCGGCCCTGGCGGCCGGTGCGATCGGCCAGGAGCTGCGCCGCCGTCTGGCCCTGGAGGCTTTCAGCCACACCGCCGCCTATGACACGGCCATCAGCCAATGGCTGAGCGCCCAGCTGGAGACATCCCCAGCCGCCGAAGGTTCCGAGGCGACCATCGGCAACACCGCACCGCTCAGCCTCAGCGTGCCGGTGCGCCAGGGCCTGCGCTACGGCGAGAACCCGCACCAGAGCGCCACCTGGCACTCGCAGCCCGATGCCGGCCTAGGCGGCGGCGCGCAGCTGCAGGGCAAGGAGCTCAGCTACAACAACATCCTTGATCTGGAGGCCGCTCTGGCCACCGTGCGGGAGTTCGGCTACGCCGGCCAGAGCGCCGGCGGCAACGCCTTCCAGCCGGCGGCCGTGGTGGTGAAGCACACCAATCCCTGCGGGGTGGCCACCGGCAGCGGCAGTGCCGATGCCCTGCAGCGGGCCCTCGATGCCGATCGCCTCTCGGCCTTCGGCGGCATCGTGGCGATCAACGGTCCGGTGGATGCGGCCACCGCTGGCCACCTCACCAGCCTGTTCCTGGAATGTGTGGTGGCGCCGGTGTTCGAGCCTGCCGCCCGCGAACTGCTGGCGGCCAAGGCCAATCTGCGCCTGCTGGAGCTCGCTCCGGCGGCGATCGAGCGGGCCAGCCGTCAGCAGCTGCGCAGCGTGCTGGGCGGGGTGCTGGTGCAGGAGCTCGATGATCAGCCGGTCGATGAATCGATCTGGCAGGTGGTGAGCAAGCGCCAGCCCACGGCCGCTGAACTGGAGGATCTGCGCTTCGCCTGGCGCCTGGTGCGCCATGTGCGCTCCAATGCCATCACCGTGGCCAAGGGCGGCCAGAGCCTGGGGATCGGCGCTGGCCAGATGAACCGGGTGGGCTCGGCCCGCATCGCTCTGGACACAGCGGCGGACAAGGCCCGCGGCGCAGTACTGGCCAGCGATGGCTTCTTCCCCTTCGACGACACCGTGCGCCTGGCGGCCGGCTACGGCATCAGTGCCGTGATCCAGCCCGGCGGCAGCGTGCGCGATGTCGAGTCGATCGCCGCCTGCGATGAGCTGGGCCTGGCGATGGTGGTGACGGGCCGCCGCCATTTCCTGCACTGATTTAGCTTCGCCCCCGACACCCTCCCTCAGGCCCGCGCCCCATGCCGGAAGCCCTCGCCTTCAATCTCAACTTCCTGCACCCGCTGGCCATGTGGGCCCTGCTGGCCCTCAGTGGCTATGCAATGTTTCTTGGCATCAAGGCCAAGAAGACCCGCACCGCTGACGCGGAAACCCGTAAGCAGCTGATCAAGGGGCAGTTCGCCAAGCGCCACTACCTGTTCGGCAGCACCATCACGGCCAACA
>Ga0310098_1000064_pt1 | contig 25445 bp, 19 predicted proteins | sample LakMicMIDCLREDC7_FD_194453 | JGI IMG/M metagenome (GOLD analysis project Ga0310098, IMG submission 194453) | Enriched freshwater cyanobacterial communities from Lake Michigan, Michigan, United States - MI23.DCL.RED.C7 | ecosystem: Environmental > Aquatic > Freshwater > Lake | place: USA...
GGGCGCCATAGCCGGGAGCTCCCGCAGCGGGCACACCGGGAGCGCCATAGCCCGGGGCACCTGCGGCCGGCACGCCAGGTGCGCCGACACCGGGGCTGGCCACAGCCCGGGGGCGACGCACCACACAGCCGGCGGGCACGCCGGGGCCCGTGCAAACCACCACGGCCCGAGCCGGTTGCTGGAGGGAGGCCGAGAGGCCGGTGAAAAGCAAGAACAAGCCCAATGTGGTCCGTTGCATGGAAAACCCCTTGTTGGAATCAGCCTAGGGCCCCTCGGAGCGGCTCAGCGCCCAAGCCCGGGGTGAGCCAGCCGACCAGGGAGGGTGTTGCTCCATACCAACAACCACAGCCAGCCTGGAAAGGCGAATGGCGATTGCTCTGCCTCAACTAGCCAAGGGGCAAGCGCCCATGAAACAATCACCACAGATCAATAGTGTCAGCCATTGAATTCGATCATTAGGGCCAAGCGAAATCACAGAATTTTCGTCCTGGCGCGGGTCGCCCTAATAGCCGGACTCATCACTGCGGTCAAGATAATCTTCCATGCCATGGGCTGGGAATTCATCTCGATCAACCCGCTCTTTTCAGCCCTGGTCGCATCCACCGTATTCCTGTTGGGCTTTTTATTGAATGGTGTGCTTTCTGATTTCAAGGAAAGCGAGAAACTACCTGGCGAGATTGCCAGCTCCCTAATGCTAATCGCTAGGGAAACCAACGCCGTAGCGATTCACAACCCCAAGGCCGATGTGCACGAGTCCATGCTGGCCCTTGGCGAGCTCTCCTATGCGGTTTTAAAATGGATTAAATCTGATAGCCCCACCCAGGAACTTCTAAGGGTCTACGACCACGCCCACGACCAGGTGGTGCTGGCCAGCCGCTGGCTGGATTCCTCATCCCTGAAGGGCCGGCTGATGACAGAGCTTTCCTTGCTGCTGCGCTCAATCCACCGCATTGACGTGATCCGCGAAACGGATTTCGTCACCATGGTGTATTGGCTAGCCAACTTGGCCACAATCATTCTGTGCGGCGGCTTGATTTTTTCCAGCGGCTATCCCCAGCAGGACGCGGCCTTTTTCCTGTTTGTCATTTCATTCTTGCTAGTTTTTGTTTTACATCTGATCAGTGACATCGACAATCCCTTTGGCTTCAGCGATCCGAGCTCGGCCGAAGACGTGGATTTGGAGGTGCTCGAATACACGCACCGGCGCATCCTAGACCTGATCAATAGGCACGCCCAACATGAACTCCCTAGCCCCGTCAAATTAAAGGTGTGACGCCCCGGAAGAAGCTCGAATCAAGCAGCAACCTTGGGTTCGAAACCAAGAATTAGCTGGCCAGCCAAGGGCAGCCAAGCCAGGGGTGACGGCATCCTCTGCCTCTGCACGCCTACCCCCCCCCGGGATCCGAACTTGGCCCCGTTGGCGGGCAACGCAAGTTTTACTAAGGCCTTACAGGCCGCCGCTGCCGCCATCAGCCAAAGCCAATGGGCCCGGATCCTCCCCCAGCCCTAGGAATTCAAGGAATGATCTAGTTGGTCCTAGGCCGCTGGAGCACTGATGAATCGCTCCAATTTCTTCAACATCTAGGGACGGGAGACCAGCCAGAGCCAAGCTAGCTAGGCTGGCTAATCGCCTAACGGACCAAGCGAGACCGGAGAAACAGCCACACATCCCGACCAAAATAGCTGAGCATGGCAAACATGAAGATATAAAGAGCGCCACGGTGGGGAACCAGCAGAGAAAACAGATACACCGCCACCAGCAACCAGCAGCGATGCAGGCAAACCGCCAATACCTGAGATAGATCTTGACGTTGATCGGGATACTGGGCCATTTCCAAGGAGGCGAGCCAGGCTAAGGCCGCAAACACAAAGAACAGCAAGCTAAAAAAGATGAGGCGAAAGACCCCGACATCGGTTTCCAGAGCCTGGGCATGGGTGATCAGATATTCCTGCCGAAGATGGTTATTCACATCGATCCAGACAGGGGCAAAGGCCACAATCGAAAGCACAATTGCCGAGAACACGGTTTTGCGGCGGGCTGGAATCGTCAGACTGAGCAGGGCACGGTGGATCGACCAGATCTCAAAACCAGTAAAAAAGACGCCAAAAAATGACATCGTATGGGACAGCAAGAGGCGGCCCAGCATGTCGTAGGCGATTTCATGGATCCGCGCCTTATTGATCGCATCCAGGATCAGCTGGGGATAGGACAACACCACAATCGTTAGGACGATTGCGTAGATACCATCAACAATGCCATACCAAGTTTCTGGAGCCGGGTTGCCGAGGTGGCGGGTTGGCAGCATCGCAAACCTGCTGAACTATTTGAATTTATTGTCTAATTCTAGAACTTCGTGCAACTTTTGCAGCTCCCAAGGGACAGCAAGGGACACTCCCTTCCCTTCCAGCCCGTTGGACCGATGGAGCAGACCAAGCCAGGTCATAGGCCGGAGGCATCCCTCAGGCACCAGGCCAAGGCGGCCAGCTTCAGCGCGCGCAGAAGCGCACCAGCAGGCTGAGGCGATCCACCGGTTCGGGCAGCTCGGCCGGATCAAAGGGGGCCCTATCGGAGCTGGCCATGGCCCGCATCAGGATCGGCGGTCCGCCGCCGCCCTCCACTTCCACCTCCAGGGGCCGGAGCTGGTGCAGGCCGATGGCCGCCGCGATCGTTTTGGCCTGGCCCAGGGCACTGCCATAGGCGGCCTTAAGCAGGCGGGCCTGGGAGGCGGCGTCGCCGCTGGTCTGGGCGCGGGGATCCACTGGCGAGAGGCGCACGCCAGGCAGGCTGCCCACCTGGCGGATCAACCGCTGCAACTGGGCTGGAGCCAGCTCACCACTCACCTGCAGGGAAGCCGTGGTGAGGGCCGGCTTCTTCAGCTCCGGCGACCGGGTCCAGGTAGAGGGCGACGTGACCTCCAGCTTGCGCACCCCCAACTGCTGGAGGGCCTGGCGCACCGAATCCAGGCGCGCCTGCAGGCTGGCCAGGGCGCCATCGGCCGTGGCCGCCTCGGCCTCCAGGCTGAGGGAAAGCTTCAGCAGCTCAATCGCCCGTTTCAGTTCAGCCCGGCCGCGGGCCTGCAGCAGGGTGCCGTTACAGCCCATCTGCACCTGGGCCTGGGCGATCAGCATCGGGGGCAGCAGCACGGGCATGGGCGTCAGGGGCTCGCGAAGGGGTTCAGGCAGGCGCTGCATTCAGCAGGCCCAGTCTGCTCAGGGTCGGTGGGATTGGGATAGGGGATGGATCGGCTTGGCCAAGCCCCGGGCCTTAACCCAGAGCAGCCTCCAGCTCTTGCCTGGCCGCAGCGAGGGCCCCATCCAGGGCCGCACCATCCTTGCCTCCGGCCTGGGCCAGGTTGGGCCGGCCGCCGCCGCCGCCGCCGCAGCGCTTGGCCACGGCGCCGATGAAGGCTCCGGCCTTGGGTCCCTTCAGGATCACGGCCTTACCAAAGGCGGCCACCAGCACCACTTTGGCCAGGTCCTTGGGATCGCTCAGGCCGCCCAGCACCACCGCCGCCCCCTCGCCGAGCTGATCAGTCAATTGCTGGGCCGCGCTCTGCAGGCCGCCCCCCTCCACCCCATCGAGGCGCTCCACCAGCAGCTGGAAAGGCGCACCGCCTGGATCCCCGCCGACCGGTTGGGCCCGGGCCACCAGGGCCGAGGCCTTGGCCAGGGCCAGCTCTTCCCGGGCCGCCGCCAACGCCTTGGCCGTGGCCTTGAGCTCCTCCTGGAGGGCGCCAACCCGCTCCACGATCTCGCCCGGCTGGGCCTTGAAGCGCTCGCCCAGGGCCTTCACCACCAGCTCCCGCTCCTGCAGGTAGGCGAGCACCGCGGGACCGGCCACGGCCTCAATGCGGCGAATGCCGGCGGCCACGCCCGATTCGGCCACGATCTTGAACAGGCCGATCTCGGCCGTATTGGCCACGTGGGTGCCGCCGCACAGCTCCATCGACACGCCGGGCACATCCACCACCCGCACCACGTCGGCGTACTTCTCGCCAAACATCGCCACGGCGCCGGCCGCCTTGGCCTGATCAATCGCCATCGACCGCACCTCCAGGGCCTGGGCATCAGCGATCCAGCCATTGACCAGGGCCTCGATCCGCTCCAGCTCGGCGGCGGACACCGCCCGGGGGCAGTGGAAGTCGAAGCGCAGGCGATCGAAATCCACCAGGGAGCCGGCCTGGCCGATGCCGGGGTCGACCACCAGCTTGAGGGCCGCCTGCAGCAGGTGGGTGGCCGTGTGGTTGGCCTGGGCGCGGCGGCGGCAGGCCCGATCCACCTGGGCGATCACCACATCGCCGACAGCCAGCTGGCCCCGCTCCACGAGGCCGGTGTGGACAAAGACGCTGCGGTTGCGGCCCACCGACTCGATCTCGATGAGCAGCTCCGCGTCGGACCCCGAGGCCAGCAGCACGCCCCGGTCGCCCACCTGGCCACCGCCTTCGCCATAGAAAGGGGTGGAATCGAGCACCAGTTGCACCCGATCTCCGGCCCCGGCCATCTCGGCCGGCTCGCCGTTCACCACCAGGGCCAGCACGCAGCTGGGATGTTCCAAGGTGGCGTAACCCTGGAAGGCAGTGGCCTCCAGCTCCGAGGCCATCTGTTCAATCGCGCCCTGGAGGGTGAGGTCGAGGCTCACGGCCGCGGCCTTGGCCCGCTGGCGTTGGGCCTGCATCGCCTGCTCAAAGCCGGCCAGATCAACGCGCAGCCCGTGCTCCTCGGCGATCTCCTCGGTGAGTTCAATCGGGAAGCCGAAGGTGTCATAGAGCTCAAAGGCCTGCTCACCGGAGATCTGCTCGGGCTTGGCCGCCAGCACCTCGGCCAACAGCTTTTCGCCCCGCTCCAGGGTTTCCAGAAAGCGGGCCTCTTCCCGCTCCAGCTCGGCGCTGATCACGGCGCGCCGCTGCTCCAGCTGGGGATAGGCACTGGCCATCAGAGCGATCGAGGCCTCCCCCATCAACTGGAGGAAGGGCCGATCGATGCCGAGGCGGCGGCCGTGGCGCACCACCCGGCGCAGCAGGCGCCGCAGGATGTAGCCGCGGCCCAGGTTGGAGGCGGTCACGCCATCGGCGATTAACTGGGTGATGGCACGGCTGTGGTCGCCGATCACCTTCAGGGAGGTTTGGCCCTTGCCATCGAGGGCGTAATAATCAACTCCCGCCAACCCGGCCGCCGTTTCGATCAGGGGATAGATCAGGTCGGTTTCGTAGTTGTTCGGCACCGCCTGGAGGATCTGGGCCATGCGCTCCAGGCCCATGCCGGTATCGATGTTGCGATTGGCCAGGGGCGTGAGGGTGCCCGCAGCATCGCGGTTGTACTGCATGAACACCAGGTTGTAGAACTCGATGAAGCGACTGTCGTCCTCCAGATCAATGGCCTCATCGCCGAGTTCGGGCTTGAAGTCGTAGTAGATCTCCGAGCAGGGACCGCAGGGGCCCGTGGGACCCGAGGCCCAGAAATTGTCGGCCTCATCCATGCGAATGATCCGCTTGGGGTTGACCCCCACCGTGTCGCGCCAGATCGCTTCGGCCTCCTCGTCTTCCCGGAAGACACTCACCACCAGATTTTTGGGATCGAGGCCAAACACGCCCGTGCTCAACTCCCAGGCCCAGACAATCGCCTGCTCCTTAAAATAATCGCCAAAGGAGAAATTCCCCAGCATCTCAAAGAACGTGTGGTGGCGCGCCGTGCGACCCACGTTTTCAATGTCGTTAGTGCGAATGCACTTCTGGCTGCTGGTGGCCCGGGGGGCCGGCCGCTCCTGTTGGCCCAGGAACACCGGTTTGAACGGCAACATCCCGGCGATGGTCAGCAACACCGTCGGGTCGTCCGGCACCAGGGAGGCGCTGGCCATGGGGCGGTGGCCCCGCTGCTCATAGAAGCCCAGAAAGGCCGATCGAATCTCGGCGCCGCTGCGGGGCCGGCCCGGACCCGAGGCTCCCCCAGGGGAGTTGGTGGCGGAAGCACCGACGGCGGGGGAAGGGGAAGCAGCAGCCATGGTCCGACGCGGCAAAACAGCCCTGGAGAGGGCATGATCGCCCAGCACAGGCCCAAAGGGCTCCGCGCCCTGCCTTCCCTTGCGTGTGTCGCCCGATCCGGTCCCAGCCGAGCCTGCCACCGGCCCTGACTCCGGCACCCAGCCCCGCGCCGAGTCCCGCGCCGAGCTGAGGCTGCGCTCGATCGTCTGGGCCCTGGGGGCAGGCCTCTGCGCCCTCGCCCTGGGGCTCCCCCTAGGGCTGGAGCCGGCCCTGCGCGCGGGGGGCTGTGGCTTCTTCTACGGCCTGCTCGCCTTCCACCTGCAGCGGGTCGATCCGGGCGACAGCCACCTGCAGGCCGGATTGGTGGGCGCCGTCTGCGGCATCCACAGCCTCGGTTTGCCGCCGGTGGCGGCCTGGCCGGCCGACCAACCGCTCCCCAGCGCCCTGGCGGCCGTGGCGCCAGCGGTGATGATGGGCTTACTCCGTGCCTGGCTGCCGTTGATCGGCGCTGCCCTGCTGCTGCACGGGGTTCAACGCTTGCTGAGCGCCCCTAGGCCATGAGCCTGCTGCATGCCACCTGGCTGCCCGCCACCAAGGCGGGCCCCACCGCCACCAACGGCCGCATCGCGGCGGGCTTGCTGCTGTGGGCGGACACCTGGCGGGTGGCCACGCCGGTGACCCCCACGCTCGACGGGGTACCGGACCACCCGCTCAGCCTCAACCAGGACGACCTGGGCGCCTGGCTTGAGGAGCTGGACCTGTGGTCGGAGGACTCCAGGCCCGCCGAGGCAATCCTCACCCTGCCCAGCCGCCGCCAGGCCAGCCGCGGCCGCAAAAGCGGCGACGCCGACGGCGCGATCTGGAGCGGCCTGCCGCTCCAGGCCGGCGAACCCCTGCCCAAACAGGTGGAGTGGTGGCCCTGGCGGGTGGAGGGCTGGCTGCTCAAGCCCGCCGCCGCCGCCCAATGGCTGAACCAGCTGCCCCTGGCCGGGGCCCCCAGCGAGCTGGCCGATGAACTGCGCTGGTGGAGTCACCTGGAGCGCTGGAGCCTGAGCCTGCTGGCCCGGGGCCGCTGGCTGCCGGAGGCCCGCCAGGGCCGCGGCCGCTGGCAACCGCTGCTCAACCGCGAAGACGACCGCCGCCGCCTCGAAGACCTGGCGACGCGCCTGCCCCAGGTGGTGGATGCCGGCGAACGCAGCAACGGCCTCAGCTGCCGCCGTCCCGGCTCCCAGCGGCTCTTGGTGGCCCGGCTGCTGGAGGCCCTGCTCGATGGCCAGCTGCGGGCGGGCTTCAGCCCCACCTGCCCCGGCCTCGATCCCCTGCTGGGCGCCTGGCAAAAGGCCCTCGGCCCGGGCGATGGCCGGCTGGAGCTCGATGGCGAGGACGCCGAACGGCTGGAAACCGCTACCCACCACTGGCGCGAGGCGGTGGCCGGCCGGGTGGAGCCTGCCCATGCCTGCCTGGAACTCTTCACGCCACCGGAGGGGGAGGAGTTGTGGGAGCTGCGCTTCAGCCTCCAGGCCGAGGCCGACCCCAGCATGAAACTCTCCGCCGCCAGCGTCTGGGCGGCGGGCGACAACCAGCTCGCCCTGGGGGAAGTGACCCTGGATAACCCTGGTGCCCTGCTGCTGGAGGGCCTGGGCCGGGCCCTGCAGGTGTTTGATCCGATCGAGCGGGGCCTCGATGCCGCCGCCCCGGAAGCCATGCAGCTCACCCCAGCCGAAGCCTTCGTGCTGGTGCGCACCGCCGCCGCCCGCCTGCGCGATGTGGGCGTGGGTGTGGTGCTGCCGGCGAGCCTTAGCGGCGGTCTAGCCAGCCGCCTTGGCCTGGCGATCCAGGCGGAACTGCCCACCACCTCCCGCGGCTTCACCTTGGGCGAAAGCCTCAGCTGGAGCTGGGAGCTGATGATTGGCGGCGTCACCCTCAACCTGCGCGATCTCGAGCGCCTCTCGTCCAAGCGCAGCCCGCTGGTGCAACACAAAGGCGCCTGGATTGAACTGCGGCCCGGCGACCTCAAGAACGCCGAAAAGTTCTGCGCGCTGGATCCGGGCTTCAAGCTCGATGAAGCCCTGCGCATCACCGGCAACGAAGGCGAAACCCTGTACCGCCTACCGGTGCACCAGTTCACTCCGGGCCCGCGCCTGCAGGCGGTGCTGGAGCAATACCACCAGCAAAAGGCCCCCGACCCCCTGCCGGCCCCCGAGGGCTTCGCCGGCCAGCTGCGGCCCTATCAGGAGCGGGGCCTGGGCTGGCTCGCCTTCCTGCATCGCTTCGACCAGGGGGCCTGCCTGGCCGATGACATGGGCCTGGGCAAAACAATCCAGCTGCTGGCCTTCCTGCAACACCTCAGGGCCGAAGGCGAACTGAAGCGGCCGGTGCTGCTGGTGGCGCCCACCTCGGTGCTCACCAATTGGAAACGGGAGGCGGCCGGCTTCACGCCCGAATTGCAAGTACGTGAGCACTACGGCCCGCGCCGGCCCGCCAACGAAGCGGCCCTCAAAAAAGCCTTAGGCGGCATCGACCTGGTGCTGACCAGCTACGGGCTGCTGCAACGGGATAGCGAACTGCTCGAGGGCATCGACTGGCAGGGGGTGGTGATCGATGAGGCCCAGGCGATCAAGAACCCCAGCGCCAAGCAGAGCCAGGCCACCCGCGACCTGGGCCGGCCCGGCAAGCAGGGCCGCTTCCGCATCGCCCTCACCGGCACACCGGTGGAAAACCGGGTGAGCGAGCTCTGGGCCCTGATGGACTTCCTCAACCCGAAGGTGCTCGGTGACGAGGCCTTCTTCCGCCAGCGCTACCGCCTGCCGATCGAGCGCTACGGCGATATGTCGTCCCTGCGGGACCTCAAGGGCCGGGTGGGCCCCTTCATCCTGCGCCGGCTCAAAACCGACAAATCGATCATCTCCGACCTACCCGAAAAGGTGGAACTGAGCGAATGGGTGGGCCTGGCCCCGGAGCAGAAACAGCTTTACAACAAAACCGTCGAGGAGAGCCTCGATGCCATCGCCCGCTCGCCCTTGGGCCAGAAACACGGCCAGGTGCTGGCCCTACTCACCAAGCTCAAGCAGATTTGCAACCACCCGGCCCTGGCCCTCAAAGAACAGGCGGTGGAGGCAGGCTTTGCCGCCCGCAGCGCCAAGGTTCAGCGGCTCGAAGAAATCCTCGAGGAGGTGATCGAGGCGGGCGATCGGGCCCTGCTGTTCACCCAGTTCGCCGAATGGGGCCACCTGCTCAAGGCCCACCTGGAGCGGCGTTGGCGCCAGGAGGTGCCCTTTCTGTATGGCAGCACCAGCAAGAACGAACGCCAGGCGATGGTGGATCGGTTCCAGGACGATCCCCGCGGGCCCCAGCTGTTCCTGCTCTCGCTCAAGGCCGGCGGCGTGGGCCTGAACCTCACCCGGGCCAGCCATGTGTTCCACATCGACCGCTGGTGGAATCCGGCCGTGGAAAACCAGGCCACGGACCGGGCCTACCGGATTGGCCAGACCAACCGGGTGCTAGTGCACAAATTCATCACCAGCGGCTCGGTAGAAGAACGGATCGACCGCATGATTCGCGAAAAATCACGCCTGGCCGAGGACATCATCGGCTCGGGCGAAGATTGGCTGGGCGGCCTAGAGATGGGCCAACTGCGGGAGCTGGTGGCCCTGGAGGACTGAGCCTGCAAAGGCCCGGTCCCTGGGGTCGGGGATCCCGTCCCCACTCGTCCCCAGCGCCTTAACGAGGCAAGCCACCGGCTGCGGCAGGCCGGTTCAGGCAACGGCCGGGACGCGGTGGGGCGACTAACCTCAGGAGGAACTCCCAGCCCACTCCCCATCCACCATGGCCAACGCCCTTCTGCAGATCACCATTCCGCAGAGTGACGATGACTGGGGCAGTGATCGCTTCAGCATCCTGCGCGAAAATATCGAAATTGGCTGCCGCCAGAAGGATCCAGCCGCTACCTGTATCGGCCAGACCTATCCAACCGATGGGGCCGCGATTGAAGCGCTGCATCAAAATCTGAGCTCCGGCCACTACTCCCAGGTGTGGCTGATTGGCGCCGATGTGGGTGATGCCCCTGGCGCTAGTTTCTATCAGGCTTTAGAGGCCGCCCGCAGCCATGGCACCTCGATTGTGTATGCCCGCGACCACGCCGACCTGGGCGCCAGCGTGCGCAACTGCAGCGCCTCCCTGCAATCCCTCGGCCAAACCAACCAATTCCACAGCCTCGATGCCAACCCGGATCCGGAGCGGCCCGAATACGTGAACCCCGACTGCCCGGGCATTCAATGGCCCTGCGTGGTCACCGGCCAAAACGGGGGAGTGCAACTCGTTAGCAAAATGATGGAGCACCCGATCCTGGCCTTCGCCAGCCTGATCCCGGGCGCCCTAGTGATCCCAGCCCACCCCCATGAAGGGGTGCTGATCCCCAACAATCCAGACCAGAAGGTGTTGTTGCAGGGCAATTCCGTGCAATCCGGCGCCACCCAGATTTCGGCCGTGATCGAAGACCAGCCCGGAGCCGGCGCCGTGCTGGCCCACTCCACCTTCCACCACTTCGCCGACTTCAACCTGGATGTGTCGAAGGGCTGCCCCAGCTTCGTGACCGATCCCCCCTCGAGCCAGATCGCTGAGAATCCCTGGATGCTGGACGACATCCGCAACTACATCCGTTCGGCAGCGGCCTACTTTCAAGGTCGCTTTAACGGCTGAGATGACGATCACCACCTCCCTCGGCGACCAGGGCCTGGGCCAGCAGCCCTGGTGGGTGGAGCAGTGGATGGAGCTGATCAACTCCTACCGCTACAAAAAGCGGCTGGAGCGCGCCTGGTCCTACGCCCGCGAGGGCAACGTGCTCTCGATCCGCTTTGAGGGCCGCCGGGTCCATGCCCGGGTGCAGGGCAGCGAGAGCGAGCCCTACAAGGTGAAGCTCTGGCTTGACGTGCTCAGCGACGAGGACTGGGGCTACGTGCTCGAGGCCTTGGGCCAGAAGGCCCGCTGGTCGGCCCAGCTGCTGGCCGGGATCATGCCCCAGGACATCGAACGGGCCTTTGCGGCCAGCGGCCGGCGCCTGTTCCCGTTCAAGTTGCAGGAGGTGCGCAGCGAATGCAGCTGCCCCGACAAGGCCAACCCCTGTAAGCACGCCAGCGCCGTTTATTACCTGATGGGCGATCGCTTCAGCGAAGACCCGTTTGTGTTGTTCCAGCTGCGCGGCCGCACCCGCAGCCAGCTGCTGGCCGACCTGGCCCTGCAGCGGCGCGAGCTCCTGCAACAACGGGCCCAGGCCCTGCGGGCCAGCCAGGGCGTTGACGCGGTCGCCCCAGCCGTGGCCCATCCCACCCCGGTGGCGATCAGTGATCCGGGCCGCTGGTGGCGTTACGACGCCCCGCTTGATCCCGCCCTGGTGGTGATCACCCCCGCGATGGAAGGGGAATCGGGCCTGGAGGAGGCGGGCCCCCTGCCCCTGGCGGAGGACGGCCGCTTCCCAGAGGCAAACCTGCAGTTCCTGGCCCACCTCAAGGCCCAGGCCCTTGGACTGGCCCAGGCGGCGATGGCCACGGCCATGGCCGCAGGGCGCTCCATGGGCGAAGGCCCTGGGGATGACGCCAACGGGGCCGGAGGCTCTGCCACGGTCGGGGCCCCTGACCCCAAGGGCCAGGCCCGCGTCGGCGCTAAAGCCCAGCCCGCCCGGCGATGAAGGGCGGGGCCCCGCCCCCCGGGCCGCCAAGCGCCCCCTGGCTCACAGACGATCAGCAGGCGCTGGCGGCCCTGATCTTGAGCTCCCACCGGGGCGGCTTTGGCGACCCCCTCCTGGCGGGGATCCAGGCAGAGCACTCCTGCCTGCAGCAGGCCCAGGCCCTATTTGCCGCCCCCCGGGTGGTGCTCGCCCATGACGGCAGCAGCGATCCGCGCCTGATCTATGCCAATGCCCAGGCCCTGGCCCTCTGGCGGCGGCCCTGGGCAGCCATGGTGGGGCTGCCATCGCGGCTCACCGCGGAGCCCCAGGAGCGTCCCGCTCGGGCCCAGATGCTGGCCGAGGCCCGCAGCCGCCAGGCCATCGGCGGCTACAGCGGCATCCGCATCGACAGCAGCGGCCGCCGCTTCCAAATCCGCGGTGCCCGCCTCTGGACCCTGCGGGACCGCCACGGCCAGGCCATCGGCCAGGCGGCCAGCTTCAGCGACTGGTGGTGGCTCTGAGGGTCTGGGGCCTGAACAAGGGAAGGCGCTCCATGGGCTTTGGCGTTGCACTCCGGAAGCCCTAAGCGGGCCCATTCGGTTGCCACGCCACCCCGGTTGGGGAGGCCGAACCCAGGGTGGGAGCGCCGTAACGCCAGGGTCGGTTCTCGCCCTTCTGGCTATCAACCAGCCAGGCCACATTGACCGGGCGGCTGACAGGCCGCAGTCGCACCCAACGGATCCAACGCCATGCTCACCCTGCGCCAATCCCGCTACGACCTGCTCAATCGCCTCGAGCAGCAACTGCAAACCGCCGAGCGCATTCCGGCCGCGGAAGTGCTCGATACGGAGACCGGTTTCCGCATCACTCTGGAACTGCCCGGTGTCGCCAAAGACTCCATTGATGTGAAAGCTACTGATCGCAGCCTGGTGATCACTGCCCAGCGCCCGGCCCCAGACCAGGGCGATCACGCTGCGACCGCGCTGCTAAGCGAATTGGCCTACGGCACCTGGAGCCGCAGCTTCCGCTTCCCGGCTGGCATCAACCGCGAGGGCCTCGAAGCCCACTACCGCGATGGCCTACTGACCGTCACCGCCCCCAAGGCCCAAACCGCCACCAGCGTGTCGGTGACCGTGGAAGGCTGAGGGGCCGCCTAGGGAGCGACCCCCTGGGCCAGCCCAGCCCCAAACCGCGATAACCAGACCCACACCAGAACGGGACCTAGCTCCGGCCTTCGGGCCGGGGCTTTTTTGTTGGCGATGGAGGGAATCGAGCGGCTGGCTTAGTTGGCGGGCGAGCCGATCCGGCAGAGGGGGGAGGACGGGTGACGTTGATCCGGCCCTAGCTCCCTGAGCCGGGGCCGCTGCGTCGACCAGCCCCCAGGCCAGGCAGACCCTTGGAGAGTCTCCGTAAAGTTCAGGTCCATTGCGCGGGCACCGATGGGAACGACAGCCATGGCCAAGGGCGGCGAGACCAGCGACATCGGCAGCCCCGGCGCGCCCCGGCTCAGTCTGCAAAGCGAGGGGATCGGAGCCGACACCAGCACGATCCGCTCGCTCGACTGGGACCGCAGCCGCTTTGACATCGAATTCGGCCTGCGCAACGGCACCACCTACAACGCCTTCCTGGTGCGGGGGGAACGCACGGCCCTCATCGATACTTCCCACGCCAAATTTCGCGACAGCTGGATCCCCCTGCTGGAGGGCCAGATCGATCCACAAGATATCGATTATCTGATCGTGTCCCACACCGAGCCGGACCACTCCGGCCTGATCGGTGATCTCATTGAGCGCAACCCAGAGATTGAGATCGTTGCCTCCAAGGTGGCGATCCAGTTCCTCGAAGACCAGGTGCATCGGCCCTTCAAAAGCCGGGCGGTGAAAAGTGGCGAAACCCTGGATCTGGGTACCAATGCCACTAGCGGCGTCGCGCACCGCTTTGAATTCCTCAGCGCCCCCAACCTGCACTGGCCCGACACGATCTTCTCGTTCGACCATGGCACCGGCATCCTTTACACCTGCGATGCCTTCGGTTTGCACTACTGCAGCGAAGACGTTTTTGATAGCGACCCCGGCGCCATCGCCCCCGATTTCCGCTTCTATTACGACTGCCTGATGGGCCCCAACGCCCGCAGCGTGCTGCAGGCGCTCAAGCGCATGGACAGCTTGCCGGAGATCACCACGATCGCCGTTGGCCATGGCCCCCTGCTGCGCCACCACCTGGGCCTGTGGGTGGAGGACTACCGCGAGTGGAGCAGCCAACGCAGCCGCGGCGAAACCTATGCCGCCGTTTGTTATTTAAGCCAATACGGCTTCTGTGACCGCCTCAGCCAGGCGATCGCCCGTGGCATCGGCAAGGCGGATGCCCAGGTGCAACTGGTGGACCTGCGCGCCACCGATGCCCAGGAACTGGCGGCCCTAATCGGTGAGGCCAGTGCCGTGGTGGTGCCCACCTGGCCCGCCCAGCCCGACGCCGACCTGCAGACCGCCATTGGCACCCTGCTGGCCAGCCTGAACGCCAAGCAATGGGTGGCCTGCTACGACGCCTTCGGCGGCAACGACGTGCCGATCGACACCGTGGCCGACCAGCTGCGGGACCTGGGCCAGAAGGAGGCGTTTGAGTCCCTACGCATCCGCCAGGTGCCCCAAAGCGGCGACTACCAGCGCTGCGAAGAGGCCGGCACGGACCTGGGCCAGCTGCTCACCAAGGCCAAAACGATCGCAGCGATGAAAAGCCTCGATGGCGACCTGGATCGGGCCCTCGGCCGCCTCTCGGGCGGCCTCTATGTGGTGACGGCCCGCCAGAGCGAGGGCGACACCGCCCGCAGTAGCGCCATGGTGGCCAGCTGGGTCAGCCAGGCCAGCTTCGATCCCCCCGGGATCACCGTGGCCGTGGCCAAGGACCGGGCGATCGAGGCCCTGATGCAGGTGGGCGACCGCTTCGTGCTCAACATCCTGCGGGAGGACAACCACCAGCCCCTGCTGCGCCATTTCCTGCGCCGCTTCCCCCCCGGCGCCGACCGCTTCGCCGGCATCAACACCCTCGATGGCGTCGCCGCCGGCGGGCCCGTGCTCGGTGATGCCCTCGCCTTCCTCGGCTGCCGCGTCTCCCAGCGGCTCGAAGGACCCGACCACTGGATCATCTACGCCGAAGTGGAGCAGGGCAACGTGGCCGACAGTGAGGCCAGCACCGCCCGCCACCACCGCAAAGTGGGGAACCACTACTGATGACCAGCTCCCCGGCCTCCAGCGCCCCTGCTGCGGGCACCCCTGAAACGAGTTCCCCAGCCGCCAGCGCCGATCGGCGCGTGATCGTGCTGACGCTGGAGCCCGGCCTGGTCTGCCTGCGGGGCCTCAGCCCGAAACGGCTGCGCTTTGAGGTGGAATACGGCCTAGAGCGGGGCACCAGCGCCAACGCCTTTCTGTTTGAGGGCGGCACCAGTGCCAGCGGCCAGGCCGTGCCGCCGGTGTTGGTGCACCCCCTTGGCGGCTCCTTCGCGGCCCCCTTTCTGGCCGAGCTGGAGCAGCGCCTAGCGCCAGACGCCGCCTTGAAGGTAGTGGTGGGCCACGTCAACCCCAACCGGGTGGAGCTGCTGCGCCAGCTGGCGGCCCGTTGGCCGGCCCTGATGCTGGTGGCCTCTAACGCCGGCGCCCGCCTCCTCGAAGATCTCTGGGGCCAGGTGAAACCAACGGCCCCCGGCAGTGCCCCTGCGGCCGAGGCCAGCGCAGCCATCCCACCCCTGCCGCCGATTGATGTGGTGAAACAGGAGGTGAGCCGGCCCCTGGCCGGCGGCTACCGGCTGCACCTGATCCCGGCGCCCTCGCCCCGCTGGCCCGGGGCCCTGCTGGCCTTTGAAGAGAGCACGGGCCTACTGATGAGTGGCAAGTTCTTCGCCGCCCACCTGTGTAGCGAGGACTGGGCCGAAGCCAACCGCAGCAGCAACGAAGAGGACCGCCGCTACTTCTACGACTGCCTGATGGCCCCCATGGCCCGCCAGGTGGAATCGGTGCTCGATCGGCTCGATGACCTGGCGATCCGCACGATCGCCCCGGGCCATGGCCCCGCCATCGCCGAGAGCTGGCGCAGTTTGCTGCTCGAGTACCGCCGCTGGGGCGAACCCCAGGAGCGGGCCCGCCTCTCGGTGGCGCTGCTGTTCGCTAGCGCCTATGGCAACACGGCCGCCATCGCCGATGCGATCGCCCGCGGCATCGCCGGCACGGGCGTGCGCGTGGAGAGCATCAACTGTGAATTCGCCCCGGCCGACCAACTGATCGAAGCGATCCGCGGCTGCGATGCCGTGCTGATCGGCTCACCCACCCTGGGGGGCCATGCGCCAACCCCAATCGTGTCAGCCCTGGGCACCCTGCTGGCCGAAGGGGATCGGGCCAAGCCCGTGGGGGTGTTCGGCAGCTTCGGCTGGAGCGGCGAAGCCCTCGACCTGCTCGAAGGCAAGTTGCGCGATGGCGGCTTTCGCTTCGCCTTCGAGCCGATCAAGGTGAAATTCAGCCCCGACCCCCAAACCCTCAAGGCCTGCGAAGAAACGGGCACGGCCCTAGGCCGGCAGCTCCAGGCCGGGCAACGCAAAGCGCAGCGTCGCAGTGCCAGTGGCGGCCTGAGTGAAAGCCGCAGCAACCCGGCCATCCAGGCGCTCGGCCGGGTGGTGGGCCCCCTCTGCGTGCTCACCACCGTGAAGGGGGAAGGCGAGGGCCAACTCAGTGGCGCCATGGTGGCGAGCTGGGTGAGCCAGGCCAGCTTCAGCCCGCCGGGGGTGATGGTGGCCGTGGCCAAGGATCGGGCCGTTCAGACCCTGCTCCATGGCGGCGACCAATTCGCCTTGAACGTGCTGGCCGAAGGTCGGGAAACCGGGCCGATGCGCCAGTTTCTGCAGCCCTTCCCCCCTGGAGCCGACCGCTTTGCCGGCCTGGACCTAGAGCGCAGCCCCAGCGGCCAGCCGATCCTGGCGGACGCCTTGGCCTGGCTGGAGGCCCGGGTGACCCAGCGGATGGAATGCGGCGACCACTGGCTGATCGTGGCCGAGGTCACCCATGGCGCCCTGCTCGATGCCCTCGGCACCACCGCCATGCACCAACGGCGCAGCGGCGGCAATTACTAAGACCCAACCTCAAGACAGGTCGATGGGAGACCCTTTCGGGGATCCCCCGCAGAGAAGCGCCGATCAATCCTTTTTTTGGCCTTGCCTCCCGGTCCCAGGGGAGGATCCAACTAGGCCGCCTGGGGGGGCGTGGGCGTCGGGCCGCCGTTGAACTGGAAGGGCAGCACCAGCGTGGCCCAGTGCTCGGGGCGCTCGGGGCGACGACGACGGGGCTGACGCACGCCAAAGGGCACCCGAATCACGTTGGTGCCTTCCACTCTCAAGGTGTTCCCTGCGCTGGCCGCGTGGCTAAGGGAGCCGATGCCTGGGGGGAGGGTGACCTCCTTGCCGGCAAACCGGTTGGGGGATTGGCCCTTGTCGTCGACGTTCATGACCCCGTGGGCAGGAAAGCTGCCGGTGAATGCAAGCGATTGATGGAAAAGAGGAGGGAATGGAACGGAGATCCGCCCTGGTCCAACTCTGGGGCGAATGTACCGCTTTGCGGGCAGGATTGCCACTACAAAGGCACCAAGGGAGCCACCAGCGGCAGTCCCTCGGAACCCACCATCCGCTACCTACGGGGTGGGTGCCCGATCGGCCAGCTCCTCCACAGAAGGGCAGGTGCAGATCAAATTGCGATCGCCATAGGCATTATCAATCCGGGCCACGGCCGGCCAAAGCTTGTCGCGTTGTTGGCGTTCCCCCGCCGGGAAGGCCGCCAGCTGGCGGCCATAGGGGCGCTCCCAGCGCTCGGCGGTGACGGCCGCCAGGGTGTGGGGGGCGCGCTTGAGCGGGTTATCGGCCGGATCGCTGGCGCCGGCCTCGATCGCCGCCGCCTCGGCCCGGATCGCCACCATGGCATCACAGAAGCGGGCGATCTCGCCCAGGGATTCACTTTCGGTGGGCTCCACCATCACCGTGCCCGCCACCGGCCAACTCACGGTGGGCGCGTGGAAGCCGTAGTCCATGAGTCGTTTGGCTAGGTCGTCGACCTCGAGGCCGCAACTGCGTTTGAGCGGCCGCAGATCGAGGATGCACTCATGGGCCACCCGACCGCCGGCCCCCCGATAGAGCACGGGATAGTGGGGATCGAGCCGTTCGGCGATCCAGTTCGCCGCCAGCAGGGCCACGGCACTGGCCTGGCGCAGGCCGGCGCCGCCCATCATGCGGACATACATCCAGCTGATCGGCAGGATGCTGGCGCTGCCCCAGGGGGCCGCGCTCACGGGGCCGATTGCCTGGTCGCCGCCACAGGCCGCCAGGGGATGGCCGGGCAGGAAGGGCACCAGGTGGGCGGCCACCGCGATCGGCCCCACCCCCGGACCGCCGCCGCCATGGGGGATGCAGAAGGTCTTGTGCAGGTTGAGATGGCAAACATCGGCGCCGAAGCGGCCCGGTTTGCACAGGCCCACCTGGGCATTGAGGTTGGCGCCATCGAGGTACACCTGGCCCCCGTGGCGATGCACCAGGGCGCAGATGGCCTGGATCGCCGTTTCAAACACCCCATGGGTGGAGGGATAGGTGACCATCAGGGCGGCCAGCTCGCCGGCATGGGCGCTGGCCTTGGCCTCCAGGTCGGCCAGATCAATGTTGCCCTCGTCATCGCAGGCCACGGGCACCACCTGCAATCCCGCCATCACGGCACTGGCCGGGTTGGTGCCGTGGGCGCTGGTGGGGATCAGGCAGATGCGGCGGTGTTGGTCGCCGCGGCTGTGGTGCCAGGCGCGGATCACCAGCAGGCCAGCCAACTCCCCCTGGGAGCCGGCATTGGGTTGGAGCGACACCCCGGCAAAGCCCGTGATCGCCGCCAACCAGCTCTCCAGGTCGGCCAGCAGGCGCCGGTAGCCGGCGGTTTGGGCCTGGGGGGCAAAGGGATGGAGCGCCGCAAAGGCCGGCCAGCTCACGGGCGCCAGTTCGGCCGCCCCATTGAGCTTCATCGTGCAACTGCCGAGCGGGATCATGGCGTGCACCAGCGAAAAGTCGCGGCTCACCAGGCGCTGGATATAGCGCAGCAACTCGGTTTCGCTGCGGTGGTTGTGGAACACGGCCTGGCCCAGCCAGGGCCCCTGGCGCCGCGGCACGGCCGCCGCCCAGAGGGCCTGCTCGGGGGCTGCCGCTGCGCCGGCCCCCTCCAGCTCGGCCTGAACCTGCGCGAGGAGGTCGCCCGCCCCAGGGCAGGGCTGGCCAGGGCCGGCCAGGGCGGTGAGCAGGCGCTGGAGCTCGGCCCCGTCGCTGAGCTCATCGAGGCTGATCCCGAAGGCTTGGGGCTCGGCCAGCCCGTTTGGGGAGCCGCTAACCGGTGACCCAGCGCCGGCGCCCCCAAAGCCCGGCCGCAGGTTGAAACCGGCGAGTTCCGCGGCCTGGATCAGGGCCGCGGCCCGGGGCGTGGCCACCGTGAGGGTGTCGAAACCCGGGCCCGCTTGGGGCTCCAGCCCCAGGGCAACCAGGCCCAGGGCCAGGGCCTGGCGCAGGGTCAGCAGCCGGCGGGCGATCGCCGCCAGCCCCTCGGGGCCGTGGTGCACCGCATAGAAGCCGGCGATGACCGCCAGGAGCACCTGGGCGGTGCAGATGTTGCTGGTGGCCTTGTCGCGGCGAATGTGTTGCTCACGGGTCTGCAGGGCCAGGCGCAGGGCCGGCCGGCCCTCGGCATCGAGCGATTGGCCCACCAGGCGGCCGGGAATCTGGCGCTTGTGGGCCTCGGTGGTGGCGAAGAAGGCGGCATGGGGACCGCCAAAGCCCATCGGCACGCCAAAGCGCTGGCTGCTGCCCACGGCGATATCGGCGCCGAGCTGGCCCACCGGCGCCAGGAGCACCTGGGCCAGGGGATCCACAGCCACGGTGACCAGCAGGCCGGCCCCATGGGCGGCGGCAATCACGGCACTGGGATCCCATAGGCGGCCACTGGCTCCCGGCAACTGCAACAGCAGGCCAAAGGCATCGGCCATGGGTCCATCCGCCTCCGCCAGGGAGCCATCGGCGCCTGCTTCGCCAGCGCCTGGGCCGGCCAGCAGGGCCGCCGGATCCACCAGCTCCACAGAAATCCCCAGGGGTTCGGCCCGGGTGCACAGCACCGCCAGGGTCTGGGGAAAGACGTCTTGATCAACCAGATAGCGCCTGGCTTCGCCCCGGTGGGCGCCGCGGCTGAGGGCCATGGCCTCGGCGGCGGCGGTGGCCTCATCGAGCAGGGAGGCATTGGCGATCGGCAGGCCCGTGAGCTCGCTGATCAGGGTCTGGAAATTGAGCAGGGCTTCTAGGCGCCCCTGGGCGATCTCGGCCTGGTAGGGGGTGTAAGCCGTGTACCAGGAGGGGTTCTCGAACACCTGGCGCTGGATCACCGCCGGCGTCGCCGTGCCGTAATAGCCCAGGCCGATGAGGGAGCGGCGGACCTGGTTGGCGCCTGCCAGGGCGGCCAGATCGGCCAGGGCCTGGGCTTCGCCGCAGCCCTCGGGCAAACCCTCCGCCGCCAGGCCTGGGGCCAGCAGGATGTTGGCTGGCACCACCTGGGCGACGAACTGCTCGAGATCGGCCACGCCCAGGTCGGCGAGCATGGTGTGGAGCTCGGCCTCGGAGGGACCGATATGGCGGGCCACAAAGGGGCTGAGCACCGGCTCGCCCTGGCCCGGGGCGGCCCCGGATCCAGCAACGCCCAACTCAGGATTCGCTGCAACTTGCGTCAAGGCCCGGCCCCTGGCTGGCGGCGATCCTAAGGAGTCCTGTCGGACGGCTTAGGGATCGGCCCCGTTGGCTCCCGCTGGATCGGGCGATTCGGTGCAGGCCCGCCTGGGGCTATAGGGGCGGCTTGGGAGCCTTTGGCTCAATGGCCGGCCACCTTGGCGCCATAGGTGGCGGCATCCATCAACGCCTCGATCTGGCTGGGATCACTGGGACGCACCACCAGCAGCCAGCCCTCGCCATGGGGATCGTTCTGCAGTTGCTCAGGGCTATCAAGCACGGCCCCGTTGCGCTCCACCACCGTGCCATCGATCGGCGCGTAGACCTCCTCCACCGCCTTGACCGACTCGACCGTGCCGAAGCTGGTGCCCCGGCTCACGGCACTGCCGGGCTCGGGCAGCTCCACAAAGACGATGTCGCCCAGCTGCTCCACCGCAAAGGCGCTGATGCCCAACCGCAGCAGCTCGCCCTCGGGGCGCAGATATTCATGGCTATCGGCGTAGCGGCAGTCAGCGGGAAAACCGGCGCTGGAGGAACTGAGGGCCATTGGCCAGCCAGGCGATCAGGAGGTTGGCGCCAGTCTGCCTGCAGCCCCCAAGTCCCGCAGGGCCCGCTCCAGGGCCAGCTCTACGTGGCTGCGGTGGCTGCCGCCTTGGGCATAGAGCACGAAGGGCTCGCGCAGGGGCCCATCGGCGGAGAACTCACTGGTGCTGCCATCGATGAAGCTGCCCCCCGCCATCACCAGCTCGCTGGCGTAGCCGGGCATGGGCGCCGGCACCGGATCGAGGTAGGAGCCCACCGGCGAGCTGGCCTGGAAGGCCCGGCAGACCAATTTCAGCCGTTCGGCATCGCCGAGGCGCACCGCCTGGATCACGTCGCTGCGCTCACCGCCCACGGCCGGGTTAACGCCATAGCCCAGCTCACTGAACACCGCCGCGGTCAGCTCGGCGCCGATCAGGGCCTCGCCCACCATCTGGGGCGCCAGAAACAGGCCCTGGAACAGCAAGCGATTGAGATCGAAGCTGCTGCCGCCTTCGCTGCCGATGCCCGGCGCCGTGAGCCGGCAGCAGGCCTGCTCCACCAGGTCGGCCCGGCCGGCCACGTAGCCACCACTGGGGGCAATCGTGCCGCCGAGGTTTTTGATCAGGGATCCGGCCATCAGGTCGGCGCCCAAGGCCGTGGGCTCCTGATCCTCCACCAGTTCGCCGTAGCAGTTGTCGACAAAGCAAACGCAGGCCGGCTGCAACGCCTTCACCCGCTCCACCAGCCGGCCAATGGATGCCACCGAGAGGGATGGCCGCCAGCTGTAGCCGCAGCTGCGCTGGATCAGCACCATGCGCGTGGGCGTGTCTAGGGCCTCGGCTAAGCCGGCTTCATCAACGCTGCCATTGGCCAGCAGGGGCAGCTCGTTGTAATGGATGCCGAACTCGGCCAGGGAGCCCTGGCCGCTACCGCGGATGCCGATCACCTCCTCAAGGGTGTCGTAGGGCCGGCCCGTGATCGCCAGCAGGCGATCGCCAGGGCGCAACACCCCAAACAGGGCCGCAGTGATCGCGTGGGTGCCGCTAACAAATTGCAGCCGCACCGCGGCCGCCTCCGCCTGCAGCACCCGGGCGAACACCCGATCGAGCACCTCCCGGCCCAGGTCGCCGTGGCCGTAGCCACTCACCGAAGCGAAGTGGTGCACCCCCAGGCGCTCGGCGGCAAAAGCCGAAAGCACCCGCTCCAAGCGCGGTTTCACCGCCGCTGTGCGTTGGGCCGCGATCGGGGCGATGCGCTCCTGGGCCTGGGCCACCAGCTCCAGCGCCGCCTGGCTAGGCAATTCGGCTTCCAGCGGCGTTGGACCCAGGGCTGGGCCGCGGCCGTCCGGACTGGGTGCGGTCATCAAAGGGGGCCAGGGCAATGGGAGCCATGCTGCCTCGCAGGGATCTTCACCCGGTTAGATTTCGCGCCTGATGCCTTCGCTACCGCCGGCATCCCAGGCCAGTGGTGCGCAGTCTCCCAATTCCTTGGGTCCGCAGCGAACTGGAGCCTGCGCACCCTTTTGGAGATTGTCTTGGTTATTGCCGCTGACGCCGCCGCCGCGCGCCGCACCCCTGGACCCGGCCCCCAGGACAGCGAAACCGCTGGTTTGACGCCGGGCCAGGAAGCCCGCATGCGGGCCGCCCTGGTCGTGCCCCGCGAACCCCTGGGGAGCAAGCAGCGCAAAATCAAGCGCGGCACCACCGGCTTCATGCTCGCCATGCATGTGGCGGCGGTCTTTGCCCTGCTGCCCCAGTTCTGGAGCTGGCAGGGGGTCGTCGCCCTGGCCGTCCTGTACTGGGTCACGGTGATCGGCGTCACCCTGGGTCTGCACCGGCTGGTGTCGCACCGCAGCTTCGTGGCGCCCCGCTGGGTGGAGCGGGTGCTGGTGCTGATGGGCGCCCTGGCCTGCCAGAGCGGACCGATCGAATGGGTGGGGCTGCACCGCCACCACCACAAGTTTTCCGACCAGCCCAACGACCACCACGACGCCGCCCGGGGCCTCTGGTGGGCCCACAGCGAGTGGATGCTCCACGACATCCCCGCCCTCAAGGAGATGCACCGTTTCATCGGTGATCTCAGCTCCGATCCCTTCTATGTGTGGCTGGATCGCTGGTTCCTGCTGCTGCAGCTCCCCATCGGCGCCGCCCTCTATTGGTACGGCAACGCGGCCCAGGTCCATGGCGGCGGCCTCGGCCTGGTGCTCTGGGCGATTCCGCTGCGCCTGGTGCTCGTGTATCACGTCACCTGGCTGGTGAATTCGGCCACCCACGCCTTCGGCTACCGCAACTTCAACTGCCCCGACCTCTCCCGTAACTGCTGGTGGGTGGCGATTTTGAGCTTCGGTGAGGGCTGGCATAACAACCACCACGCCCACCCCTCCAGCGCCCGCCATGGCCTGCGATGGTTTGAGTTCGACATCACCTGGCAGCACATCAGGCTGCTGCGCAAATTGGGCCTGGCCAAGCGCATTCGCGAGGCCCGCTACAGCGGCTGATCTGAACAAAATTGAGCTGGACGCAAGCAACGGATCTGATCTCATCTCCTCTGAGCTGAGCTGATCCGAATCAAGATCGGTAGCGATCCATCGGGCGGAGCCTTCAGCTCCCCGGGCGCTCCACCTGCAATTCCCGGCGAATCGCCTCCGCCAGGCGATCACTGCCCACCTCTAGGCCCGACTGCTCCAGCAGCCGGGCTTTTTGACGCAGCAACTCCAAAAATTGGTCGGCCCCCAACTCCTGCTCGGCGGCCGCCCCCAGCAGGGCCAGGGTGCGGCGCAGGTCGGGTAACTCGGCGTCCAACTCGGCGGCGTTGAACTCCCGCTGGCCCGCCATCACCTCGGCAAAACGCTCGCGGCGCTGGCGTTTCTCCACCGGATAGGCCGCCAACACCGACTCCCGGCACTGGCGCCAGGAGCGGCCGGCCGTGAACAGCTCGGCCAGGGCGGCGCTGAGGCTGGCGGCCTCGGTTTCGGCAATGCGCAGGTCGAAGGCGGCGGGGGGCTGGCGCAGGCCCACGAAGATCTCAAACAGCTCGGTGGGCCCCAGGGCCTGGCCGTCATCGGCGCGCAGGGCCAGGGCCGAGGCCTGCAGGGGCACCAGCAACTCGGCCTGGTCCCGTAGCTGGCTGGCCAGCGCGGCGCCGATCCCGGGTCCATGGCCATTGCCGCCCCCCTGCTCGGCCAGCAGCCCATTGAGCCGGCCCAGGGTCAAGAACAGCTCCGGGCCCGGCGAGAGCAACTTGTGGTTGCGCAGCATCGAGAGCTGGGAATTGTGCACCCGGCCCAAGTCGAGGCGCTCGGCCAGGGCCGGCAACACCCGCTGGGACCAGCCATTGCGCTCATGCCACACCCTGATCAGATGCCCGAATGCTTCCCGGCCCGATTCGAGTTCCTCCCGAAATCCCATCCGATAAGGATTCGTACTGCTACCATTGTATCGATTCACCTGGAGCAGGCCCATGACGGCCACCACCGCCCCCCCACTCGCCCCTCACCACGCCCAGCAGGTCGCCCTCAAGCGGGGCGGGGCCCACATCAGCCCGGCGCCGCGGGCCCAGTCCCTGCATCTCCCCCGCCGGGGCGAGCCGATGCCCTCGGCGCCCAAGGGCCTGCGCTGGGCCAGCATCCTGTTCATGGTTGCCATCCACGCTCTGGCGGTGGTGGCCCTGCTGCCGCGCTTCTGGAGCCTGCCGGCCGTGGCCAGCCTGGTGGTGCTCTATTGGGTCACCGCCTGCCTGGGCGTGACGATCGGCTACCACCGGCTGCTGAGCCACCGGGCCTTCCGGGTGCCCCACTGGCTGGAGCGCTTCTTTGCCACCTGCGGCGCCCTCAGCTGCCAGCACGGACCGATCGACTGGGTGGGGCTGCACCGGCACCACCACAAGTTTTCTGATACGAATGCTGATCACCACAACAGCCACCGCGGCTTCTGGTGGAGCCACATGGGCTGGATGTTCGAGGAGATCCCGGCCATGGCGGCCGTGCCCCGCCTCAGCGGCGACCTGGCCCAAGACCCCTACTACCGCTGGCTAAACAAGGGCTTCCTGCTGCTGCAGCTCCCCCTGGCCGGCCTGCTGTTCTGGATCGGCACCGCCACCGGCGCCGGCGGCTGGGCCCTGGTGCTCTGGGGCATCCCCCTGCGCCTTGTACTCGTGTACCACTGCACCTGGCTGGTCAATTCGGCCACCCACTGCTGGGGCTACGTCGTCCACCCCAGTGGCGATGGCTCCCGCAACAACCCCTGGGTGGCGGCCCTGACCTTCGGTGAGGGCTGGCACAACACCCACCACGCCTTCCCCCATTCGGCCCGCCATGGCTTCGGCCGCGAAATCGACCTCACCTGGCAGCACATCCGCCTGATGCGCCGCCTGGGCCTGGCCGACCGGGTGCGCATTCCAACCGGCGCCAACCCTCGCGTACATTGACAAACCGCCCCGACGGCAGCCCGTTCGTTTCGATTCCCATGGCCAAGCGCGTACAAGTGGTCCTCAGCGAGGACGTCCTCAGCCTCGGGAAGGA
>Ga0310098_1000065_pt1 | contig 25169 bp, 25 predicted proteins | sample LakMicMIDCLREDC7_FD_194453 | JGI IMG/M metagenome (GOLD analysis project Ga0310098, IMG submission 194453) | Enriched freshwater cyanobacterial communities from Lake Michigan, Michigan, United States - MI23.DCL.RED.C7 | ecosystem: Environmental > Aquatic > Freshwater > Lake | place: USA...
GCGATGGAGTTCGCCGCCGAAGCGGACAAGCTCTTGGCCCTCAAGTTGGAAGGGTCGGTCGGCTAGCCCGGAGATCTGCCCCTCTGCGGTCAACGGTGGCTGCTGTTGTTCCTGTTTTCTGATTCGTTTGTTTTCGCACCCGTGATTCGCCCCGACGCCGACGTTCTGCTTGAGATCAGCGGTCTCCATGCCCGCGTGGAGGACAAGGCGATCCTCAAGGGGGTGAACCTCACCCTGCGCGCTGGCGAGATCCATGCGGTGATGGGCCGCAACGGCAGCGGTAAAAGCACCCTCTCCAAGGTGCTGGCGGGCCATCCCGCCTACACGGTGACGGACGGCACGGTGACCTACCGGGGCCAGAACCTGCTCGAGCTTTCGCCCGAAGAACGGGCGCGGGTGGGGGTGTTTCTCGGGTTCCAGTATCCGGTGGAGATTCCGGGGGTCAGCAACCTGGAATTTCTAAGGGTGGCCACCAATGCCCGCCGGGTCCAGCTCGACCAAGAGGAACTCGACACCTTTGCCTTTGAGGACCTGGTGCGCGAGCGCCTGAAGGTGGTGCAGATGGATCCGGCCTTCCTCGATCGCAGTGTGAATGAGGGCTTTTCCGGGGGCGAGAAAAAGCGCAACGAGATCCTGCAGATGGCCCTGCTGGAGCCCCTGGTGGCGATCCTCGATGAAACCGATTCGGGCCTCGATATCGATGCCCTTCGCATTGTGGCCGCCGGCGTCAGCCAGCTCGCCACCGCCGATACGGCCACCCTGTTGATCACCCATTACCAACGGCTGCTGGAGGCCATCACGCCCGATTTTGTCCACGTGATGGCCGCTGGCCGCATCCTGCGCACCGGCGGCCGCGAGCTGGCCCTGGAGCTAGAAGAGCGCGGCTACGACTGGGTGGACCAGGAACTGGCGGCCCTGGAGCTGGGTTGATGGGACTCAGCACTGTTTCCGCACAGAGCCTCTCTGGCTGGACCTCAGACCTTTTGGCCCGGTTGCCAGCCCCATCGGGCCCCTTGGCCGCCGTGCAGGAGCGCGGGCGCAAGGCCCTGGCGGCCTTGCCAGCACCCTCCCGGCGCCAGGAAGCCTGGCGGTTCACCGACCTGGCCCTGTTGGTGGGCCTCGACCCCAACTCCAGCGCTGCCCTGTCCAGGGGCGACGCCACGGATGGTCTCGCCCCGCAAGGCACCTCCCAGTCCGGGCCAGGGAGCCTGCGCTTGAAGCTCGATGGGAGCAGCGATCCCCTTGCTGGGGTGTGCTTGCCGGCGGGGGTGTCTCCGCTCTCCGAATCAGAACTGGGGCTCGCCCTAGGCCACACCCTGGCGGCTACCGGCTGCGAGCAGCACTGGCCGGTGGAGCTCAACCATGCTTGTGCATCCCAATTACTGGCCTTGCGCATCGCCAGTCGGAGCCAGGTGAGCCTGGAGCTGGTGAGTGATGCAGCCGCGGAGCTGCGGCCCCTGAGGGTGCTGCTGATCCTGGAAGAAAAGGCCCAAGTGCAGCTCTGCCAGCGGCTCACGGCCAGCGCAGCGGGGCTCACCAGCCTCGTGCTGGAGGCCCACCTAGGCCGGGGCGCCAGGTTGGAGCACGGCCTGGTGGCCCTGGGCCAGCCGGATGCGGCCTTGATAGCCCACCTGGCCCTCGAGCAGGAGCCCGAGAGTGACGTCAGTCTGGTGGCGGTGAGCGCCGGTTGGGGGGTCTCCCGGCTGGAGCCCCGCATCGTTCAAGTCGATGGCAGCGCCACCACAACCCTGCGGGGCTTACAGGTGGTGGCAGGCGACCAGATCGCCGACACCCATAGCCACATGGCCTTTGGCGGACCCGAAGGCCAGCTCGACCAGCTCCATAAGGCCGTGGCCGATGGCCGGGGCCGCAGCGTGTTCAATGGCGCCGTGCGGGTGCCCCGCGCCGCCCAACGCACCAATGCGGCCCAGCTCAGCCGCAGCCTGTTGCTCTCCGATCGGGCCCGGATCGACACCAAGCCCGAGCTCGAGATCGTGGCCGATGACGTGCGCTGCGCCCACGGCGCGACCGTGAGCTGCCTGCAGCAGGACGAACTGTTTTATCTGCAGAGCCGCGGCATTGCCGCCGACCAGGCTTCGGCCCTGCTCAAGCGGGCCTTCTGTGAGGAGGTGCTGCGCGAGTTGCCGGCTCCGGCCCGGCTCTGGTGCCCCTTCGAGCGACTGCTCGCCGCCGATGGGTCTGAAGCTCGGCCAGTCGATGGGTTGGGCTCGGGGCTTGAAGGTCTGGTGGGTGAGGGGGGCTGATGGGTTCGAGCGCCAACGTCACGACCAGCGGCCCAGCCAGCGCCGACGCCATGGCCAACGCCACACCCGGTAGTCCTGCAGGCGCCGCCAACGGGGTAGGGCTCGACCTGGCCGCCCTGACCCGGCCCGATTTCCCCTTGTTGGCCCAGACAGCCTGCCTGGGCCAGCCCCTGATCTACCTCGACCACGCCGCCACCAGCCAAAAGCCCCGCCAGGTGTTGGCGGCCCTGCAGCACTACTACGACCACGACAACGCCAATGTGCACCGGGGTGCCCACCAGCTCAGCGCCCGGGCCACCGAAGGTTTTGAGGGCGCCCGCGCCAAAACGGCAGCTTTTGTGGGTGCGGCCTCGCCCCACGAGATTGTGTTCACCCGCAACGCCAGCGAAGCGATCAACCTGGTGGCCCGGAGCTGGGGGGACGCCAACCTCAAGGCCGGCGATGAGGTGCTCCTCAGCGTCATGGAGCACCACAGCAACCTGGTGCCCTGGCAGCTCCTGGCGGCCCGCACCGGCTGCGTCCTGCGCCATGTCGGTCTCACCGACAGCGGCGAACTCGACCTGGCCGACTTCAAGGCCCAGCTCAACGGGCGCACCCGCCTGGTAAGCCTGGCTCAGGTGAGCAACACCTTGGGCTGCCTCAACCCGATCGCCGAGATCGCCCCCCTGGCCCACGCCGCCGGCGCCCTACTGCTGGTGGATGCCTGCCAGAGCCTGGCCCACCTGCCCGTGGCTGTGGGCCAGCTCGGCGCCGATTTCCTGGTGGGCTCCTCCCACAAGCTTTGCGGCCCCACCGGCATGGGCTTTCTATGGGCGCGGGAAGCCCTGCTGGAGGCCATGCCCCCCTTCTTGGGCGGTGGCGAGATGATCCAGGACGTGTTCCTCGATGCCAGCACCTGGGCCGGCCTGCCCCACAAATTTGAGGCCGGCACCCCCGCCATCGGCGAGGCGATCGGCATGGGAGCGGCCCTGGACTACCTCAATAGCTTGGGTTTGGAGCGCATCCACGCCTGGGAGCAGCAGCTCACGGCCCACTTGTTTGCCCGGCTTGAGGCGATCGAGGGGCTCCGAATTCTCGGCCCCACCCCCCAGCAGCAGCCCGACCGCGGCGCCCTGGCCGCCTTCAGCGTGGCGGGCCTCCACGCCAATGATCTGGCCGAATTGCTTGATTCGGCCGGCATCTGCATCCGCAGCGGCCACCACTGCACCCAGCCCCTGCACCGCCACTACGGCCTGGCCGCCTCGGCTAGGGCTAGCCTCAGCTTCACCACCACCATCGAGGAAATCGATCGCTTCGCCGAAGAATTAATCGGCGCGATTGCCTTCCTGCGCGAGCACAGCTAAGCATCGCTGCTTCGCTGGCTGGAGCCATTACTGGGCGCCCACTTTAGGCCCGAACGTTGCAGATCGGCCGTCGCAACTGGATGGCTCGGCTAGGGCGATGCCCCCAGGGCTAACCATCATGGCGCCATGAAATGGCTCAGCTCAGCACATCAGGTGGAGCAAAAAGACGCACTGGCAGACCCCCATAGCCAACACCACGACTCACAAACAGTCGCTGGTGGGGTTGGCTGCCAATCTGGAAATGCCCCGATGGATAGCGCCGGTTGTATCGCCCCGAGGGGAGGATGATCGGGCGACCATTGGGCAGGCAAATCTGGCCCCCATGCGTGTGACCACAGACGGCCAGATCGTAGGCATGCTTCTCAATAAGGGGGATTCCTTGAGGGGAGTGCATCAGCACGATCCGGCATCCGCCTGCCCCCCTGAACATGGCTGCTGCATCGGGACTTCCTGAGGTGGGATCATCCAGTCCGCAGAGCCAAACATGGCTGTAGGGCGGTGGCAGCCGCACGTTTTGATTGACAAGAACCTGGATGCCCGCTTGCCGTAAAGGCTGCACAATCAGCTGATCATCCGCCCAAAGATCATGGTTGCCGAGCACGGCAAAACGCCCGCATGGAGCTGGCACTTCTCCGAGCTGCTTTGCAAGCGCTTCGATGTGGCTGGCCCGATAGGACACAAAGTCACCCCCCAGCAAAAGGAGATCCGGCTTGAGATCACGCAAGACCTGGCAGGCCTGGGTAATGGTCCTTGTATGGGTGGTGGGGCCAGCATGAAAATCAGACGCGAAGGCGATACGCAGCGGTGCCAGTGCCTGCTCCTGCCCCGGAAAGGTCAGGTGACAACGATCAATGCGGAGTTGATCTTGCCAGCCCAGTCGATCGGCGATGGCCGCCATCCAGCCCTTGCCAGAGATTCGACCCAGCAGGGACTCGGTGATATGGAGGAGCGGCGTATAGTCAACGGCACGACGGTGGGGAAGCATGGGAAGGCCGTCTCGGCATCTTGCGGGAACCTAGTTATACGACCTAAGACTTCAAAGAATAACGCTCCCCATCCGAGCAGAAGTATCCGCAGCAAGCGATACGGCACGAGTAAAGGCTTCCACTAGCACCCTCTCACTACGCAGATCCCATTGCTTGAAGAGGATTAGTGCGCCCGGAGCCCTGCCGAAGCCGATCCCCCGTGCTGGTCCATCGCCTCCGATCCGCACTGACCCCATCCCGAGTCCGGTTCAGGCCCCGCCGATCGGTTCATCCCAGAGGTTGGCCAGGTTGTAGGGGCCGCCAGGCAGCTCCCAGAAGCTGCCGTCAATGAAGCGTTCGCCCCGATCGAGGGCGGTGATCTGGGCCAGTTCGGAGGCGCCCAAGGACAGCTGGGTCGCCGCCAGGTTGGCCGCCAGGCGCTGGGGATGGACGGATTTGGGAATCACCGCCGTGCCGCAAGCAATTCCCCAGGCCAGCAGCACCTGGGCCGCACTGGTGCTGTGGGTCGCCGCGATCGTGCTGATCACCGGATCGCCCAGCAGGGGCGAGGTTGCGCCGGCCGGTGGCGAGCCCAGGGGCGCATAGGCGGTGAGCTGGATGGCGTTGGCCTGGCAGAAGGCCAGCAACTCCGGTTGCTGCAGGTAGGGATGGCGCTCCACCTGGTTCACCTCTGGAGCCAGATCGGCCTCCGCCAGCAGGGCGGCCAATTTGGCCTGGCTGAAGTTGGAAACCCCGATGTGGCGCACCAAGCCGGCCCGCACCAGCTTCTCCATCGCGCTCCAGGTGGCGGCGATCGGCCGCTGCTCCAGGCTGAGCTGGTCTGGGGCCTCCTTGGGCATCATCACGCCATGGCGATGGGCCACGGGCCAGTGGATCAGGTAGAGGTCGAGGGTGGCCAGTCCCAGATCAGCCAGGCTGCGTTCCAGGGCAGGGCGCACGTCTTCAGGGGCGTGGCAGTCGTTCCAGAGCTTGGAGGTGATCCAGAGCTGGTCCCGCTGGAGTCCTCCAGCGGCGCAGGCCCGCTCCAGGCTGGCGCCGATCTCGGCCTCATTGCCGTAGATCGAGGCGCAATCCAAGTGGCGGTAGCCCAGCTCTAGGGCTGCCGTTACGGCTGCCCCCACTTCGCCGGGGGCCGCTTTCCAGGTGCCCAGCCCCAGGCTGGCCATGGGGTCGCCGTTGGCAAAAACCAGGCTGGACATGGCGATGCCATCACTGCCATCACTATGGGCGAAGCGTTCGCGTGGGGCAGGGTTGCGGCCGATCCCCGGCGTCGCCTTCCAGGAGGGTGCTGGTGAGCCCGGATCGGCGCCAGCCCTGGGCTGGCCCCAGGGACCGGTTCCCTAGGGCCCCTGGCGGAGCCTCCAGACCCCCGAACCAGAGCGGATGGCAGAGCGAATGGCAGACCCGTTGGCGGAAGTCGATCCGCAACCAGCCCCCCCGGAGCCCGGCCCCCAGCTGTTTCTGGTGGTGCTGGGCGGCCGCAGCGCCGGCTGCCAGATCGAGCAACACGATGTGCGCTTTGTCGCCGGGTGCAGCATTGATGACACCCTCCCCGAACTGCGGCGCCAGTGGTTCGGCAGGCGGGAGGGTTTACACCTGGACAGCACCATGGTGGTGCGGGCGATCGATGGCTACGCCGTGGGCCTGGGGCTCGAGCCGCCCGCGCCCCGGCCCGAGCGGCTCTGGTTTGTGAACCTGGGCGCCTACCGCCCCGATTGCCTCGCCGAGCTGCACCACTTCGGGCTGGTGGTGGCCCGCTCCGCCCAGGCCGCTAAGGCAGCCGCTAAGCGCCAATGGTTGGTTGGGGCGCGGGAGCAGCACAAGGATGACCTGGCATCAGTGGACGACTGCTTGGCTATTGAGCAGTTGGAGTTGTTGGGCGGGGAGCGCTGGTACGTGCAGCTGGAACCCCATCCCGAAGGGCTGAGCCAGTCCCAGGTGCCCGATTGGTTCGGCTATCGCCGGATCGACAGGGGATGATTGGGGGTGGAGCCCCCAACCCCATGAACATCGACGGCAAGGCCTGGCGCACCATCTGGCTCGAAGCCGGGGGCCGCTCGATCGCTGTGATCGACCAGACCCAGCTGCCCCACACCTTCACCAACCGCTCGCTCACCAGCCTGGACCAGGCGGCTGAGGCGATTTCCACGATGGTGGTGCGCGGCGCGCCCCTAATCGGTGTCACCGGCGCCTATGGCCTGATGTTGGCCCTTCAGGCCGATCCCAGCGATAGCTCCCTGGCGGCGGCCTTCACCCAGCTGCTGGCGACCCGGCCCACGGCCGTGAATCTGCAATGGGCCCTGGAACGGGTGCGGGATCGGGTGCTGCCCCTGGCGCCGGCGGAGCGCGCCCTGGCCGCCCAGCAGGAGGCTGGCGCCATCGCCGAGGAGGACGTGCTGATGTGCGAAGCCATCGGCGACCACGGCCTGGCCCTGTTCCAGGAGCTGGCGGCCCGTCGCCCGGCCAGTCGCCAGCAGGAGCCCTTCAACGTGCTCACCCACTGCAATGCCGGCTGGCTAGCCACGGTGGACTGGGGTACGGCCCTGGCGCCGATCTACAAGGCCCACCGCGCCGGCATGACGGTGCATGTGTGGGTGGATGAAACCCGGCCCCGCAACCAGGGCGCCAGCCTCACCGCCTTTGAGTTGGGCCGCGAGGGCGTGCCCCACACCGTGATCGTCGATAACGCCGGCGGCCACCTGATGCAGCACGGTCAGGTCGATGCGGTGATCGTTGGCACCGATCGCACCACCCGCAGCGGCGATGTATGCAACAAGATCGGCACCTACCTCAAGGCCCTCGCCGCCCACGACAACGGCGTGCCCTTTTATGTGGCCTTGCCGGCCTCAACGATTGATTGGTCCATCTCCGATGGGGTGGCGGAGATCCCGATCGAGGCCCGCTCGGAGCGGGAAGTCACCCATATCCAGGGCCTGGTGAGCCCCGCCCTTGGCGCCTCCCCAGGGGACAGCCCCAGGGGCGAGTCCAGTCCCGCCGCCCTCACCCAGGTGCAGCTAACGCCAACGGGCAGCCTGGGCTTCAACCCGGCCTTTGATGTCACCCCGGCCCGCCTGGTCACGGCCCTAATCACGGAACGGGGGGTGGTGGCTGCCAATGAAGAGAGTTTGAAGCAGCTCTACGGGGTGGGAGAGGGGCGTTGATGACCTCCGGCCGGGACTGGGTCGGCTGGGCCTGATTTGCGAGGACGCCGCCTCCTGGTCCCTTGATTGGTGACCCTGATCCCAATCCCAAGCCCCTAATGATCCATGGTGATGCCGGCTTGTTTGAGTTCACCCTGGAGGCGTTTGAGCCGAAGCTTGGGATCCAGTTCTGGGTTGGTGATATGGCGAATCAGTTCCGCCGCCGAGGCCTCGATCGCGTCTGGGCTGGCCTGCACCGTGCCATGGAAAACAAAGGGAGCGAGATAATTGGCGCCAATGAGGTTGGCGGTCTGCTGCAGGGGTTTGAGCAGTTCACTCATTGAAAAGTTGTTGAAGCCACCCGCTTGATACGACTCCTTAGGGCCGCCAGTCGAGATCACCGAGACCCAGTCCTTGCCGTGCAGGGCGGTGCCCCCTGGCCCATAGGCCCAGCCGTAGGTCAGCACATCATCGAGCCATTGCTTCATTAGGGGCGGCACCGAATACCAAAGAAAGGGATGTTGGAACACAATGCGATCGTGCTCTTGGAGGAGCTGCTGCTCCCTGGCGATGTTGATGATTCCGTCTGGATACTGGCTGTAGGGTTGATTGATCGTGAGTTCCGAATGGCTTTCTAGCTCCCTCAACCAGCGCCGATTCACGGTTGATTTTTGCAGATCGGAATGGAAAAGATTGACGAGTATTTTCATCGGGATCTCCTGGCGAATGTCCTGGTGAAGGGGTGGGGTGTAAGGGTCCTCAGGGGGCGTTTGCTTGGGCTGCTGGCCTGACCTTTTGAAGCACAGTTTGCCCTGCCCGTGCCGTTTGGTCGATCTGGGATCGAAGCCCTGTCGCTTTGGCCAGGCCTGCGCTTCGCCGCCCAAGGCAGCAGGCCAACGATTCATCGCAATCAGTCGCGAAATCGCCCCGCCACTTCGACGATGGCAGGATCCGTCCCTGGATGGGCCATGAATCCAACCCTGGCGACCCTCTGTCTGCAGCGGCTCCCCCCAGCTCAGGCCCAACGGGACCTGGGGCCCATCAAGCCCTGGGCCGGCTCCCATTTCCAGCCCCTAATTCGCTTGCGACGGCGCCACCCCCTGGGTCTCCGAGCTTCCGTTGCCGTCCCTAGCCCCCAGGGCTGGGCAGCAGGTGTGGCCCTTTCGGGGGGCCTGGATGGCGCGCCAAAGGCTTGGCCTCTGGGGCTTTCTGGCTAGTTCAGGGGCAGGGGCCTAGGCGATCGGCGGCCGTCGAGCCACCTTGGGGTTTGCCTTTTACAGAGGATTTGACCTTCATGCTAGGGTTTGTAAACCAACTTTACAATTGGAGCTGCTGGTCATGTTCACGCTTGAAAGGGCTACCCAGATTTTTCCGGACACCCTTTCGGCGGACGTTGTTCCAGCGGTCACAGCCCGTTTCCGTCTGCTCAGCGCCGAAGACCAGCTAGCCCTGATTTGGTATGCCTATTTGGAGATGGGCTCCACGATCACGGTGGCTGCTCCGGGCGCGGCCCGCATGCAGTTCGCCGAACCCGTGCTCAACCAGATCAAGGCCCTGGGCTTTTCCGAGCAAAGCCAGGTGATGTGTGATCTGGCTAACCGCACTGACACCCCCATTGGCCGCACCTACGCCAACTGGTCGGTGAACATCAAGCTGGGTTTTTGGTACCAGCTGGGCGAATGGATGGCCGCCGGTATGGTTGCTCCGATTCCTGAGGGTTATCAGCTATCGGCTAATGCCTCGGCGGTGTTGAGTTCCGTCAAGGGCGTGGAGCAGGGCCAGCAAATCACCTTGCTGCGCAACTTTGTGGTGGACATGGGTTTCGATCCCGCCAAGGGGGAAGGCCAACGGGTGATGGAGCCAGTGGCGGCGCCCACCCCTGAAGAATTGCGCAAAAAGGTGTTTATTGAGGGGGTGATTAATCCCACGGTCAATGCCTACATGGATCGGCTCAATGCCAACGACTTTGATAGCTTGATCGATCTCTTCTTGCCCGATGGCGCCCTGCAGGCCCCGTTCCAGAAGCCGATTGTGGGTAAGGATGCCATCCTGCGCTTCTTCCGGGAAGATTGCCAAAACCTGAAACTGCTGCCCGAACGCGGCTACTCAGAGCCGGCTGAAGGCAATTTCAACCAGATTAAGGTCACCGGCAAGGTTCAGACCCCCTGGTTTGGTGCTGGAATTGGCATGAATGTGGCCTGGCGCTTCCTGCTCAATCCCGAAGGCAAGATCTACTTCGTGGCCATCGACCTGTTGGCTTCCCCTGCGGAATTGCTGAAGTTTGCCCGTTGAGCCAGACCGCCACGGGTTTGGTGCTCGCTGCCGCCATCACGGCGGCTTGGTTGCTGTCCCTCCTGGCCCTGTTGAGCGTGGATCTGGCCAGCCAGCCCCTGGCTCTTGTTGTACTGGCGATTGGCCTAAGGACGTTTCTGCAAACGGGACTGTTCATTATTGGCCACGACGCCATGCATGGTGTTTTGCTGCCCCGGCGTGCGGGTTTCAATCAGCGCCTGGGCCAAGTGGCCTTGGCCCTCTATGCCTGCCTGCCCTACGAGCGCTGTCTGCGCAACCATCGCCAGCACCACCAGGCCCCGGGTAGTTGCCACGATCCGGATGTGCTGGCTGGGGCCGGGCTCCTGGCCTGGTATGGCCGTTTCATGGCGGGCTATTTGGCTGCAGGTCAGATGGCCGCCCTGCTAGCAAGCTGGGCTTTTTGTCTGCTATTCGCCTGGCCCCACTCCGCCACTCCCGGTTTGGCGGTGGGTGTTGTTTGCATTCTTCCCCTGGTCCTCAGTTCGCTGCAACTGTTTGTCTTTGGCACCTATTTGCCCCACCGGGGGGCTGCTCTGGCCTTGGGGCCTGGCCCCAAGGCCCGCAGCCTTGATCTACCGGTCTGGTTATCGTTCCTGGCCTGCTATCACTTCGGTTACCACCGCGAGCACCATCAATCGCCCGGTTTGCCCTGGTTTGCCTTGCCGGCCCAGCGCCGGTCCGTGGCATCGGGTTTCCAATTGCCCCTGTCCCTCGCGCCAGCCAGGCCAGCGCGATAGCGTCCCTGCTAACATGATTTATGACGATGGAAACGGTGTTGGCAGGCTGGACGGATCAGGAGCAGGCCATCGCTAAGCAGGCCTTTGACAAGGCCTACGGCCGCGCCATTGCCCAGTTGACCGAAACCCTGCGGGAGCGGGTCAAGGCCCTTCAGGGCGCCGAGGATCTCTGGCAGCTCCACGATTTTCTCAGCATCCAGCGCCACTCGATCGAGGGCCATTTCGATTTCCGTCTCGATGGCATCCTGTTTGTGTTTGCCAGTTTGGTAAAGGACAACCTGCTCAAGCTCGATGAATTGGCGGGGCTTGAGGTTGAAAAAATTGCCAAGATTACGGCGATGTCCAGGTTTTAGGCCAGGCAAGTTGGTCCAATTTGCCTCGTGAGTTGATCGTTTAAACTGGTTGATTTGGATTTTAGAACAATTTTAGAATATATTCAATTGTAGTCAGCATTTGGTGTGTAGTCAAATTAAGTTGTATTTTTTCTTTGGCTTCCGCGCTCAAGGTGGCTCCTGGTTTGGCAATTTCAATCAGTTCCCCCGCCTTCGGCTTGACGCTGGCTTGCGGTTCGGGGGTTTGGCTCGGCGCTAGTGCCGTCTCCACCTAGCCTCCCGGCTGCGCCGCCAGCCCCCGCCCATGTCCGTGCTCAACCGCTGGTCGGACGCCGCCGCCGCCGAGGCTGTTGCCAGCTATGGGGCCCAGGGGGTGGCGGAAGCCCTGGCCCTGCGCACCTACTCGGCCCGCCTGCTCGGGGCCGATCCCGACCTGGTGCTCCATGGCGGCGGCAACACCTCGGTCAAAACCACGGTGACGGGCCTGCTGGGCGAAACGATCCCGGTGCTCTGTGTAAAGGGGTCCGGCTGGGACCTGGCCACGATCGAGCCCCCCGGCCATCCGGCCGTGCGCCTGGAGCCCCTGCAGGCCCTGCGGGCCCTGGAGCGCCTCAGCGATGAGGCGATGGTGGCGGCCCAGCGCCAGAACCTGATCGATCCGGCCGCCCCCAACCCGTCGGTGGAGGCCCTGCTGCATGCCTTCTTGCCCCTCACCTACGTCGACCACACCCATTCGATCGCCCTGCTGGCCCTGGCCGACCAGCCCGATGCCGAAGCGATCTGCCGCCAGGTGTATGGCGATCGGGTGGCCCTGGTGCCCTATGTGATGCCCGGCTTTGACCTGGCCCTGGCGGCCGCCTCCGCCTACGAAGCGGCGGCCGCCCGCGCAGCGGCCCAGGGCATCGAACTCGAGGGCATGGTGCTGCTCAAGCACGGCCTCTTCTCCTTTGGGGCCACGGCCAAACAGAGCTACGAGCGGATGATTGCGCTGGTGCGCCAAGCCGAGGAGCGCATTGACTCGGCGCAGGACGCCCAAGCTCCCAGCCAGCCAGCCCCCGCGCCGGCGCCCAACAGTGCGGCGGCGGCTGTGCTGCCGGTGCTGCGGGGGGCCCTGGGCCGGGCCGCCGAGGCCCAAGGGGCGCCGCTGCGCTGGCTGCTCGACCTGCGCGTCACCCCCCAGGCCCTGGAGCTGGTGAACGATCCCCGCCTGGCCGATTGGGCCGGCCGCGGCGTTGCCACCCCCGACCACGTGATCCGCACCAAGGCCCGTCCGTTGGTGGTGCCCGCCGCGCCCACGGCCGCCCAGATCGAGCAGGCCCTCGGCGCCTATGTCGCCGATTACCAGGCCTACTTCGAGCGCCAGAACGCCCGGGCCGGAGGCATCAAAACTCCCCTGGATCCCCTGCCGCGGCTGGTGGCGATCCCGGGCTTGGGCCTGGTCGGCATTGGCAAGAGCGCGGCAGACGCTTCGGTGGCGGCCGACATCGGCCTGGCCTGGGCCCGCACCCTGCTGGCGGCGGAAGCCGTGGGCCGCTTCGAGCCGGTGGACGAGGCCGACACTTTTGCGATGGAGTACTGGAGCCTGGAGCAGGCCAAGCTCGGTAAGGGCCAAGAGAAGCCCCTGGCTCGCCAGGTGGTGCTTGTTACCGGCGCCGGCGGCGGCATCGGTGCGGCCACGGCCCGGGCCTTCGCCAAGCAAGGGGCGGAGCTGGCCCTGCTCGACCGCGATGGCGAGAGCGCGGCCGCCACGGCCAAAACCTGCGGACGCCAGGCCCTGGCCCTTGCCTGCGACCTCACCGATCCGGCGGCCCTGCGGCAGGCCATGGACCAGGTGGTGGCCCGCTTCGGCGGCCTGGATCTGGTGGTGAGCAATGCCGGGGCCGCCTGGAGCGGCGCCATGGCCAGCCTCCCCGAGGCTGATCTGCGCGCCAGTTTCGAGCTCAATCTGTTTGCCCATCAGGCCGTGGCCCAGGCGGCCATGGCCGTGTTTCGGGCCCAGGATTCGGGAGATTCCGGCCAGGCCGCCAGCCGGCCGGTGCTGGGCGGTCAGTTGCTGTTCAACGTCAGCAAGCAGGCCCTCAACCCCGGCCCAAATTTCGGTGCCTACGGCATCGCCAAGGCGGCCCTGCTGGCCCTGATGCGCCAGTACGCCCTCGAAGGCGGAGCGGAAGGGATTCGCGCGAATGCGATCAATGCCGATCGCATTCGCTCTGGCCTGCTCGATGACGCCATGATCCGCAGCCGCTCCGCCGCCCGGGGCCTGAGCGAGGCCGACTACATGGCCGGCAACCTGCTCTCCCAGGAGGTGCGCGCCAGCGATGTGGCTGAAGCCTTCGTTGCCCTTGCCCTGCTGGAGCGCAGTACGGGCGTGGTGCTCACCGTGGATGGCGGCAACGTGGCGGCGATGGTGCGCTGAGGGCCGGATTGGCGGCCTGCATCTGGTTGGGCTTAGTGGGGGCTTTTGGGGTTGGGGTGCGCTGTTTTTGGTTGCGGAAGGGTGGGCTTGGGAGGGGGCCGGTTCCCTCCCCCGGCTCCTAGGTCCGCCGGCTGGCTAGGACCAGCCCCAGGCTGGTCCAGATCACCAACAGGCCAAAACACAGGGCTGTCCAGGCGGGCAGGCCCCAGCTGGTGATCAGCAAGGGGGCCACCACCGTGATCACCCCGCCGGCAAGCAGGGGCTGAAGCAGCAGTTGTTTGATCGAAAAGGCCTGAAGCGCTTCGCTGCGGTCGTCCGGATCGGCCATGCGCAGCAGCAGCAGGCCGCTGGCCGCTACCCCCGTGGCCTGGCCGAATTCGATCACGGCCCGTTCAAACCAGTCCTTGGGCAGGATCCGCGGTGCCAGCAGCAAAGTCACCGCCAGGTTCCAGACCAGTCCGGCCAAGGAGAGCACCGTCAGGGGCAGCCAGTCCTGGCGGAGCAGGGCCAGATCCAGCCCCGCCGTGGCGGCGGTGATCAGCAGGTCGGCCGAGAGGGTGCCGGTCTGGCCCTGGATCGGCGCCGACACCCAGCCGTCTAGGTGCAGGCGCTCCAGCACCAGCCGCACCAGGATCGAGCCCACCAGGGCTAGGGGAAACACGGGCAGGGCATCGATCACCAGGGCGAAGCCGCCGCCGGTGCGATCGGCCAGGCCACGGAGCAGGGCCAGCAGGCCGACGCCCACCAGAACTGCCACCCCGGCCAGGGCGAGATTCACGGCCCAGGCGGCCAGCTGTTGCAGGGCCCCCTGGGGCGCAATCGGGGGGGGCAAGCCTCCGTCCTGGGCGCTGGGGCTTGCCCCGGCGCCGCCGCTGGGCTCCTGGGCGGCTGGGGCCGGCCAGGAACTCGTCCAGCCCCGGCTGCGGCCCACCACCACCAGCACGCCGCCCACCAGGGTGGAGGTCAACAGTCCCACCGTGGCCAGGGCCAAGCCCAGGGCTTCGCCGGTAGGAAAGCCCAGGCTGGCGTAGCTGGGCCCCATGGCGGCGGCGGAGCCATGGCCGCCCTCGTAGGCCACCTCGATCAGGCAGGCCATCAGCGGGCTCACCCCGAGCCAGGGTTGCAGCAGAAAGAGCACCGCCAGGCCCGCCACCAGAAACTGGCCAAAGGCCAGGATCAGCGAGAGCAGCACTTGGGCCGAGACCGGTTGCCATAGCCCCGCCAGCTTCGGCAGTGGCTTGGCCAGCAACAAGGTGGCAAACACCAGGGTCAAGAGCACCAGGGGCAGGTCGGCCCAGAGCTGCATCACGGGTGGCGGCAGCAGGGGCAGGGGCCCGGAGGGGGCGAGGGCCAGGCCGATCAGGCCGGCCACCAGGGCCTCGGGGATGCCGACCAGCTTGAGCTGGAGCCTGCGGCCGATCGCCCGACCCAGGCCCAGCAACACCGTCAGAGCGGCCATTGCCAGCAGCAGCCAGGGCAGGGCCCGGGCCGGTTCCTGCAGCCAGCTCGGCAGGGAGGCCAAGGCTGTCGACCAGAGCAGCAACGGTGGCTGCAGCCAGGACCCCAACGCCGGCCCCAGGGCTGCCAGGGATGGTGCCAGCCGATCCGATAGGGAATTCGCCCCTGGATTGGCCACTGGATCAACCACCACAGTTGCAACCCGGTACGGGATCCGATCCACCAGGCCATTCGCCCAGCCAGCCAGCCATGCAGTCGCCATGGGGGTCCCCATTAGGGATACCCCAGGGAGAAGTGGTGGCGGAAAAAGGCTTCCGTGGCCTCCAGGACGGCCACCCGTACGGCGCCACTGCGGAACCCATGGCCCTCGCCTGCGAAGTGGTGCACCTCCACCGGCACACCCCTGCGGCGCAGGGCCTCGGCCATGGAATCGGTCTGGGAGGGGGGCACCACCTGGTCCTCGAGGCCCTGGAAAAAGATCACCGGCGCCGAGATGCGGTCGGCGTGGTGCAGGGGGGAGCGCCCTTGGTAGGTGGCCCGCTGCTCGGGCCAGGGGCCCACCAGGCTGTCGAGGTAGTGGGCCTCAAAGCGGTGGCCATCGGCCACCAGGCCCTCCAGGTCGCTCACGGCGTAGCGGCAAGCCCCCGCCCGGAACACATCGCTGAAACAGAGGGCTGACAGCACGGTGAAACCACCGGCGCTGCCCCCTTCGATCGCTAGCCGCTGGGCCGAAGCCTGGCCAGCGGCAACCACCGCCAGGGCGGCCGCGGCGCAATCGGCGCTGTCGACCAGGCCCCAATGGCGATCGAGCCGTTCACGGTAGGCGCGGCCAAAGCCCGTGGAGCCGCCATAGTTGACATCGAGCACCCCCCAACCGCGGCTAGTCCAGAACTGGATTGCCAGGTTGAGGCCGCAGCGGGCCATGGCCGTGGGGCCGCTATGGCCCTTCACCAGCAAGGGGCTCGCTGGCGTGGCGCCGCCGATGGGCGGGTAGTACCAGGCGTGGGTGGGGGCGCCGCCGTAGCCGGCAAACCAGAGGGGTTGCGGCCGGCTGATCGCCTCGGCGCCCAGGGGGCTGGCCGCGGCGGGGCTGTGGCGCCACGTGCCGCTGGCGAGCTCCAGTTCCAGCAGCCCAGCGGGGCTGGTCGCCCCGCTAGCGAGGCAGGCCAGGGCGCCGTTCTCGGCGCAAAGGCCGCCAAAGTCGTTGAAGGGCAGATCGAAGGGGATCCAGCGGCCTGGCTGGGCTGGGGCGGCCGGATCCGCCGGGTTCCCAGGGACCTGTTCCGTTGCGCTGCCAGGGTCGTTGTTGAAGTCGATCCGGCCGAGCTGCCAGCGGCCTTGAACGCAGCTGGCGGCCACCAGCTGGCGGCCATCCCAGGCGGTGGTGGCGAGGCCCAAGACCCACTGGGGCGTGGCAAATTCCGCCTCCATCGGCAGCAACGGCTGCCAGGCCAGGGGAGGCTTGGGGACAGATGCTGGGGTCTCGGCCAAGGCGGTTTCGCCGTCCCCATCGGCGCTGGCGCTGGGCCCTTGGTCGGCCGCCGTGAGCGCCTCCGCCGCCACCAGCCGTTCCAGGTTCCACCAGCCGTTGCGATCGTTAGCCACGAGTAGATCGGCTAGGAGGGCCCCAGGAGCACCGGTCCCGTCCCCCTGGCCTGGGCTCGGGGCTTCGTCTGTTGACCTGGCTGCCTCTGGTGCCGCCTGGGGGCTCAGCCAAAGCGGTTGGAACACCGAGATGGCCTGGCGGCTGCCGTTGTCCGACCCAGCCACGGGGCGACAGGCCGTCAGCCCTTCGCCTAGACCCTCGCCTGCGCCATCGGTCCCTTCCGACCCGAAGCAGCCCAGCCAGAGCTGGCTGCGCTCCCAGGGCAGGCAGGGCTGCTGCCATTCCACCCAGGCCAGGTGGCTGCCCCGGGGGCTCAGGGTTGGATAGCCGCAGAAATCGGCGGCCTGGTGCAGGGTCACTGGCTCGCCCCCCTGCAGGGACACCGCCACCAGCTGGTCGCGGCCGTCCGCCTCCACCACGCCGATCCAGCGCTGGCGCCGGGCATCGATCAGGCCGCCGCCAAAGGCCCGGGGGGCCGGCCGGGTGAGCTGGATGGGTTCGTTTGGGGCGGCCCCGGCCGGGCCCAGGTCCAGGCGCCAGAGGCAGCGGTCCCGGTCATCGACAAACACGGCGATGGCCTGGCCCTGGACCAGCCCCAGGGCGCAGGCCCCGCCGCCATAGCCATGGATGCGGCTGCGCAGGTTCCAGCCGCCGGGGGTCAGCTCCTCGGCCGGGGGGCTGGCAGTGGCCCCACCGGTTTCGACGCCAAAGGGGCGCCGCATCAGCGTGGTGCGCCCCTGCTGATCAGGCCTCTGCTCCAGCCAGTGCAATTGGCCGGCCAGCAGTTGGGGCTCCAGCAGGCTGGGGATGCGTCCCTCCACGGTGGACGCAGGCAGGCCTGCAGGGGTTGGCGTCACCGGTGGTTGTCTGCCGCGGCTCCTAGAATCGCCCCCAGTCGGAACGGGATTGTCCTTTGGCCAGCAGCTTCGCCAGGATGGCGCGTTCGGCGGAGCAGTCGAGCAAGGGGGTGCATGTCTCCAAGGAGCCCCTGGACACGCCGCCGATGGCGATCCACACCCTGGGTGATGAGGTGCTGCGCACGCCGGCCAAGCGCATCGGCAAGGTGGATGAATCGGTGCGGGAGCTGGCCCGCCAGATGTTGTTGAGCATGTATGCCGCCAAGGGCATCGGCCTAGCGGCCCCCCAGGTGGGTGTCCACCAGCAACTGCTGGTGATCGACCTGGATCTGGAGAATCCGGCTACCCCGCCGATGGTGCTGATCAATCCCGAAATCACGGCCGAAGGGGGCTCGATTTGCACCTACGAAGAGGGTTGCCTCAGCATTCCGGGGGTGTACCTCGATGTGGTGCGACCGAGCGTGGTTGAGGTGAGCTATCGCTGCGAGATGGGCCGCAGCCGCCGGATCAAGGCCGATGGCCTGCTGGCCCGCTGCATCCAACACGAAATGGACCATCTCAACGGCGTGTTGTTCGTGGATCGGGTCAGCGATGGGGCGGGGCTGGAGGAAGGCCTCAAGGAGAAGGGCTTTGACCGGGCCCATGTGCGCTCCCTGCTCTGAACACCTGAATTCCTTTGCCGATGAAACCCTTAGCTGGCCTGTTTTTAGCCTTGGCTTGCCTGCTTGGCATTGCCGCCACAGGTTCCGTCTTTGAGCTCGCCTACGGAGACCCCGACCTGGGCGTCACCGCCACCCGTTGGATCCTGGGCGGTTCGATCCCCGGCACCCTGGTGGCCTTGGTGGTGGCGATCCGCCTCAACCAACCGGCCTGATCGGGCTGATTTGCGGGTGGGCCACTTCTACGATTTCCCCTTAGCCCGAACCCTGACCATGACGCGCCTGGTCCGTCCCCTGGCTGTTTTGTTTTCGCTGCTCGGCCTGACGGCGGCCGGCTTGGCCTCAGCGCCCCAGGCCCGCGCCCAGGCCTCGATGTTCAGCACCCAGGAGGTGGACCAGGGCAAGTTCATCATCGTGGCGGCGCCGATTGGCGATGGCAGTCGCGCCCAGCTCAACATCTATGAGCAACGCAGCGCCCAGCGCCCCTGCTACGCGGTGTCCGGCAGCCGGCCGGCGGTTGTGGACCCCCTGCTGGCCAGTTTCGACTTCACCGGCATCTGCAACCGCTTCATCGATGGCAATGGCTACTCCCTGCGGATCGGCACGGCCGACCTGGGCACGGTCTATCGCCTCAGCGTCGTGAAGGACTCGGCGGAAACCCTGCTGATGGCCCAGCCGACCCGCCCCGATGCTGGCCCCGAGATGGTGGTGGCGCGCACGGGCGGCCAGGGCAATGGCTTCCTGCTGCTGGTGGCCGAGCCCGGTTGGCGGGTGATGCGCCGCAGCTTCGGTACCCGGGCCCTGGGCCATGTCTACGTGTATCGCGACAGCTGGCCAGAGGGGGCCCCAGCCACCAGCCCTTCGCCCGAGCCTGCCGCCCCAGCCACCAAGCTTCCGGTGGACCCCAAGGCCCCAGCGGAGCAGAAGGGAGCCAGCCAACCCCAGGCCCCCTTGGGCCAAAAGCCGGTTGCGTCTGGACCCCAGCCGGTGCCCCCCATCCCGAGCACAGGATCGGTGCCTAGCACCGGCTCCGTGCCCGGCAAAGGTGCCGTTCCAGCGCAATGAACACGACCTCCAGTCAAAACCTGCCCCCTAGCCAGGTGGAGCGCCGAAACCACGCCTGGGACTTGCGCTCCTGTCCCGGCAGGGGCACTTGCTACGATCAGGCCACTGCTGAGCACCAAAGCGCTTCATGACCCAGGTCACCGTCGGCGAAAACGAAGGCATCGAATCGGCCCTACGCCGCTTCAAGCGCCAGGTCTCCAAGGCAGGCATTTTCGCAGATCTCAAGCGCCTGCGTCACCACGAAACCCCCACCGAGAAGTACAAGCGCAAGGCCCAACAGCGCCGCCGCCGCCGCTGATAGCGCTCACCTGCTTTTCCTGCTGATAGGCAGGGTTCTCTCACTATCTACCTGGAGTTTTCATCTGACCACCCCGGCCTAGGCGTCGGGTGGTGCATGAAATCCCACCCTGATGGGAGAACGTTCATCGGGTGGGTTGAATCCGTGCTTCTACCTGTTGTCAGGGGGCCCCGGTCTTTCAAGACTGGGGCTTGTTCTGTTTGGAGCTGGACCCATGACCCGTTTCATGGTCCTGTTTGGCCATTGGTTTGGCAGCTCCCTGGCCCATGCCTTTGGCAATCCCAGGGAAGAGCAACAGCACCTCCCTCCGGCGATCGGCGTCCAGCCCTACACCGGTGAGATTGCCCGCCATCGCCGATAGGGGCTGCAGCGCAACGGTCCCTTAGGCGGAGGGCTGGTGGTCGCGATCGAAACTGCGGTAGGTCAGGGCTTCGGCAATTGCCTGGCTATCCACGCGGGTTTCCCCTGCCAGGTCAGCAATCGTGCGGGCCATGCGCAGGACCCGTTCGCTGGCGCGGGCACTCAGGGCCCGGTGCTGGAGGGCGGATCGCCAGAGTTGCAGGGCTTCGGCTTCGAAGTGGCCGCACCCAGCCAGATCCCTGGAACTCAGGCGGCTGTTGGCGCAGCCGCGGGGGTTGCGCTCGGCCATGCGCTGGCGGGCCTGCCAGACCCGTTTGGCCACCTGGGCCGTTGACCCTGGGGAGCCAGACGATCCTGAGGATTGGGTGGCTTCCGCTGATCCAGTCCATCGCGGGATGCTCTGACCGGACTGATCGCTGGCCTTGCCCTGGTTGCCGGGCTGGCGATCGGGACCGAGCTCTTGGACGTGGGGCCGGCGCAGGATCACCTGTAGGTCGAGGCGATCGAGCAGGGGGCCGCTGAGTTTGCCCCAGTAGCGCTGGCGACGGGCCTCACCACAGACGCAGGCCCGTTCTGGGTCGCCATACCAGCCGCAGGGGCAGGGGTTGGTGGCGGCCACCAGGGTGACGGCGCAGGGAAAGCGCAGCCGCGCCCTGGTGCGGCTGATCCACACCTCCCCTTCTTCGAGGGGCTGTCGTAGCTGGTTGAGCACATCGCTGCGAAATTCGGCCAGTTCATCGAGGAACAGCACGCCGTGGTGGGCCAGGGCCAGATCGCCAGGCCTGGGAATCGGGCCGCCGCCGATCAGGGCCGGGCCGGAGCAGCCGTGGTGGGGTGAGCGGAAGGGCCGCTGCCTGGGGAGGTGGCCCTGGCTGCCGAGTAGGCCCGCCACCGAATAAAGCTGGCCGAGTTCAAGGGCCTCCTGCCGTTGCAGGGGAGGCAGGAGCCCAGGCAGGCGCCTGGCCAGCATCGTCTTGCCGCTGCCCGGGGGGCCCACCAGCAACAGGTGATGGCCTCCGGCCGCGGCGATCTCCAGGGCACGGCGGCCATGGGGCTGGCCGCGCACATCGGCCAGGTCCAGCTCCGGGGGGGGTGGTTCAGGGTCCACGGGGCTAGGGAGGCAGGCCCGGGCCGGATCGGCCAGGAGCTCCAGCACCTGGCGCAGGTTGGCTGCAGGCCAGACGGTTAGCCCCTCCACCAGGGCGGCCTCGGTCCCATTGGCCTGGGGCACGATCAGGGCCAGGGCCCCGGCCTGCTGGGCCGCCAGGGCCAGGGCTAGGGCACCGCGCACGGGCCGCAGCTGGCCATCGAGGCCCAGTTCCCCCGCTGCCCAAACCCCCGCCAGCCGGCGATGGTCGAGCTGGCCACTGGCCAGCAGTAGGGCCAGGGCGATCGGCAGATCAAAGGCCGGCCCCTCCTTGCGCACATCCGCCGGTGCCAGGTTCACCACCACCCGGGTGAGGGGCATGCGTAGGCCGCTGTTGCGCAGGGCCGAGCGCACCCGCTCCCGCGATTCCTGCACCGCCGCATCCGCCAGCCCCACCATCAGCACGCCCGGCAATCCCGGGGTGATGTCCACCTCCACGGCCACTTCCACCGCATCGAGTCCCACCAGGGCCGCGCCGCTGCAACGTGCCAACATCAAGCCAGGGGCTGGGTTTCACTGACTAGTGCCACCGCTGTTCCGGGCCTGCCGACTAGGGGGCCGACCCGCCCTCGCCCGTTCCTTCCCCGCCGCCATGGACCAGCCCGCCGACACGATTTTTGGCCGCATCCTGCGGGGCGAGATCCCCTCGGACCAGGTCCACAGCGATGACCTCTGCATCGCCTTCCGCGATGTCCAGCCCCAGGCGCCGGTGCACCTGCTGGTGATTCCGCGCCAACCCCTTGTGAACCTGGCCGACGCCAGCGCCGCCGATGGGCCCCTGCTCGGCCACCTGCTGCTGGTGGCCGCCCAGGTGGCGCGCCAGGAGGGGCTCACGGCCTGGCGCACGGTGATCAATAGCGGCGCCGATGCGGGGCAGACGGTGTTCCATCTGCATGTGCATGTCATCGGTGGCCGGCCCCTGCAATGGCCACCGGGGTGAGCAATCCCTGGGCCAGCCTGCGCTGCGGGCGCTTCAGCGGCGAGAATGGCCCCACTTGAGCGTCGTCATGAGTCCCCTGAAGGCCCTCCGCAGCCAGCTCGGCAAGCTGCAGCGCCTGGCCCAGCCCTACTTTCTGCCGTTGGATAACGGAGCCAGCTCCGGCCAGTTCCTGCTGCTGGTTGCGGCCCTGATTGCCGTTGTGGTGGGCTTCACCCTGCTGCTGCTAACGGCTGCGATCGCGGCCAGCAGCGCCTGGTTCCCTGAGTTGCAGCATCGTTTCGTGCCAGGGGTGCCCGAACAGGTGGCGTCGATCTGGGCGGGGCCAGGGGGCAAGGTGGTGATGGTGCTTTTTGGCGCCGGGCTGGCCTGTTTTTGGGCCTTGCGCGCCAAGTTGCGCCAGGGACGCTGGTTGCCCTGGCTGCTGCTGGGTGTGATCACCCTGCTGATCCTGGTGATCAACGGCATCAATGTGGGCATCAGTTTTGTCGCCCGCAACATCGAGAATGCCTTGGTGGGCTACAAGGCCGAGGACTTCTGGAAGATCGTTGCGGTCTATGCCTTTTGCCTGGTTCTGGCCTTACCAATTCGGGCCCTGCAGAGTTACCTGATCCCCAAGCTTGGGTTGATGTGGCGCGAGTGGTTGAGCGAAAGAATGCTGGGCCGATATCTCACCAATCGCGCCTATTATGTTCTTAACCCAAATGATGAAAGTGTTGAAGAAATTGATAACCCTGACCAGCGGATTTCCCAGGATGCGGCAAGCTTTACGGCCACGAGCTTGAGCGTTACGGTTGAAATAATTTCTGCGCTGCTTACTTTTTTCAGCTTCATTATTGTGCTATGGAGTATCAATGCAACCCTGGCTCTCTGGCTTTTGGGATATTCGGTGGGAGGTACTAGTCTGATCGTTTTCGCCAGCCGTAAGTTGGTAAATCTCAATTACCAACAGCTGAAGCTGGAGGCGGATTTTCGCTACGGCCTGGTTCACATCCGTGATAACGCCGAGTCGATCGCTTTCTACCGTGGCGAGCAGCAGGAGCAGAAAGAGGGGACCAGGCGGCTTGGAGGTGTCATTGAGAACTATAATAAGCTGATTATTTGGGAGGCCTTGATTCAGGTTATCCAGCGCTCCTACGATTATTTCTCTCGCTTCTTGCCCTGGCTGGTGATTGCTCCGATCTACTTTGCTAAGCAGGTTGATTTTGGCGTGTTCGGCCAGGCCAGTATTGCCTTCTCCCAGGTCTTGTTTTCAGTCAGTTATATCGTTAATAATATCGATCGCCTGGCGGCCTTCTCCGCGTCGATTAGCCGTCTAGAGGGCTTCCAGGGCAAGGTGGAGTCGATCAGCGGTGAGATGTTGGCCCAGTCGATTGCCGACCAGGGCCAACCTGCCTTGACCTCGGAATTGGCCAGCGGTGATGAAGCGCCCGATTCGATCCTGGTGAGCCATGTGGATCTGATCCCGCCGCGTAGCAGCCGCCGGCTGATCCATGACCTCAGCCTGGAGGTGGCCCCCAGCCAGCGCCTTTTAGTGGTCGGTCCCTCCGGCTGCGGCAAAACCTCCTTCCTGCGCCTGGTCAGTGGCCTCTGGCCCGCCGCCGCCGGCCGCGTGCACCGGCCCCCCGTGGGCGAGCTGATGTTCATTCCCCAGAAGCCCTACATGCTGCTTGGCAGCCTGCGCGAGCAGCTTTGCTACCCCCAAAGCACCGAACGCTTTAGTGATGGCCAGCTGCGCCATGTGCTCGAGGAGGTGCGTCTGCCCGAGCTGGTGCATCGCTATCCCGACCTCGACATCAAGCAGGACTGGCCGCGGCTGCTGTCCCTAGGAGAACAGCAGCGCCTGGCCTTTGCCCGCCTGCTGCTCAATTCGCCACGATTTGTGGTGCTCGATGAGGCCACCAGCGCCCTCGATGTGACCACGGAAAAACACCTCTACAACTTGCTGGCCCAGCGGGAGATGGCCTTCGTCAGCGTCGGCCACCGCCCCACCCTGCGCGGCTTCCATGACACCGTGCTGGAACTGGACGGCCAGGGCGGCTGGAAGTTGATTCCGGCCACCAGCTATGACTTCAACACCGGAGCCTAAGAGCCATGGCCAGCCCCAATCCTGATGGCATCCAGCCTGAGGTGCCCCAAGCAGAGAGCCTCCAAGCAGATGGTGCTCAACCAGCCCCAACTAAGCCCGAACCGCCTGCCACCAGCGCCACCACCTTGGATGTGCCCAGCTTTGGCTGGAGTGGCTACGCCGAGCGCATCAATGGCCGCTTTGCCATGGTTGGTTTTACGGCCATTTTGGTGATCGAGGCCCTCAGTGGTGACACGTTCCTGCAGTGGGCCGGCCTCGTGCCCTGAACGCACGGATCCTTAGGGCGCTGGTTGGATTGGGCCTTGCCCCCGGTTGATGGATCTGGGTCGGGGCCCATCAGCCTGGGATTGGGGCGCCGATTGCCTGATGGGCGTGGTTCGGCGCGGTTCAGGGCAACTCCAACAAGTCCACCTGGCTGAGGCCGCCCCGGCCCACCTCCACGGCCAAGACGCGGCCATCGGCACTCAAGGCCAGCCGATGGGGCACCCCCGCCGGTTCGATCGGGATCCGTTGCAGGCTTTGCAGGGAGCGGCGATAGAGCACCAGCTCGCTGCGGCCCTCCAATTCGCGAATCAGGGCCAGCCGTTCGCCCCATTGGTCCACCGCCACGCTCACGGGCCGGGCATCGGGCCGATTGAGCCCCGGTAGGGGGACCGGTGCCCCTTGGCTTAGGCGCACCAGTTGCACCTGCTCGCGGCCCTCCCGGCCTCCGATCAGGGCCAGCCAGTCGCTGCTCAGGGCTGGATCCCGGTTCACGGCGGTGTGGGCCAATTGCAGGTTCAGGCCCATCAGCGGGCGGGCGCCGTTGTCGAGGCAGCCCCCCAGCAGTAGGCACAGCGCCAGCCCAATCCCGGGCGCTGCTGGCAGGAGCCCCTTGCCATGCTGGCTAGCGCCGCTCATGGACGGGCCCCCGAACTTGGGCCCTGCAACAGGGAGCCCGGAACCGGATCGGGTTCCAGCCATTCTCCCAATCCAAAGACTTCCACCCGGGTTTGGCCGCCTTCCACGAGCTCCACGGCAAGATGGCGGCCATCGGGGGCGAGGCTGAGCCGCTGGGCCTCCCGGTCGCCCCGCAGGGGCAGGGGCAGGAGCCGGTTGGTGGCCCGGTCATTGATCACGACTTGGCGGCGCCCGCCGCGCCAGACCAGCAGGGCCAGGTAGC